>Ga0265294_10006473_pt1 | contig 14058 bp, 10 predicted proteins | sample MunlanPumphouse3_FD_192504 | JGI IMG/M metagenome (GOLD analysis project Ga0265294, IMG submission 192504) | Groundwater microbial communities from a municipal landfill in Southern Ontario, Canada - Pumphouse #3 | ecosystem: Environmental > Aquatic > Deep subsurface > Groundwater | place... | reverse complement strand
GGGATTATCTTTTTAACCTGAATGTGATGATTGCACTTTATTACTTTGACATAAAACGGCCGGAGAAATATCTCAGACAGGTTGAAAGGAAACATTTAAATAAAATCGTTGATGATGCGTAAAGGTTTGACGAATAAAACCGATGCAATCATCGAGAAAGAATTGATGCCGCATTGAAATATTCATAACACAAGTTAAGCACCAAAAATATTGTAATGATATTATTATCAGACAGGTTCTTATCTGATATAAGTCTGGCACAACTTGAGCCAAAATATGATGTATCGAAAGAAGAGATGCGTGAATATATTCTCCAAAAACTGAAAAACGCCAATTTTACCTGAATTTAGACTTCTCGCTTCACTTCTCTATCATATCGATATCGCGCAGCCAGGAGAGCACCCGGAAGGGCCATTCGCTCAAAAAATTTTAATCCTTCAAACATCCCAGAGGCACAACGAGTACTCCATCAGGACGTTTATAAGCATATCTTCCTCCGGTAAGCACCATCATAAAAGAGGGTTCACCGATACGGGAAGTATCTACTTTGTTTCTCAGCCTCAAAAGGCTTTCGGCAGCTTCATCAATCCGATGTTCTCCAAGTTTCACTTCCACCGGAGCCCATCTACCATCATGCAGAGAGACAATCATGTCAACTTCCAGATTATCTTTATCGCGATAATGAAAAATCTCCCCATCATTAACCTGCGCATAAATACGCATGTCACGGGTACAGAGCGATTCAAATAAAAATCCAAAAGATTCCGGATCAAGCAACAAACGATCGGCCTCAATTCGTAAAATAGCCGCCGCGATGGAAGGGTCAACCAATTGCCTTTTATCAGAAGTCCTGATAGTGGTTTTCGAACGCAAAGAGGGAGACCATGCCGGCACATCCTCTACTACGAAAAGGCGGCGCAAAGCATTCAAATAATTATCGAGCGTTCGTTCGTTGATCGTAACATCATTTGCCCTTACATCCTCCAATATGGTCTTAGCAGTGGTTAAGGTTGAAATATTACGGGCAAGCGAATGTAGTACCAATCGCACCCGATGGGAATTACGTTCCACGCCATCTACCCTGATGATGTCTTCTTCAACAATCATATCAGCATATTCCCGCGCAAGTGCCCCCTCCATTTCAGGAAAGGTCACCGCTCCAGGCCATCCTCCACGACAAATCAGACGTGCAATTTGAGGTATTTCCAACTTGCTTACTGCTGCAATCGAATGATTTCCTTTAAACAGTTCATTCAATGAAACAATACCTTCCGAATCTTTCGACTCGAACAAACTCATCGGTCGCATAAGAATTCTTGAAATTCGCCCAATCCCGGTGTGTGCTTTCACTTGGTCACGTGGAGTTGCCGAACCTGTAAGAATGAACTGTCCCGGCTTATTCCTTCTATCTACCGTATGACGCACAGCATCCCATACCTCAGGCGCATCTTGCCATTCATCAATAAGTCGTGGAGTCTCTCCCTCCAGTAACAACGATGGCGCAATTTTAGCAGTTTCCTTATGTTGCGGACTCTCCTGTATAAAAAGTACGCTATTGGCGGATTGTAGGGCTGTTTCTGTTTTTCCACACCATTTGGCTCCTACAATCAGTACGGCACCTGAAATTTTTAATTTATATTGTAGTACCCTATCACAAATACGGGGATAATATTCTTTCATTTCCATCTTTGAGTCTATTTAGAGAAACAAAAATAAGAAAAATAATTTCAACTACAATTAATGCCGGCACATAACTACAAGAAATGTCGGAGTAAGACTACAAGAAATGTCGATATATAACTATGAAGATCTCGGGCCTCACTCACTTAACCAATTCTCGCATCACTTCTCAATCATGTTGATATCGCGCAGCCAGGAGAGCACCCGGAAGGGCCATTCGCTCACCGTGTTTCCGGTATTGCGCAGTCCGTATCCATGCCCGCCCGAGGGATAGACGTGCAGGGCAGCCGGTACCTTTGCTTCCTTCAGCGCATAAAAGTAAAAAAGGCTGCTGTTGATGTGACTCTTGTCGTCCTCCGCCTGAATCAGGATAGTGGGCGGTGTGTTTTGATCGACCTTCAGTTCGGGAGAAATGGAAAAATTTTCACCAGAGAGATAGGCTGGGTAGACCAGGATGGTAAAGTCGGGACGCAAGCTCACCTCGTCGAACGAATCGACTTTCGGATAGGTGCGCTCACCGTAGTTGGTACTGGCTACAGCCGACAGGTGCGCTCCGGCCGAGAAGCCCATCACGCCTATTTTGTTTGCGTCAATACCCCATTCAGTCGCATGGGCACGGGTATAAGCGATGGCACGCTGCAGATCCTGCAGGGGTGCTGCATGCTTCTCCAGTCCTTCGCGGCGCGGCACACGATATTTCACCAACACGCAGTTGATGCCAAAGCTGTTGAACCGTTTGCAAATCTCCGTGCCTTCGAGGTTGTATGCCAGAATATTGTAACCTCCTCCAGGATTCACGATGATGGTGACACCCTTGTTGTTATCGGCAGGAGCCGGGTAGAAAGTCAGCGTGGGCTTATCCACCTGCCCAATGCGAAGTACGGGGCAGCCGGCCACTTTGTTGCCACTCAGGTCGTCCACCTGTTTCATCTTCCCCGTTTCACCCGGGGCACCATTGGGGAATAAAAGCACCGGTTTTTCCTGTGATTGGATACTCATTGTTGCAAAGACAATAAAAAGCAGAAAAACAATTTTTCGCATAGTAGATAAATTTCAGTCTGAAAATTGTCTGATTACCGATTGCAAATATAATACTTTTAACCATTTCTTCTGATCATTATCCTTTTTCGTTCTTTTATTTCCGGGTAACTTCGGCGGGTTTTCTCTTGTTATTCTCCGTATTTCTCCGGATCTCCTTCGGATCTTCTTCGGATCTTCTTCGAATATGGTTCGGATATACTTCGGATATACGCCTAATTTATCAGGAGAAATAAAGGCTTATATTAAAACCATGTTACTCTTTTACTTTGCGATGCTTCATTTTGGCAAATACTCCGTATCTTTGCATCATAAATTACAATTGCAGCAAATGGAGCAAAAACAAAATCTGCTCGGCATGACGCTCGCCGAAATCATCGAAAGCGTCGCAGAACTAAACCTTCCCAAATTCACCGCCAAACAGATTGCCGACTGGATCTATCTGAAACGGGTAAAAAGCATCGATGAGATGAGCAACATTTCATTGAAAAACAGAGAGATATTGGCGGAGAAATATGATATCGGACGGTCGGAACCGCTCGATGTGAAAACATCGGTCGACGGCACCCGCAAGATGCTCTTCAGAACCACTGGTGGCAAGTTCATCGAAACAGTCACCATCCCCGAAGAGGACCGTCTTACCATCTGCGTCTCCTCACAGGTGGGCTGCCGCATGAACTGCGACTTCTGCATGACTGGCAAGCAGGGGTTCCACGACAACCTCACCGCCACGGAAATCCTGAACCAGGTCTACTCGGTACCCGACTCGGAGCAGATCACCAACCTGGTCTTCATGGGAATGGGCGAACCGCTCGACAACTACAAACAGGTAAAAAAAGCTTCGGAATTGCTGATGGCCGACTATGGCCTGGCCTGGAGTCCCAAGCGCATCACCCTCTCCTCCATCGGACTCGCCTCCAACCTGAAGCGGTTCCTCGACGAAAGCAAATGCCACCTGGCCATCAGCCTGCACAACCCCATCCCGGAACAACGGCTTGCCATCATGCCCATCGAGAAATCGGCACCCATCACCTCGGTCATCGAGATGCTGCGCAATTACGACTGGAGCCACCAACGGCGACTCTCGTTCGAGTACATCATGTTCGACGGGGTAAACGACTCGCTGCTCTATGCCCGTGAGCTGATGAAGCTGCTGGCGGGACTCGACTGCCGCATCAACCTCATCCGCTTCCACGTGATCCCGATGAGCAATCTGCGCCCCTCCACCAACGAGAACATGGTCAAGTTTCGCGACTTCCTCACCGCCAAAGGATTTATCAGCACCATCCGTGCTTCGAGGGGTGAAGATATCTTCGCAGCCTGTGGCATGCTCTCCACGGCAAAAATCGGGGAGACGAAATAAGAGCAGGTGCTACAACCAACTTTTGGACAAATTAAGTGCACCTGCATTTCATTTCCACGCAAATAGTTGTATATTTGTTTTGTGAAAGCAATGTGCTTCACCGTAGAACGAGTGATAATCCCAAAAAAAAACGCATATGAAACGATTTGCCGGTCTACTTGCGCTCGCCGCAACCATCGCCCTCTTCGCGTCTTGTGACAACGGAGGCGGTTTCCTGTCTGCTTCAGGAACGAACAACGAAATGATGGTACTGATGGATGACACCGCCTGGGAAGGTACAGCGGGCAGGGCCTTGTTCGACGTACTCAACTCCAATGCAAAAGCACTTCCACAGCCCGAGCCCAATTTCACCATCCTGCAGATTGAACCGGAGGACTTCTCCAGCACATTTAAGATGGCACGCAACATCATCATCCCCGAGATATCTTCCATCTACAGCACTTCCAAACTCACTGCCGACATCGACAAGTATGCCATGGGACAGGTGATCATGACCATCCACGCGCCCGACAGCACCTCCTTTGCCAAGTTTGTGACCGATAACCGGGAAAGCATTGTCGATTATTTCGTGACCAAGGAGCTGGAACGCACGGGAAAATGGCTACAGAGAGAGGTCACGTCCCCGCTGTCACGCGCACAACAGGTGTTCGGCATCGACATTTATCTGCCCAAGGGAATCACCAACGTTACCGAACACCAAAACTTTTACTGGGCAACCAACAACGCTGCCAGAGGGCGACAGGATGTGGTCATCTACCAGTTCCCCTATACGACGGAGAAAGTGTTCGAAAAAGACTCGCTCATTGCTATCCGTAACCAGGTACTCGGAAAATATATCAAAGGATCGTTCGAATCGGAGATGACGACGGCCACCCGCGTTTATCCGCCCGACTACCGGACCATGGTGATGGACGGTACCTTCCGTGCCGAACTGCGCGGTTTGTGGGAAATGTCGACCGACATGATGGGAGGCCCCTTTGTGATGCACGCCTTTGTGAATGACAACACCGGCATGGTGGTTGTGGTTGAGGTGTACGTCTATGCCCCGGAAATGAACAAGCGCAACCTGATGCGCAACCTGGAGGCTACCCTCTACACCATCAGGATTCCCAAACCCGAAGAGGCGGTCATTGAAGGGTAACACAGAAGAATCATACAGAAAAGAGAATCTAAACAGATATACATGTCATCATTACTCAAAGTGGGCATCACACACGGCGATGTCAATGGAATCGGATATGAAGTGCTGCTGAAAGCATTTTCCGACGACCGCTTGCTCGAACTGTTCCGCCCCGTCATATACGGATCATCGAAATCGGCTTCTTACTATCGCAAGATGATGGAGGGCGATCCGGTGAACTTTCATATTATTTCCAAAGCGGATGAGTCGCAGGATGGGAAGATAAACCTGGTGAACTGCGTCAGAGACGAGATCAGGATCGAACCGGGCACAGCAAGTGCCGAAGCAGGAGAGTCGGCTTACATTGCCCTCGATCAGGCTGCTGGCGACCTGGCAAACGGGAAGATCGACCTGATGGTGACGCTCCCTATCAACAAGGACAGCATCCAGCAGGAGAAATTTCAATTCCCCGGACATACCGAATTTCTGGAAGACCGTTTTGCCAGAGAGGGTGAAAAAGCACTGATGATCCTTGCCACGGAAGTAATGCGCGTGGCGTTGGTCACCACGCACGTACCCATTGCGGAAGTGTCTTCAAAACTTTCCAAGGAACTGATCCTGGAGAAACTGTATACACTCGATCACTCGCTGAAGCGAGATTTCCTGCTGGAGAACCCGCGCATTGCCGTACTGGGATTAAACCCCCATGCCGGTGAAAACGGGCTGCTGGGAAGGGAGGAGATCGAGATCATCGCCCCGGCCGTGCGGGAGGCACAGGATAAATGGATCCTCTGCGCAGGCCCCTTTTCTGCGGATGGTTTCTTTGGATCGGGACGTTTCAAGGAGTTCGATGCCATCCTGGCCATGTACCACGATCAGGGACTGATACCCTTCAAAACCCTCTCCATGGATGCCGGCGTCAACTTCACTGCCGGACTGCCCATTGTACGCACGTCGCCCGACCATGGCACGGCCTACAATATTGCCGGCAAGAACCAAGCTTCTGCCGAGTCGTTCCGCCAGGCCATCTACATGGGTATGGACATACTCAAGAACCGCCGGTTCTATGATGAGGCACGCAAAAACCCGCTGAAAAAGATGTTCTTCGATCGCGGCAAGGACGACGAGAAACTCGACCTCACCAAGGAGGAGTAAACCTCACCAAGGAAGAATAAAAAAGGAGACAAAGGTAAAAACCTTTGTCTCCTTTGTATTTAACCAAAAAGGCGGAAATCAATGCCTTCCTCTCTGGATCACACCTGATTCCGATCAGTTGTTTTCCGGCCTTAGCTTGCGTACCACAGCGCCGGTCTGCCACATCTCGCTTTCACGAAGGGCTTTCAACTCTTCTTCCAGCTTTTCGCGGTAGTCGGGTTGCGAGTTGCTGTCGATGGAGCGTTGTGCTTCATTGCCGGCGGCTACTTCCTTGTAGAGCTTTTCAAATACCGGCTTGGTGGCATCGTGGAACGGCCCCATCCAGTCGAGGGCGCCACGTTGTGCGGTGGTGGAGCAGTTGGCGTACATCCAGTCCATTCCCTTTTCAGCAAAGAGCGGCATGAGCGACTGGGTAAGTTCCTCAACCGTTTCGTTAAAAGCCTCCGATGGCGTGTGTCCGTTTGCACGGAGCACCTCATACTGGGCCAGCAACAGTCCCTGGATGGCACCCATGAGAGTACCGCGCTCACCGGTAAGGTCGGAGAATACTTCACGCTTGAAATCGGTTTCAAACAGGTAACCCGATCCCACACCGATACCCAGTGCCACTACACGTTCGAAAGCCCGTCCTGTGGCATCCTGGAAGATGGCATAGGAGGAGTTGAGGCCACGTCCTTCGAGGAACATCTTCCGCAGGGAGGTACCCGATCCTTTCGGAGCAACCAGGATCACATCCACATCGGCAGGAGGCACGATGCCCGTACGTTCTTTGTAGGTGATGCCAAAACCATGAGAGAAGTAAAGAGCCTTTCCTGCGGTGAGGTAGGGTTTGATACGGGGCCATACTTCAATCTGTGCCGCATCGGAGAGCAGGTACTGAATGATGGTACCCCGTTCGCAAGCTTCCTCAATCTCAAACAATGTTTCACCAGGCACCCAGCCATCAGCCACTGCCTTGTCCCAGGTCTTGCCACCTTTACGTTGTCCCACAATCACATTGAAGCCATTGTCGCGCAGATTGAGCGACTGTCCAGGTCCCTGTACTCCATAACCGATGACGGCGATGGTTTCATTCTTCAACACCTCCAGAGCTTTGCTCAACGGAAACTCGTCGCGGGTAACCACATTTTCTTCTACCCCGCCAAAATTCATTTTTGCCATATTTGTTATCTAATCTTTGTGTCTTACCGGCGTCTTTCTTCAGAAAAAACGTCCGACTCGACGAATGAATATTTTCTATTTTCTACGCAGCGGTTTATGCATTCCCCCACTTTTCCTGATTCTCGCGTTCTCTTTTTGCCAGCATGTCGCTCAGTCGCTCCACCTTCGATTTGGTGATGGCGATTCTGCCGGAGCGGACGAACTGTAGCACGCCGATGCTCTCTGCCAGCTCCTCAAAGAGTCCCTGTGTCTCTTCGTAGTGTCCTGCTTTGAGAAACACCACACAATCTGTGGAGACCTCCAGGATGCGCACGTTATACTTGCGCACCAAGTATTCAATGGAACCATGTGCCAGCACTTTCTCTGTAGAAAGTTTATACAGGGCCAGCTCCTGGTGCACCAGGTCTTCGTTGGTGTTGTAGTATGCCTTCAGGATATCCACCCGCTTGTCGATCAGACTTACCAGCTTCTTCATCACATTCTCATCGTCGGAGAAAGTGGTGATGGTAAACTTGTGTATGCCTTTGATGGCCGACGGCGATACCGACAGTGTTTCGATGTTTAGCTGCCGCCGCGTGAAGATGGTCGTGATCTGATTGAGCACACCCACCGTATTCTCCGAGAATATGGTGATGGTGTATAATGTTTTGTTCTCCTCCATTTTTGTCGATTTATTATGTGTCAATCACTACAATTTATTCCCGTTACCGAGTAAGATATTCGTCACGCTTCCTCCTGATGGAATCATGGGGTAGACCATTCCTTTCGTCTCTACTTTTACCTCAAGCAGATAAGCGCCCTTGTGTGCCAGCATTTCTGCGATGGCTCCGTCGAGTTCCGACCGTTGGGTAACCTTGCGTGCTTTGATGTCGTAGGCATCTGCGATCTTCACAAAGTCGGGATTCTTCAGGTGTGTCTCCGAATATCGTTCGTCGAAGAAGAGTTCCTGCCACTGGCGAACCATACCCAGATAGTTGTTGTTCAGCAAGATGATTTTCACATCAATGCCATATTCCATGATGGTACCGAACTCCTGTATGGTCATCTGCAGACCACCATCTCCTACAAAAATACAGACCGTTCTGTCAGGCGCTCCATACTTGGCGCCAATGCCGGCTGGTAGGCCAAAGCCCATCGTCCCCAGGCCACCGGAGGTAACCATGCTGCGCGACTGGGTGAACTTGAAATAGCGGGTGCTGATCATCTGATGCTGTCCCACATCGGTCACACACACCGCCTTGTTGTGTGTGGCCTCGGTCACTTTGCGTACCACCTCACCCATTTTTATCTCTCCTCCGTTCTCGGGATAAAGCTCTTGCTTGATGATGCAGTCAAATTCCTTCTGCACATAGGGTTTGAATTCCGACAACCATTCCGCATGCGATCGTTTCTCGAGTAAGGCCGTAACCAGAGGCAGTGTTTGTTTGGCATCGCCAGACACCTTCACGGTTGTTTTCACATTCTTGTTGATCTCTGCCGGATCGATATCAAAGTGAATCACTTTAGCCTGCCTGGCGTAGGTCTTCAGGTCGCCCGTCACCCGGTCATCAAAACGCATGCCTATGGCTATCAGCACATCGCACTCGTTGGTCTTTATGTTGGGTGCCACATTGCCGTGCATCCCCAGCATGCCGAAGTTCAGCGGGTGATCGGAAGGCATGGCGGACAACCCCAGGATGGTAGAACCAAACGGAATATCCGCTTTCTCCAGAAAGGCACGCAGTTCCTGCTCGGCATTACCGAGAACCACCCCCTGCCCCACCAGAGCCAATGGTTTTTTGGCACTGTTAATCAGCTCGGCCGCCATCCTGATATGGTCTTCATCCACTTCCGGTACAGGTTGGTAGCTGCGCAGAAAGCGGGTTTTCTGATAGGAAAAAGCACACTTGTTTACCTGTGCATCCTTGGCAATATCGAGTACCACCGGACCGGGACGGCCGCTCGAAGCAATGAAGAATGCCTTGGAAACGGCCCAGGCAATGTCTTCCACACGGCGGACCTGGTATACCCATTTTGTAATGGGCTGGGTTACACCAATCACATCGGCCTCCTGAAAAGCATCGGAGCCCAGCAGGCTCGACACAACCTGACCCGAGATGACTACCATGGGCGTGCTGTCCATCATCGCATCGGTGATGCCTGTGATGGTATTGGTGGCTCCGGGTCCCGAAGTAACCAGTGCCACACCCACCTTCTGCGATACCCGGGCGTAGCCTTGTGCCGCATGTACTGCGCCCTGCTCGTGGCGCACCAATATATGTTTGATCTCGTGTTTGTGATCATACAGCGCATCGAATACCGGCATGATGGCACCGCCCGGATAACCGAACATGGTGTCCACACCTTCTGCGATCAAAGATCGGATCAATATTTCACTGCCTGAAATGATCTCTGTTTCCTGCGCCAGTTTATCGGGCGAGGAAAAGGGTTCCGGAGTCTGATTATTTTTGTTCATCTTAATTACTCTCTAAAGTTAGACGATTGAAATAAATTTGTCTTCTGTTTAAGCAGTGCACCAAAACAGTGGATGAAAATAGCGTAATATTATATAATTCGTATGGCTCCCTTGTCCGCCGAGCTTACAAAGTGCGCATAGAGCTTCAATGCTTTCGATATTTTTCTGTTGCGTACCGGCTGGAAGGCGCTCTCTCCTTTGGCTTCTTCCTGCTCTCTTCTCTGCTGAAGTTCCGCGTCGCTGATCTTCAGGTTGATGCTGCGGCCTGGAATGTCAATTTCGATGATGTCGCCATCACGTACCAGGCCGATGTTGCCGCCCGCAGCAGCCTCGGGTGAGATGTGGCCGATGGAAAGGCCCGATGTACCGCCCGAAAAGCGTCCATCGGTGATCAGGGCACATGCTGCTCCCAGATGTTTTGCTTTGATATAGGAGGTGGGATAAAGCATCTCCTGCATGCCGGGGCCTCCTTTGGGTCCCTCATACACAATCACCACCACATCGCCGGCCACCACCTTTCCGTTCAATATGCCCGCACAGGCATCGTCCTGCGACTGGAATACCTTAGCGCTGCCGCTGAATTTCCAGATGCTTTCGTCCACACCGGCTGTCTTTACCACGCAGCCATTGAGTGCAATGTTTCCTTTCAGGATGGCCAGACCGCCGTCTTTTGTATAAGCATGTTCCACATCACGGATACAGCCTTCTACGCGGTCGATATCCAGCGTTTTGAACCGTGCATCCTGCGACCCCATCACCAGGTTGTAGCGGTTTCCGGGTGCAGAGGTGTAGATGTTCCTTGCCTCTTCGGAAGGTTCGGCTTTGGTGATGTCGTATTTTTCAATTGCTTCTGCGAGGGTTAGCCCGTCTGCACGACAGACCGAAGTGTCTATAAGCCCCGCTTTGGCCAGCTCACACAGGATGCCCATGATACCGCCTGCGCGGTTCACATCCTGGATGTGATATTTCTTTGAGTTGGGTGCCACCTTGCAGATGCAGGGCACCTTTCGTGACAATGCATCGATGTCCTCGAGATTGAAGTCGACCTCTCCCTCGCGGGCAATAGCCAACGTGTGAAGGATGGTGTTGGTGGATCCGCCCATGGCAATATCGAGCGTCATGGCATTCAGAAAAGCCTGTCGTGTGGCGATGTTGCGGGGGAGCACCGATTCGTCCCCGTCGAAATAGTAGCGTTCGGCATTCCTTACAATCTGCTTTGCCGCCTTCACAAACAGTTCTTTGCGGTTGACGTGGGTCGCCAGGATGGTTCCGTTGCCGGGCAGCGCCAGTCCGATTGCCTCGTTCAGGCAGTTCATCGAGTTGGCAGTAAACATGCCGGAGCAGGAGCCACAGGTGGGACAGGCCGAAACCTCCAGCTGAGCCACACGTTCGTCGGACACGTTTTCGTCGGCCGATTCAATCATCGCATCAATCAAGTCGATCTGCTCATCGCCAATTTTTCCAGCCTCCATGGGTCCGCCCGAAACAAAAATGGCAGGGATGTTCAGTCGCATGGCCGCCATGAGCATGCCCGGCGTAATCTTGTCGCAGTTGCTGATGCAGACCAGTGCATCGGCCTTGTGCGCATTCACCATATATTCTATGGAGTCGGCAATCATGTCGCGCGAAGGAAGTGAGTATAACATGCCGTCGTGTCCCATGGCGATGCCATCGTCCACGGCGATGGTGTTGAACTCTGCGGCAAAGCATCCCAGCTTCTCCACCTCCTTCTTCACCAGCTGGCCGATGTCGTGCAGATGCACATGGCCCGGCACAAACTGCGTGAATGAGTTGGCAATGGCAATGATGGGCTTGCCCATCTGTTCGCGGGTCATCCCGTTGGCATGCCACAACGCACGTGCACCGGCCATGAGCCGACCCTGCGTACTAGTGGCACTGCGCAGGTTTTCTTTCTTCTGCTCCCGCATACTCTCCGGGTTATTTTGATTGTTCATCTTTTATCTATTTATATATTCCGTAATCCAACTACCAACCTCGCTTGTGCGATAGCTTTTGCCGCCGTTGGAAATATCTTCTGTTACGATACCCGCCTCGAGGCTTGCATTCACAGCCTGACGGATCAGAGCGCCCTCTTCATGCAGATTGAATCCATATTCGAACATCAGTGCAGCGGAGAGGATCATGGCCACAGGGTTGGCGATATCTTTGCCCGCCGCCTGGGGATAAGATCCGTGAATCGGTTCAAACAGCGACGTATGCAGACCCATGGAAGCCGAAGGAAGCAGTCCCAGTGAGCCGGTGATCACCGATGCCTCGTCGGTGAGGATATCACCGAACAGGTTCTCGGTCACCAGCACGTCGAAACTCTTGGGCCACTGGATGATGCGCATGGCTGCATTATCCACGAAGAGAAAATCGGTTTCAATATCGGGGTACTGTGGCGCGATCTCCTGCGCCACCTGGCGCCAGAGACGAGAGCTAGCCAGCACGTTGGCCTTGTCGACCACCGTCAGCTTTTTACGTCGTTGTCCCGCAAACTTGTAGGCCAGGTGAAGCACGCGCTCCACCTCCTCACGGGTATAAATACAGGTATCATAAGCCGTATTGCCATCTTCACTCCTGCCTTGCGGGCGTCCGAAATAAAGTCCTCCGGTAAGCTCCCGGATACACACGAAGTCGGCTCCCTCCACCAGGTCGGCACGCAGGGGCGATTTGTGAATGAGCGAAGGAAAGGTCATCACGGGACGGATGTTTCCAAAGAGTCCAAGCTGTTTGCGCATGCGCAGCAGTCCCTGTTCGGGGCGTACCTTGGCATTGGGGTCGTTGTCATATTTGGGATCCCCTATGGCGCCAAACAGTACCGCATCGCTCTGCATGCACAACTCATGCGTTTCAGCCGGATAGGGATCGCCCATGGCATCGATGGCTGCTGCGCCGGTGATGCCTTCTTTGTAGGAAAATTCGTGACCAAACTTCCTGCACACGGCCTGCGTAACTTGCAACGCCTGTTTCATAATTTCCGGGCCAATTCCATCTCCCGCCAATACTGCAATTTGTAACTTCATCTGATTAAAACTATGTATATTTTTTTCTTTTAGACTATCTCAATATTTTCTCTGACCGCTTTTTTGTGAACCGCTGACGGCTGGTTCCTACGGCAACGGCAAATAACTCATGTTTGGAATATTTCCGCTTTCCAGCATATTCAGCATCTTCATGGTCGCCTTGATGGCTGCCACGGTCTGGTCGATATCCAGTGCCCGTGTCTTGAAGACTTTTCCTTCGAACTTCCAGGTGATGATGGTCTGCACATAGGCATTGGTCTTTCCGCCCGGTGGTATCACCACCTCATAGTCGATCAGCTCCGGCACCGGTTTATTGAGGCTCCTGTATATCTTGTACATCGCTTTCGAAAATGCGTGGTACTGTCCCTCTCCTGCAGCCGATTCCTGGTAGACCTCTCCTTTAATGGAGAGTTTCACCGTGGCAGTCGGACGCAGTCCATGCGTGACAGTAAGAGAATAATTCAGCATCTCGATATCCTTGTTTTCGATGCCATTTTTCAATACATCCGAAACAATGTACGGTAATTCATCGAGGTTCACGATCTCCTTCTTGTCGCCCAACTCAATGATGCGGGCCGTGACTTTGCGCGTGGACTCTTCATCGAGTTCAATGCCCAAAGCTTCCAGATTCTTGACAATGTTGGAGCGGCCTGCATTCTTACCGAGCGCATAGGCACGAAAGCGACCAAAGCGTTCGGGCATCAGGTTGTTGTAATAGAGATTTTTCTTTTTATCCCCATCGGCATGGATGCCGGCTACCTGGGTAAACACATTGTCGCCGATGATCGGTTTGTTATTCGGGATGCGCACACCCGAGTAGCTCTCTACGACCTTGCTTACGTTATAGAGTTTGCTCTCATCGACATTGGTCTGCAGACCCATGTGGTCGTGGATGACGGCGATCACACTTGTCAGGGGCGCATTGCCGGCACGTTCGCCCAGCCCGTTCACTGTCACGTGAACACCCTGTACTCCGGCCTTGATCGCTTCAAAGACATTGGCCACGGCCAGGTCATAATCGTTGTGTGCATGGAAGTCGAAGTGCAACGAAGGGTAGCGT
>Ga0265294_10006472_pt1 | contig 14059 bp, 12 predicted proteins | sample MunlanPumphouse3_FD_192504 | JGI IMG/M metagenome (GOLD analysis project Ga0265294, IMG submission 192504) | Groundwater microbial communities from a municipal landfill in Southern Ontario, Canada - Pumphouse #3 | ecosystem: Environmental > Aquatic > Deep subsurface > Groundwater | place... | reverse complement strand
AAAATCTTCTTCACTGTAAAGACGGAAACACATACCTGGTTCGGTACGTCCAGCACGACCAGCTCGTTGTTCACAAGATGAGCGGCTAATCGGCAATGTCACTAATGATGACGTAAAATTCTTCTGATTATAATAATTTATTTTAGCAATTCCAGAATCTATTACCGTGGTAATACCATCTATGGTAACACTGGTTTCAGCAATGTTAGTCGCAACAACCACTTTTGTTTTGTTCTTAGGTGTCGCAATAAAGACCCGTTCCTGGTCTTCTTTTGAAAGCCGGCCAAATAATGGTAATATCTGAAGGGCCTTGTGGAAGGGACTTTGATATAAGTGTTGCATACATGTTTTAATATCGAATTCGCCTGGTAGAAATATTAAGATATCTCCCGTTGGTTTTTTTATCCGTTGTTCCACAATTGTTGTTATTGAGGTAAAGAGCAGATCTCTATCATTTGGGTTCGCTAGCGGTCGGTAGACGATATCCACAGGGTGTACCCGAGCATCGATGCTAATAATAGGGGATTCGTCAAAAAAATCACTAAATATTTTAGTATTAATAGTTGCAGAGGATACTATTACCTTAAAATCTGGCCGTTCAGTCAATACATTTTTTAGAAGTCCCAACACAAAATCGATATTGAGACTGCGCTCATGAGCTTCATCAACTAACATGACCGAATAGGAAGAGAGCAGAGGATCAGCTTTGAGTTCCATAAGAAGAATACCATCAGTCATTACTTTTATCCGTGTATCACGGGTAGTCGTATCACTGAAGCGCATTTTATAGCCAACATATCCTTCAGCAGCATCGAGCTGGCGAGTAATAAAATCAGAAACAGATAACGTTGCTATTCGTCGTGGTTGGGTTACCCCAATAACTCCAGTTTCTGCGTATCCAGCTTCATTTAAAATAAGGGGGATCTGGGTAGTTTTTCCCGATCCGGTAGGGCTCTCAACCACAACCACCTGATTGTGTTCAAGAGCTTTGAGAATATCTTTCCTGTGCATATAGACAGGAAGATGGGTCATAGTAAACACTAATTATTTCCTTGTATTTGTTCCACTACTTGCGCGATGGTTAGCCCTGAAACATCAGTTCTAGTTGCTAGATTACGTAATGTACACTGTTTTAAGGCAATATCTTCCTCGGTAAACAAGAGTGCATAGGGAATGTCATTTTGCTCAGCATACTTAAATTGGGCACCAATCTTTCTTTGACTTAAGTAGACATCGCAGCGAACATTCTCTTTTCGTAATGCTTCGGCAACTTTGAAGTAGTGGGGTAGTAGCGCCTCATCTTGATTGAGAATAACAACATCACTGGCCGTTGCATCCTGCACAAGGGGACTATTGAGTTCTTCGAGGGCCGCTAATAATCGGTCCAAGCCAATAGAAGAGCCAACTCCTGGCAATTCTGCTTTAGTATAGAGCGAGGCGAGATCGTTATAACGCCCACCAGAACAGACTGAGCCGATATCGACGAGATCATTTAGGAACGTTTCATAGACCACGCCAGTGTAATAGTCGAGGCCCCGGGTAATTGAGGGGTCGAGAGTGAATCTATCACGAATACCTAAGGAAGTTAGCATTTCTAGTATCGATTGCATCCGCTCAGTATATTCCTTCTCTCCTCCCGCCAGTAAGGAGAGTCTTTTTAGCGTTTCCTCAGCAGTTTCGCCATCGACAATAGTAATAAAATTAAGAATCGTCGCGGCAGCCTCTTTGGAGTGAGTGAGTTGTTCTAATTGGACGGAGACTGCTTTGGAGCCAATCTTGCGTATTTTATCGACAATTCGTAGAATTTCAACTGAATTGTCAAAACAGTTAATGTGTTCTAAAAAAGCATTTAACAACCCACGGTGGGCTATGTGGATGGTAAAGCGCTCTAGTTTAAGGGCGGTGAGGGCATTATACATCATCAACAGAATTTCTACATCGGCCGAAGCGGAATCAATTCCGACAATGTCGAAGTCACATTGATAGAACTCCCTGAAACGTCCTTTTTGAGGATTTTCTCCGCGCCATACTTTTGCAATATGAAATCGTTTGAAAGGCAAGGGAAGTTTATGGAGATGAGTCGCCATAAAACGGGCAAAAGGAACCGTTAAATCGAAACGAAGGGCAACATCGCGACCCCCATTATCTTCAAAATGAAAAATTTGTTTATCCGTTTCTCCGCCCCCTTTGCCTAATAACACTTCAGTATATTCTAACACTGGAGTATCTATCGGGACAAATCCATGGGAAGAAAAAACCTTTTCTAAGGTTGCTATAACTTGTTTTTTGATTATTTCTTGAGAGGGAAGAGAATCTCGGAAGCCTTTAAGTACTTTTGGTTGAATCATGCGAAACAGCTCCTGTTGCATTTTTAGATGAGATAGTATACACACTATAGTGTAAACAAATCCCCGGGAAACTGCAATAAGCCGGATGGAAGTCATTGATGCTAAGACGCTACAAGAAAAATTCAAATGGGTCGAACGTTCCTATCGCAGAAGTATATACTGCTAATGAACATGGAATTGACCCCAAAAATATAGACCTCGATGCTATTTGGGCTGTGCGGAAACTTAAACAGTCTGGAGCAGAAGCATATATTGTTGGTGGTGCGGTACGAGATCTTTTGTTGCATCATAAGCCAAAAGATTTTGATATCTCAACATCAGCAACTCCGCGACAAGTCCAGAAACTATTCTGGAATGCCCGAATTATTGGTAAGCGCTTTAAGTTAGTCCATTTAGTATTTAAAGATAAAATATTAGAAGTTTCAACTTTTCGTAGCGGAGCTGATGGACATAAAGAGGGGCAATCAATTTATGGGACCGTTGAGCAAGATGCAAAACGGCGTGATTTTACTATAAATTCTCTTTACTATGATCCGATTGAGGGTCAGCTAATCGATTTTAACCACGCTATGCTCGATTTTAAACGAAAACGGATTCGTTCCATTATTCCCCTTTCAATCTCATTTGTAGAAGACCCTGTACGGATGATCCGAGCTGTGAAATATGCTGTGGTAACTGGGTTTTCACTTCAATTCGACATCCGTCGAGCTATAAAGAAAAACATGAATGAATTGGCCCGCATTTCCGATTCACGGCTTACCGAAGAAGTCTCTAAAATTCTCTGTAGCGGCCAATCGGCAGCCATTATGGCTGAATTGCAACGCTACAAGTTACTAGTCTACCTGTTACCCTGTATTAGTGTATATACCGATATTAACGAGGTTTTTAATTCTTTACGGACATTGGACAAAAAGGTTCTCGCGAGTAAAATTGAGGATGAAGGCTGTCTGGAAGGATTAAAAGGGGAGATGCTTGAAGCATTAGTTAAACCTATTATTCGACCAGCTCCCCCCGAATGCACCCCCCAAGAGGCCTTCAAAGAGATCTTTGGTCAAATTAAAACTCTAATTAGTCCCATAACGCCCCCCAACTACAATGTGGAGCAGGCTGCGGTGTTACTTTTAGAGGGTGATGGCATCACAGTTCCTAAAAATTGTCTTCGTGCCCGCAAACCACTTCGCCAGTTTGGAAGTTTGGGAGCACGAGCAAAAGGTCATCGGCAAGTTGATGGAGGACGTAAGAGAAAAAGACCCTCTTCGGCAGCCTCTAGGAGTTCTTCATCTAAAAAGCGGCGACCTACATCCCAGAAAAAAAGTTCCTCACCCGCAAAAATTTCAGAATAAGATTTAAGCCCACTCTTCAATTTCTAGATTCACTCCGGCGACAAAGATTCCCCCATATTTTTCCAATGAATCACCGATGTACTCTTGTAATTCTGTTAACGTAGTCGAAATTTGGTGTTTCATAGGAACGCGTAGTTTTACGGTGAGGTTATACCCCTCTGGATCAATTTTCATGCTCACTTTTTTTACTTTAATTATATTATCGAATTCATCTAAACAGTGAATGACCATTTGGGTAAGGGCAGCTTCACTCATAGTGATCTTGCCATACTTACTAAATTCAGGGCGAACTATAGTTTTTTCATATGTGCGTTGTTTAGTCCAAGGCAGTTTAGCTTTATTTTTGAAAAAAACTCGCATTGAATCATAGACGATTTGAGGATAACTACGAGTGATTTCAATGGTTGGAACAGGAATTACATGTTTACCTTCACTAAATCGAATGCGCATTGCCATCTCAATCTCTTCTTTAGAGGCAATATCTTCAATATGAAATATTTTTTCAGGTTCAGGTAATTTTAATCGCGATGCGATTTTATGAACCATCTTTTCGGAGGTTCCGATGATCAGTAATCGATGATACTTCTCTTTTTGTAAGGCTGTTATAGTTTCTTGTTGGTGCTCATCATCATCAAATAGCGCAGTACGAACAGCTGTGAGAAAATTATTTTCCCGTTTAGCTGATCTGCCGGTGATGATTCGATCACCTCTAATGAGTAAGCCGTCATCTATAATGAGCTCGATATTATGCTTTTCTGCAACTAATTTTGAGCGGAAACTTTTGCCCGTACCACTTTTTCCTACTAAGGCAAATACTTTAACCCCTTTTATTTTCCAAAAAGCATAACGGAATATACGGTTCATGTTTACTGTTATACCGTTTTTCAGGTATTATATGAAGACGTAAAAAAAGAACTTCATAAATCTTCACGTATGAAGAGGATTTATTGTGTCTAGATTATAAAGGAGTACGATGACATGCAGAAAATACCGACATTTAGAAAGGGTGGGATTCATCCTGATGATAAAAAGGTATTGAGCAACAGACAGGCCATAGAACGGTTACCCGTTCCCGCTGAATTAATCATTCCACTTTCTCAGCATATCGGCGCACCGGCACTGCCGCTTAAACAAAAAGGAGATCGAGTGGAAGCAGGAGAAAAGATTGGCCAAGGGGCCTCCTTTATCTCAGCTGATATTCACAGTCCAGTAAATGGAACCGTAACTGCTCTTAACAAAGTTACTTTAGCTAATAGTGTAGTCAGTGATGCTTTTGTTATTACCCCAGATACTGAAAACCCTATGGGAATCTGGGAAGAACGACCCTACGAAGCCTTTAGTGCTGCCGAGTTGCAAAAAATAGTCAAAGATCTAGGTATAGTGGGAGCCGGAGGAGCCACATTCCCAACCCATATTAAGTTAACCGTACCGCGAGGGAAAACTGTTGATGCTTTAGTGGTCAACGGGGTTGAGTGTGAACCCTATTTGACTGCCGATCATCGTCTTATGCTCGAACACAGTGAGATGGTGGTACGTGGAGTGATGTTAGTTGCGCGTATGACTAATCCCAAAAAAATTATTATTGGGGTGGAAAATAACAAAAAAGATGCCATAGTAGCTTTACGTAAAGTAATTGCAGAGCATGATTTTCCTATTGTAGTGACCCCTCTTAAAGTTAAATATCCGCAAGGGGATGAAAAACAATTATTAAAAGCTACGATTAAACGGGAGATACCTTCGGGAAAATTACCGTTAGATGTAGGAGCCGTTGTACTAAATGTGGCAACTGCTTTTGCAATTTATGAAGCAGTTGCTTATAACAAACCACTTATTGAACGAATTGTAACAGTGAGTGGAGAGGCGATTGCCACAAAACGGAACTTACGGGTTCTAATTGGTACAAAAGTTGCCGACTTGTTAGCCTATGCTGGTTTGGCCGAGGAGGCTGAAACCTATATTGCCGGTGGCCCGATGATGGGTTTTGCTTTTTATGATGATCAAACTCCCATTATTAAGGGAACAAGTGGTATACTGGCTTTTACAGAAGAGGCCCACAAACAAGCACCTGTTTCACCGTGCATTTCATGTGGTCGCTGTATAGCAGCCTGTCCAATGGGGTTACAACCAACAAAATTGTACCGCCTCATTGATCACCGCCAGTATAGCGAAGCTATGGCTACCAATCTTATGGATTGTAAAGAGTGTGGTTGTTGTGCCTTTGTCTGTCCAGCCCACCTACCGCTGGTACATGCTATGAAATTAGGAAAAAGGCTGGGGAGGAAGTAAATGGAAAAGCCAAAAATTGTTGTGTCATCATCGCCTCATATACATGAGGGGTCGCGCACTTCTTCCATTATGTGGAATGTCTCGTTAGCCCTCACTCCCAGTGCTCTTTGGGGTGTCTATGTATTTGGTTTCAGAGCTTTAGCGATTCTGCTCATCTCAATAGCCAGCTCACTTTTGGTTGAATTCCTTTTACAAAGAATCAGCCACGAATCGACTCTGAGTGATGGGTCGGCCTTTCTGACTGGATTGCTTATTGGAATGAACATGCCTGCGGATGCGGCTTTTGTTGTCCCTATAATTGCCTCAGCTTTTGCCATCTTTGTGGTAAAGTGGACATTTGGTGGTTTAGGAGCCAATTGGATTAATCCCGCCTTAGCTGGTCGAGTTTTTGTCTTTTTCTCCTTTACCGGCTTAATGAATACCTATCGAATGCCACGAACTTTAGCTGGAGTCGATACCGTAGGCTCGGCCTCTATTTTAACTGAAATCAAGTTAGCAGTGGGTTCGGGGACAGTACAAGGCTTGCAATCAACAGAGATACTAGAGCAATCAAGCTATGGACATACTCAATTTGCTCAATCGTTGAGCAATTGGTTTACTGCCCTGTTTAATAGGGGACCTTCGCCTTATACAATCGATGCCTTTTTTGGCAACGTCGCCGGCTGTATTGGTGAAGTTTCCGCTTTTCTCTTGCTCTTAGGGGGAGTATATCTCTTAATCAAGAAAATCATCACATGGCATATTCCCGTCTCGTTTATCGCTACCTTTAGTCTCTTAGCGTGGACTTTTGGTGGTTTTCGTAATGGCTTAGGACTATTTCAAGGGGATTTTGTATTACAGATATTTAGTGGTGGCATGATTTTAGGAGCTGTTTTTATGGCTACCGATATGGTCACGAGTCCCGTAACCAAGAAGGGTATGGTAATTTTTGGCATAGGCATTGGATTCTTCACTTTCTTGCTCAGATACTTTGGTTCATTACCTGAATCGGTATCATTAGCCATTATTTTAATGAATATTTTTGTACCCACTATTGATCGCTATATTACTCCCAAACGCTTTGGTGAAGTGGTTAAGGAGGCTCAATCATGAGACAGTTTTTAAAAGTGGGTGTTACCCTGGCCCTTATAGCAGCTATTGCAGCCACAACTTTAGCATTTGTGAATGCCGTAACCGCTCCTAGAATCGCAGCTTACGAAATGCAGATTATAGAAAATGCTTTGAGCACCGTAGCTGGAAAGTTTAGATTAGGGGAAACTAAACCGAGTCTCACCGATGAAAAGGTCTCTGCCGTCCACCTCTTGCAAGATACCGATGGAAACCACATTGGTTATATCCTACAACTTGAGGGCATTGGTTATGGCGGAGAGCTAACTATTATGGCTAGTTATCTTAACAATGGAGAAGTGGTAGAAGCACGCTTGTTAGCGAACGCAGAAACTCCTGGGTTAGGCAAGAAGGCTGAAGCCCCTACGTATATGGAAAAATTTAAGGCTACGGGGGCAGCAGTTCCCGTACCAGTAAAAAAAGATGCTTTGCAGAAAGAAGATGCTGATAGTATTAGTGGCGCCACAATCACTTTTGCGGGAGTTGCTAAGACAATCGCCTACGGTTCAAATTATGTAAAATCTTTGGGAGGCAAATAATGGCTCAAAGTCATAAAGAAGTTTTAACGAAAGGATTATTCAAAGAAAATCCTGTATTTATCATTATGTTAGGGTTGTGTCCCACCTTAGGGGTAACCACCCAAGTAGTTAATGGTATTGGCATGGGATTAAGTGTTATATTTGTCTTGGTGTTTTCTAATATCTTTATTTCGTTGTTAAAGAATATTATTCCCAATAGTGTTCGGATTCCCTCTTATATTGTCATTATTGCGGCGTTTGTAACAATCGTAGAGATGGTTATGCATGCCTTTGCCCCCGCTATTTACAAAGCTTTGGGAATTTTCCTCCCGCTGATCGTGGTAAACTGCATCATTTTAGGAAGAGCTGAGGCATTTGCCAATAAAAATACCGTCTATGATTCTTTTTTAGATGCGATAGGTATGGGAGTTGGATTTACGATGGCCTTGATTCTGATTGCCCTTATTCGAGAAGTCTTTGGAGCAGGAACTATTACCCTAATTCCAATTGGGAATTTTGATGGTGTACTTAAGATTCCTTTGTTGTATACCTATCCGGTTCGAGTATTTACTCTTGCAGCTGGAGCCCTCTTGCTCATGGGTTATTTAAAGGCATTTTTCACTTGGTTTGCCGAAAGGAAAAGGGGGTAACTCATCATGGCATATGTAGCGATATTTATTACCTATATTTTTATTAATAACTTTATTTTAACCCAATTTTTAGGAATATGTCCTTTTATTGGAGTCTCAAAAAATAGCGAATCGGCCATTGGTATGGGAATGGCAGTAACTTTTGTCATGGGGATTGCCTCCATTATAACTTGGTTGGTCTATACTTTTTTACTGGTCCCCTTAGATTTGGTCTATTTACAAACACTCTCTTTTATTTTAGTGATAGCAGCTTTAGTACAGTTTGTTGAGTTAATTATTCAAAAGAACTCTCCAGGATTATACCAAGCGCTGGGTATCTTTTTACCCCTTATCACCACGAACTGTGCCGTACTGGGAATTGCGATCATGAACATTACCGAGGGGTACACCTTGATGCAAAGTTTCAGTGCAGGTATTGCGGCCGGAATTGGTTTTACGTTAGCATTGGTGTTGATGAGTAATATTCGAGAGCGAATGGATCTATTTCCAGTACAGAAATCCTTTAAAGGAGTTCCCATAGCTTTCATCTCGGGTGGCTTAATGGCTTTAGCTTTTATGGCTTTTGACAAATCACTTTTAACAAATTTACTGGGGTAGTCGTGTAATGAATATATTGTTTGCTTTCTTAATTATAGCCTCCTTAGGACTATTACTGGGGTTAGGTCTGGCGGTTGCCGCTAAGAAGCTTGCCGTCAAAAAAGATGAACGAGCTGAAGAAATTTTAGCTGTCTTGCCAGGGGCTAACTGTGGAGCTTGTGGTTATCCAGGTTGTGCTGGCTATGCTTCAGCTCTCTCTAAGGGAGAGGCTGAGAATGGCTTGTGCTCACCCGGTGGTGCTGAAACAAGTGCCGCAGTAGCTGAAATTCTTGGTATTGAAGCTAGTGCGGTACACGAACGGATGGTTGCTTTTGTCCATTGCCGGGGCAATAATGAATTGACTCAACGGGACTACCATTATCAAGGTATTGAAGAATGTAGCGGTGCTTATATGTTATTTCAAGGAGATAGTTCCTGTAAATATGGGTGCTTACATCTTGGCTCTTGTATGCGCGTATGTCCAACCAATGCAATTTCACGCGATGCACTAGGGAATATGAGAGTTGACCCAGATGCTTGTATTGGATGCCTAAAATGTACATTAGTCTGTCCCACTAAGGTTATTCGAATGATTCCAGCGCGAGGGTCCCATGCAATTGCCTGTAATAGTCTCGACAAAGGGGGCGTAGTGCGTAAAATTTGTAGTGTGGGCTGTATTGGTTGTAAAATATGTGAGAAGAAATTTCCAGATTCTGGGTGTACCGTCACCAATTTCCTTTCAGAAATTGATTATGAATCTCCCATGACTCAAATTGGCGAGGCAGCTCAAGCTTGTCCGACTTCCTGTATCGTTGAAGCAAGGTAGGATATGGCCTTAATTTTTGGAGCATATAGCCAACTCTCCCCGGGAACTCCTTTGCCAATTCTGGAGCGCTTCCTTACGGAGATATATAAGCCAATGCTCACGCACATTTATAAAAATCCCGAATTACGGTTGCACCTCTATTTACCGGGCACTGTATTAGAGTGGTTTGAACAAAATCATCCTGAAATGAATATGCTTATCGGTGATCTAGTGAAAAAAGATCAAGTTGAATTACTCACCGGTGCCTTTCATCAAGCAGTGCTGAATACAGTGCAAGGGAAGGATCGTTCTGGGCAATTGGAAGCAACTACCACCTTCATTCGAAAGCATTTTGGCAAGCGCGCCCGCACAGTCTGGTTCTTTAACCAAATTTGGAACCCGTTCTTTGTCTCAGCTATGCGCATGGGGATGTTAGATAGAGTACTCATTTCTGGATATGACCGACTGCATGATTGTCATAGTGCAGTAGAGCCGTTTACCATGCAGGAGATGGGCAAAACAGTTGAGATTTTTCCCACTAACGATACTATCGATGCCTTAATTAGTGATTTAAGCTTAGGCCAAAGTTCTTATAAAGAATTTTTTGAAGCCTTGAAATTGATCCAATTGGATAGTGGTGATCCCTTCCATACCGTTATGTTAAATCTCGACATGCTCTTGCAAGCTTGTACGGTACAGACCTCCTTACCCCCGGTAGCAGAACTTTTTGTGACGATCTTAGATCATTTCATACAACAAAGTAAAAATGAGACGGTGCTTCTCTCTTCAATACCTGTAGGAACAATCACGCAAAGAGGATATTTGGCTGCTTCGTGGTACGGGCGTGATTCGACGATAAAAGATATCGGTTCATTTAATGATATGTTTATTAAATATGAAGAATTGAACCATATGTACGGGCGCTTACTTTATCTCGTTGATTTAACAAGAATTTTTAAAAAGAATAAAGATGTAAAAAAAAGGGTTGAAGCGTTATTATTGAAAGCGGCTAGTGGAGGCGCCTTCGTCCTCGATGCCACAGGAGGATGTTACCGAAGCAGTTATCGGGCCTACGTCTATCGCCATTTGAATGAAGCAGAACGTCTTTTAAGTACGAATGAGGAGATCCCCTATCCTCGTGAATTAGATATCGATTTTGATGGTCACAATGAAATGGCTTGGATGGGGAAGAATATCGGGGTAATTGTTGATTCAAAAGGGGGTACTATAGCTGAAATAAACTATTTACCAACTGGTTGGAATTATGGCAATACTTTTACGGGCTACGCTGCAGAAGTGGATCGAATTTCGTTTCCTACTCTCCGCGATGGTTCTTTTCAACGCTCGTTCAACGATGTCTTTCTCCCTCATGATGCAAGAATAGAACACTATGCCAAACATTTAGCGCGACAAACATTTGATACTAGTACTATCTCCTATACGCTAGAACTTCATCCCAAAAACCAGAATGAAATTATAGCAACCTGTCTCTTGGAGAAGATTCCTTTTGGGATAGGCACTATTGAAATCACCAAACACTTTCGCTTTCGAGCACATACTATCGTAGTTGATTATACCCTTAAAAATTGTGGAAAACATGCGGCAAAAGGGGTGTTTGGCAGTGAAATGAATCTTGCTATTGGGCGTAAGGACGGACCAGTTTCGTTATATACCGTTGAAAAAAGTCGCAATAGAACGTTAGAAAATGGGCGGGTAGTTGCCCCAAATTTAAAGAATGTCCGGATAGCTGACGATATTAATCGAACCTTACTCTCTTTTGCTTCCGATAATCGTTTTACACTACATAAAGAAGATTTTAATCTAAAGCTTGCCACGGTCATGGGAATGGAAGTATTGTATGCTTATACACTAGTTCTCCCCTTGTGGGATTTTGACTTGGCACCAGAGGAATCATTGAGTTGGACTATCGGGTTTCGTATAGACCGACGTTCACGTACTAAAAAAGCTAAAAAGGAGTAAAGATGACAATACAGAACCAACAGTTGTTCGATACCATAAAAGAAGAAGCCTACGACGTATGGAGGCGGCTTTGACCCCGAAAAAATTCAAGCAGAGATTCATGCATTGGAGCAAGAATCTTTAGCCCCTGACTTCTGGGATGACAAAAACCGTTCTGAAGCGTTGTTTGTTAAATTAAATGGATTAAAAGAGACCTTAGTACCCTGGCAAGAATTAATCCGATCTATTGATGATGTTAGCGAGCTAATAGAGCTGTATCAAGATGAAGATGATCCATTAGTAGAAGCTGAGGTCGATCAACAAATATTATTGATTAATAAGCAGTACCAACCTCTTCGACTAAAGACACTCCTTTCCGGAAAATTTGATAAAAATGATTGCTTCCTTACGGTGCATGCTGGAGCAGGTGGAACAGAAGCGTGTGATTGGGCCCAGATGTTGATGCGTATGTATATGCGATGGTGTGAACAACATGAATTTAAAGTAGATATTGTGGACTTACTTGAAGCTGAGGGTGGGGTAAAATCGGTTACCATGCAAATAAAAGGCCCCTATGCTTATGGATACTTACAAGGAGAAGCAGGTGTCCACCGTCTAGTGCGCATCTCTCCCTTTGATTCGAATAAGCGCCGACACACCTCTTTTACATCGGTCTACGCCTCTCCAGTGATTGAAGATGATGTAGAAATTACTATTGATCCTTCGGAGTTGCGAATTGATACATACCGCGCTAGCGGTGCAGGGGGGCAACATGTCAATAAGACCGATTCTGCTGTACGCCTGACTCACCTTAAAACGGGTATTGTTGTTGCTTGCCAAAATGAACGTTCACAACATATGAACAAGGCTTTAGCTATGAAAATATTAACTAGTCGTTTGTATGAATACTATCGAGAAGAACAAGAGAAGGAACAGGCTAAATTCGCAAAAGAGAAAAAAGAGATCAGTTGGGGTAACCAAATCCGCTCGTATGTTTTCCAGCCCTACACTATGGTAAAAGACCACCGCACCAATGAACAAGTTGGTAATATTCAAGCTGTTATGGATGGTGATATTTCAAATTTTATCGAAGCATATCTTAAATGGCAATCAGAGAGGTAGATTATGCGACACAGGAAAATCAGAATATTGCTCCTCTGTTTCCTGTGTGTAGGTGCGTTATCTGGGGCTAAAAGCCTTCAATTTGGATGGATTAGTGTTGTTGAGGCCCCCCACGCTCGTTATTTTCCCCCCACGCTCTTTGAAATGATTGCCGCTTATGGGCAGACCGTTGAGTTTTCTGACCACTATGAAGATCTCTATAAGCAACGAATCTTACAAACAGAAAAAAAAAGCTTTCTAGAAGAAAAACATCGCAAGATTAAGCAATTAGATGGGGTAGTGCCACAAATAGAGATGACACCTCCTTCACCGCCTCTTTCTGATGAAACTTCATTTGATGTAGTTTGGCAGCAAATCGACGTTGCCCCTAGTTTGGCTCAAGCAATTACTGCTTCTGATGCTACGGTAATCGATTATATCCTAGCGCTACATAATCTCGATTACCTCTTTGTCTGTAGCATTAACTATTTTGATGCCTTTTTGCGTGTACGAATGGTAACTTATCATCGTTTCCATTACGAAGGAGTTGTTCTTTATGATGGCCTGACCCTTCCTGAGGAGCTCTCAAAGCTAAAAGGAGAAGTATTTCTTAATTCAATTTCTTCTCTCTCTGCTCAATCATTAGGATTGCTACACATCTCAAATTCAATACCAGGTTTAGCCCTCAGTGCAGATGATCGAGAAATTGCCATGTATGATCGATTTTTGCCATTAGCAGAGGGGATGCATGACCTATCTTTCACTAGCCAAGGCTTCAATCCAGTCGAACAAGAGGTATTTGTGCAAGCTGGACAAATAAAAACACTTGCATTAGCAATGGAACGAATTTCTGGTCCACCTCTGTTAGTTACCTCTTTTACCCATACTCCCGAGGTAACCATTACGCAAGGGCCCCGTGGGGCCCTACCGTTGATTTGGCCCTCTCAACAGACTCCTTTTTCGTTATATGGGTATCAAAAAGGGCTGCTCCCTACCATTCGACAATACAATAGCCCCCTTGAGCATATTGAACTAACCTTACACCCACCTTGGATGCATAGTGCTGGGGCCGTCGCACGATCACAAAAGAGTGTCTATGCATCGTTTGGGCGGACATTACTGTTAGGTGCTACAGCCATAGTGCTTGATGCGCTTTCACGTTCCCTTTCTACAACTACGTATTGGCAACCGCTGGTATGGGGAGCTTTAGGGGGCGTGGTACTCTCTTCAATAGAGACCGGAGCGCAATTATTTGCATATTACCAAAAAACGAAGTATAGTTCTCAGTAATTTAAAGTGAAGGAATGGAGCATGAAAAAAACATTTGGTGCACGATTAAAAGCACTTTTCGGTATAAAAACTTTTG
>Ga0265294_10006469_pt1 | contig 14062 bp, 10 predicted proteins | sample MunlanPumphouse3_FD_192504 | JGI IMG/M metagenome (GOLD analysis project Ga0265294, IMG submission 192504) | Groundwater microbial communities from a municipal landfill in Southern Ontario, Canada - Pumphouse #3 | ecosystem: Environmental > Aquatic > Deep subsurface > Groundwater | place... | reverse complement strand
TACGATCCGTTGAAGGTCTACACCGGTCGCGGACCATTCGAAGCAGCAGGTATCGGCCTTATAGGAAAATATGGAGATGTGGCATTCAGATGTAATTTTTCATCATGCGATGAGCATATGAATATCACAGACCGTCGTGCAGGAAGAATAAAGGCACCCGAGACGACAGAGCTTGTTAAAGCCCTTCAGGGAATGAATATAGACGGTATCGAATGCATCATCAAAGAAGGAACAGAGCACAGAGCCGCACTTGTTTTAAGAGGTCCTGGACTTTCGTCACAGGTAACAGATGCAGATTCACATGATCTCGGTCCGCTTCACACATCTATGGGAATAGATGGATCCAAAGAAGCTGATTTCACAGCATCGATAGTTAACAAATTTGTAAAGGAATCATACAATAGATTAAAGGATCACCCGGTCAATAAGAAGAGGATAGCAGAAGGATCAGCTCCTGCAAACATTCTTGTTCCCAGAGGTGCTGGTTCTTTCCCAAATATTCAGTCTTTTCCGGAAAAATACGGTATGACTGCTGCGTGTGTCGCAGGCGTAGGGATGATCAAGGGAATCTGCGGGGTATGTGGACTCGATGTCCTAGACCTTCCCAAGGAATGTACAGGCGGAGTGGATTCTGATTTCACATTAAAGGCAAAGGTCGCTCTAGAGGCATTGAAGACACACGAATTCATCTTGATGAATTGCAAGGCACCCGACGTCTGCGGCCATGATTCTAATCCTAAGCTGAAATGTGACATAATCGAGAGATTGGATATTATGGCAGGATATATCAAGGATCATTTCCCAGAGGACCTTGTCATTGTATTCACAGCCGATCACAGCACACCGTGTTCATTAGGGGATCACAGTGGTGACCCTGTCCCAATAACGATCTATACTCCAGGTAATGTAATGGATGATGCAGATACATTCAGTGAATCCGGATGTGCCCACGGACGTATCGGACGTATCAGAGGTCATTATATTGTGCCGATATGTCTGGATCTTGCCGATCGCACTCCGAAATACGGTGCATGATCAGTAAAGATACAATTCAAAGGTTAATGTTCCGCCGAATGTTACTGTTGAGTTGGTGATATAACCGGAGACAGGATTTCCGTCTCCGGTTCCCAAACTTATTACTTTTCCACTATATTTCAAATTCAATAGATATGAGTCAGGTCTCTCTGTAAGGGCATCTAAAACAGTTACGATATAATCGGTTATGGATGAATCACCTGTGACGACTGCTGCTGCCAGAAGATCTGTTAGTGACACTACAGAAGAATCATTAGTGTTCATGAGATCAGAAATTCTGAAGTCAGACGATAATAATTGATTGGAAACATCTGAGGCATCGTTCATTATGAATTCCTCGTCTCCTGTATTGGCATAAAGTGCTGCTACGGCTAGGGAGATGATAATTATGAAGATCATTGCATCTACAATTGCTGTAATGCCTTTTTTGTTCTTCAGATACATATGGCCACCTCAAAAATTATCGGGATCGACCGACCATCATCTGTTGGAATAGATCTTACAAATTTTTCTCCTGTTATCTCGTTGTCCATAAAACCAACAGAGAATCTCAAATCACAGTCAACGATGTTGCCTGGCGATATACAATTTACGATTATTCCGCGATAACCATTCTTATCCGCGAATTCTATGAGCTTTTCGGAGATGTTTCCTGTGACCACTTCGTTCTCTATGACAATAATATCAACGAGATCCCTGTCGAACTCAGGAAGGTCGTCATTCGAGGGTATTCCATCGTATGCGATTATTGCCACATATGCAGAAAGTACAATGGTCACTACCATCACTGACATTAGTACTTCAGGAAATCCTATGTCTCCTTTTTTATTCAATCTCATGACAGACTATTCGTCTTTTTAGAGTTTAAATAGTGGAAGTTACAGTTAATTTAATTTATGGCCTTAAGATAGGCTCCGTAATTTATGCTTCCACACATTTCTGTGATCTTTCCTTTGTTAGAAAGATTTCCTGTGGCATACGCTTCTGCTACCAGCTTTGTTAATTGTGTAGGACGTTTTCTTACATCTATTCCTATGGAATCCACACCGATATGTTGCAATTCTTTTGTATAAGGCAGCAACATAAGATCAGATGAGTTGAGGAAGTGCGATAGTCCTTCTGAATCTTTATACACGGGAAATTCGAATTCTTTTTCGTCTATTAGAATGCCATTGCCCATGTTAGGGTCTCTGGAGCACATTATCTCGGTTCTTCCAAAAGACATGACCTCAATGCGTCCAGAATAATGTTTTGCAATGCTTTCGATATCGATCTTTGATAATTCCACAGACAGTGTCGTTTGATACATATCTGTTGGAAAGTCAAAGTTGAACATATTCATATGATAACTCCCATAGATTCTGCAGTCCTCATTGGTTTTGATTTGATGAGGACTGTGTATCATAATTGAATCGTATGAATATTTTATCTTACCCAGGGGGAAGAATCTTGGAATATTCATTACACATTCTATGTTTGCTTTGTCACACATCTTCTTCGCTTCAGGGAAATATTCATTCATGTCGAAGTAGACGCGTTTTGCATGGGGAATAACTACATCGAGATTTTTGAGAGAATTAACATAGAATGATATGTCGGGTCTTTTGCCTTTAATACGATTAGATAGTTTGCCATTGTGTCTTATCGGCATTCTTCTGCTTAGACCTGTGAATTTAGGTGCGGGACCTACAAGATTTTTGATCTCATCTATGCGAGGATCGAACGTTCTGTAGATGTCGTATTCTCCGTCTTCTATTTTGAACGGTACCATTACTTTACCGACATTTGATATTTTGAATCCGCCGATCTTGTTCTCTCCGCTGAATATAGACAATCCGTCTTTAATATTGACAGGTTCTTTGAATTCATATGTATCGAATTTACGGTCTGTTATACGGATCCTTCCGAGGTAAAATCCTCTGTTATCTGCGAATATGTATTGTACGGGAGATTTTACGCCACCGAAATATCCCTCGCAGACACCTCTATTGAATACGGTTTTCAGAAGAGCATCGGTTTCTGCGATATCTTCTTTGGATGCGCCTTTATTGGCCATGGAATAGACATTTGTTGCGAGATATGCATAGGCCTGACTTCTCATTCTTCCTTCTATCTTAGCGGATGTTATACCAATCGATTCCAATTTAGGAAGCCAGTCGACGCCGTAAAGATCTGCGCTGCTTAGAAGATATCCTTCTTTTGTTCCGAATTTGTATCTCTTTCTGCATGGTTGTGCGCATTGTCCTCTGTTACCGCTCCTTCCTCCAGCAAGACTGGAGAATAGACACCCTCCTGAAAGGCAATAACACATCGCCCCCTGGACGAAAACTTCCGTATCTACTGGAGAATCTTTTACTACCTCCGAGAGTTCTTCGAAGGTGAGTTCTCTTGAAAGAACCGCACGGTCGATATCATTATTCGAACACCATTCTAGGCCTGCTGCAGAATGGATGCCCATTTGAGTGGAAGCATGTTTATCGATATCTATATTGTATATTGCTTTTAGAAGACCCAGATCTTGAATCAGGACAGCGTCAGCTGCAATATTATTAAGGAATTTTACATAAGATATGGCATCTTCCATTTCGGAATCTTTTATCAGGGTATTCACTGTAACGTAAACTTTGACCCTTGCATCGTGGGCATAATTTATTGCTCCCTGTAATTCTTGATCCGTAAAATTATCAGAGAACGCTCTCGCACCAAAAGACTTGCCACCAAGATAGACAGCATCGCAGCCTCCTTTCACAGAAGCAACCAATCCTTCAGGAGAGCCCGCAGGCGCCAATATCTCCATAGTACCTATTAAGGTCTCCGCATTTAATATCTTGTCGTTTAAAAGATCTTGTGGATTATATTAATTGTAGGGTTTTTCTTTAATAGATTATGAAGTGAAATCTTACAAATCATGAATACGATAAAAAAATTCTGTTTGGCTGTAAACAAGAAAAAGGAACAGTCATCGGACGTTGAGATCATAGGTGAAACATTATGTATAGATTGCAGGAAATGTATGCAGATTCCAGATATAAGATCTTCAGATTGTGTAAAGTGCATAGTTTGCAATATTTCCAAATGCGGAAATTCGGAAAGGATCAAACTAAGAACAAGCAAGGATGTTGAGATATCTGGTATTGCAGCGGATATATTGTGCGATATGGCATTTTTGGATAGATCTGCACACACTATTTCGAGGTCGGAAAAGTCTCATTCCTGCAACAATTGTGAATTTTCATGCTTGAATATATTCAATGCTGCATGGCAGGGATTTCCAGATCCTTTTTTTGAATCAGCCAGAGAAAAATTATTGACATTCAGACCTACGAACAGGGATTGCGACATTTGTCTTCAGAAGACATATCGTGCGTTGGATCAAGCCGAATTGGGTCTTAACAACATCAAAAAGAAGGTATCTTTAGAAGCTGCAAAGACAGGGGTGATATGAATGCCAAGAATATTGCCTGCACTGACTGAGTTCTTCACACACAAGTCTGCATATGTAAGCAACAACGACAGATTGATAGTCTCTGATTACAGCGATGCAGAATATAGGCAGTTCTATGATGAGAAGGTTGCGGCAGGTCACATATCGAAAAGAAGGATATTTGAGACACGTTCACCAGTAATTGTCTCGTCACAGTCAGATCCGGAGATTGTAAAACAGCGTTCGGTACAGTTAGAACCGAAGAACACTTCTGATATCTATTCGGTTAAGTCAAGGAGTTATCTCAATAATCAGCCGACCGGTTCATTCATGAATGATTTCTGTACGATAGCAAATAATAATGTGAGGATCAAACCGACATATGCAGATTGCTGGTTAGTCGGAAATAAAAGTGATCTTGAAAAGATCGCAGATTATGATACGCCAAGCGGGAAAGTCTTAATCGGTACAGCTATGGATGGAGAAACAGAATATAATCTCACGCCTATCGAGTATTCTTATCCTGATTCACTAAATGCTGTTGTAGGAAAATCCATAGAAGGAGTAAGGGAGACCTACAGGAACAAAGGAGGTAGGATGGACAAACAAACTGTCCTTAGTACAGCAAGAGGCCTCATAATGGATTCTTCTGATACAGTAGAAGCTGTGTATGGAAGCGATACTCGTCAGCTCGAGGCAGCTATAGAAGAAATGTGCGATATCGTTTATCGGTATACTGTAGGATTGGGAGTATTTGACACATTGATGGCAGACCCTAAGTTAGAAGACATTTACATAGATGCTCCGTGTGAAAGAAATCGCATTCATGTAACGATGAATGGGATTTCTGGTGTCAATTCTCATATACGTTGTAGAACAAATCTAATCGTTGATAAGAAAGAAGTGATGAATCTTGTCAATATTTTAAAAAGGGAAAGTAATCTTCCGTTCTGTGAATCCAATCCTATTTTGGAAACCGATATAAAAGCACATGATGCGAGGGCAACTGTTGTCGGATATCCAATGAGTCCTAACGGAGATGCTGTAGCGATCAGGAAGCATTCTACACGTCCGTGGACACTCACAAGACTCATAGCAAATGGAACTATAGATCCGAAGATCGCAGGATTATTGTCATTTTTTATCGATAATCGTGCAACATTTCTAATCTGTGGCGCTAGAGGGGCAGGAAAGAGCTCCTTGCTGTCTTCACTCATGTTCGAGTTTCCAATGTCTCAAAGGATCTTGACGATCGAGGATACAATGGAACTTCCCGGCGAGAAGATGAGAAAGATGGGATACAAGGTACAATCCATGCTCATCGATGACCGGATGGATGGAAGCGATCTGTCGAGAGCAGATGAAGCATTGAGGGTCTCATTGAGGATGGGAGAATCAGCGATCATATTAGGGGAGGTAAGAGGAGAAGAGGCAAAGACCCTGTATCAGAGCATGAGGACTGGGCGTGCGGGGAGTTCGATCATGGGAACCATACACGGAGATTCTGCAAGGTCTGTTTATGAGCGTGTAGTTCATGATATGAATATCGCACCTGAGGCTTTTATGGCTACAGAGATCTTAGTCACATTAGGTACTGTAAGGGATAGAAGAACAGGCAATCAGATCAGAAAAATGAATGAAATTGTTGCTACAGGTGAGCACGCTGGCGATTTTATCGATATAGCGGATAGTTCAGAATTGTTTGCAACGCCTGTAATGCGTAGGGTTATGACAACTTCTCAGCAGAGTAAATCTGAGATTATGAAAGAGATAAGGGCCAGAGCATCAATAAGATCATATCTGGCTGATGTAGGGAACAAGTTCGGAGAAGAGTATTTTGGTCCTGAATGGATCGGACTTGCAAATGATCATGTGTCTAGATCTCAGGGAAAGACTGCAGAGGAAGTATTGAAATCATTCAAAGTTAAATTTTGTAAGATCAGCGGCATAGGTGAGTAAGATGAGTATTTTTACTAAGAAATCTAAGTTGATTGGAAATCTTAGAACATTGATGAATGAAGGTCCGACAATAATTGGAATGATGTCTGTGACCATAGAAGCAGGAGGGTCTTTAGATACAGCCGTCAGAGATGTTGCAAAAAACGGCCCCATAACTTCCTCAAGATTATTCAAAAATGTCGTATTCGATGCAGACACAAGGACAACTTCTGATATCAAAATAGGGCTTACATCCGTGTTATTGTTGCTTCCTGCACATTTAACTGCATATAGAAGAGCTGTTCACATGGTTATTGCAGCATCTGAATCAAGTGACAAGGTGGAGAAGGCAAGAATGTTGAAAGATGCATCTGATGTATCTCTATTAGGATTGAAAGAAGCAGGAGAATCATACAGTTCGTCTCTAAACAGTCCTTGTATGATGGTATTCGGCCTCGGAATAATGGTTCCGATGATCCTTATGTCTATTTTGCCTATGCTTAGCATGGGAGGATTGTTCAGTTCATCACCTATCGGTTCAACTCCCGTGTCTGCGATCACTCTGATAGTGATCCCTGCTGTCATTGTGATGGTAATCCTTTCAGTGAAGGATAATAATCCATTTATGGCAGAATTGTTTGAAAAGATCGATATGAAGTATGTGATGTCTTTGATGTTTGTTGTGCCTCTGTTGATTATTGTTTGGATATTGACAGAAAAGATCGATCTGACAATCATCATATCATTTGCAGTTGCCGGTGCACTAATCGTTCTCATAATGTTTCCTGAGGTAAGGAAAGAGAAGATCAGGGAAAAACAGGAACAGTTACTGAAAGATTCAGTTTTTGAATTGGGAAACAAACTGATCTCAGGAGAGAATTTTGAATATGCATTGATCACATCATTGGGAACAAGGAAGGAATGCCAAACAATAGCTGACAGTATGAGTAGGGAGATAGCATTGTGCAGAGGAGACATCTATGCGGCCATCAGGATGTCTTTGAGTAAGATCTCAGTTTCCCTTGCAGACACATTCTGCGACATTTATAGATGTACACAAAAAGATATCAGGGATGCAGGGCGCCTAGCAATATCGATTGGAAGACAGCTTCAAGATCAAGAGATTGTCAGAAAGGGAATCCAAAATAAGCTTAAGAGCATGGTAGATATGATGATCGGTACTGCAGCGATATTCGCTCCGATGGTATTGGGTATGAGTGTTGCTATGTTGGGCCCTTTATCAAGGGTTGCTGAGAATGTTGATTTTGAGAACACGACAGCAATACTTTCATTATATTTGGTAGAGTTATGCATCTTGATGTCATTCCTTACAGCATATCTGAATGGACGCGCGGGATTCAAGGAAATCATATTCAGGATAGGTATGATGTTGCCCATTTCAATGACTGTATTTTTTCTCTGTACGAGTATCAGCCTTTAAACGGGTGCTTACGTATCCGTTTTATACTATTTTTCTTATCTTTTCATTATGAACAGTTCAATGCCGGGCAGGATATTACTTGCAGCGATGACTGTTCTCTTTGTTTTATTGTTCATCATTCCTTTAGTGAGTTCATATGGAAAATTCACAGATCTCGACGGAACTGCGGGAATTATAGATCATTCATGGTCTTGGGTGAACCCTATATCTGCAACAGTATATTGGTTGGGAGACCTTTTTTGCCATCAAGACTTTGGAAGGTCTTTTGTCGTCAATGGTTCTCAGTTGGCATTTTGTCAGAGAGATATCTCTATATTTTTGGGAATCATAATAGGGCTGGTCGTAACAGATCTGAAGATCAGACATTTGGATCTATCTAATTTTAGAGTATTCATAGTAGGTTTGATACTGATATCGATTGGATTTGCAGAATGGTCCTTTGAGAATATCACCTCATCGGATTTTTTTGTAGGAAGAGTATTGACCGGCGTAATTACAGGTATTGGTGTTGCGCTGATATTCCAATATTTTATCAAGAGACAATATAAAAAGATAATAAATGGTTGAAGTAAATGGTTTTCGAGAAAGTGTGAAGTTCAGTCACATTTTGTCCATCCGCATGCTTTGCAGATGTTGCAACCGCCTTGGAATTGAAGTTCTTCACCACATTTTGGACATGGGTTCACGATCTTTTTATTTTCTTCTTTCTTAGGTTCGAAAGTGATTCCATTTACTTCTCTTTGCATTTCCTGATACATATCTAGGAGGGCCCATCCGACGGCCATCGGACAGCACGATCCTTTACTTGTGTCATGCTTGGTGAATGTACGTACAGCATATGACGGGCACGATCCGCAACTTTTTAGCTGATCTACAATGGATTTGATATCACAACCGCTTCTGGCAGCTAAAGATATCATTCTCGATAGACCGATCATGAAGTTGTTACATCCGCCAGTGGATCCTTTATTTAGGTATGCTTCCAGAAGTTCTCCGGTATGAGGATCGAAGAACGCAGTACAATGCAGACTTCCGCAGCCTGTCATGAGCTTTCTTTTCTTTCCGACAACATCATCTGTTACGTTTTCGACGAATCCTCTCTTGGGTTTACCATTCGCATCCAGTTTCTGATTGTCATTCTTTTCCTTTTCTTTTTCGTCGTTCTCTTTGGGAGAAAGGATACCTAGACGTTTGCATCCATCCCTAAATACGGTTACCCCCTTACAGCCTATCTGCCAGGCGTACATGTACAGGTCGTAGACTTCGGTTTCTGGAAAATCATTTGGAAGATTCACAGTAGAACTGATCGAAGCATCGATATGCATTTGCCATGTTCCTTGAAGTTTTAAACGCTGTTTGTAATCTAGGTTCTGTGCGGTGACAAAGAATGGAGGCAGGTCAGAATCATCTGTAATCTGATGTTTTTCCATATATTCTTTGACCACAGGTGTGTAGACTTTGTAATATTCGTCATGGTCTGAAAGGGACACTGTTCTCCTTTCGTAATAGTTTGCAAAAATAGGTTCTATACCACCGGATATTCCTAACATCGTAGAAAGTGTTCCAGTAGGTGCGATCGTTAGCAACTGTGAGTTGTGGATTCCGTATTTCGCAACAAGTTCCACCGTATCGTTCGAAGTGTTTTCCTGGAAGAAGGGTGATGCCATAATCTGTTCGATGTTGCATTTTGGGAATTTACCTTGTTCCTTTGCAAGTAAGGCAGATTCGCGGATGGCAGTGTCTGCCATCGTGAATCCCAATTTGCTGCAGAAGTCCATCGCTTCTTTAGATCCGTATGGAATTTCCAACTCGATGAGCATATCTGCGAGGCCCATTATTCCTAGTCCTATCTGTCTCCAGTCCCTTACAGAGTCTTTCTGTTCCTGTAGCGGATGCAAAGGTAAGCCCTCATCAAGTACTTCGTTGAGACCTCTGACACAGATGCTTACAGCTTCTTTGAACTCTTCTTCGTCGAATTTTCCGTCTTTGACGAACACGGCAAGATTTATGCTTCCGAGAAGACAGCTTCCTCCAGGTGGAAGAGGTTCTTCTGCACACGGGTTCGTTCCTGCATAGTGGTATTCAGGGACTTCACTAAGAAGGTTCCAAGATTCAATCCTGTCCCAGAAAAGACATCCTGGTTCTCCGTAATCCCAATTGGCATAGCACATTTTTTTAAAGAACTCATATGCATTCAATTCTTTGACGATATTATTCTGTGTTTCAGGACGGTTGAACTTCTGCGTAAATGTTTGCTTATTTCTTACACATTCCATGAATTGATCCGTCATACGAATGGACATATTTGCTTTGGTGACTCTTTCTACGTCGGTCTTAACAGACATGAATTCTTCAAGGTCCGGATGTTCGCAGGATAAAGTAAGCATAAGCGCTCCCCTTCTTCCATGTTGACCGATGAGTCCTGTGACCATCGAATAAAGGTCTGTAAAAGATACTGCACCGGATGTCTCAGATGCCGTGTTGTTGATCTTTGCACCCCTGGGTGCGAGTTTGGAGAGGTCTATACCAACCCCCCCGCCGTAACTAAATGTTCTGGCGAGCTTTCCGGCGCATTCAAAAATCGACTCGATGGAATCTTCTGGTGGAGTGACAACGTAACAATTAGATAATGTTACTTTAAGTCCCGTTTTCTGTAATCCTCTGTTAGCTAATATTCTTCCGCCGAACAGGAATTTTTTCTGTATGATCATATCTTTGATTGCTGAGTTGCCATCACTTACACGGTCCAACCACTGATCGAAGGTTTCTCCGTTATGGCAGTATTTCTTTTGCCAAATATCGATACCCAACTGATTGTCCTCGCCTAACCATTGCTCGATTTCCATGAGTGCATTCCTTCCTAATTTGACATATTCTACCAATGTATAAACCCGACGAAAGTTGGATACGATTAATGCAATATTTATTAAGCAGATACCTTTTTTTCAAAATATGTGGTGTTGTATGATCAATCTGTTGCATATTTCACATCGCATGGAGTTGCATACGGGTACGATATTGTTTTATGGTTAGTTGTATGAGATGCTGGTTGTTGCGTCTAGTTACGTCGCGTTTATATACATTATATGGTCAACTATTTGGTTTGGAAAAAGCCCAAATTATATAAGTGAGTAAACTATCGGTAGTTTCAGTATTCATTTTAATGATGAATGCATTTTGATTAAATTCAATTACATCGAAGGGATAAAACATGGCTGGTGAAGATAATACTCTCAAGACAGGTACGACCACAATTGGGCTCAAAATCAAAGACGGTATCATTTTGGCATCGGATCAGAGAGCAACAATGGGTAACCTCATTGCAAATAGCAATGTGCAGAAAGTCTACCAGCTTTCGGATAATCTCGGTATGACTATTGCGGGATCCGTCGGGGATGCACAGCTTATGGTAAGGTACATGCAAAGTGAAATTTCCATCTATTGTATGAAGAGAGGTTCACAGATGTCCGTTAATGCCGCAGCCACTCTTGTGGCATCTGTCATTCGTCAAGGATTCTACCTCGGACTTATCGTCGGAGGATATGATGCAACAGGCGGTCATGTTTTCAGTATTGACGGAGCAGGAGGATATATCGAGGACAACTACATGTCGATAGGATCCGGATCTGTCTTTGCTTATGGTGCACTCGAGGCTTATTATAAGACCGATATGACCAAAAAAGATGCTATCGATGTCGCTATAACAGCATTGAACTCTGCAAGGAGAAGAGATAACTGTACCGGAGACGGTATGCTGATCTCGTTTATCGGATCAAAGGGATACGAATCTATTCCTCAGGATCAGATCAAAGTCCGCTGTGCTGAACTGGGATTCAAATATCCAAATTGAATCCTTTCAACACTTTTTTAAACATTTTTAAACTGTTTTATAAATTTAGCAGGATTTCATATGAACCCAGATAGACTATTTGAGAGTCTTAGAGAAGAGGTCAAGAAACTTGTTCCATCAGATATGAACATTTCTTCGATCGAATTTGAAGGCCCGATCATCGCGATATATACAAATGAGTACGATAAGTTCAGCGGAGATGACAGTATTGCCAGGAACTTGGCGCAGGGACTCAGAAGAAGAGTAGACATAAGACCTGATCCAAAAGGATTGGAAGATTCTTCCATAGTTGACGCTAAGATACGCGCAATGATTCCTGAATCGGCTCAATTATTCGACATTAATTTCGTTCCTGAGACAGGAGAGGCCATTATCGAAGCTATAAATCCGAACGAGGTTGTAGGAAAGGAAGGTCAGCTTCTTTCTGAGATCAAAAAAGAATCTGGATGGAATGTAAAGGTCATCCGTGCACCTCCGATACCTTCGAAGACTGTTTCTGATGTTAGAGGATACCTCCGTGCCAATCAAGATGAGAGACAGGCTATGTTAGAACATGTGGCAAGAAGGCTTGCTAGGTCTGTTCTCGAAGGAGAACAATGGGTCAGGATGACAACAATGGGGGGATTCAGACAGGTTGGAAGATCCGCGACTCTCCTAACAACGAGGGAAAGTAAAGTTCTCATTGACTGCGGATTGGATCCAAACAGTGATGCGACACCGTATTTCGGTATTCCGGAGGCCCAACCTCTCAGTGAGTTGGACGCGGTTGTTATTACACATGCTCATTTGGATCATTGTGGAACACTCCCTGCACTTTTCAAATATGGTTACGAGGGTCCAGTTTATTGTACTCCTCCGACCAGAGATCTCATGGCATTGCTTCAGTTGGATAATATCAAATTAGGATTCGGTGAATCTAAGAAGGTTCCATATGAAGCACAGCATGTGAGAAAGGAAATGTTACATACAATTCCGCTGAAATATAATGAGACTACTGATATTGCACCCGATATTAGACTCACACTTCATAATGCAGGACATATTCTTGGTTCTTCTATTGCCCATTTCCATATTGGAGACGGACTGCACAATGTTGCGTTTACAGGAGATACTAAGTTCGAGAAGACCTGGCTTTTCAATCCGGCCAATAACAGGTTCCCTAGATTAGAGACGCTCGTCATCGAGTCTACATATGGTGGACACAATGATATTCAACCATCCAGGGCAGACGCTTCTGAAGAGATGAAGGCTCTCTTGATAGAAGCGATGAACCACAACGGGAAGGTATTGATCCCGGTATTCGCAGTAGGAAGATCACAAGAGGTCATGCTTGTAATCGAAGAACTCATGCGTACCGGACAGATTCCACCAGTGCCTGTATATTTGGATGGTATGATCTGGGAAGCAACCGCAATTCACACAGCATATCCTGAATATCTAAACAGTCAGTTGAGGACACAGATATTTCAACAGAATGAGAATCCTTTCTTATCTTCTATCTTCCATCGTGTAGAGACATCTGCTATGAGAGAGGAGATCTGTCATTCTCCTGATGCATGTATCGTATTGGCAACAAGCGGTATGATGTCAGGAGGACCTGTCCTCGAATATTTCAGAGAATGGGCCGATGACGAGAAGAATTCGTTACTATTCGTAGGATATCAATCAGAGGGAAGTATCGGACGTACAATCCAAAGAGGACGTACAGATATTTCTTTTAATAACAGAGGAAAGCAAATAGATGTCAATATCAGGATGAACCGTGTCACAGTTGACGGATTCTCCGGACATTCGGACAGAAGACAGCTTATGAAGTACATATCTTCATTAGAACCAAGACCTGATAAGATCATTATCGGTCATGGTGAAGATAGGAAATGTACAGATTTGGCCTCTTCGATATATAAGAAGTTCAATATAGAGACTAAAGCACCTTTGAATCTTGAGACCATAAGATTGAGATGATAAAATGAGATCTGTTGTAGCAATATCCGGCGCTTCGGGAAGCATCTACGGTGTACGGCTCCTCCAGGAATTACCTGGAGAAAAGATACTGGTGATATCTGAAACAGCGAAAGCCATAATACCCACAGAGACTGGAATGACTGTCGAACAAGTGGAGGCTCTGGCAGATAAGGTGTATTGCGATACGGATCTTTTCGCTTCTATCTCTTCGGGTTCTTATTATTGCGATTGTATGTTCGTTGCACCATGTAGCGAATCATCTGTTGCTAAATTCGCATGCGGAATCGCAGATACTTTGATATCTAGAGCTGTTTCCGTATGCATCAAAGAAGGAAGGAAACTTATTATCGTACCAAGGGAGACACCCAAAAGTGCGATAATGCTAGAAAATGAATTGAAATTAGCTAGG
>Ga0265294_10006468_pt1 | contig 14064 bp, 16 predicted proteins | sample MunlanPumphouse3_FD_192504 | JGI IMG/M metagenome (GOLD analysis project Ga0265294, IMG submission 192504) | Groundwater microbial communities from a municipal landfill in Southern Ontario, Canada - Pumphouse #3 | ecosystem: Environmental > Aquatic > Deep subsurface > Groundwater | place... | reverse complement strand
AATTTCAGATCAAAGACAAAGGTTTTATGTCCCAAAATCGTGAGGAGGGTAATTTGGCAAAACCACGGTGTGTTTCGGGAATTTTGTTGTCTCTAAGCGTGAGGCAGGCGACTTTACGGTACAGAGAACAATCCGAATTTGGTAGGAAAGATCACCGAATATTAAGGTGATTTGGCATTCTCTGTCTGAAAATCCTAACGTAGTTTATCTCTGTAACTCATTGATATTCAGCCACAGAAACGTGTAGAAACAAAAAATCCGGTCGTGAGACCGGATTCGATAAGTTCTAAAAAGATGGTCGTCCAATCCTCTATCTTTCTAATTTTTCAACAGAGAATTTCCGGCCTTTTTCGATGATTTTCAAAAGTCCAAGTTCGTTAGAACGGGAACTGGATGGCATCAGGGATTCAATTCGCGTCTTTATGGGTAAAGTCGCGACATTTTGGCGCATTGAGGATTTCCCGGTAGATTGTCAGCGCCACATCGGAAAAGCAACAGAAAATCACATCTTCCGGCAAATTCTGCGGCCATTGGCAGACCGTTTCCACGGCGATTTGAGCCGCTTCCAGCGCCGGGTAACCGTAGACACCAGTGCTGATCCCCGGAAAGGCGATGGAGCGACAGTGCGCCTCGTTTGCCAGCGAAAGGCTATTGGAGTAACACGCCTTCAGCAACTCCGCTTCGCCATGTGTGCCGCCGTGCCAAACCGGACCGGGCGTGTGGATGACGAACTTTGCAGGAAGCCTGAATCCCGGGGTGATCCGCGCCTCGCCGGTCTGGCATCCGCCGAACACCCGACAGGCGGCGAGCAGTTCCGCCCCCGCCGCACGGTGAATTGCGCCGTCGACTCCGCCGCCGCCCAACAACGAACAGTTCGCGGCATTGACAATCGCATCGACTTTGAGCGTGGTAATGTCGGCTTTGATTGCGGATATTTTCATCCATTTATTCCCGTTCACGGATCATCGCGCCCAGTTCTCTCGCTTCTTTCAATGCCGGATTGCCGCGAATCGCGCCTTTCCCTTCAACGCCGCGCACAAGAATATTTCCGGCATCTTTCAAATGAAAGTATTTCAGGATCGCGCGGTATTGAACCAGAATACTGTCGAATACTTCAGGAATCGTGTCGGCGGCCACCAGCAGCAATGCCAATTCTTTGACTTTGAATTCATTGCGTATCGGCGAATGAAGCCGGTCAATGATCGCTTTCAGTTGTGCGCTCAGACCGTAAAAATAGACCGGAGAGGCAATGACAATCATTTCCGCAGTTTTTAGCTTTTCATAGATTTCCGGCATATCGTCCTGCTGGAAACAATTATGCGTTTCACGCTTGCGGCAGGCATTGCAGCCGATACAGGGCTTGACATTCACTTCTCCGACCGAGATGATTTCCACCTCGTTATGTTCCAACGCTCCATCGACAAAGGCGCGGACGAGCAAATCCGTATTACCGCCTTTTCTGGCACTGCCGCACAAAACAACAATTCTCATCTTGATATTTCTCCCGTAAAATTAAATTCTTATAAAATCAGCCAGGGGCATGACTTTGGCGAACATGCCATTTAGGGAAGCCATAAAAACCTTCCTGAATCCGTGAAAGAATTTCCGGGTTCCTCTTTTCTTTGATTTTGCGGCTGAAAAATCAGCCGAACAACTTAATTTCAGCGCTTATTTTCCGTTGCCGGGAATTGTTTTTCTCTTTTGTCCCCGAGCACACGGTTTTCTCCGCTAAAATCCCAATTTTTAATACATTTCTCCTATAGGCTTAATCCCTCCTTGAACTTAATTTTCTGGTTAACAGAACTTTATATGCAATTGTCGAAAAACTTCGAACCATGGGCAATGTCTCCCGAATTTTAAAAATATTGAGTTTGAATGACGAACTCTTTTGCAGGCGATATAAACTAAATCCTGCAGGACTGAACGTAAACGTCTGCGTTGGACTTTGAATTTGCGCGGCAGCGCTTCTTTCATTTTCAGCGCGGATTGACCAAGAAGACGCAGGGCATTGAATGCCAGCATTGCCAATAACAACAAAAGCGAGTTTGTAGCTAATTTGCCTGACGGCATACGTTCAAAACTCAAATCTGATTTCAGCTCGCTGTGGTATTGTTCGCTGGTCCCGTGCGCATGATAAAGATTAATAACGGTTGCGGCATCATCCGGCAGGTTCGTCCAAAATGTATTGACTTCGATATCAGGAATAAGCAAGTCCTGTCCATGCTTGTCAATTGTCCGCTCCGTAACCTCAAATGTCGCAAAAACAGGGAAGTCTTCCCGTCCAGCAACAGGTATATGGCTGGCTTCACCGGTAAAAACAGTTTTGCCCCGACGCGGTTTTTGAGCTTCGCCAACACGCCGAGCTAAACTCAACCATTGCTCTTTAGATTCTTTCCGCAGGTTGCGTTTAATGATAAAAGCCACACCGCGTTTCAGCAGTTCTTCAATAATTTCCGCATCATCATGAGCTGAGTCCAAACGTACAAGAACATTTTTTAAATCGACACCAAGCATTTCCGCCATGTCGAGGCACTGCCGGATAAATTCCAACGCCCCCTTATTGCTGTGCTGACTTCCTGGGCGCATTTCAGGTTATTTTCGGAATTTTACCATGCCGGCAATCGGAAGAACCTTGTCAGAAGTCATCCGGTGGCCGGTGTAGTTGAAAACTGTTCCGCCCGGAGGAAGCATTATGGGATTGGCTCCGAGATTGAAAAGGCAGAGTTCCGCAGGGGAACCGGTTATGATTTCTTTTGCGGATTCTTCATCGGTGACCCAGGCGGCACAACATTTGCAGTCTTTCACCGATAGCCAGGCGACACGGTCGAATTCATAGCGAAAACGCCAGGTACCGTTTGCGAAAAGCGGACGGTGCGTTTTGTAGATTTCCAGGTAATAGCGGATCAGGGCTTCTCCGGTTTCCGACAGTTCGCCAAGCTCCATGGAAAGCATCGGGACTCCGGCAATGGCGGCGATCATGTGGCGGGCGATGTTTTCCGGCAGTTCATCGGGACGCCAGCAGGCCGGATCGGAGTGGACCGGTACTTTGCTTCCGAGCATCATCCGCAACTGGACGATGCGATGGAAATTTTCGATGAAGTCGAATGGGGTGTCGTTCGCCCGGAACTGAGTACCGTACCGGAGCATTCGCGGTGTCGAATAGAAATGGCGGAATTCGATCAGCGCCTTGGGATTATGTTTGCGCAGCTCGTTGGTCAGGCGGGCGATGAACCGCTCCGCGGCCCGTCCATGGGGTTGAGTCGGGTCCGGGGGGACATTGGCCAGAAAATCGAGTTTCATTCCGTCAAGGTTGTATTGGGAAAAGACCTCGCCCAATTGTCCGATTACCCGGTCGGCGCGAACTGGATCGGCCGGATCGAATACCCCGAAATTGCCGGGGAGTCCGGACAGGAATTCGGACGAATCACTATAGCCGGGCTGATCGGCGCCGATGAAAAACGGTGCTGCCCACAGCAGGTAATTCAAGCCCCTTGCCTGTGCCCGTTCGACATGGGCGGCGAAACCGGGAAGTTTCCGCTCCGACACCCGCCAGTCTCCGATAGAGCGGTACCATGTGGGGGTGGTTTGCGGCGTGGCCCGCTTGCTTTCGTCAAAACTCCAGCCGTCGTCGACGATGAATGTACCGAAGCCGAGTTCCGCCGCCTTGGCGGTATTGCGCTCCAGATAATCCATATCGAGCGCGGCGTGTACTGCATACCAACTGCAGTAGACCGGATCCCAGGCGGCGGTCGGAAAGGCGGGAATTTCCTCATCCGCGGCTTGAAGCACCCGGCCGGGCATATCGCTCCAGGGAAGCGGTTCGCCGTCAAGGACAAATGCGAATGGTTCGGTAGCCTCCGAAATGGACATGACCGCGGTGAGCTCGTAACATCCGGTCTGCTGGTTCATTTTGGCCTCCATCCGGCAATCGTCGCAGAGATTGGTCGAATAGACCGACAATCGGTTGATCCCGGCCATATTGAAGAAAATCAACAGCGGATAATTGCAGTTGGCGGCGCTGTCCAGACGGATTGTCCAGTGAAGCTGCATTACCGGGCGGTAGAGGTCCGGTTTCCAGTAGCCGTGCATGTCCAGGATCGGAATTTGCAGCGAAAGCGTCAGGCGTCTTTCAGAAGCAGCCAGAATTTTCCGGTCGATTTCGATTCGTCCGTTATCTGGAAACGCATCGCGGAAAATTTCGCTTCCGCCGGCGGCATAAATGGTTGCAGATATCATGATTTTTTTTCCAATATATTACTTGCCGTCCATTGAGGGAGGGTGATTTTCCGAATGCAGGAATCCTGCAGCATGTTGCCGCCGTTGCCGCCGCTGCCGCAGCAATAACCCAGCAGCAGCGAATGGTCCAGGAACAACATGGCGGTGTAGGCATATCCTTTGGCGCGGTCGTTTTCGAGAATCCGGTGTTCGTGCCAGGTTTGTCCATCGTCCTGGCTGCGGGCGATAACCAGGGGAGTCCGCTGCATGCTCGACTCCAGAAAATCGACCCGCCGGTCCGGATGATGATCGTTCCAAACGGCATAAAGGTCACCGTTGTAGGGACAGCGCTTGATGGACAGTGGCGAGAGCGGGCTGGGAAACTCCGGAGCAGGCACGACCGGACTCCAGGATAAACCGCCATTGCGGGAAAATGCTTTGTACTGGCAGCCGCAATCGGTCCTGCACCATTGCATGACTGCTCCGTCCGACAATTCGACGACGCCCGGTTCCTGGAATCCGCTTTGATTATCAGGCTCCGGATACAGCCGTTGCGGCGCTTCCGACCAGCAGGCGCCCTCGTCATCGGAATAAAACATGCAGCTTACCGCCTGGGGATGGAGGCGCCCGGCCGTCTGAGAATGGAATGCCGCCGGCAGAAGCAACCGTCCGTTTTTGAGCTGAATCATCCGGTCGTTATTGACCACATAGTATCCGGGCGAGGGAATGATTTGACGCGGATCGCTCCAGCTTTGCCCCTCGTCGCTGGAAAACCGGATGACCGGGTGGCAATCGATGTCTCCACCATTCTTTTTTTTGCACAAATAAACCAATGCGATTTTTCCGGAGTGTAACCGCAGCAAAGAGACACTCATCAAGTTCAGCATTCCCGGTTCTTTCCGGATGACCGTGAGCGGTGCGCCGCTCCAGGTTTTTCCATTATCGCCGGATATCCGGACTGCGAGCTCGGCCGAAGAGTGGTCATCCCAAGATTCGCCGTGATAGCAGGAATAAAGATATGCGACCTGCCCGTTTCGCAGTTGGATGAACGCTCCTTCGGAATTGCGCGGGTTGCCCGGGGCGGATTTGAGAGAACAGACAAATTTCGATTGCATGGATGTATCACCATATACTGATTGCGGTGTCTGTATGATCGACAATATAACGGTAGCCGATACCATAAAGGCCCGGACGGTCGAAGTTGGACACATGCCCGTCGAAAAACGCCAGGTTCGCCCGCATCGAGTGACGCACGGTGACCAGCCCCTCGTTCGTTGCCATATTGAGCGCCAGCATGGTGTGCCACTGAACTTTACTGCCCACCTTGCGGGAATCTCCGAACAGCGGCATTTGCGAGGGAGAACGGTTCAGAAAACGCGAGTTAACAGCGGTAACGGCCGAGCGGCTCGGCTCGCGCGGCGCCATGGTGGAAAACTTCATGGCGTTACCATCGTGCCCGAAATGGATACCGTAAACCATGTAGAATTCATTGCCGGCGGTCACGGGTTCACCGGAGGGGCAGAAAGCCGCTTTCATCAGAGCGTGGTTCAGGTTGCCGTCCACGATATGATAAAGCCAGGGATTCACGTTATCGTAATACAGGGGAAGTTCGCCATTGTATTCATCCGAATACATGATGGCGGCCGAGGTCAGCCCTTTGAGGTTGCTGGTGCAGGAACTATTTCTGGCTTTTTCCCGGGCTTTGTTCAATGCCGGCAGCAGCATGGCGGCAAGGATGGCGATGATCGTAATACTATTCAGCTCAAAATGCCCGAAAATTTTGCTTATTTTTGCTTATGAGGAAATCGGCCCGTTTTTGTGTCCATATGTGTGAAAATAAGTCCATATTTGAGAAATATGAAAATGAGTCCATATTGGTAAAAATACCGGAAGATGAGTCCATATGAGTATAGAAAAGAATCCGAGAATTCTTTCACGGATTCAGGAAATTCTTATCAAAGCACGGATTTGATTTCGTTTTCCAAGCTGTCCGACTGCCGGTAAATGCGGAGTGGAGGATAGTAACCCAACAGGTAAATGATGATAAAGCCAAGCAAAACCTCCCCCTAACCAAACTCCTTCTAGCTATCTTATTCCTTACCCTCGCCCTCCTGCTCCTCCTCCAATAATTAATGTACTGATCTCTTACGCTCTTTCAAAAATAATTTATGTTGAGCAAAAAGTGAGTCCCAAAAATAAAGTCCAGTGTTTTTATAGTGCGTCATTTGATATTTGAATTTTGCACTGTATAATTTATCACCTATATCAAGCTCGAGATCAATTGAAAAATCACGCCAAGTTTTTGTATTGATTGTCATTGGCAATTCAATGAAAGTTATAAACTGTCCTTGCTCTTCTTCATACTCCATAAGGCGTTGATCAGGAGTAAGTGTGATGGTTCCAATCGTGCTATGCTCGGGTTTTAGCGTGATCGTATTTACTTGTATCTCAAGTGTTTGAGGCATATTCTCCTTAGGTATAGAAAAAACTAGCTGGCTTCCCAAGACAATTGACATTTGGGGACCGAAATTAGATAATTTCACATGAGAATATTTTGGGAAACAACTAATTGTCAGTCCTTCTGATTTTTCTGAAATAACGGAAATGCCATATATTGTAATAACATAAAACTGCCAAAGAAAAAATATGGCTGCAAGTAATAAAATCGCTAAAATTATTATCAATTTATTTTTATTAATTTGTATTATTTTATTCATGCCATTCTCCTCAAGCTGATGACATAACATCCCAAAAATAGAGTCCGTATGACTTTCTCTTGGTCACTGTGTGTTTAAATTGAAAGACTTTTGAATGTTGCTGATTATCAATTTCAATGATAACCTCAACATTGATCAGGAACTCCCCCCATTCAGGAAGATGACATATTGCCGGGAAATAAACAGAACCAACAAAATTATCTGTTCGTTCAACATATCTCATGGGAATGTGGTTTGTGTCTGCGGGAATTTCATCATCCGTAAGCCATGCTTCGGCGGTGTTCGCGGCTTTCGTGCGCCTTGACAACGGAGACTGATACCACGCTTTCGATGAAGTCGTATCTCATAGCGGCAAGAGCGGCGTTTCGGTCAAGTCCGCTCTCGTCCTCCATCTCGACTATGCAGTGTTCAAGAAGCTCGCGTTCGTTTTCGTCAAGCTCAAGCTTGTCCTCAATGTCGGGGTCGCCTTCGATTAGCTTTGACGTACAGAACCTTGCCGGAAGTCCGGCGCGTTCGGCATGGTCGTCGATGAGGTGGATTACGGCGTGAATGCAGCGGTGTACCGGCGACTCGGCAGAGCAGAAATCCCATACCTTCGGCTTTTGCTTGTTTTTTGCGGTGGAAACTGCCTTGTCGATAAGCTCAGACACGCCCGCCCCCTTAGCCGCGCTTATGGGAACAACCGGTATGCCGAGAAGCTCGATCATTTTTTCGATGTTGACGGTGCCGCCGTTTGCGTTTACCTCGTCCATCATGTTGAGGGCAAGCACCATAGGCACGCAAAGCTCAAGAAGCTGCAGGGTGAGATAAAGGTTTCTCTCAATATTTGTCGCGTCGACTATGTTGATTATTCCGTCAGGCTTCTGATTAATAATAAAGTCCCGCGTTACTATTTCTTCCTGCGTATACGGTCTGAGGGAGTATATGCCCGGCAAGTCTACTACCTGACAGTTTTTCTCCCCCTTGACGTCTCCTATCTTTTGGTCAACCGTAACGCCGGGGAAGTTGCCGACGTGCTGATTGGAGCCGGTTAATGCGTTGAACAGCGTCGTTTTTCCGCAGTTTTGGTTTCCGGCGAGAGCGAGTATCATACCGTGACCTCCTCTGCCTTTTTGTCTGCCGTATCAAGAGCTACTGTTATGTTTTTCGCGTCTTCAAGCCTTAGCGTAAGCTCGTATCCGCGTACTCTTATTTCTATAGGGTCGCCGAGCGGTGCGATTTTTTGCAGAGTCAGCGTGGTTTTCGGTATAAGTCCCATATCAAGGAGACGGTTGCGCAGCGCGCCTTCCCCTCCGACAGCGGTAATTTTCGCCGACTGCCCTGTTTTCAGTTTATCGAGCGTCATGAATCCTCCGAATGTGATTCTGAATTGTTTGTTAGTGTGGCATAACAATGTTAGCATAAACTAACACGAATGTCAATAGCTTTTGTCGACCTGTGTAATTTTTCTTCCTATTGTGTTGATTTTGCCGCCGAGCCGTGATATAATACGAGTGACAAATTCCACTGTATTAAAGGAGAAAAATATGATACGCTTACAGGCACACAGGGGAGCAAGCCGTGATTATCCCGAGAACACCATTGTCGCTTACGAGGGTGCGCTGAAGGAGAACTACCACATCATAGAGCTTGACCCGAAATTCACGAAGGATCACGAATGCGTGCTTCTTCACGATTACACCGTCAACCGCACCGGCAGAACAAAGGACGGAGAAAAGCTGCCGGACAAGACGGACATCCGCACTCTGACGCTTGACGAGGTGAGGGAGCTTGACTTCGGAGTCTGGTTCGCGCCCGAATTTGCCGGAGTGAAGATACCGCTGTTCACCGAAATGCTCGAGTTTGCGATAAAGAACAAGGCTGCGATAAAGGTCGACAACGTAGCGGAGGATTTTTCGCCCGAGGACAGGGACAAAATGTTTTCTCTCGTGCACGAATACCACGCTGAGGAGTATGTCGGATTCACCTGCAAGTCCCTTGAATACGCCGCGCTTGTCGCCGAGAATTTCCCCGACAGCGAGCTGCACTATGACGGACCGGTTAGCCGCGGGATACTTGACAAGCTGAAGGCTTCGCTGAAGAACAACGCGCTGACGATATGGCTGCCGTCCGACAAAAAATCGTGGCTGCCCTATCCTCCCGCAGATAAAGAGACGGTTGAGATGGCGCGCGAATACGGCAAGGTCGGACTTTGGACTGCGGTTGACGAGGACAGTCTCCGCCGCTGTCTTGCACTGAATCCCGACGCGATGGAGCTTGACGGAAAAATAACGCCCGACATGGTAAACTGAACACAAAAATACCCCCGCTGAACTGTTCCTGCTTTCCCGAAAGTCAGACCGAAAATCTGACGATCATGAGGAAAGCTACAATTCAGTGGGGGTGTTGTTTACTCATTTTCCGATAGCCATATTGATGCGCGAGACTGGATTTTTTTGGAACACTCTTCTGCCGTTCCGACTCCGCCGACATAATATGATATCTCCTCTGTTATTATATAGATGCGTTCTGCGTAATACTTTAAATACTTTATAATTAACGACTTTTGAGTCTCCGGCACGGAAGGTTCGTTATCGGGAACGTTAACGGTTGAACGGGTCAACTCGGATTTGAAAGACAACTATGGTGCACGTCATGTCAGAGTGAAAGGACATTGGAAAGTTCTTTGCCATCTGATGTTCGGCGTAATCGCCATTACGGTTAAGCAACTGTTCAACATGCTTGAATAGATTGATTTAAGTTCGATTGAAAATTGAAAAACAGGAACTCCCGTGGTGACGGGAAAGGAGGTTCACACACAAAAAATCGATTTTTTACGGCTTTTTTGGAAAAAAGTCGTACTGAATGTGTCAAGATGGGCTTGGCGCATGAGAAAACGAGTTATTTACAGAAAAAAGCCAATCTTTTTGAAATTGGCTCAGATCAAGTACGAGTGCATCAATCATTTCCATGGTGACCACCCGTGCCTTGTCAAAATCGTAGGGCTCTTTCAGAACCTGCCCGGAACTGAGGCTGTTGCTCTCCGGCTTGTACGCCTTGATTTCAGCGATGGTGCAAGGCTCCCATCCCCAGGCATGGTCAATCAGCAGTTCGGCATTGATTCCAAATGTCCGGTAAAGCACGTCCTCGTTCCGGAGCGACATCCGGGCGACATCGCCCATGGTGCGCAATCCGAGGGCATTCAGTTTATTCGCATAGCCATGCCCGATACGCCAGAAATCCGTCAGCGGCTGATGCGTCCATAATTCCCGCCGGAACGACTGTTCGTCCAGCTCGGCAATGCGGACACCGTCCTTGTCCGCCGGAATGTGTTTTGCCGTAATGTCCATGGCTATTTTGCAGAGATAGAGATTCGTGCCGATACCCGCCGTCGCTGTAATGCCGGTCGCCTTGAGGACCTCCTGTACCAGTTTCATTGCAAATTCACGGGCGTTCAGATTGTAGAGCCGGAGATACTGCGTCGCGTCGATAAACACGATAAAGTTCGGGCGGAAGAGGCAAAACGTTTGCGTCAAGCAACGCAACCGCCGCTTCTGTCCAAAAGTCGTTGGTGTTTTTTGAAACGCCGAGAAAACTTGACGGTAAAGCAAGGATTCAAACTCAACGAACTATTGAAAATGAACTTGCGGACGGTAAAAGCATACCTGTTGCGAGAACAATTTCAAAAGCTTTGGGAATATCGTTCGCCGGGATGGGCGGGGCGATTTCTTGACCAGTGGTGTCACGCCGCAACTTTCAGTCGGATTGAACCAATGAAGGACCTGGCGAAAATGCTGACCGCCCATCGACCTTTGATATTGAATTATTTCAGGGCAAAAAAGCAGTTCAACAGTGGGATCGTCGAAGGGTTGAACAGGAAAATAAATCTGACTATCAGAAAATCATTCGGTTTTCGGACGCTCAAAATTGCAAAAGTGTGCTTATATCACCAGCTTGGCGAACTACCGGAACCGGAGTTCGCCCACAAATTCTGGTGAAGAGGCAAAAATAAATGGCCGAAAGACAAATATGTCACCCTCAGCGTCGGACCTCACGATGGCGGCGGATTTTCTGAAACTCCCGCGGCGCTGGCCCTGGTGTTCCGTCGCGATCCAATTACCGGCGAGCGCGACCATACCGACCTGATGGTGGATTTCGTCAACCGCCTGTTGGAGCGTTTAACCCCCGAATATCCCAACCTGCATCTTGCCTTTTATCTTTATCACAGCTATGAAAGATTTCCCGTACGTTTCAAGCCGCACCCGAATCTCAGTTTGCAAGTGGCGGATATTTCTTATTCGCGTTTTCACGGCATGTGCGATGCCGCCGTTTCCCCGCAGCGCGCCTATTTCAAAAATATCCTCGAACAATGGGCGAAAAACGGTACGACGATGACGCTTTACCATTACAACTGGAATCTCGCGGATGCCATCATGCCGTATTCGCGATTGCGAATCATCGGCAACGATATTCCATTGGAACATAAAATGGGGATTCACGGATATGGCTGCGAAAATACCCGGACTCGTTCCACCAGTGCGCCGCATGACTATCTGCAGGCTAAATTGATGTGGAACGCCAATGGCGATTGGCGGGAAATCACCCGCCGTTTTTGCGAGAAAGCTTATGGCGCCGGGGCGCCGGCAATGGAAGAATATTTGATGTTTCTATGCCATAAACAGGCAAATAGTTCCGATGAAACCGGTTCCTTTTTTGCTTATCCGTTCATGTATTCAGCCGCGGATGTAGTGAAAATGCGCGGTTTACTGGAGAAATCGTTGGCTGCGGCAGAAAAACCGATGGAAAAATTTCGCGTTCGCATGGCGACGCATCCGGTGGAACAACTGGAGAATCTGCATCGATTCTACCAATTTCTTTATCAATTTGAATTTAAGCAGGCTTTTGAGGTTTATGAAGAAATGCACAATCTGCAGAAAATGCGCAATGAATCGGATTTCGGGGCTGCGGTTTACTCCGGTTGGGCACTCAGTTTTTTGAAATTCTATTTGTTGCCGGTCGCTTCACAGGGAAAACAATATTCCACCGGCAGCTATCGAATTATCGGGCAGCTTCCGGAGCGAATGAAAGTTATGTTCGATCCGGAAAACGCCGGCGAGCAGATGAATTTCCATTCTTCCTTGCTGACGGATGAGGAATTCATAGAAATGGGCACCTATCGTTCCAATTTCAGCAGGCAGGGGCAAATTGGCTTTCGCCACGGCAGCATCTGGTATCGCGCCAAAGTCAAACTCCCGGCATTGGATGATTTGAAGCCTGATGAGGGGGTTGGCCTGTTTGTCGGCGGCGGCGATCACATCGTTACCGCATATGTAAATGGAGTCAAGGTGGGAAAAATATCCGGCTTTTTGAAACCCGGCGTTTGGGATATCACCGACCATATTGCCCGTGACGGCAGGCCTAATTCCATGGTCATAAGCGTCCGGCGAATGACCAACAATGAAGTTGGCACCGGTGGGCTGATGTATCCGTCCTTTATCTTTGCGGGACCGCGCCTGGCGAAACCGGAAGAATCTACGACACGGGCAGAATACAAAATTATTCTTCCCGGCGTTCCGCAGGGATAAATGGTATTGCCGGCAGGCGGTGTCCTTGAGCCGCCTGTAATCTTTATCCGTCCGATATTCAAACCGCAGTATTTTTCTCGGTCGGATTAAGCGTGTCCCGTTTGATTTTGACGGGATCGCGAGTAGTTTATAGAACTGCAATAATCGTGAATAAAGCTCGACTCATGGACAATGATGAATTAAAGCATATCGAAAATTTTGACGAGTATCCTCGGCAAAGCAAGCCGCATCCTGCGGCGATTCATATCGTCATTTCCCATAAACGGATGCGCCAGACGAAACTTTCTCTGCCCACCGAAAGTCATTGACGACAACCACCGGTTTTCAAAAAACGCCTTTTGACGCGGTTGTCGCATTATCAGTTTTCAAAGAAGATTCGGAAAATTTCATGTTGCATCTATTGACAAAATTTGAAAGGAGAGTATAATATTGGTTGTACGAACAACTAAAATTGATTTCAAGGTACAATCAATGACAGTGACAATGAAAGATATTGCTCGGATTGCCGGCGTATCGCAACAGGCGGTATCGGCAGCCCTGAGCACACATAAAACCATGAAAGTATCGGAAACGATGCGCAAAAAGATTCAACATATCGCTACGACGTTGAATTATATGCCTAATAATGCGGCACAATGCCTCAAAGGAAAGGCGACGCGGACTATCGGTATTTTCGGTGTGCCTTATGTTTCGGTAATGACTCAGGCGCTAATGCTGGATATTTCATTGGAGCTATCCAAGGAAAATTATAATCTTCTTTCATGTTACGGCGAAGGCGCCGAGGCGGAATTCCAAGCGGTAAAAGAGCTGATCGGCAAGGGGATCGACGGTTTGATCATAACAGGATTCAGCAATCCATTGTGCTGTTTCAAAGCCTCGCCGGTTCCTTATGTTTTCTGCCCGCCGTGCAAGTTGTCCGGATTTGATGTTACGGTGGATCATGCGGCCGGAACCGCTCTGGCCCTTGATGAATTATTGAAAATGGGATATTCGCGCCCGGGTTACCTTGTTTCATGTCAATCCGAACTGAATTCCAATTCTCCGAACTATGAAAAATATCAGGGTTTTCTTGGCGCGCTGAAGAAACACCGTATGAAGCCGATAACCGATTCCCTGATTGCCCTTAAAGATTATGATGGCGACGTGGAGCGCATCATTCGGAAAGTCAAAGCAATGAAACTGGATATTCTATTTTGCAGCAATGACTATCTGGCATCGCGTTTGATGAATCCATTGATGGCGCATGGAATCCGCATTCCCGAGGATATGGCGCTCATTGGTTATGACGGTCTTTCGCTCTGCGATATTACAACAGTGCCTCTTGCCACTATTATTCAACCTAATACGGCATTTGCCAAAAATATTGTTGAAATACTGCTGGAGCGGATAAGAAACAAACAATTTAACGATGTGCCGAAGGGGATTGCACTTAAACCATATTTTTATCCTTCGGGAAGTTGCGGTGCGCTCACTGGAATGCTCAAAAAAATTAAGATGATCGATACCTTTTCGACGCTGGAGCTTAACTGGAAAATATCCGGTCAAGGCCAATCTGAGTAAAGAAAAAT
>Ga0265294_10006466_pt1 | contig 14066 bp, 10 predicted proteins | sample MunlanPumphouse3_FD_192504 | JGI IMG/M metagenome (GOLD analysis project Ga0265294, IMG submission 192504) | Groundwater microbial communities from a municipal landfill in Southern Ontario, Canada - Pumphouse #3 | ecosystem: Environmental > Aquatic > Deep subsurface > Groundwater | place... | reverse complement strand
GGTTCCCAACCATATTCGCGAAAGTTCATCCTGATACTGGTCACCATCGCCACGTTCTTGAACCCGTTCACGGGCTCCGCAATCAACCTCGCTCTCCCCGCCATCGGGGCTGAGTTCTCTGCCGACGCTGCCACGCTTGCCTGGATCTCCAGCGCCTACCTCCTCTCGTCGGTCATCTTCCTCCTCCCGGCCGGAAGGCTCGGTGACTCCCGGGGGAAGGTCACCATCTTTGTGATCGGGATTGTGGTCTACACCGCCGGGGCCGTCCTCACCATCTTCACGTCCACCATAGGCCTGCTCCTCATCTTCCGCTTCCTGCAGGGGATGGGCGGTGCCATGATCTACGCAAACAGCGTGGCCCTGATCACCCATCTCTACCCGCCGGGCGAGCGGGGCTACGCGATCGGGCTCAACACCACCGCCGTCTATGCCGGACTCTCGCTCGGGCCGTTCCTCGGGGGCGTCCTGACCCAGTTCCTCGGCTGGCGCAGCATCTTCATCGTGACCGCGCTCCTCGCAGTCCCGGTCCTCTTCTACGCCAGAAGGTTCCCGGCGTTCTTAAACGAGCGGCAGCGCGAGCACTTCGATGTTCCGGGGCTGATCCTCTCTTCCGCCCTGATCCTCTGCCTCTTCCTGGGCCTGGCTTCGGCGACCACCCCGGCCGGCGTGGCCCTCCTTCTGGTGGCCCTCGTGCTCGGGGCAGTCTTCTTCCGGGTGGAACAGCGGCAGCCCTGCCCCCTCCTCCCCGTCTCGCTCCTCGAGAAGAACCGTGTCTTTGCCGCCTCGAACCTTGCCGCCCTGATCAACTACAGCGCCACGTTTGCGGTCGGATTCCTCCTCTCCCTCTACCTCCAGTACATTCGGGGCTACGAACCCGTCGCCGCAGGCACCCTGCTCCTGGTCCAGCCGTTCATCCAGGTCTTCGTCGCCCCGGTGGCGGGCCGCCTCGCCGACCGGAAGCAGGCCGGGGTGGTCGCCTCGGTGGGGATGGCGCTCTCGGCCGTGGCACTCCTTGGCTTCTCCATGCTCGGGGAGACGACACCTATCGCCGTGATCCTCGCCCTCCTGATCCTGCTGGGTCTGGGCCTCGGGCTCTTCTCGTCCCCGAACACCACTGCTATCATGGGCTGCGTGGAGAAGCAATTCTTCGGGAGCGCATCGGCGATGGTGGCAATGATGCGGTCGCTCGGTATGATGCTGAGCATGGGGGCGGTCCTCGTGGTCTTTGCGGTCATCATGGGGTCGACGACCGTCACACCGGCGATATTCCCGGAGTTCCTCCTGAGCGTGCAGTTGATCTTCCTTGCGTTCGCAGTCCTCTCGGCCTTTGGGGTCGTTCTTTCGCTCCGTAGGAATAAATGTTGATGAATCCTGCTCAGTTTTAAAAAAAAGACCCTATGGATCGAAGAGGAAGCGTTAAAACTCCGGGCATCCTGTGATATTTTTAACGGATGGAGCTGGTGATTGGAAAGGACGGCGACCGCGAGATAGCCGTCGATGCCCAGGAACTGGTCACGGGGAGGACCTGTATCATCGCGCAGTCGGGTGCCGGGAAGAGCTGGAGCATCGCAGTTCTCTGCGAGCAGCTCCTGAAGGCCCGGGTCGGGTTCTGTCTCATCGATACGGAGGGAGAGTACTCCTCGCTCAGGGACCGGTTCCCCGTCCTCTGGGTTGGCTCCGCCGACGGCTGCGACGTGGGTATCGGGCAGGCAAACCTCCAGGAACTGATGCGGAGCGCTATCTGCTCCCGGACGGCGGTGATCTTCGATGTCTCTGAGGCTGATATGCGCGCGGAGGTGACCCATCTCGCCGACACACTCTACGACCTTGAGAGTGGGTTAAAGAAGCCCTTCCTGCTGATCGTGGAGGAGGCAGACAAGTTCATTCCGCAGTCAGGTGACTCCATCAAGAAGATCGAGGAGATTTCCCGCCGGGGGCGCAAGCGCGGGCTCGGTCTGCTGGTCGCGACCCAGCGGCCATCACTGGTGGCAAAAAACGTTCTCTCGCAGTGCAATAACCAGATCATCGGGAAGCTCTCGATAGAAAACGACCTCAAAGCGGTCAGCCTCTTCTTTTCGTCCAAAAAAGAGGTCGGGGTACTCGCGGAACTCGAACCGGGGGAGTTCTTCGTGATGGGCGGGCTCTCCCGGGAGAAGGTGAGGATGCGCTTTGGCGACCGCCTGACGGAGCACCGGGGGCTGACACCCCGTCTTGTGCCCGCACCGCCGGCCGGTGCGGCCCCGGCTGAACCGTGTCCCGGCGGCTACCAGGGAGGTCCGGTGGAACCGCCCGCCGCTACGAACGCGGTGGTTCCGGTACTGCTTCGCGAGGAGGCGCTTGATATCGCGATGGCAAAACGGAAACGCCGGTTCCTCTTCCTCGAACCCGAGGAGCGGATCGTCTCGGGAGAACGGGTCTACCGGCCGCTCCACCGGGTGGAGGTCCGCTATATCAGCGGGCTCATCTGGAAGACGACGAAGACGGCGTCGTTCGCCATTGACGCGCTTACCGGCTGCATCGTCGAGGTGGACCGGGGGCTGAAGGTCCTGCCGGGGTTTTCGGAACTCCTGGACCTCGATGAGGCCGCGGTGAAGATCGTTGCCGGGCTCGCGAACGGGGGCTCGACAATGGCCGAGATCGAGGCCGATACCCATCTCCCGCCCGGCGTGGTGAAGAAGGCGATAAAAAGCCTTGCAAAGGCGAAACTTGTCACGGAGATGAAGACGATCGGGAATACAGTCGTCTACGTGCCGCTGCTTGAAGAGGAGGTCCCGGCGCTCTCCTCTCTCCGGCGGGGAGGGGATCTCCCCATGGAGCCACTCCGGGGGGAGTCCCTCGAGGCGAAGGTCACGGAACTCTCCCTCCGGATTATCCTCAAGGGGCTTGAGCCCACGGCGGAGATCGTCGGGTTCGACACGATCTACTATCCGGTTTACCTGATCCGGTTTGCATCGGAGCGCGGGGAACGCTCGATCATCCTCGACGGCTGCACCGGCAGGGAACTTCCCCTCCCGATCTCCTGACCGGAGTACTTATCCTCCGTCCGGGAGTAAATGAGATCTTGTGCCCTGCCGACCTCGCAGCCGGTCGGGGCAGAAGGAGAATCAGTTATGGATTCATACCGATGCAGCCTCTGCGGCTATATCTATAACCCCGCGATCGGGGACCCTGCCCGCGGCGTTGAGCCGGAAACAGCCTTTGAAAACCTTCCTGCCAGCTGGAAATGCCCCCGGTGCGGCGCGCCGAAGAGCCGGTTCGTGAAAGTCTGAGAACCGGCTAATAGAGCCGGATCTCGCGAAAGGGGATCTATCCCTATTATTTTCAGGACCCGAGATCGGGACCCCGCGCTCGGGATCCCGCGCCCGGGAACCAGGGGTCGCGCCGGGGGATTCCCTCCTCACCCGAACCGGAAGACCTGGAGTTCCTCCCCGTGGATCTCCCGCCCGGCGAGGTGTTCGAGCTCGTGGTCGATACCGTAGGCGGTGGAGCCCGAGAAGACCCTCTCCGTAAGGCTGAGTTCCTCAGTCATGATCTCGCGCTCCAGCGGATGAACAGTCATTTTGATGGCCCGTTCGGCGCCAAGCCGCACCCGGTAGGGCCGCTTGACGAGCAGCCGGGCCGGCGCGCTGCCGCACTTCTCGAGCCGGTGGACCGTTCCCTCCCGTTCCAGGAGCACCGGGTTGATGAAGAGGAAGATCTCTTCGAGCGAGTAGCCGGTCTGGCTCGCTTCGTCGTAGATCGTGGTCTTTGTCACGGCCGATATGGCACTGACGTCCCCCGAAGCACAGCTCCAGTCGCCCCCGTACCGGAGCGAGAAGAGGAGAGGAATGAGCGCATCGGTGGGTATGCCGAACCGGGAGACGAGGGCGACTTCCGCGGCGGCAAAGTCGATCCGTCTCCGAATATCGTCGGTCTCCATCGGTCGCCCTGCACCCGGAACCAGGATAAAGCTCCGCCCGCCCCGGTCAGCAGAACCGACCGTCCGACCGCACGGTGCGGGCATCCTCCGGGGCCGCGGCCAGCCACCCGGACCGTTCGTTGGGGTAGGCGTCGAACGCCGGGACGTAGGGCTTGATGTCGAGCACGGGGGTGCCGTCCAGGATGTCCACGTCGAGGACGTGTAACGTCGCGCCGTCGACGGCGACCAGTTTGAGGACGGAGAGCCCGATCGCGTTGGGGCGGCGAGGCGCCCGGGTCGCAAAGACGCCGTGGGGCGTTTTGTCGAGGAACGGGACCACCTCGAGCGCGTAGCTCTCCGAGCGGTGGAAGTGATAGAGAAGGATGATCCGGGAGAACCCCGCAAGATCTTTTAAGCCAGCGGCATAGATCGGGTCGAGTTCGATGGTGCCCCGGACACCCCGGGCGCCGACGGGCTGGACGGGCATATCGCGGGGGTCGTGGAAGGGGGAGCTGACGGTGCCGATGGGGGTGAAGGTGATCCCGGTCATGGATACTACTCCCCGGGTGGGATAAAGAGGGTTTGCGTCCGGGTAGGTTGTAGGAGAATGTTATTATCGAGACGTGCGTTCACGTGCTCCTTATGGAAGAACTCTTAGCCGTTCTGCTGGAGATCGAGAAGCGGGCCTGGGAAGCCGCTGACCGCCGGGATGTCGAGTTTTATCGGGAGTACCTCTCGCCGGAAGCCCTCGTCGTCAGCCCCCCGGGCGTCCTCGACAGGGAAGGGATCCTCCAGGACATCGTACAGAACCCCCACGAACTGCCGGCGTATACCATCGCCGACCCGAAGGTCGTGCCCCTCGGGGAGGCGGGTGCCGTCCTCGCGTATACCGTCTCCCTCGGCGGGCAGACGCTCTTTGTATCGACGGTGTATACCCGGAGCGACGGTCGGTGGCGGGCGGCCTTCCACCAGCGGACGCCTGCTGCCCCGGGAGCCGGAGGGGTGGATTAACGGTTTAATACCTTCGCGGCGGCGATCCGGCTCCGGAGGTCCCGTGCGGCGGCGGTGACGTCGTCCTCTCCCACGACGGCCGATATCACCGCAACGCCGTCCGCCCCTGCGGCGATGACGTCACCGACATTATCGGGGGTGATGCCGCCGATCGCGACGAGTGGGAGGGAGACTACGGCACGGACCGCCGAGAGCATGGCGAGCCCGTGCCCCTCCCCTGCGTCATCTTTGGATGTGGTCGAGAACGTCGGGCTGAGCGCCACGTAATCGGCGCCTTCTACCCCGGCCCGGACCGCCGCGGCCACGGACCCGACCGAGGCCCCGATGATGAAGCCCGGTGGCGCGATCCTCCGGGCGTGTTCGACGGGGAGGTCGCTCTCGCCGAGGTGGACGCCGTCGGCACCGGCCGCGAGAGCCACGTCCAGGCGGTCGTTCACGATGAAGAGTGCGTCGGCATCGAGAGTGACCTCGCGGATGGCGGAGGCCGCATCAAGGAGGTCCCGGCCGGAGAGCCTCTTGTCGCGGAGCTGGACTACATCGGCACCGCCGGCGACGGCCCGACGGGCAAGCTCCACGTGGGAGAGGCCGCGGCCGATCCCCTCGTCGGTGATCACGTAGAGGTCATACGCCATAGATCTCCTCGATCCGCGCGTGCCCGGCAAGATCGTCGGGGGTGAGCCCGGCGAGTTCGTCGAAGAGCGCCGTCCTGAATGAGTAGGGCCCGCGTGCCCCGGCCGCGGCGCGCTCCCCAGCCCGACCGAATGCCGCGAGCGCTGCCGCCGATGCAACCGCGTAGTCGTCGGCGACCGCGGCGAATGCCGCTGTGACCGAAGCGGCCATGCACCCGGTCCCGGAGAGGCGGTCCATCATCGGGTTGCCGTTCCTGATGAGGTAGACCCGTCCCCCGTCGGTGACGACGTCGACTGCTCCCGTCATCGAAACGACGGTCCCGGTCAGACGGGCACACTCCCGCGCCGTCTCGACGGGATCACCCGTAACCCCGCCGGAGTCTACTCCCCGGACGCTTCCGCCGGTCCCGGCGAGGACACCGATCTCCCCGGCGTTCCCCTTCAGGACGGCGACCTCGAGGGCGTCGAGGAGCCGCCGGACGGTCGCGGTCCGGAACTCTGTCGCCCCCGCACCGACCGGGTCGAGGATGACCGGGACCCCGAGCTCGTTTGCCCGGCGGCCGGCGAGGAGCATGGCGTCGACCTGGCCTCGTGAAAGCGTCCCGATGTTGAGGATGAGGGCACCGGCGGCGGCGACCATCGCGGCGACCTCCTCGGGAGCCTCGGCCATCACCGGGGCGGCCCCGGCACAGATCGTGATATTTGCGCAGTCGTTGATTGTGACGCTGTTCGTGATGTGGTGCACCAGCGGCCGCTGTTCCCGCACGGCGGCGAGGAGATCGGCGGGGATCGCGCCGTTCATGAGACGTGCCGCTGAGTCTTCAGTCATGTTGCCCGGCATAATAAGTACCATACTGGTTTCTGCAGCAGTTGCATAAAACCGGTCGTCGGGCATCCGTGAGTCTCATCTATTTATACGATACCCGCGCAGGGTCGCACAGCCTGCCTCCTGGAGAGCGCGGAAGATCGTCGCCGGGAGGCGTTGAGGTGAACCTATGGAACGGACCCTTGAGTTCCCCTCGCCTGAGGCCGCCCGGTACTTCACCGGCGATGCGCTGCCGGCCGGGTGGCGGGTGGAGTTCCCCGCGGGAGGGGTCAGCCGGATCTTCACGCGGCGGATGGCGGGAGCGACGGCCGCCGGGCTCGTCATCGGCGCCACCGTCCTTGGACTGCTCGGCTGGCTCGCCGACGCCGGGTTGCTCGGCTTCGACCGGTTCGAGCCTCTCTTTGCGGCCCCCTACGGGGCGGTGACGGTGCTCTTTGCGACTGTCGGGGCCGCACTCGGCGGCCTTGCCGGGACCCTCGCGACGCTTGAAGCGGCCCCGATGCCGCCGGCGGGCGAGACCATCCGGGTGACCGTGCAGGGGGACGGCGACGCGGAGCAGGTTATGCGGTTTGCACGGCGCTACGGCGGAACTCAGGTCCTGACCGGGGGAGAATCCAGGGGCGGGGGAGGGCACGGGCACGACCCGGACCGGCTGACCCCGCTCCGCCTGGCCGCATGGGTCACACTCGTCGTCGTCGTCGGGATCATCCTCGCCGCGACCTCCTACATCTGGCTTCTCTCGGCCGCCTACGGCCCCGGCTCTGATCAGGAGAGCCGGGTCGGCTGGACCCTCAAGAACGCCCAGCGGATACCGGGCGATACCCCGGAAGCGGCCGGAACGTCGATGACGGAGATATTTTCAGGATCCACCCTGCCCGCACCGGCCGACCCGCTCGCCGCGGCCGTCCTCGCGCCGGTTGCCGCCCGGGAGGGGAGGACGCTCGTCTACGGGGGTGCGGGCGGGCCTCCTGACCTCGACGCCGCGAGCCTGCAGGGACTCGAACGGCTGGCCGACAGCCCCGAGATCGTCGTCGTCGCCCGCGAGGAACCCGCCTACGCCATGCCCGCCGCATACGCTGCCGCGCAGTTCGGAGCCCCGGTCGTCGTTCTGGACGGGGGCGGCACAGTCCCCGGTGCCGTGAGAGACGCCCTCGCTGCCGGCGGGGAGCGGCGGCTTTACGTGGCCGCCCCGCCCCGGCTGATCCCCGACGGAACGCTCGACGACCTCCGGCAGTACGGCACGGTCGAGCGGGTGGCCGCCGAGAACATCTACCTCCACGCGCTGACCTGGGCCCGGGGCCGGTGGGACGACTTCGGGTGGGGGATGCAGGAGACCGTCGAGGACGACGGCTACTACTACTACGCGATGGCGAACCCGGCCGATCCCGGGTTTGCCGCCGCCGGGCTGCCGATGGCGTACCTCGGCAACTACGGCCCGCTCCTCTACACACCGCACGACGACCTCGACCCGCTGACCGACCAGTATCTCTGGCGGGTCTCGCCGGACTTCTTTGTCTCGCCCGCCGACGGGCCGTTCATGAACGTCCGGGTCCTCGGCGGCCCGGAGAGCGTCAGTTACGCCGCCCAGGCCCGGGCGGATCTCGCCCTCGAGACCCACGAGTACTGGAACCAGGTGACCGGTGCGAGCGGCCTCGCCCTTCTCGGCTGGTCGTGGTTCGTTGCCGGCGCCATCGGTGCCGTCTGGGCGCTCTTCGTCATGCCGGCCCGCCTGCCCGGCACCGGGTTTTACCCGCGGCTCTACTGGCCGCTTGCGATCCTGATGCTCGGCCCCGCGGGCATCCTCGCGTTCTTTGGCGTCTACAGCGGTGCAGTCGTCACCCGCTCCGGCCCGATGCCCCGGTTCCTCCGGCCGCCCTGGTCCCGTGCGCTCTCGGCGACGATCATGGGAATCTCGGTCGGCATGGCGCTGATGGTCGCCTCGATGTGGGTGGTCCAGCTGGCGCTCGGCATGCCCCTCTCGACCGCCTTCGCCTACACCTGGTGGTACTGGCTCGGCGCTCCGATGTCGACCGCGATGTGGTGGGTGATGGTGATCCCCGCGATCATCCTCTCGACCCTCCTCTACATGGGGCCGATGATGGCCGAGCAGCAGGGGTCGGGCTACCTCTCCGGGGTCCGCCGGGCCGCGCCGGTGGTGATCGTCTCGATGCTCACGGCGTCCGCCGGGATGTGGGGGGCGGCATGGTACCTGATGGCCTGGGAGGGGCAGATGGCAGCCGAGGACCTCTGGCTCTGGATCGTTCCAATCTGGGCTGCAATCGTTGTCGGGCTGGTTACTGCGTATATACCGAACTACCTGATGGTGAAGGCGGGCTGGAAGGAGGGGGAGATGTGATGCGGGCACGACCCGTCTACACCCTTGCGGGCGCCCTTGCCGTGATGCTCGTCGTGCTCGCTCTCCTCGTCGCCGGGTTCAGCTCCCCCGGGGAAGGGCTGACGGCGAGCACGATAGAGAACCGCGAGAACCTGGAGTTGACCGGCACGATGGGGCGGCTCTCCGGGGACGACCATATCCGGACGGCGGTCGTCTATGCCCAGACCATCTACGCCGCAGCCCAGGACAAAGACCGGCCCGGCGCGGTGATCCTGGTCCGGGACGACGACGAGGCGACGGCGATTGCCACCACCCGGCTGCAGCACATGCCGGTGAACGCCCCTCTCCTCTACGTGACCAATAACGGCACGGAAGTGCCCGAGGCGACGATGGAGGAGCTCCACCGGCTCGAGCCGGAAGGGGTGATGATGGACAACAACGTCCAGGTCTACATCGTGGGAGACATCGGCGAGGAGGTCGCCCGCAAGGTCGAGAACGAGCTCGGGCTAACCGTCCGCCGCCTCTATGCCCCGGACCCGATCGCGTTCACCGAGGTGCTCGATGAGTTCCTGGCGACGATGGAGTCAAACCACGCCGACGTGGTGCTTGTCGGGTCGACCGAAGCGCCGGCGTATGCCCACCCGGCGGCGAACTGGAACGCCCATATGGGGCAGGGGTTTGCCTTCGTCACACCTGAGGGGGTGCCTGACGAGACGCGGCGGATTCTCGAGCGGAGCTGGCCGAACTACCCCTACATCTATGTCTTTGCCCCGGAGTCGGTGGTGGGGCAGGACGTCATGGCCGAGCTCGCGAAGTACGGGCACGTCCAGCGGATACCGGGCGACACCCCGGAGGAGATGGCCGTCCGGTGGGCCGGGTATAAGGACAACGGGCTCCGCGTGACCTGGTGGGTGGGGTTCATGCCCCGGAGCGTGGGCTGGGGATATGCGGAGCCCGGGCACAATATCCTCCTTGCGAGCCCTGATGACTGGCGGGTGATCGTACCGAGCGGTGTTCTCTCGCACATGGGCAAGCACGCCTTCCTCGTCCTCACCGGGCCGGACGGCACCCTGCCGGACACCGCCCGCTCCTACCTCGAGGTGATCCGGCCGACCCGCACCTACCCGAGCCAGCAGGTCTTCAACTACGGCTGGGTGCTGGGTGAGGGGGTGCCGGACGAGACGATGCGGGAGGCGAGCGGTCTGCTCGGCGTGGCCGGCACCACACCGGGGCCGTGAGAGAATTTCTCGTGCATGTCAGGATAGATTCGGTCACGGAAGAACCGCCTGCCAGGCGGAATGGGTAAGCGATTCGTAAAGATTCCGGTTCGGCCGGGTCGCCGGGCTCACCCCCGTTCATGCCGCCGGAGGAAATCGCGGACCATCCGGGACTCCACCCATCCCTGGTCCAGCTGTCTGATGTAATCGTTGATCCGCTCGACCTGATCGCGAATGATCGCTGCCGCCTTCTCGTCGTCGAGCAGTTCCGCTCTCCCCAGGGTCACCTGCAGGGGCTGGCGGATGTGGTCGCCGAGAACGGCAAACTGTTCGATGTTTCGCTCGATCTGCCCGAATGCCCGGTTTTTGAGCTCCTCGTCGTGCTTTCGCCCGGTGATGTCCCTGCCCACCGCCTGGACCCCGACCACCCTTCCATGCTCGATGATCGGGGACTCGTTCAGTTCTACGAATGCCACGGACCCGTCTTTGCGGCGGAACTCTACCTCGAGCCCCTCGATCGGCTCGCCTCTGGCCATCTTCTTCTGCCCCTCCTCCCACGCAGGGAGCGATAAGGGGGCGATGTAGTCGCGGCAGCGCGAGCCGATGAGTTCAGCGGGAGTATAGCCGAGGATACGGGTCACTGCCGGAGACATATAGGAGATCCCACCGTCAGTGTAGCAGGTGTAGATCATATCGAAGCTCCGCTGCGCGATCTCGCGGAACTTCTCCTCACTCTTCATGAGCGCCTCTTCGGCCGCTCTCCGCTCGATCCCCTGTGCCAGAATGTTTGCGGCCGCCTGGACGAAGCTGATGTCGTCACGTGTAAATATCCGCTGCTCCCGGGTGTGGGCCCCGAATACCCCATATGGCGCTTTATCCCCCTGGATGATGACGCTGATACCACTCGTGATGCCCTCATCCCTGAGGAGGGTCGGGCCATGGAATCGTGTCTCGGTCTTGAGGTCTTCGACGATCACCGGTTCATGGGAGAGGAGCGTATACCCTGCCTGGGAGTCGGTCCCCCCCTCCACCCTTTTCGTGCCGACATCGCATCCGTTAAACCCAACCGCTGCCTCGAGCACGAATGCATCCTCGCCGGGGAGATATCGCAGCACTTTGGCGTAAGCGACCCCCAGGTGCTCGGCCACCTCCCGGACCGCGGCATCCATCAGCTCGGAAGGTTCTGCCCCGGCGAGAGCGAACTGGCCGAGTTCCGCGATGGCTGCCTGTTGTGCTGCCCGGTCGGCGGTGAGGTGTTCAGCGCGTCTTCTCGCGGTGACGTCGAGGTTGACCCCGGCCCAGAGGGTGATTTTGCCGGTTTCGTCCCGGATGGGGGCCCCCCGGGAGAGGATGATATGGTATTTCCCGTCGGTGCCGCGGACCTTTAATTTGCGATCCCACCGGTATCCGGTCTTGAGGCACTGCTTCCAGTCGGCAAGCACCTCCGCCGCATCCTCAAGCTGGATGGACTCAAGCCACCCGGCGTGCTGGCACTCCTCGATAGTCATCCCCACGAGGTCGAGGAACGAGGCCGAAAGATAGAGCACGGCGCCGTCCGGTTTACAGACCCAGGTGCCACAGGGGATCAGTTCCCCGATACCGGCAAAGACCGACCCGGCACTGATTTTTGCCCTCGCATCCCGGGCGCTCCGCACTGCTTCGTCGCATTCGGGAGTAACGTCTCTGAACCGGGCGAGCACCATCCCGGCGTAAGGTTCGCCGGTCATCACCCGGCACGAAAAAGAGAACCGGCGCACCTCACCGGTGGGGGTTCGCATCCGGGAGGTGACGTGCCCCACCTCCTGCCGGCACCGGAGAGCTTCGAGCATCCGGTCGGCAACACCGTCTTCTCTGATGAGAGGCGCAAGATGGTGGGCGAAGAGGTCCCCTATCTCCATGTCGGAGACCGCGTCGCCGCGGACGCCGAACGTCTCCTGAAACGCCCGGTTCAGCCGCACAACAGCGTTGTCCTGATCCAGGATGACGACGGCGTCGTCCAGTTCGTCAAAGCAACGGTACACTCGGGACCACCATCATGCCAGCGGTGTGCGGGAACCCGGAATGCGGGTGCCGCATATATCTATAGTACTCTGATGGTTCATTGACATAGTTCTTTTCAAAATTTCTGTATCCACGGTGATACAAGGAGCACAGGTAAAATTCTGGATACTAGTGATCTGCTGATATGGGCCATTCTATGATGTAGCGATGTTGCAGGGTCGCATCGGGCTCCCGGTGCGAAACCCGAAGTTGTGTTCCCGGGTCCGCGGTTAAACGCCGGGGGGAATGAGGCAGGCCGGAGGCGTGACAGTGCCGGCAATCTCCTGCCGCGCTCGCGATAACCGGGACGTGCAGTCTGCGTTTTTGACCGGATTCACCGGCGTAGTCGCCGGTGACTGGTACTGTGAACGGACTGGTCGCGCACGCAAAGCCTTCATGAAGGTCTCGGTTGCCGTGGATACAAAACGGGAGCCGGGTGAAGAATGCCTTCCTCACCCGGGGGTATCCGGGGGCCTGCCCCCGGCATATCCTTTCGATATTCAATTTTCAGTTTTGACTGTTTGCGGGAGGGTAACCCTGTCCTTCACCTTTATCGTCGCGAGAAGATACGGCAGAGCGAGCACAAACGCCGCACATCCGAATGCAAGGAACAGATTACCGTATGTTCCGGCAATGGCGATGACCGGGACTATAGCAAGTGTGGAAGCAAACAGACCGGTGTTCAGGGCTACTGAGAACCCGCCCGATGCCCTGCCGAGGAACTGTTTTGGCGTGATTGTGGCAATCCAGGTTAAGATTGTCGGCATCAAAATGCCGTTGCCAAGACCGATGCAGATTACTGCGAGCGCAACGATGAGAAGCGACGTGGCTAACCCGAGGCTGCAGTAACCGATTCCAAAGAAGACAAACGTAAGGGTGAGAATTGTATACCGGTGGAATCTCCAGGCGATTCTCCCATACAAGAGTCCCATGAGTGATGCGGCACAGCCCATGATCCCCAGGAATAATCCGCTGGTAAGCGCTGTGTTTTCGCCTAAGACCCGTGCTGCATCCATATTTGCAATTAAGTAGGGGAGCTTTATCGGCATTAAGAAGAACAGCATACTACCGAGAAACAGGGTCACATAGCCTGAGAGAAGGGGAGTGACAGGGAAGATTTCATCGGATGCTCCCTTATTCCGTTCAATTTTCGGCAGAACTGGCTCTTTCATCGTGAGAAGAACACCTGCGAGGATGACAACTCCAATCAGGTAAGTAAGGAACGCTGCATGCCAGGAAACACCGGCAAGATATCCGCCGCTCATTTCAAGAATCAACACCCCAAAACCCATAGCCGCTGCCTGATAACCGAGAACTCGGACGCGAGTAATCCCACTGTAATAACAGGGAATCAGAGAGGATGTCGTGCAGGTGATACCAGCAATGCCGATTCCAAGGAGAAATCTACCAACTAGTATTGCGTATATGGAGGTGAGATAATATCCTGAACTTCCTGCGATGGTGAAGATTATAATGGAGGCGGTAAGGACTTTGATCTTGCCGATTTTATCCGAAAGAGCACCGATGAAAAAGCCGGTGAGGGCGATTGCAAGTGCGGGGAGCGTAATAATTAAGGAGATGGTGGCTTCCGATGCATCGGGAAATGCTTCGCTGATTATTGGCAGTGCCGGCGCGACTGCTGCGCCTCCCATGAGAATCATCATGGCTGAAAGCAAGAGAAAAAGTAATGTCCATTTTGATGGTTTGAACGGAACGGTAATCATGCCTTATCTGATTGTCATTGCCGAAATATGAAGAAATTGCTCCTGAATAGAGTAGCTACTACTATGATTGACGATTCGTTACTTTTGCAGCTGAAAGAAATCGGGATGAGTGAATATGAGGCGAAAGTGTACGTGGCTTTGTCGGCCTTCAGGAATCGCTCTGCACACACGATCAGGGTTGGCTCGCGCATTGTGCGAATAGACCGGGGCCTTCGGGTTCAAACTCGTGCAGAGGACCCATGGGGACTTGAACTATCAGAATGGACGCCGAGGGGGAGATTTGAACTCCCGAGGTGCCAGGCACCAGTGGCTTTCGAGGCCACCGCCTTCCCGGACTAGACTACCTCGGCACAGAATCAGCCTAGAGTATTTAGGTTCCTGTACTA
>Ga0265294_10006465_pt1 | contig 14068 bp, 10 predicted proteins | sample MunlanPumphouse3_FD_192504 | JGI IMG/M metagenome (GOLD analysis project Ga0265294, IMG submission 192504) | Groundwater microbial communities from a municipal landfill in Southern Ontario, Canada - Pumphouse #3 | ecosystem: Environmental > Aquatic > Deep subsurface > Groundwater | place... | reverse complement strand
ACTTAATGGACCTTCCACAATAATGGCATCGGGTAATTTGTTGTATCGTTTCCATTTTTTACAAATCAGTCTTAACGCACGAGCACTAGAGACAATAGGTATTAAGGCAACATCAGGATAATTTTTTGTAAATTCTGGCATATTCGTAGGAATTCCAGCTCCTGTAATAATAATATTTACTCCTGCTTCACACGCGTCTTGGACAATTCTGCCATAGTCGTTACAGGCATATAAAATATTTGCAGCCAATGGGGCATCTCCACAAATCTTTCGTGCATTTTTTATAATCTCAAAAAGGGCTTCTCGTGAGTAGAAATTAATGGCATCCACGGGCTTATCTTTGGCTAATTTTTTAGAAAACTCTTTATTTTGGTAATAGCCTGTTCCCACAGCACTAATAACCCCTAAACCACCCTCTAAACTAACATTGCCTGCTAATTTATCCCAACTGATACCAACACCCATTCCACCTTGAATAATGGGATGTTTTATACTGTATTTACCTATTTTCAATTGTTGCCTTTTACAATAACTTTGGCGAAACCTTTTTTACCTTTTTGTAAAATGTATTCACCTTGCGTTAAATTCATTTTGTCATCAACCAGTTTTTCTTGGTTGATTTTAACTGCTCCACCTGCAATGTCTCGTCTGGCTTGAGAGGTTGATGTTTCTAACCCAATATCAACAAGCACTTGACAAATCCAACTGTTTGCTGGAACTTCAAACTCTTGAATATCACTTGGAATCTCTTTTTGTGCAAAAATCTTTTTAAACTCTTCACACGCTCGTTCACCTGCACCATTTCCATGATACCTTTCAACCAATTCCATGGCTAAAGCATCTTTGACTTTTTTAGGATGTAAAGTTCCCTCTTCAACCCCTTTTTTTAACGCTTTAATCTCTTCTAAAGATTGAGTTGAAAGCAATTCATAGTAACGCCACATCAGTTCATCACTAATAGACAATACTTTACCAAACATATCATTAGCATTGTCTGTAACACCGATGTAATTTCCTAAAGATTTACTCATTTTTTGTACGCCATCTAAACCTTCTAAGATAGGCATCATTAAAACCGCTTGTTGTTTGTTACAGTTATACGCTTTTTGAAGTGTTCGTCCCATAAGTAAGTTAAATTTTTGGTCTGTTCCACCAATTTCAATGTCCGATTTTAAATGTACCGAATCATATCCTTGAAGCAAGGGATAAGTAAATTCACTCACCGCAATTGGGGTATTTGCTGCATATCGTTTTGAAAAGTCATCTCGTTCAAGCATTCGAGCAACCGTTAAATTAGAAGCTAAGGCAATAAGTCCAGCTGCTCCTAAGTCATTTAACCAACTGGAGTTAAAAACCACTTCGGTTTTATTTTCATCTAAAATCTTAAATACTTGCTCTTTATAGCTTTGTGCATTTTGTAAGACTTGTTCGGTGGTTAAAATTTTTCTGGTTTCACTTTTTCCTGTGGGGTCTCCAATACTGGCGGTAAAATCTCCAATTAAAAATTGAACAATACCTCCAAATTTTTGAAACGTTGCCAATTTTTGTAAAAGAACGGTATGTCCAAGGTGTAAATCCGGTGCTGTTGGGTCAAATCCTGCTTTAACATAATAATGAGTGCCATGTTCATAAAAATTTTTCAGTAATTTAAGGATGGCTTCTTCATCGATAATTTCGAAGCTTCCTCTTTGTATTTCAGCTAAAGCCGTTTGTATTTGTTTTTCCATCTAATTGTAATCCTCAAAAAATATTATTTATAGGCATCTTTTTTAGAAAAAAAGTCAATCACTTTGACTTTTTTTTGTATGAGTTTTTTCACTTCTTCCAAATTGCCATTATTGATTTCAAACTCTATATCACAATATTGCACATAGGAGTGTTTTTCTCTTCCATATTCAACACCTAAAATGTATATTTCATACTGTGCCATATATGAAAGCAGTTTTGCAAGTTCGCCTCGTGTGTTGGGTAAACTGACCACCATTTTGTATTGATAAATGGTGTCTTTTATCCAAGAACAAAAAAGCATGGGCTGATGTGTTTTAATCTTTACATAGGCTTTATCACACATTTGATGGTGAATAATCGCTTTGTTTGCTTCTTTAAAAGCAACAATGTCATCCCCAAATTTTGGATGACAACAATGGTCAAATAATACTGAATTTATACTAAAATTTGAATATATTAAGATGTTGTCAAATTTATACTCTTTGAGTTTTCTGTTAATTAAGGTCAAACGTGCTACAAAACTTTTGGTTTTAGAAATATTGGTTTCAATTCGTTTTTTAATATTTCGTAAATAATCAATGGTGCTTGGAACTTTAAAAAGCGATTTTTGTGGGAACTCTTCGGTAATGTTTTTTGTATAGCGTGAGAAAACTGTATCAATAATATTTTTACCATACAGTTCATTGATCTCTTTTTGTCGATGTGAACATAAAAACTTGATGTGTTTTTTGGCACGACTGGTTTTGACCATATCCATCCAAGAACATCTTGCAATGGGGTAAGCTGCTGTTGTAATACTGACAATATCAGAGCTTTTGAGTTCGGTTAAAAGAGGCAATTTGACTTTATTAATAAAACATTCAAGGGCATTGCTTCCTACGTCAGTGTGTACAGCAAATGCAAAATCATACGCTGTTGCACCTCGTGGAAGCGTATAAATATCGCCTTTAGGAGAATACACAACAATGTCTTCTGAATACAAATCTTGTTTGGTGTCGTGGTAGAACTCTTCAATGTTTTGATTAGAAAATTCCAATGATTTTAACCAATTTAAGTTCGGTGATTGTCCCACACCATTTTTATATTTCCAATGCGCTGCAATCCCAAATTCGGCGACTTTATGCATATTAAATGTACGTATTTGCACTTCATAGATTTTTGAGTTATAAAATACCGTGGTATGAATGGTTTGATAACCATTTTCTTTAGGTGTCGCAATATAGTCTTTAAATCGGGCAATTAAAGGTTTGTATTCTAAGTGCATCACCCCTAAAACTTTATAGCAATCAATATCATCATCGACCAAAATACGAATGGCTAAAAGATCCAATACTTCGTCAATATTGACGCCTTTTCTTTGCATTTTCATGTAAATAGAGTAGTAGTGTTTGACGCGTGAAATAATCTTTATTTTGCTGGGATCAAAGCCATTTTTTTCCAATAAACTGGTGGTATTGGAGATAAATTTATTAAACGTGAGTTGAATTTTATGTTGATGTTCTTGAATAAAGGTATCAATTTTTTCATACTCTTTGGGATAGACATAAAAAAATGATAAATCTTCTAAGGCATTTTTAAGTGCAGAAATCCCCAGTCGATGGGCAATAGGAACATACACAACCAACGTTTCTTCCGCAATACGTATTTGTTTTTCATGCGGTAAAGCTTGAAGAGTAAGCATATTGTGGAGTCTATCACACAGTTTAACAATCAAAACACGGACATCATCAATAGAGGCAATTAACATTTTTCTAAAACTTAATGCTGAAGCAATTAATTTTGTGTTGGTACTATTTGCAGGAGCTAACTCATGTTCTCGTATCTCTACAATTTTGGTTAAACCATCCACAATATGGGCAATATCTTCACCCCACGTCTCTTTGACAAAACCTAAGGTATAGGAAGTGTCTTCAACCACATCGTGCAATATGGCAGCGGCTACTACGGCTTCATCTTGATTAAAGTGTGCCGTAATTGTTGCCACTAAAATAGGGTGAACACTGTAGGGCTCTCCACTTTTTCGGTATTGTCCTTCATGGGCTTTAATCGAAAATTCGATAATCTCTTGCAGTTTTGGGGTCAGTGTAATTTGGGATTGTAACTCTTCTAAAGCTTTTTCAATGGTGTTAATTGTGGGCAGTTTTTTTAAAAATGGATCCATAGGGTTCAACGAAGTTATAAAAGAAGAGGTGTTCACCTCTTTTTTTATTTTTTGTTTACGATACTTTCAATAATTAATAATCCATTGGCAATTTCATCAATGGCAATGTCTGTATATTTCATATTTTGTGTATTTTTTTCCAATAAAGGTTTAGCACCTTTACTTAATTCATCGGCTCTTTGACCTACTGCAACAGATAAAATATATCGGTCATTGTTAACTCGTTCCAGTGCTTTTGACATTCTTTCTTCTAATCTCATGTGTTCCTCTTTTTCGTGTATTTATTTAACAATTGAGCATTTACTTAAATCACCGTTGATGATTTTTAATAAATTCCCTTTTTCATTCATGTTTGCAACCACGATTGGCAATTTGTTGTCTTTTGCCAATGCAATAGCCGTATCATCCATAACTTTAATATGGTCTTCTAAAGCTTGGTCATACGTAATGGTGTCTAACTTAACCGCATCAGGATATTTCATAGGGTCTTTATCGTAAATACCATCAACTTTAGTCGCTTTAATAAGCATTGCAGCATCAATTTCTGTTGCTCTTAATGTCGCTGCGGTATCCGTTGTAAAATATGGGTTTCCTGTTCCTGCACTGAAAATAACCACTCTTCCTTTTTCAAGGTGTCGTCTTGCTTTTTTAACAATAAATGGTTCAGCAATTTGCTCCATTTTAATGGCAGTTTGTAATCGTGCATTTAAACCTTTATGTTCTAAGGCTTCTTGCATTGCAATTCCGTTGACAACGGTTGCTAACATTCCCATATAATCAGCACTTGTTCTTTTAATCACTCCATCCGCAGCAGCAGTAACACCTCGAATGATGTTTCCTCCACCAATTACAATACCTACTTCGATATTGTTATCGACTAACTCTTTAATTTCTTCAGCAATGTAGTCTAAAATTTGAGTATCAATACCATAACCTTCTTCACCAGCTAATGCCTCACCAGAAAATTTAACAAGTACTCTTTTGTTCATTGATATCCTTTGGTTCATTTGGTATAATTGTGCGATTGTAGCCAATCTTTGATTAACAAATACTTAGGCTTCATCTAACTCAATGCCCATTCATAAAAGGGACGCACTTCAACTTTAACCGTATCAATAAAAAAGGTTTGAGTATTCCCAATGGTAATAATAAAAACTTCTTTAATTTCACACTCTTTTATCTGTAAAGCCACTCTTTTTTTAATCGTGGCAATGAGCATATCATTGAAAAATGGAATCGAAAAAATAATGGCTTTTTTGCTTTTAATATAAAAATCAATGCTTTCAAGATAATAAATCTCTTTGTATTTGTTATTTAACTCTAAAAATACCATATTGGTAAACTCATTTTTAAACTTTTTTGTATGAGAAATAGCACTTAAAAAGCCATGATTGTAACAGTAGAGTTTTTTTACGGCTTTGGGCTGATTGTATTTTTCAATAAAAAAAAGCATACGATTGTGTTCGTAGTGTTTGCACAAAGCATAAAAGCTGTCTTTGGAGATTTTTATTCGATTTTTAAGTGTAATAAAAAGTTGATAAACCGATTTTTTTTCATCAATGGCTTCAAATAAAACTCTTAAAATCTCTAAATTGCTTAAATTGTGGGCAAACGTTTTTAAAATATCTTGAATGTGTTTGATTTTTTTATTTTCATCAATAAGAATAATTTCAGGTAAATTGCCATATTTAAAAAAATGGTTAAACGCATTGGTAATATTTTGGTGTTTGTTATCGTGCAGTAAAAACTCTTCAAAATCCAATGAATTAATCGCCAACGTTTTAAACCCTTTTAGATTTTTTTGTTGACTTGTGGTAATAATAACCGAATCGACAATGGGAAATTCAAAATCAAATTCAAACTCTTCGATGACCAAAACTTTAATGGGATGTTGTTTGACAAAAAGAGCTAAATTCTGGGCAATTTCTTCTTTGTTATTGCGCAAATCGCTTAAATCCAAATACAAATAATTTTCACTTTTAAAATTGGATAAGTAATCAAAAATAAGATAACTTTTCCCACATTTAGGAGGACCTGTTAAAATGGTTTTTGGGTGCGTAATACGGGTTTTTCTCTCAAAAAAGTTTATTTTATTAAACTCTATTTCATAACAAGCTTCAAGTGTTTTCATTGACGGTTGGCTAATTTTACGGCTTCTTTTACAGCATTTAAATAACTTTTGGCATGCGCTTTGTGTTTGTATGCAATATCAAACGCTGTACCATGATCCACAGAAGTGCGGATAATGGGCAAGTTTAAACTGATATTGATGCTTTCTTCAAAATAGAGTGTTTTTAAAGGAATTAAACCTTGGTCGTGGTACATGGCAATAAAATATTTATAGTTTTTTCTTGAGTGTGGAGTAAATGCGGTATCGGGTACGAGAGGTTGAGTGAAGACCTCTTTATCCAGTTTCTTATTGACATACTTAACGGCTTTTTTTATCTTTTTCTCTTCATTTCCCAATACGCCGTTGTCACTAGCATGAGGATTTAACCCCAAAAGTGCGACTTGTTTTTTGGGTTTTACACACGCATAAAAATCCAATAAAAAGGTGATAAGTTTTTCCGTTTTAACTAATTTTGGCACATTTTTTAAAGCCACATGTTCGGTAAAAAGAGCAACAAACATCTCTTTACACCCCAACATCATAATGGCATCTTTCTTAAAATAGCTACGTAAAAGGTCAGTATGTCCTTTGTATTTGATATTGGCTTTGCTCCAAGCCTCTTTGTTAATAGGCAAAGTTACGACCGCTTTTGTTTTTTTATCTTGGGTAAGTTTAATGGCATCTAAAAAAGAGTTAAATGAGAACTCCCCACTTTTGGCACACACCAAACCTGGGCGAATTCTAAAAACTCCCTGCGTTTCATGCAGTTTAAAATCATAAGGAATTTTAACATTAAGCAGTTTGGCGGCTTGTTGCAGTAACAAGTGGTTGATACAATAAATAGGTTGGCATACTTTTTTGAGTTTTTCATGATTCAACAGTGCCAACTCAATGCCAACGCCGTTTAAATCACCCATACTAATAGCCAAAGTGGGTTTGTTTTTTGAGGTAGTTGCCATCTATTTTTTTCTTTGGAGTAAATTTTTCATATCCACAATCGCTGTTTGTAAGCCTGTAAAAACAGAACGTGCAATAATACTTTGCCCAATATTTAACTCTTCTATGGCTTTGATTTGGGTGATTAGTTCAACATTTTGATAATTCAATCCATGTCCGGCTGCAACTTTGAGTCCCAACTTTTTGGCGTCTTTGGAAGCGGTTTTAATGTTTTTAAGACTGATATCAAGAAGTTTCTTTAACTCTTCACGGCTGAGTTCAAGTTCCTTAATACTGTGTGGAGAGTTGTGCAAATTTAAATACAACATGGCATAAATATTGGCAAAACTTCCCGTATGAAGTTCAACCCATTCCACATTGAGTTCTGATGAAAGTTCAATGACCTCTTTATAGGGGTCAATAAAGAGTGAAACTTCGATTTCATGGTTATGCAACTTTTGAATAGCTTGTTGGATTTTCTCAAAATTGTGTTTTAAATTCAATCCCCCTTCCGTGGTGACTTCATTTCGGTTTTCAGGAACCAACGTTGCTCGGTGTGGCTTTAGTTTACAAACGATGTCAATAATATCCTCGTTAATAGAACACTCTAAATTAACGGGTAAGGCACTTTGCTTAATAATATTCATAGCGTCAGTGTCATTGATATGCCGTCGGTCTTCTCGTAAGTGAATGGTAATTTGATTTGCTCCACTTAGTTTGCAAATATTCAAAGCATCGATAGGACTTGGGTCATTAATTTTCCGAGCTTCCCTTAAAACAGCAATGTGGTCAATGTTTACGCCTAATAACATACGATATCCTTTAAAACTCTTTTCGTTATAATATCCAAAGTTTTATAAAACAAATGGAGAGCCTTTGCAGTTAAAAACCAAAACAAAAAAAATAGGCGTGTATGTTATATCGCTTCTGTTAATTATGATAAGTACCAGTGCGTTGTATATCTTTTTCCCCCAATCTTTAGAGAGTATTGACAACCGGTTTAGGGATTATATGTTTATATTACGAGGAGAGATTCCGCAAAATGATAAAGTGGTTATTGTGGATATCGATGAAAAATCCTTAAAACAAATAGGGCAGTGGCCTTGGAGTCGAGATGTGCTATCGACCCTTTTGGAAAACTTAACCCAAGCAGGCGTTGCCATTATTGGATTCGATATTGTTTTTGCCGAAGAAGACAGAACTTCACCGCATAAAATTTTAAATAAATACCATATTACCCAAAAAAATATTCCCAATTACGATGAACAATTTGCCCAAACTGTGGCAAATACTCCCACGATTTTAGGGTACCAGTTTCAATTAAATGATACGGATTTTATCGAAGAAAAATCTCCTCAAATTCCGGCTATTTTTGTTGAAAAAAACCGCAGTTTTGAACAAGATTATGTCATTACGGGCAAAGGAACTATTTTAAATATTCCTTTGGTACAAGACAACTCCTATTCAAGTGGATTTTTCAATAATGTTCCCGATGAATCGGGCATTATTCGTTCGGTTCCTTTGGTGATACGTTACAATGAACAACTCTATCCTTCTTTGGCGTTTGAACTCTTACGTGCTGCTTTGGATGTCAAAAAAGTCGTGGTCAATTACAATGATTTGGGTGTTCAAGATGTTACTTTGGGAGATATTACAATTCCAACTGATCGATACGGAAGAATCATTGTCAACTATCGAGGAAAAGAAAAAACGTTCAAATACGTTTCAGCTGCAGATATTGTGAACAATACTTTTAATCCTGCGGATATTGAAGGAAAAGTGGTGTTAATTGGTACAAGTGCAGCAGGACTTTTTGACTTACGAGCAACGCCTTTTGAGTCCGTATTTCCAGGGGTTGAAGTACATGCTAACGTGATTGACAATATTTTACAAGGCGATTTTTTGTACAAACCATCGTGGGCTGATGGTGCAAATATAGTGCATATTTTGGTGTTAACTTTGTTGGTATTTTTAGTCATTATTAATTTAAATATCTATTTCATTCCCTTAGCTTTTGCCGCATTTTTAGCAGCAGATGTCTCTTTGATTTATTATATGCTTTTTTATGATGGGATTATTTTAAATATCTTTTTCCCCATTTTTACAGTCGTAGTAACCGGAGCCGTGGCTATTTTGGTCAATTATTTATTTGAGATACGACAAAGTAATTTAATCAAAAATAAATTTGCTTCTAAAGTTTCCCCTAAAGTTATGGAAGATTTACTGAAAAATGAAAACAATACACTGCAAGGACAATCCAAAGAGGTGACCGTATTTTTCTCCGATGTTCGAGGCTTTACCAATATTTCAGAAGCCATGCCCAATGCTCAAGCACTCATTGAGTATTTAAATGAGTACATGGAACCCATGAGTGATATTATCATGAAACATGAAGGAACGATTGATAAATTCATAGGTGATGCAATTATGGCATATTGGAATGCCCCAAGTGATGTAAAAAATCATCAAGATAAAGCCGTAAAAGCTTCATTGGAGCAAATTAAACATTTAAAAATACTCAATGAAAAACTGATTCGTGAAAATAAACCTACCATTGATATTGGCATTGGGTTAAATTGTGGAGTTGCTGTTGTTGGAGAAATGGGAAGCAGTGGACGAAGTGATTATACAGTTATTGGTGACCCTATTAACTTAGGGGCAAGACTGGAATCGTTGTGTAAATATTATGATTCAAAACTCAATATTTCTAATTTTATGAAAGAGAATTTAAAAGAACAATACATTCTAAGATTTTTAGATTTAGTCAAAGTTAAAGGGAAAACAGAACCTGTAGAGATTTGGCAAGTGTTGGATTTTGGAAGTGCAACGGGGGCTTTAAAAGAAGAGATAGAAACTTATCATGCTGCGATTGAATGGTATAAAAGCTCGCAGTTTGAAAAAGCTTTGGAAGCCTTTAAAACACTTGAAAGTAATCCTTTAAAAACCAATAAGAATATTTATAAGATGTATATTGAAAGATGTGAACACTACATTCAAACCCCGCCAATGAATTTTGACGGCGTGTTTGAACACACTTCTAAAGGGTAAAAATAAAAATTTAAAGCTAAGAACTTATTATCTTTTAGCTTTAAATACTCCAGAGGCTTGGAGGTTATCTTCATTGACTAAGTTGAATTTTCCCCCAACACTTTGCGCATTTGGACCATAAAATTGTCCATCAATAGAGCCACTGGTTAAATCGCCACTTCCTCCTGTTCCAGTTATATTTGTAGTGTTAAATCCTGAGGTTGAAATAACACTGGTTCCTTCACTATTTATTGTAGCATGCCATTCCCCACCACTATTGATTTCTTGAAAATTCATAGTTCCTGAAAAAGTTCCCGCTCCAAAATCAATAGTCAATGAGATGTTATTCATACTGTCCATCGCTATTGCTGCAGTACGATTTCCATCATTAATACTTCCTAGGACATTTCCTGAATAGGTGTAACTTGTACTGTTGTTAATTAAGTCTTGAATTGTTGCTGTTGGAGTAACTTCTCCTGCCACCCAAGTTGAGTATTGATCAACATAGAAAAGATGGTCTTTTGTAGTTTGGTCATCAAAGGCTGTGGCTGTCCAATATCCCCAAGAACTGTAGTCTTCTGTATCGTAACTTAAGGTATTATTTACGGAATCATAACTGTCTGGAATAGTAAAAAACCAGCTGCTGTTTGAAGAAATGGATTGCGATGAAGTAGTTGAAAATGTTGAGAAGAGGGCTCCAAATTTATCGCTGTCTATATAGTACGAACTTAAGTTCGCATTACTCGCATTTACACCCCAATTCCAAGTGCTATCTGTTGACGTTCCACTTCCTGTAATGGCAGCTGTACTTTTATCGATGGCAAAAGAAAAATCTGAACTTACTCCAGTATAACCACTGCCGGAATAAGAATCATAAATATCATCATAAGTTCCATTAAATGCAAAACCTGTTAAATATCCATCCATTGTAACAGAACCAGTTGGATTGGTTGCTGTGGTGGTATTATTTAAGTATGAGGCAGAAACTAAAGAAGTATCTGTATAGGCTTGATAGTTCTCATATTTTTTTCCTATTGCTTCTAAACCTAAGCCTTGAAGCTCGCTTCCATATAAAGAACCTGTAATTGTATCTATGTGACTATCTTGATATAAATTCATGTCATTACGGAATGCTTGATTATAATATTTTCCACTGATTGTACCATCTGTATTTAATTTAAAAACAGAAAAATTGGCACCAAATTCAGTAGCGTCAAGATAATCATCTGTGTCCATAAAAATACTTTTATTGGTACTGTTTAAATAAATTGAACCCAGTTCACCAGTACGTATTTCACCACTAGTATATCCTGAATTACTAGCTGTGAGTTCAAATTCATTTAATATTGAATATTGATAAATTTTCCCCGTTTGTAAAGCACTCATCGTAGGTGCTTTCCCCGCGTAGGCAAGTTTAGCTATTTCATAAGAATACGTACTTTGTCCAACTTCACGTAAATCGGAATGGTATTGACTTAAGACAATAAATTCTCCTTTATTATCATAAATAATAGTAGTTTGAATTGAATCTGTAAAGGTTTCCATATCAGTTACAATGGTTTGATTCACTGTATCTTCTACTTCTAGGATACTTGAATAGCTGTATGGAGTACTTGCATCATCAAAATATAAAGTCGTCAGTGTTGTGTAATCTGAATTTTCAGATTTATATTCTAATAAAGTTCTTAACTGTCCATGCTCATTGTTTCCTTGAGAAGTTAATTTGATGCTACTTGTTGTATTATTAACGGTATCTCCTGGGGTAGTTAAGCTTAGTTCTCTTCCTTTAAAGGCATTATCATCCGTTTTGCTTACAGTATTATCAAGTTCTTTTTGTTTATCTTTATCAGTAATAGATTTAGGGTCAACCTGTTTTAAAACATTAACAACATCAGGTGCCTCTTGTTGTTCAATAGGCGTTGGTGTAGCATTAAAAGAGTCATCATCGTTCTCTTCTTGTTTTGCTGTCTCTTCTTTTTTTACAGCTTCCGGATTGTTTTTTTCTTCAAGAACTTTTTGTTCATTTTTCTGCATGTCTGGATCGTTTGAACCCGAGCTCTCTTTTACTTTTTCTTTCTCTTGTTTGGTGGCTGTTCTTGGTGTGGTTGGTTTTTGGGTTCTTGAAGTAGTTATGATTTGATCTTTTTTAACAAAAACCTTTACCCCATTTGATTCAACTCCAATTTCACCGTCTTCACAAAAAACACTATTTTCATCGCCTCCAAAAATAGTTCCTCGAATTCCAATTGAAGCTGATTTTGTTAGTAACTTAAATTTTTCAGGATTTGCTTTTCCTATTTTTCCTGTAATAGTTCTAAAGGTTCCTTCGACGACATTAAAATTGGCTTCTGCTTTTTTATTTTGTTCATCAAAAACATATTCATTGACGTTTAACGTAGATTTTGCACCAATGGTAATAACGGTGTTGTCTGTAAAAATAAGTTGAACCTTGCCATCGGCTCCTGTTTTAATTTGGTCTGATTTTTCTAAAATAAAGTCATTTGAAGCTTTAATAGAAGCATTATTTCTAATAATATTCACTTCACCTTTAGATACCGCAATTTTTCCGATGTTAGCAAATAACAAAGAAAGAAATCCACTTAAGAATATGAGTAACAGTTTTTTCATCATTATCTCCTAGAATTGATACATGTAATTTAAGCCATAAATATCTTTATCATATTGATATTCTGCTTGATTTGAGTTCGTATTCCCTTTTGTATACTTCACATTAACCGATGAATTTTTAGAGAGTGTTCGTATTAAGGCAAGCGTAATGTTATTGGTAATATCTTCTCTTTGTGAACCAAAAAGAGCATTTTCTTGTTTATAATTACTCTCTTCATGCAAATACGCAATAGAACTTTTGTATAACTCATTAAAGGTGTACGAATAGGTTAAATTAAGTCCTTTTTTGTCTTTTGCAACATTGACATCAATACCACTGTTATCTTTTCTTTCTTCAGCATAGGTAACTGTAGAGTTGATTGAACTTTTATCAGTAAGAATTTTATAAAAACCAACTGAAACATCTTTTATATTGGAATCACTTTTTTCATTTCCAGAAATAAGATTTCGTTTTATTTTATACGTATAAGCATTATTAAACATTAAGGTGTCGCTTAAAAAACGGGTATATTTAAATCCTAAAGAACCTGCGTGTAAATAGGTTTCTGAAGCGTATCTTAGTCGTTCATAGCTTAGTGGGATAGAAAAACTGTATTTAGAAGCAGCATATGTTGGACCTGTTGTTAATGAGCTGAATTCTATGTTTTTTGAATGGGTTTCATCATATTGTTGAGCATACAATAAAAAGGTGCTGTCCCAACTGTAACCGCCCGTATCTCCAAAATCATATCGGTGATTTGCCATATACATTTGTTCAAAAAAATGATCGCTTTTTTTTTCACTATTAATGGCAATATCTCCTATTGTTGTAGGCAATAAATACTCTGTACCATAAACGCTGTTAACGTTGCTGTCATACTGAATCCCAAACATAAGTACTTGACTTAAAGCATGTCGTTGTGTCGCTTTTTCAATTTGAGTTAAAAATAAATCAATATTTTGTTTAATAGGATCAGGAACATTGGAGTTTCGGACTTTTTGAAATTCCATTTTTGCATCTTCATACATTTTTAACATATAAAGTGTTCGTGCAAATTCAAGTCGTGCTCGTGTGTGGTTGGGTTGAATAATCAAAACTCTTTCAAAGGCAGAGTATGCTTCTTGAAATTTTCCCAACTCAAAAGCACTGCGTCCTAAATAAAAGTTAAGTTTGCCAATGCTTTCTTCACTGGCATCTTCATTAGACAAATTCAAATCTTTTAGAATCAGATAACTGTTTTGAAAGTCTTTTTTTTCATAAGATTTTTGAGCATTGGTTAAGTTTTGCATTCCAATGTTATTGGCAAATAACAATCCGCAACATAATATGGACATTCCAACTATTTTTTTCATTTAACTTCACCTATTTTAAGTACACAAATTTCTTACATTGTGACATAAAGTTGTTAAAAAAATAATTAAATGAATTCTTTATTTAAGAGATGTGAATGGGTTGCTACACTAAATCTTTCAGTGTAGCAATATTGGCTGCGAGTTTA
>Ga0265294_10006464_pt1 | contig 14068 bp, 11 predicted proteins | sample MunlanPumphouse3_FD_192504 | JGI IMG/M metagenome (GOLD analysis project Ga0265294, IMG submission 192504) | Groundwater microbial communities from a municipal landfill in Southern Ontario, Canada - Pumphouse #3 | ecosystem: Environmental > Aquatic > Deep subsurface > Groundwater | place... | reverse complement strand
TGCTGCGGCGGTAATTGGTGGTACCTCTTTGGCCGGTGGTGTGGGAACTATTGTTGGTACTCTGATTGGTGCATTTATTATGAGCGAACTGCAGAATGGATTGCGTACTTTGGCAGTTTCGCCTGAGTGGCAGTTCGTTGTTATTGGGATGGTCTTAATTCTGTCTGTAGCTGTTGATCAGCTTCGCAGGAAAAACGTCTGATGAATATATAAATATAAAGGGGGAGAACCCTGGGTTCTATCTATTTATATATTTAGATATGTTTAGGTAACATTCTTTACCTTAGTGACTATGGGAAGATTTTAACCCCATGAATTAAAAAGGAGTTAGAAATGAAGAAATTTGTTTTACTCATGGTAGTGGTATGCTTAGTAGCACCAGCGTTGTTTGCTGGCGGAGCTGCTGAATCAAAGCCGGAACTCGACTTAAAGGGAAAACCTTATGTACCTGTTATTGCCCTAGGATTCCAGCATCAATTCTGGCAAGCGGTAAAAATGGGAGCAGATCAAGCTGCAGCTGATTATGATGTTGTTATTACATTTGAAGGACCAGAAGCAGAAACCATGATCGACAAGCAAGTTGATATGATGAAAACAGCTTTAGGTAAAAATCCTGTAGCAATTGGTATGGCTGCAATTGATCCAGAATCGGTAAGACTGGATTTGGAAGCTGCCAAAGCACGTGGCGTGAAAGTTGTTGGTTTTGATAGTGGTGTTGGTGATATGGCAGATGTTCACTGTTCTACAGACAACTATGTAGCCGGTGGAATAGCTGGAAAACATGCTGCTGAGTTACTTGGTGGAAAGGGACAAATTGGTATTATCTCTTTTTCACAAACCCTCATAGACTCAAAACAGAGAGTTGATGGATTTATTGATGCTGTTAAACAGTACCCAGATATTAAAATTGTCGACGTACAATACGGAGATGGGGACCACCTTAAATCAGCAGATATTGCGAAAGGTATGTTAGTAGCTTTCCCAAAAATCGATATGTTCTATGCTAACAATGAAGGTTCAATTGTTGGTGCATACAATGGCGTTCGAGAAGTTGGAAAAATTGGAAAAATCTTACTTGTTGGATTTGATTCCTCAAAAGCACTGAAAGACGCGATCCGTGATGGCGAAATTGCTGGTGCAGTAACCCAGGACCCCGTTGGTATGGGATATAAAACTGTAGAAGCAGCTGTAAAATTGTATAAAGGCGAGTCTGTTCCTAAGGTTATTGATACCGGAGCGTACTGGTATGACAAAACCAATATGGACGAAGCTCATATCGCACCTTTATTGTATGATTGATTAATCTTGTTGATCTTTCTAAACGTAGGATTGTGGGATGTTATTCCACAATCCTTTTGCGTTTCTAGAGCAACAATCTTTAAGTAATATGGGTATGTACCCCTCTAGCGCACGAAAATAATATTAATAAGTACCGAAATCTTGCTAGCATACTGAAGAACTTAGGGGTTGAAGTGGGACCATTACTACTCTACAAAAATTTCTAAAATCGCGTATACTGAGTATAGAGGTTGCCCACAATGGGATGAGAAAATAATGAAGGAGTGGCAGATTTTATGGATAAGGATATGAATTATGTACTGGGAGCTGACTTTGGATCTGATTCGGTAAGAGTAGTGGTAATCGATGCTGCCGATGGGAAAATGGTTGGTTCAGCAGTCTCATATTATAGTAGGTGGCGTGAAGGTAAATACTGTGACCCTAAAAAGAATCAATTCCGCCAACATCCACTCGATTATATCGAGAGTTTTGAGTCTGCTGTCCGAGAAGCTGGTACCAACTGTAGCAGTGCTTTGAAAAAAATACGGGCCATCTGTCTTGATACCACGGGGTCCACTCCAGCTCTCTGTGATGCTACAGGGACTCCTTTGGCGCTTGATCCCCGTTTTTATGATGATCCTGATGCGATGTTTATTCTTTGGAAGGACCATACTGCAGTCAAAGAAGCTGATGATTTTAATGCTTTGTCGCGGAGTTGGGGCGGACCGGATTATACTAAATTCACCGGAGGTGCCTACTCCTCAGAATGGTTTTGGGCAAAACTACTTCACATAGCGCGTAAAGGCGGTAAAGTGGCAGAAGCAGCGGCATCAGCAGTAGAGCATTGCGACTGGTTCCCGGCATTGCTCACGGGAACGACAGCATTAGATGTGATTAAGCGCAGTCGCTGTGCAGCCGGCCATAAACTAGGTTGGCATGCTTCTTGGGGTGGTTACCCTTCAGAAGAATTTTTACATAAGCTCCATCCTCTCTTAGCCACAATTAGAAGAAGCCTTGGAAATGAAACTTACACTTCTGATGTCGTAGCTGGTACCTTGACCGAAGAATGGGTCGCCTCTTTAGGAGTGCCAAAAGGGACAGTTGTCTGTGTAGGGGCTTATGATGCTCATATGGGGGCAGTTGGAGGTAACGTCGCACCAGGGGTGATCGTTAAGAGTGTTGGAACTAGTACTGTTGATATTATCATTGGCCCTCGGCCTGGAGAAGGTGAAAAAGAGAAGCAGGTAGCCGGTATTGCCGGCCAAGTTGATGGGTCCGTCGTACCTGGTTATATCGGGTATGAGGCCGGGCAATCGGCATATGGAGATTTCTATGCATGGTTTAGAGATCTCTTGGTGTGGCCACTTCACCATATGGACTCGGGCATTGATGCCCAACAAAAAGAGAAAATAAAAAAACAGGTTCTTGCTACGTTAGAGCAAGCTGCAGAAGCAATCGAGCCAACAGAAAACTCTCCAGTTGCATTAGACTGGATTAATGGGCGCCGATCTCCCAATGCCGATCAGACTTTAAAAGGGGCCCTTTCCGGTTTGACTCTTGGCACAGATGCTCCCACTATAATGCGCATGCTTTTGGAATCAACAGCCTTTGGCTCACGGGCAATTTTGGAATGCTTTGAAGAGGGGGGTGTAAAGGTTGATAAAATTATCGCCATTGGAGGCGTGGCTCGCAAAAGCAAACTCGGCATGCAAATTTTAGCCGATGTAACTAACCGTGCTATTCATGTAACGAGTGATGATCACACTTCTGCTATTGGTGCAGCTGTCTTTGCTTCGGTGGCTGCTGGGTTATATCCTGATGTGCCAAGTGCACAAAAAGCACTCTGTGCCGGTATCGAAAGGACCCATCAACCGAATCCGAAATATACAAAAGTATATGATGCCCTCTATAAACACTATTTAGCGTTGGGTACATTTGAAGAGAAGTTGCGGAGGGGTTAAACATAAATTTACTGTTCAACTTTTATATAGAAATCCTATAAACTTAATACAATTTTTGTAACATTAAGCTTCCCTCTTTATTATTATAGTAGTAATATAAAGAAACAAAGAGGGAAGCATGGCTATAAAGCTTGTGTTCAAGAACCTATCAGAACTTGAGCCTGTGCACAAACGGCAAGCTGTTGAAATATTTGCCGCGAGTTTTTTTGAGCCGCTCTCATTTATTTCATCCAACCTCGATATCATTGCCGATGTCTTAGAACATTCTCTTGTTGCAGATCATCACTATGTTGCTCTGTTACATGGGAACGTCGTTAGCATCGTCTCTATTTCTAATGCCAATGGACGATCACACAAATTCCAGCGCGATCCTCTTGTTTCTCAATTGGGCTTTTTTCGTGGGACTATTGCTTTTTTTCGCTTGCGAGGAGTATTAGAACGTCCCCTTGAATTACAAGAATCGCAATGTTTCATTGAGTTAGTTGCTACCGATTCTGCTTTTCGTGGTCTTGGTATATCGACTGCGTTACAACGATATCTATTTACCAATTTACCCTATCGCCAATACTTTTTAGAAGTTGCCGAGATGAACTTCAATGCCATTCGCATCTATGAAAAATTAGGTTTTATAGTAGAAGAACGTACTCCCCAACGTTCATTTTGGAAGCCCAAAATAAAAGGGGGCAAAGTTACTCTGCGAAAAATGCTTGAAGTTAGTAAAATAGTGCGCTAAAAGGGTCAAAAAATAATCTTATTGCCTCCTCACAACGTGGAACACATGCTATCCTTGGGTATGAATTACATGAAGGTGAGAGATCATGGGTAAAAAAAGTATGTCTGGTATATGGCTCCATATTATGTTGTTTTTGATCACGGTAAGTTGGGCTTTCAACATCATCGTGTTAAAAATTGGATTTCGCTATATCCCGACTGCCCAATTTAGCGGAGTGCGTTTACTCATGGCTTTTCCATTTATGGTCTATTTCGCTTTTTGGTTGCCTGGGCACGTTCGTTTTACAAAACAGGATTTTTTTGGAGTAGTAGGGATCGGTTGTGTTGGATTAGGGCTCTTTCAAGTCCTATTTCCCCTTGGCATTGATCAAACATCACCTGCTATTGGCGGTCTGCTAATGGCGACTATGCCTATTCATGCAGTCATCCTATCATTAATATTCCGGCTCGAACGCCCTCGATGGCTGGCCTTTTTAGGCGTGATTTTAACGGTGGGGGGTATTGCTTTGATTACTCTAGCTTCACAACAACCTGGGGTAGCAAGTCAAACCTCTTTGAAGGGGATCCTTTTAGTAGTTATAGCTGAAATCGGTTATGCTGTTAACACAGTATTTTTAAGACCTTATATGAAACGTTATCCACCAATTCAGGTAACTGGTTTGGCAATGGCGACCTCGGTCTGTATCTATCTCGTGGTATTTTTCCGCGATATACTGCAGTTGGTTCCCTCCGAAGTCGACCCGCGAGGTTGGCTCTGTGCTGCTTATTCAGGGCTTTTTGCCTTCTTATTTACTAATATTTTATGGAATATTGCTATAAAAAATATTGGGAGTACTAAGGTTGCCGTCTATGCAAACTTACCTCCCGTTTTGGTACTCTTTCTCAGTGCTCTCATTTTTGGAGAAACCCTCAATGGGATGCAAATGGGGGGTGCTGTTATCATCCTCTTGGGAGTAATTACTGTACAATTACGTAAGCCCAATTTTGTAAAAAAACTGGAAGAAGAGAGCACACTGCAATAAAAGACACCTGCAGATTAATATCGTGCTCTAATAAAAGACAACCAATGGCAGGCCCGAGTAGTGAACATATGGCATGAGATGCTGGTCTTTCTCGCTCCCAATAAAATTTACGTAATATAATTGTAATAAATATAAAAAGATAACACTATAGAGTTATAATATTGACAGTAGAATAGGTGACAGAGTATTCTATAGAAATGAACAAGCAGACAAAAAACATCTCTTCGCTGATAGCACACATTCAGGAGGAGAACCCGGTTATTATGGCCTATATGAGAGACGAAACACTCTCCAATGAGGCTCTAGTAGAGACTCTTCGCAACCATTACCAAAAGATCATGGAGCGAGATTTCCCTGAGGCATGGGATTATTATACTGGTACAGAGAACGATGAATCTTCTTTTTTCCGCTTAACTTGGCGAGCATTTGCCTTTATTCGAATTATGGACTATCTCGATCATGAAGGAGAGACCTTCTTAGATGGGAATTTGCATGGTAGGGAAGTAAGGTCAACACCAATAGCAATGATGCGAAAGCTCTTTTGTAGTCAAGAGTGTGATGTCACAGTCGATTTTGTTGCCGACGTCCTCCACTTGTTGCGACAATTAAACGGTATCGAAAAACAAGAGATTCCTTCACGTTCTCAAGTGCTTGCCTGGATGGACCGCCATCCCTCGGGTCTGGATCAAAAGGTCATCTCATGGCGTTCTAAAAATAAAGAGCGGATTGTTGAATTGTTAATCCAACGTATCCGTCAAGAAAGTAGTAGTGGTACTGCCTCCAAAATCTATCATATAAAAGAACATGCCACTGAAACTGAAGCACGTGAACAGGTGCTTCAATGGTGGAATGAAGACCGCTTTCATCTTCGCTTTGCGGTGCGCAGTAGCGCGGAAATTAATCGTTATTTAGCTCATTCTGTGGACAAAAAGACTATGAGTATTATGGCTGAGGCAGAGAAAAAAGGAATTCCAATCTTCGCCACGCCCTATTTTCTATCACTAATTGACACTCGTTTAGAAAGCGAGAAAGAACATCCCTTCTCTGATGAAGCTCTTCGCAGTTATCTATTTTATAGCCAAGACCTAGTTGATGAATTTGGTACTATTCATGCGTGGGAAAAAGAGGATGTTGTTGAACTAGGCAAGCCTAACGAAGCCGGGTGGATCCTCCCTTCTTATAACATTCATCGCCGTTATCCTAATGTTGCCATCTTTATCCCAGATACTATGGGGCGAGCTTGTGGTGGGTTATGTGCTTATTGCCAGCGTATGTATGACTTTCAAAATGGGCGCTTCAATTTCAATCTCGATAAACTACGTCCCAAAAAATCTTGGCCCGAAAATTTACATGAATCGATGATCTATTTTCGAACTGATCCGTTTTTAGAAGACATCTTAATCACCGGTGGTGATTCACTGATGAGTTCTGTCTCTTCCCTCCAAAATATTTTGGATGCGGTATTAGAGATGGCACGCAATAAGCGCCGGGACAACGAACAGCTTAAACCTAACCAACGATTAGCTGAATTTAAACGGGTCCGTCTGGGAACAAAACTTCCAGTTTATTTGCCACAGCGAATTACCAAAGAGTTAATTGGAGTTCTCAAAGGATTTAAAATTGAAGCCCAAAAAATAGGTATTTCACAGTGTGTGATCCAAACTCACATTTCTAGTGCAATGGAAATATCCCCCGATTCTGCCCGGGCTATTGGAAAATTGCTAAGCGCAGGTTGGGCAGTGACTAACCAAGCGGTCTTTACAGTAGCTGCTAGTAGGCGTGGTCATTCTGCTAAGCTACGGAAAGTGCTGAATGACCTGGGGGTGTTGCCCTATTACACCTTCACTGTAAAGGGGTTTAATGAAAATCGTGCATTGTTTGCTAATAATCCGCGTTCGATGCAGGAGCAAATAGAAGAAAAATCTATTGGTCGTGTAGACTTTCGCTATCATAGTACACTTCGTGCTTTTATTATTGATGCGCCCAATATGGTGGACCATATCAACTCAATTCGTGAAGCTGATCAAATACCCTTCATTGCAACAGACCGCAATACCATCAATTTACCCGGCGTGGGTAAAAGTAATACCTATCGTACAATCGGAATTACTAATGATGGCCGTCGAATTTTAAAATTTGAATTTGATCATACTAGAGCCCATAGCCCGGTAATTGAAAAAATGGGTTCAGTTATCATTATTGAATCGAAATCAATTGCCCAATATCTTGAGCAAGTTGAGCAGATGGGAGAGGACCCAGCAGAGTATGCCAGCATTTGGGGATATTCGGCAGGAAGATTGGAACCCAGAAGTCTCGTATTTGAAGGAATGGCTCGCTAGGTTCCATAATTCTCTTTTATAAACTGGCGAGGTTAGGTATGCTTTAAATAATCGAAAGAATAAAGAGGATTAGATGCTCCCTATTACAAAAATGGATGTCCAAACCACGAAAAAGATACGTTTTGTACTAATGGATATTGATGATACCATCACTACCAATGGTAAATTACCAGCGCTAGCTTATTCTGCCTTATGGCAGTTACATGAAGCGGGCTTAGTCGTTATCCCTATTACGGGGCGACCGGCAGGGTGGTGCGATCTGATTGTACGGCAGTGGCCGGTTGATGGAATAGTTGGTGAAAATGGTGCTTTAGTCTTCTGGGAAGAAAGTGGACGGGTCAAACGTATCTACCATAACCAAGCTGTGCCAAATAGTCATGAAACCCTCCAACGTATAACCACTAAAGTACTTTCTGAAATTCCTGAATCGAGGATCGCTGGAGATCAGTTTGCCCGAATGTTTGATGTAGCGTTCGATTTTGCAGAAGAAGAACCTCGCTTGCCACTTTCAGTTGTCCAACATATTAAGAATATCTGCGAAGAGATGGGCGCTATAGCTAAAATTAGCTCCATTCATGTCAATACGTGGATGGGGCAGTACGATAAGTTAAGTATGACAAACCAGTTTTTACAGGAAAGGTTTGGGTATAATGATCCCAAAGAAGTTCTCTTTTTTGGTGACTCGCCTAATGATGAACCCATGTTTACCCATTTCCCCGTCACAGTGGGAGTAGCTAATATAGTTAATTATGCTAAGTTGATGAATTATTTACCAACCTACGTCACCTCACAAGAAGGAGGAGAAGGTTTTTCAGAAGGGGTAAACGTATTCTTAGGCTTGCGTTAAGCTTTCTTTACCCAGACTCTTTCAGGCAGTACATTACGAGCGAAAGGAGCATGAAAATGGATATAGTTTCAAAACGATTAGCTCGCGTACGTTGTATACCAATGATAAAATCGGTTTCGCTTGCTCAAGCATCACCTCTAGGCGAAGCCTTAATTGCTGGTGGTTTACCTGTAGCCAATATCTCTCAACAAACCAATGAAGGATTGGAGCTACTGTGTCTATTAGCTGCTAAGTCTCCTGACTTGCTGGTAGGAGGGGGGAATGTCCAGACGGTGGGCCAGGCCCGCAATGCAATTGAAGCTGGAGCCCGATTTATCTTTTCTCCCATTTTTGATTTGGATATTATCACCTTGTGTCAGCAACAGGGTGTTGCTGTATATCCAGTGACGAAAGAGGGCCTTTTGGCGGTTGAAAACAACCTAGGGGTTCTAGGATTTTATCCTGTGGAGAAATTGGGTGGCTTAAAAGCTATCGATAAACTTGGAGAACTCTTTGGGCTCCGTTTTGTAGTGGCCGGAGGTGTTACACAAGAGACAGTTGGGTCCTACTTAGCTAATCCCTATGTCATTGCGGTAACTGGAAGCTGGATGATCGATCCTACTTTGGTAGCTACTAATCAATGGTCACTCATTGTACAAGCGCTGCGAGAAACAGCTCATCGTGTCAATTCCTTATAAATCTCGAAAGTAGCTTGATCAAAAGCCACGAAAAGGATTGTTTCTATTTGATCTAGCGAAATTGTTTGTAAAGCCTGTGTTACCGTGGTAACAGCAATTTGGGCGGCAAGGCGGAGAGGGTAGCCATAGACTCCGGTGCTAATGGCAGGAAATGCTATCGACTTGGCTTTGAGTTCAAGAGCAACCTCAAGAGATCTTCTATAACAAGATGCTAAATCATGAGCTTCGTTAGCGTTTCCTCCCTGCCAGATGGGACCGACGGTATGGATTATATACTTCGCCGGTAGATTATAGCCGTTAGTACTCTTGGCATCGCCAGTATGACAGCCGTTGAGGGCGCGGCAGGCTTGTAGCAATTTTGGCCCTGCTGCGCGGTGAATAGCTCCATCAACACCACCACCTCCTAATAGTGTCGTATTGGCGGCATTGACTATGGCATCAACTTCCATTTTGGTGATATCACCTTGGATAACTCCTATTCTCATCTCATGTTCCATTTTTCTATGGTAACACAATTTTCTATTTGACAGGTAGTGAAAGGTGTGTAACAATGAATATGGAAGCGCTTCCATGCTATAGTCTAGCTGCGCCATCATTAGTTTACACAACAAAGATCTCATAGCTCGAAGCAATTCTTTGCGGTAAAACGCATGAGTAAAATTACTATGCCTAGCGTAGCTAGGCAAGAAGGAGAGTAGTATGAAAAAAGTATTTTTTGTAGTACTGATTGCAGTGTTAACCCTGCCAGCTGTATTTGCAGCCGGACAAGTAGAAAGTGCAGCTCCAGAGGCCAAAACTGTAACGGTGTTTGGTGCGTTTGTTGATGAAGAGGCTCGCCGCTTCGAAGAAGCTATCAAGCCCTTTGAAGAACGCACTGGGATTAAAGTTATCTATGAGGGTTCTAAAGACTTCGAAACGCTCATTAGTGTACGAGTAGAGGGTGGAAATCCCCCTGATATCGCTGGTTTGCCACAACCTGGCTTGATGATGAATTTTGCATCCCAGGATAAATTAGTACCTATTTGGAGCTCTCTTGAAGCTACTATAGATAAGAACTATGCACCTGTTTGGAAAGACCTTGGTTCGTATGAGGGAACGCCGTATGGAGTTTTCCACCGGGTAAATGCAAAGAGCTTTGTCTGGTATCCAAAGAAAGCATGGGCAAAAGCCGGTTATAAAGTGCCTAAAACCTGGGATGAAATGACAGCTCTCATGGATAAAATGGTAGCTAACGGACATACCCCTTGGGCAGTTGGGCTTGAAGCTGGTGGGGCAACTGGTTGGGTTGGTACCGACTGGATTGAAGATATTATGTTGCGCACTGTTGGACCAGAGGTCTACGATAAGTGGGTCGCCAATGAGATTCCTTTTAATGCACCGGAAATAAAAGCAGCTTTTGATATCCTTGGCAAAATTTGGCTGAATCCCAAATATGTCTATGGTGGAAAGAATACCATTCTCACCACTAGTTTTGGAGATGCTCCGCGACCATTGTTCGATGATCCTCCAAAAGCTTGGATGCACCGGCAAGGTAACTTCATCACTGGATTCTTCCCTGACCGGATTCAGGCGAACCTAGAAGAAGAAGTTGGCGTCTTTGCGCTCCCTGCGATTAATCCAGAATTTGGAATTCCAGTACTGGGTGGTGGAGACCAGTTTGTAGTCTTTAACGATCGACCTGAAGTACGCGAATTTATGGAATTCTTAGCTACGTGGGAATCAGGTGAACTTTGGGCAAAAGCTGGAGGAGCATTGTTCCCCTACCTCAATCAAGACTTGAACGCATATCCTAATGAAATTGAACGCTCATTAGCAGAAGCTTTAGTAAATGCTAAAGTGTTCCGGTTTGATGCATCCGACTTAATGCCAGCTCAAGTTGGCGCAGGATCTTTTTGGACCGGTATTGTTGACTGGGTCAGCGGAAAGCCTTTGAATACTGTTTTGAACAATATCCAAAAATCGTGGCCTAAATAAGTAAGTAACTTTTAAGTACCGGTGGAAAGAAATCTCCACCGGTACGTTACTTTTACACCTGAAAGGAGTCTGAGATGGAGAAGGGAAAGCAGCTTGAAAAAAGAGGCATTTTGACAGAGATTTTTGTCACAATTGGACGTATAGCTGTTTCGATATTTGTTCCAGTTGTGGCATTTTTTATTCTCTGGGCTGGATTTATATTCTTAAGAGATAGTAATGCAAATCAAGGAATTATTGCTTTGGTCGCGATTATCTGGGGGGTAGGTGGTGTTGCCTTACTTTTCTGGGTTGCCGATTGGGTCGTAAACCGAACCCCGGTACACGTCGCCAAGAAATTACAACCTTTTGTTTTTGTTGGTCCGGCTCTAGTAATTCTAACTTGGTATCTGTTTTTACCCACCATGCGTTCTCTCTATTTAAGTTTTTTTGACGCACAATCCAAAAATTTTATTGGATTAACAAACTATATTTTTGCTTTTACCGATAGTAAAATGTTAGAATCCTTTACAAACAACCTTATGTGGATAATTTTAGGCACTGGCGGATCAGTTGGATTTGGCCTAATTATTGCGTTACTAAGTGATCGTTCTAAGTTCGAAAAAGTATTTAAAAGTATCATCTTCATGCCAATGGCAATCTCCTTTGTTGGCGCTGGTGTAATCTGGAGATTTATTTATGCTTATAAACCTGCTGGTGAGGATCAGATAGGTATTCTTAATGCTATAGTCACCTTTTTTGGCGGTAATCCTCAAGCATGGTTTACAATAAGGCCTTGGAATAATGTCTTCTTAATCATTATTTTAATCTGGCTCCAAACCGGTTACGCCATGGTAATTATCTCAGCAGCCCTGAAAGGTGTCCCCTCGACGATTATTGATGCGGGACGGATCGACGGAGCGAGTGAGATGCGCGTGATACGTAGTATTATTATACCCTATATATTTTCAACTCTTGTAACAGTATCAACCACAATTGTAATCATATCGCTAAAAATATTCGACATTGTATTTACGATGACCAATGGGAATTATGGAACCGAAGTAATTGCCAGCATGCAGTACAAACAAATGTTCCGGTTTTATCATTATGGACGCGGTTCTGCAATCGCCATTGTCTTGGTTATCGCTGTCATTCCAGTAATGTGGTACAACCTGCGCCAGTTCAGTAAACGGGAGGGATTCTAAGATGACTAAGATTCATAAAAGTAAATGGGCTTATGTGGTAAATCTTATCTTGCTCGTTTTGGTAATCATTTGGAGTATCCCGATCATTGGATTATTAATCTCTTCTCTCAGACCCCAAGAAGATGTGCTTTCGACTGGGTGGTGGACCCTCTTTAAAAACAAAGGGGTTATTACACTAGACAACTATAAACAAGTTTTGGGAGGAAGTGAGTATACCTTTGTCGATTCAACTGGAGCTACTGTACGTTCCAGTGGGGATAATTTATCGCGGGCTTTTATGAACAGTTTTACCGTAACCATCCCCTCTGTCATTATTCCAATTCTGATAGCTTCGGCGGCAGCTTTTGGATTTGCCTGGATGGTATTTCCAGGAAGAAAATTCTTTTTTACCACCGTGGTTGCATTATTGGTAGTCCCGCTCCAGATAGCTTTAATCCCGATTCTCCGTGATTACCAAAGTTTAGGTCTCACAGGCTCCTATCTGGGAATATGGATGGCACATACCGGTTTTGGATTACCATTAGGTATTTATCTTCTCTATAACTATATTTCGACTATTCCACGAGACATTTTTGAATCAGCCTTTCTTGATGGTGCCCGCCCTATGGTAGTCTTCAGTCGTTTGGTCTTACCACTTTCAGTTCCCGCAATTGCCTCTTTGGCTATTTTCCAATTTCTCTGGGTCTGGAATGACTTGCTAGTTGCATTAGTTTTTCTTGGAGGAACGAGCGATGTTGCCGTCTTAACCCAACGGTTGGCTAATATGGTTGGTTCAAGAGGGCAGGATTGGCATTTACTTACCTCGGGTGCATTTGTTGCCATGATTGTCCCTCTGGTAGTTTTCTTTGCCTTACAACGTTATTTCGTGCAGGGGCTTATGGCTGGTTCGGTAAAGGGGTGATCGATGGGTTTAGACACCTGGTTCTTAGAAGAGCAACAGTTTAATGAGGAGAATTTAGCTAGCAGTGAAAGTCTCTTCTCCCTTGGGAATGGATATTTAGGATTTCGTGGATTTTTCTGTGAGCGGGAACCCGCTCATCATCCTGGTGTTTTTATTAATGGATTTTATGAACTTTCGCCTATCTCTTATGGAGAAGATGCTTATGGGTTTGCCCGTTATAATCAAACCATGGTTGATCTTCCTGATTGCCGTTATACGTGTCTTAGTGTAGATGGGCAACCATTTTCTATTACTTCTAATGGTATAGAGTCGTATCACAAGCAGTTAAATTTTAAAACAGGCATTCTCTCCCAAACAGTTCAATGGCGAACTGCTAATAATAAGTTGGTTACCATTAAATGGGAGACAATTATCTCCATGGAACACATTCATACGGGAGCTCTTCATATCCACATCCAATGTGATCAGAAAGCGTCGATCGAGTTTCATTCATCGATTGCAATGCCAAAGCAGCGTCCATTAACAGCCCTTGATCCACGTGTTGGAACTGTCCTTAGTAATTCTAGTTTAATTTGTATTGATTCTGCTTATTCTGCTATTGGCAGTGAAAACCAACCAGGGTTTCAGGCAACCTTCAAAACTGAAGAGAGTGCTCTCTATCTTGCGTGTGGTGCAGTACATGATTGCTCTGTCCCTACCCATATTGAACGTTATACTGAAGATACAGGAGAACTTCCAGCATTGAGGTTTTCTGCTGAAGTGCAAGATGCACATTTTTATAAGTGTTTTTACTACCACAGTTCGGGTCGTCCTAATGAACACTTGCCGTTAGAGGTAGTGCGAGAGAGTAAAATTAAAAAAGGGTGTTTGAATTGGGAGGAGTTAGTAGCTTCACAAGAAGCTTATTTTTCCCAATTCTGGCAAAAAGCAGATATAGAGATTGTGGGCAATGAGAAGTTGCAACAAGCACTCCGTTTCAATCTTTTTCAATTGCATCAGTCTACAGGGCGCGATGGGATGTCCTCATTAGCTGCCAAAGGGTTGACTGGTTCAGGGTATGAGGGGCACTATTTTTGGGATACTGAAATTTATGGGATGCCATTTTTTAGTCATACTGACCCCTCAACCGCTCGTGCTTTAATAACCTACCGTA
>Ga0265294_10006463_pt1 | contig 14069 bp, 15 predicted proteins | sample MunlanPumphouse3_FD_192504 | JGI IMG/M metagenome (GOLD analysis project Ga0265294, IMG submission 192504) | Groundwater microbial communities from a municipal landfill in Southern Ontario, Canada - Pumphouse #3 | ecosystem: Environmental > Aquatic > Deep subsurface > Groundwater | place... | reverse complement strand
TTGAAGGAGGTTCTATTCGATGTTGCCGATGTTGCATCTAATTCCGATTTTGAAATTCTCGAAATGGAATATGATTTGGATCATGTATATTTACTTGTCAAAAGTTATCCGAAAATTAGTATATTATCCATCATAAGAAAATAAGTTGACGCTTACATTCCCTGAGCTAAAGCCTCAGGGGTTTTACGCTGCGTTCTATAAATTTTTTGAAAAAAGAGGAAAAGGGTTAACATATTAGGGAAAAATCAATAACATGAGCGTGTCACCATGAATGTGTAAATAGAAGTTATGGTTAACGCAATCAAAAAGTTGGAAAGATTAAACCTCAATAATCAAAGAGAGAAGTTTGGCCTTTTTTTGCCTGTAAAGCTTCAACTCGGATTCCAACACGCCGGAATTCTCCCGGGTTTTCCTCAAGATAAAGTTCCAATAGCTCCCGGGTTATCTGCCGCAGGCTTGTTCTGTCCGAGACCGGATGGTTCAGGGTCCGGCTTTTTGTCTGCATTCTAAATCCGGAATTTACAGCCGTAAGGGTTACAACCCTGAAAGCCAGTTCTCTTGCCTCAAGTTTTTCGATAAGGTCTTCAATTAGTTTTTCGAGCAGAGAATAAATTATTTTAGGATCTCGGGTATCCTCCGAAAGAGTTGCAATCCGTCCAATCTGTTCTGAGCCCTGCCTCGCCCGTACAGGAGATTCGTCAATTCCGAACGCAGCTTGCTTAAGCCAGATTCCTTTTCTTTTTCCAAAGCTTGAGATTAACTCAAGTACATCTCGAGCCGCAAGCTCCCCAACGGTTTCAATTCCCATCTCCTGAAGTTTTTCCGCAGTCACGCTCCCAAGCCCCCAGAGTTGCGTAAGTTTTAGGGGATTTAGGAAGGTGGAAACCTCCTCAGGCCGGATAGCGGTAAGTCCGTTTGGTTTTTGAACATCAGACGCCATCTTAGCAATTAGTTTGTTAGGTCCGATTCCAATAGAACAACTAAGTTTTTCCTTAGCCCAAAGTTCGGCTTTAATCTGAAAACCAAGCCTGATTGCTCTTGAAAAATCTCCTCCCGTCCTTTCCGTAACCTCCAAAAAAGCCTCATCAACACTGAGCTGCTCAAAAGCTGCTTGCTCGAAAAGATTCTTTTCCAAATCTGAAGCCTGATCCGCATACTCCATGAGAAAAATCATAATGTCGGCTGAAACCTTATTGTAAAAAGCTTTCCGAACCGGTAAAAAAAGAGCGTCAGGCATCAGTTTTTTTGCTCTGGAGCAGGGCATGCCGGATTTAATGCCATAGGCTCGAGCTGCGTAATTACAGGTACTTACCGATCCGCTAAGTTCGCTTCGGCCAGAAAACATGCAGATCACAAGGGCTTTTCCCCGGAGTTTGGGGTTTTCTCGCTCCTCAATTGCCGCAAAAAAAGAGTCCATGTCCACGTGGATTACAACCCGTTGCATCAGAATCAAGATAGGAAAAGAAGCTTTGTATATCTATCTCTCCATCTATCTCTCTAATTAATAAAAATCAGAACATAGAAACACAAAGCATAATAAATAAAAACAATAATGCCTTTGGTTGTAGCACTATTTTTTAAAAGATATTCAAGATTAGCTCAAAAAGGGACGTTATAAAGGATGCAGCATACAAATCCCATAAAAAATTCCGGAAAAGAAAAAAAGTTTCTGGAAAAAGCCCTAAGCCAAAATAGCATGCAAAATGGTTCAGGTCAAGTAGAGTTAGATCCGACTGGAAAAAGAGCTGGGAAAGAGCCAATTCTTGAAACGAAGCAACTCTGCTATACTTATCCTCGCCTTCAGAAAAATGCGCTTGAAAACATCAACTTGAAAGTTTTCAAAGGGGAGAGGATTGCAGTCCTCGGGGCTAATGGAGCCGGAAAATCTACACTCTTCAAACACCTAAATGGAATTTTGAATCCTCTTTCAGGCGAAGTCTGGATAAAAGGAGAAAAAATTACGAAAAAAAATGTCCGAAAATGCCGGGAAAGTGTAGGAATTGTTTTTCAGGACCCTGACGATCAAGTGCTTGCCCCGAGCGTGGAAGAGGATGTGGCTTTCGGGCCAATTAATATGGGGCTTTCACGAGAGGAAGTTAAAGTTCGAGTAAAAGAAGCCCTAAAACTGGTCGGCCTTACGGGAACTGAAAAACGCGCTCCTCATCACCTCAGTGGGGGCCAAAAAAAATTGGTCGCAATCGCAGGCATCCTTGCTATGCGCCCTGAGGTTCTCGTGCTGGACGAACCAACAGCTGGCCTCGACCCTCTAAGTTCGGCCCGGGTCCTGAAATTGCTCCTTAAAATGAATGAAGAATTGGGAATCACTCTTCTCCTTTCCACCCATGATGTGGATGTAATCCCGTATTTTGCGGAAAGAATTGTTGTGCTTCACCACGGGCGGCTGGAAGCCGACGGAACCCCTGAGTCTATATTTAATAAGCCTGAGCTGCTCCGAAAAGCGCATCTCAGGCTGCCTAGAATTGCCAGAATCTTTGAGCTGCTGCAGGAAGCTGGGGTTAAGACAGAGCTTCAGATTACTGCCGAAGCTGCAAAGGAAGAGATCTTAAGCCTTATGCAAAAAGGTCCAGGGCAATAAACCCCCAAATTCTTTCTAAAAAATCCCCCTGAGAGGAAAAGTAGCAATGATAACTCTTAGCGATATCGAGCATGAAGCTTATAAAAAAAGTCCGATTCACAGGCTTGATGCCCGGGTAAAATTGCTTTTTGCCCTAGCCATAATCATTTACGCGGTAAGTCTTCCTCGCATCCATGAAAATAATGGAGCTCGGCTTCTGCTGCTTGAAAGCTATCTTTTATGCCTAGGACTTCTGGCAAGCCTTGACTTTAGATACTTTATTCTACGCTTTTTAGCTGTACTCCCTTTCGGTTTTGCAATCGCCTGTATTCAGCCTTTCCTAAAACCTTCTTTTATCGAAAGCTTTACTCCTTATCCTCTTTCCCTGCCTTTTGGGCTTAGCCTTAGCTATGAAGGGCTGGCCTTTGGCCTCTCCTTACTTTTGAAGTTCACGGTCTGTGTGACAACTATAATACTGCTTTCATCGACAACCCGCCTGCGAGATATGGTCATTGCAGCAAATAGGCTTGGAATTCCCGGAGAATTTACCTTGCTCCTGAGCATGATGGTGCGTTACCTCTTTCTTTTTTGGGGAATGCTCCGAAGGATAAGAGTAGCTCAGGAAACCCGGCTCTTTGATATCTGGAACAAAAAAGTGCCGAGGAAATGGATTTTAACACAGGTAGGAAATAGCATAAGTTCGATTTTTATCCGAGCCTATGAACAGGGAGAAAAAAGCTATATAAGTATGCTTTGCAGGGGATATGGAAATGGCCATGAAAAATACTATTATAGTAGTAAAATCGGAAGAAAAGACGCTCTCTTTTTACTTGCAGGCCTTGGATACATCCTCCTAGTCCATTTTTTGCCTAAAGCTTCACTCATTTTTATCTAAATCCTTTTTAGAAAAGATAACAAGTATTTTTATTTAGGACCATTAATTCGGAAATTAAGGGTATCTGATAATATTTCAAACTTAGATCGTCTAAAAAAGTAATATCAAAAAGTATTTATGTAATACTGAAGAATTAACAGTGTTAATTATACACTTTTACATTTCATTATTATTTACATTTTTGGCAAAGGAAAACCAAATAGGAGTATTAAATAAACATAGAGAGAATACGGAGGAAAAAACTTGCATATACCTGATGCCTATATACCTTTAGACCAAGCAATTGTCTATTGGATTATTGCTCTTCCTTTTATCATTATTTCAATGAAATGGGCAAAAAATGAACTTGAAGAAATGAAAGTCCCAATCCTCGCCGCTCTTGCAGCTGGAATTTTTGCAATCCAGGCCCTGAATATCCCCATAGGCATGGGCACAAGCGGGCACATGGTTGGGGCAACCCTTGTGGCTATAGTCTTTGCAAGCCCTTGGGCTGGAGTCCTTGTCCTGACTCTTGTCCTGCTTGTTCAGGGCTTTGGTTTTGCAGACGGAGGGATTACAACTCTTGGGGCAAACATCTTGAATATGGGAGTTATTTCAGGGTTTGTAGGCTACTACACCTATACAACTCTTCGAAGAAACTTTAGTCAGAGCCTTGCAGCTTTTGGAGGGGCTTGGCTTGGGCTTTTTGTATCTGCAATCGTCTGCGCTGTTCAGATGGCCCTTGCAGGCACGTTCCCGCTTGTGCCGGGCCTTAAGGCTATGGGCCTTTTCCATCTGATCATAGGGTTTATAGGAGAAGGCTTAATCACCTCCATTGTCATCGGGGCAATTGCCAAATCCCGGCCTGACCTGCTCGAGGAAAACAGAGCTTCTGGAACGGAAAGGGCCAAGGAGGCACTTGCATGAAAGCGGAGAATATGAAATTTCTTTATGCGGGAATCCTAATTGCGCTTGTACTTTCAGTGCTTGCTCCTTTCCTTGCATCTTCGGATCCAGATGGACTCGAAAGCGCAGCTGAGGGAGTGATTGAGGAATCCAAAATGGCCGAACTTGAAGAAATGGAACCTGTTGTGGGAGCCCCAATGCCAGACTACGCAATTGCAGGCATGGGCAAAAGTGGAGAGATTGCAGCAATTGTCCTTGGGACACTACTTGTGCTTGGAATCAGCTTTGGATTCGGAAAACTCTTCAATAAAAAAGTATGAGAGAGGGACAAGCTTTTCCCTCTTTTTCCAAAAAATCTGGAAAAAGGCTCTTTTAGCCTTCTTCTAATTCTTTTCTAACTCCCTTCAAATTAATTATATCTTCTTTAACATTTTTCAAAGCCTGCTTGAAGGACAAAGCTGCTTTAGTAAACACTCTGCACATTTTGGCCTTCTAGCCTTGCAGACCTTTCTTCCGTGAAGGATCAGAGTCATAGAAAGTGCATCAAGCTCCTCTTTTTTTGCAAGCGCGATAAGCTCTCTTTCAATTTTTATGGGATCAACCTGCTCGGTAAAGCCAAGCCTTTTTGAAAGTCTTTTCACATGGGTGTCCACTGCAATTCCTTCAATATGTCCAAAACCGCGTGCAAGTACGATATTTGCTGTTTTTCGTCCAACTCCTGGAAGACTTATAAGCTCTTCCATAGTCTCCGGAACTTTCGAATCATACTTTTCAAGCAGAAGCTGCGCAGTTCGGATAATATTTTTAGCCTTTTGGCGATAAAAACCTACTGAATAAATTTCCTTTTCGAGCTCCTTTGGATCAGCCGAAGCATAAGCCTCCACGGATTTGTACTTTTTAAATAGGTTTTCCGTAACTTTGTTGACCTGAGCATCCGTGCACTGGGCCGAAAGTATAGTTGCAAGCAGCAACTCAAGAGGATTTTTATAGTTTAGTCCCGGTTTGGGGTTTGGGTACTCTTTTTTTAAGAGAGTCCAGATCCTATCAAAGTGCTGACGCTTCTCCAGAATTTCAGAAAGGGGAAAAAAAGCTTTAGAAGAGTTGGATTTTTCAGGCTTTGTTACAGACATGGAGAAAACACCTATTTGATTCTTTGATTTGGAATAATTTTTAAGACTTTTTATAGGAAGGCTGTATTTAGCTTTTTGGGCTTTTTTTTCCGGATCCGGGAATTTGAGAAAGCGCTTGACCATAAATTATATAGGCACCTATATAGAAACAGAGTATATTGGTGATTTTTTGGTAAAAAGGGCACTGCTCAGCGTCTCTGACAAGACAGGCATTGTAGAATTTGCACGTGGACTCGAGGAACTCGGAATTAAAATAATTTCAACCGGCGGAACTGCAAAAAGTATTCGAGAAGCCGGAATGGAAGTTAGCGATGTTTCGGAAGTTACGGGCTTTCCCGAAATGATGGGAGGTCGGGTCAAGACTCTGCACCCCAGGATTCATGGAGGTCTGCTTTGCCTCCGGAAAAATAAAGAACATATGGAAGAAGCTAAAAAAGAAGACATAGCTCTTATTGATATGGTAGCTGTAAATCTCTATCCCTTTGAAGCTACGATATCAAAAGCAGGGGTTGAGCTTGAGGAAGCCATAGAAAACATTGATATCGGAGGTCCTACTTTACTCCGGTCGGCTGCCAAGAACTACAGATCCGTAGTGGTTCTCTCAGACCCTTCGGATTACGGTCGCATCCTAAAAGAAATCAGATCAAGTGGAATTGTTTCGGAAAAAACTAGGGCCGAACTTGCAGTCAAAGCTTTCAGACATACGGCAAACTATGATGCTGCCATTGACACTTACTTGAGCAAAGCCCTGCTCAAAGAAAATGTTATGCGGATGAACTTTGCTAAAGGAGTGAAACTTCGCTACGGGGAAAACTGGCATCAGCAAGCCTATTTCTATAAAGACCCCGAAATTGAAGGTCCCAGCCTTTCAAAAGTTATTCAATTACATGGAAAAGAACTTTCCTATAACAATTATGTGGACGCTGATAACGCCCTTCAGACGGTAAAAGAACTTGGAAATGAGGCTTCTGCAGTCGCCATTGTAAAGCACAACAATCCCTGCGGACTTGCCACCGGAAACAGTCTGCTTCAAGCCCTACAAGCTGCGTGGGATGGAGATCCGATTTCTGCATTTGGAAGCATCATCTGCACAAATAAAACTTTTGACCTTGAAGCGGCTCAATTCCTGAAAAAAAAATTTGTAGAAATCATCCTTGCTCCCGATTTTACAGCTGAGGCTCTGGAATTTCTGAAAAAGAAAAGTGAAAATCTGAGACTTCTGAAACTACCTGAAATTAATGAAAGTTTCGGGACGGATTATACTTATAAGTACGTAATCGGCGGAATGCTCAAGCAGACCAGAAACATCGGGCTTTATGAGAAATGGGAATCCGTAACCGAAAGTACGTTCCCTGAAGAAAAAGTCTCCCTTGCAAAATTCTGCCTTAGGGCCTGCAAATCCACAAAATCTAATTCCGTAATCCTTGCCCGAGAATATGAGCCTGGTTGCTTTATGGTTCTTGGAATGGGAGCCGGACAGCCCAATCGGGTGGATTCAATCCGCAAGCTTTCCGCTACAAAAGCCCTTGAAAATCTAAAAGAAATCTATGCAAGGGAAAAATCGGAAATTCCTTTTGAAGCCTACTGCAAGCAGATCATGTCCGAATGTGTAATGGCATCAGATGCTTTCTTCCCCTTTGACGATAGTATCATCCATGCCGCAAAAAACAATATCCGCTATATTGTCTCTCCTGGAGGGTCAATCCGGGACAACGAGGTCATAGCAACTGCAAACAGGCTTGGAGTTTCATTGGTTTTTACTGGAATGAGACACTTCCTGCACTAAAAGCGCAAAGCCAAATGCCTCTGAGCCAAAAAGCTCAGGGGAGAATAGGCTTTTTACCTTCTTTTTGGGGTAAAAGGCTCTACGCTTGCAAAAGGTTTATTCAAATATTTTGCAATATAAGCCTCTACATCAAATTTTCGTTTGCAGCCTTCCGAGCTCATATACCGGATTTTTCCATAGATTTCTCGCTCTTTCCAAGCCCGGTCGTGCAAGCCTCCTAAGCTCCAGGCTATTCCCGTATAAGCATTTGGATCCCGGCCATCAAGTTCATAGCGATCGTTTAAACAGATTGCGATTTCCAAAGCCTGTTCCGGAGAGGCACTCCATTCAAGAATTTTCTTAGCCCAGTACATTCGCATATAGCTATGCATTTTTCCTTTTTGGAGCAGCTCAAGCTGGCTTGCGTTCCAGAGAGGATCATGAGTTTTTGCGGCTTCGAACTCTTCAAGGGTATAAAGATAAGGTCTTGGGTCTTTTTGATGAGCTTTGAGACTCTGCTTTGCCCAAGCTGGAAAGGCGCTAAAGGTATCGTAGGCTTGGGAATAATAGCAAAAATTATCCGCTAATTCCCGCCGTACAAGAAGCTCTTCAAGAAAAGCTGCCTTTGATTCCGGATCAGCCTTCGTTTTTTCAACTTCAAGCGCCACCCGCTGGGCTGAAATTTGTCCGAAATGAAGATAAGGAGATAGATCCGAAAGCCCGGCTTTATTTGGATCTCGGCTGCTAAGCTTATAGGAATTAAGACGTGTTTGCAAAAAAGTATTTAGCCCTTTTAAAGCAGCCTTTTCTCCGGGCCTAAAATGCCAAGCTTCAAAAAAAGCATCTCCAAAAAAAGTCAAGGCTTTGCTTTTTGAAGGGAGCAAAAACTCTAAATCTTTAGGCTCGCGTTTTTCCGGAAATTCCATTTCTATAGACTGCTTTTCTAGTTTTGGGAATTCTTCTAAAAAAAGGGGCAAAAAGGCATTAAGCTTAGGCCTAAAAGTCCGAGCTGCGTATTCTTGTTTTGAAGAAGCCAGCCAGCAGGGGACGAGATTATGGGCATCGACCTCATAAAAAGGGATTTTGATTTTTGAAGCGACTGTATTCACCCAGGTTTTTTTGAGGCGAAGAGGCGAAAAATCTGTGAGGAGGGCGGAGACTTTATATTTTTTAACAAAAGTGGGAAGTACTTTTTCAGGCTCTCCCTGCAGCAAAAAGAAAGGAATATTTTTGGAGCTTAGACTCTTTTTAAGCTCTTTTAGGCCTTTTAACATAAACTCGTACTGTCTTTGCCCAGCTCCTAAAAAATTTTCAACAAGACAGAAGAGCACAAGCAAAGGTACCTCCTTTTCTCGAGCCAGAGCTTGGGAAAAGAGCAGAGCCCAATTATCTTCCATGCGCTGATCCCGGCTCATCCAGTACACAAAAGGTCCTTTTTTTTCAATTCCGGAATGCAGGAGCCTGAGCCTTTCTGGGTTCATAATGTGAACTTGGAAGCGCCTCTATATAGAGGCTTACAGAAAACAAAATAAGGGATAGCTAAAAGGAGAGAAGAAAAGGGAAAAAAGTACCTTTTAAAATTCAAAAGTCTGTCCGTCATACCCTAAGGGAAGGAAAAGGGATTCAACTTCGTGTGGGCGATATAAATGACTTAGATGAACCAATACCGTTTCCTTTGCCTCGAGTTCTTCTGAAAGCTCAAGGGCCTCTTCTGAACTCATATGCTTTAGCACATGAATATGAGGAGGAGCAATTGCATCTACAATCAGAAGATCAGGAGCTTGCATAAGTTGAAGACTTTCTTCGGGAATTTCTTTTGAAGTATCTCCACTTATTACCACTTTTTTCTCCCCAGCCCGGATTAAAACTCCGACTGGAACAGCTACTGGAGGATGCTTTACCTTAAAGAGGGTAAACTCAAGCCCGATAAGCTTAAATGTTTCATAGAGTTTTACAGGATGAAGGCGGGGTTTTAAAAAATAGAAAAACTGGTGGATATAATCCAGAGTCTCCTGGACCCCATAGATCTCAAGCTTCTTCTGAACTCTGTAAAATTCCCCGAACCCTCCATAATGGTCATAGTGTCCATGGGTCCAGATTACAGCATCAATTTTTTTAATATTTTGCTAAAGAAGTTGTTCACGCAGGTCCGGGCTCGTATCAATAAGAACGCAGCCTTCCTCAGATTCTACAAGTATGGAAAACCGGAGCCTTCGGCTTTTGCCTCCTTTGCGAGCCGCCTTACAAGTAGGACAAGTACAGCCAATTTTCGGGGTTCCTGTGGCATCTCCGGTCCCAAGTAGCGTGATTTTCATTTTTAATCCGAACTCCCATTTCCGTAATCTTCGGTCCGAAATTCAGCTCTTTCATCAAAGGCTTGAACAGCTTTTAGAAGATCGGTCTGGGTTAGGACTTTGCGTTCCTCTAGAAGAGCACTCAAAACCGCTTCCCTTATGACCATACGCAGATCCGAGCCTGCATATCCTTCGGTCATTTCTGCAATTTCTTTGGTGTCAAGCTCCCCTTCGATGCTCTTTGTTACAAGATCCAAAATGGATTTGCGCATTCCTACATCCGGAAGTGGAAAATGCACGATCTCGTCAAAGCGTCTCCAAGCTGCACTATCCAGCATCCTAGGATGATTCGTGGCCGCAATTAAGAGCACTCCGTCTTCTACGAGACTGATTTCGTCAATTGCCTTTAAAAGAGTATTAACCGCCCGTTTAATTGCGGCATTTTCATCTGAAGTTCGAGCTTTTGCCACAAAGTCAAGCTCGTCAATGAAAAGGATACAGGGATTCAATTTTTTGGCTAACAGGAAAACTCGGTCAATGTTTTTGGCGGTTTCTCCAAGATACTGATCCGTGATCATGGAAAGCTTAACTTCCACAAAAGGAATGGAAAGCTGCTCAGAAAGAGCCCTAGCAACTGAGGTTTTGCCTGTGCCAGGAGGGCCTACAAAAAGCAGTTTTCCGATATCATGTAGCCCGATTTCCTTGAGGTATTCTCTGTGCTGGATGGCTTTCATGATTTTTTCGACCTCGTTTTCTTGCTCCGGGGTCAAGACAAGGTCTTTTACTTTCTGCTTCACGTCTTCGGGGGCAAGAATCGAGACGAGTTTGAGCATATCCTGGCCTTTTTCTTCCTTTTCTATTTCGGCAATAAGGGACTCGACCCATTCTCTATCAACTTCTTTTGGCCGAGTTCTAGCCTTCGCCTCCTCATAACTTGCAGCTTCTCGTTTTTTGATTTTTCCGAAATAATACGCAAGCACGGGATTGCTTTCGATTTTTTCCGCGCCTTTTTCCTGTTTTTCAAACCATTCCGCTCCGAGCTCAAAAGCGCTGAGTCGGATTTCGGCAGTGGATCTATCAGCCTTTACAAAAGGCAAATTTTTTACGGCCTTTTCCACATCCCGAATTTCATAAAGCTTTTCAATTCTCGGAAATGAAACAAGCATTGGCCTGCGGACTGTCCTATCCTTAGTACTCCAGTAATTTTTTCGGATATTTGTAGGGAGATCATTAACGTCCAGTTCCGGATACCTGTTGTATATCTCCGCGCTAAGCAACAGTTCCACTATATCAAGTATGGTGCCGACCATGTTTTTACCTATGTGTATCTTGGATTCCTCTCTGAAGTTCCGCTTAAAGAGTTGCAAGCCTCTTAAAGGCCAAGTTGTGCTCAGTAGACCCTTATAAATTAAGCGCCTCAAAAACCAGTTTCCTGACGCAAGCTAGCAAAGACTGACTTAAGAGCATTGAACCTATTAGTTTATTTTCTTCCATAATATAAGTTACGTGATCGAAAAGCGAGGCCTCAGGCGGAAAACCCTCTTAAACTATACATTTATTTATAAGAAAAACATTACAACCTACTTTATCGGAAAGACCAAAGCCTTTCCCGAGGAGCCTTTATGTTATCCTCAAATATTTCAGTCCAAGCTTGAGAAATTAGCTGGGAAAAATTAGCTGGTTATCCGTCCAAGTGTAATAATATGAAATTACAATTATTACGTTGAATTATTACGTTGAATTAAGGAAGATATAAAAATAACCAGCTTGTACTCATTGATCTATATATTTCTGAGAGGATTTTTATGAAAAAAGAACAGCTTTATTCCGGAAAAGCAAAAACCATCTATTCAACTGAAGACCCGGAAGTCTTTATCGCCGAGTTTAGAAACAGCCTGACTGCTTTTAATGGGGAGAAAAAAGCGGAAGCCGAGAAAAAAGGTTTCTACAACGCCCAGATTTCAAAAAAGATCTTCGAAATGCTTGAAGCAAACGGGGTCAAGACCCATTATATAAAAATGCTCTCCGATATAGAGATGCTGGTAAAAAAGGTTGAGATCGTAAAGCTCGAAGTCATTGTAAGAAATATTGCCGCAGGTTCTATCACTAGAAAATACCCCGTAAAAGAGGGTACTGTTTTCGAATGTCCCATAATTTCTTTTGATTACAAGAGTGACGAATTTGGAGATCCAATGCTCAATGATGATATCGCTGTAGCACTTGGAATTGCCACTCGCAAAGAACTTGAGACTATCCGAAAACTTGCCCTCCGGATCAACGAACTGCTTGTTCCTTACCTGGATGAACGGGAAATTAAGCTTCCTGATTTTAAGCTGGAATTTGGAAGACAGGGAGGAGAAATCCTTCTCGCAGACGAAATTTCCTGTGATACCTGTCGTTTCTGGGACAAAAAAACCGGCGAATCTCTGGATAAGGATGTTTTCAGGTTCGATAAAGGCGACCTTTTAAAAGCCTACGAAGAAGTTGCACGGCGGATTGTACCTGAAATTTTTGAATAATCTAGTAAAGACAAGAGTGAACTGCCCCTGAGCTAAAACCTCAGGGGTTTTACGCTGCGCCCTAGAATTACTCATCAGAAAAAAGCATCAAGAGTTGTCTGGAAGCGAAAATCCGAAAGCATTTTGGCTTTTTGCATCCATTCAGCCTTTGGGGTCTGGATTCTTCCAGAAAGCGTATTTATTGCGGCTCCGAGAGATGAATATATTTCAGGGGGATTTAAAAGAGCTTGTCGAACGCCTTCCCTGACAACCCAAACTCCTAAAGGAGCCCAGTATTCGGGAGTAATTTCCCTCAGGAGGAAGACGGAAGCCTGTCTTTTTATATTGTGGAGATATTCGAGCACAGGAAGTCTTGCAGCATAATAGCCTCCTGCAAGAGGGGAATATCCTTTTTTTCCGCCAAGCCCTTCCCTATCTGCCCCGATCCAACTTGATTCCCCGGACCAGACGGTTTTTGGAAGCCAAGCCTCGATCAGTTCAAAGGCATAGCTGCGGGGTAGAAAAAGAATCTCAAAATGATTCCCAAAATGCGTCCCTGAAAAAAGCCGGATTTCCGAAAGCCAAGGATAATCTTTAATTTTTTCAGAAAGGTCTTTTCCGGTCAAATCGTCAACTGCGGTTATGGACCAGCGAGTCGGGACTAGTTTTCTTTTTTTCCCGAGCAGTCCTATGGAAAAAAGCCTTGAAATTTGTTCGGGTGCAACGTCGCTTTGGTAAAGTTCAAGGGCAGCCTCTTTTGCAAGGGCGTCCGTATCATAGACTAGATAGTCCACTTTTTTAGGCACCTTTGGGTTTTCTGCAATTTCAAAATTTTTTATAAGCCCTCCCGGACCCATGGGAGTAAGGATAGAATCGAATTTCAGTTCCTGTTTTGGAGCTTTAAAAAACCAGGCTTCGGTATCGATTGGAGTTTTTGAAAGCGCAAGCTCCTGAGCTTTTAGGAGCAGAGGATTTTCCCTTTTTAGAGCCTCTTTGACATTAAAGCTTGTATTTGCCCTGACAAGGCTTGAACGCATGGAAATGATATCCTCAATTGCAAGTTGGCCCCAATCGGCAGGTTTTTCAAGAAAAGCGGCCTCATTTTCCTTGACAAGCGGGGGAATAAGCGGGCCTGCCAAAACCTTCGGATAACTGGAGCTGCCTACAAAAACAGCTGGAGGAGAAGCTCCGAACACGGAAGCTCCGGAAATTGCTGGGGATATGGAGCGAAAAGATTTAAATTTTTCAAGAATAGGACAGCGGGGGCGTCCGCAAAGGCCTTTTCCCTTACATCTAATACAGAGCTTTTCTTTCAAGGTTATTCCAAGTCTCCGCAAATACTGCAGGATTTTACTCCGGGAGCGTTTTTATACAGCCAGCCTGATTTTTGGACAAATTTACAAACATTGCACATGCCTTCAACTTTTTCCTGGTAAGTTAACTCATTTTCCAGAAGAAGTGCTGCAAACTTCCTTATTTCAGCCTGAGTCTCTTCAGAAAAATCAATATCAGCACCCCGTTTTTCACTTACATACTGGGATACCGCAGCTCTTGAAAGCTCCAAGACTTCCGCAACATCCTGCTGGGTACACCCGTGCTCGGAAATCATGACGCGCGAAAGTTCCGCCCTGATTGCGGGCAGTACCTTCTGAACCATTATCTCACATGTTGTTTTCATAAGGAACCACTTTGATTAGGCGTTTTAAAATTATATATCCTTTTTGACAGGTGAGTTTACAAATAGAAATCAGGGAAAGATAAGAAAATAAAGGAAATCAAAGAAGGAAATTAAAGTCAGAGAAAGAATTAAGGTTTTTAGAGCAAGGTAAGAGTGAACTGCCACGAAGCTAAAGACTTCGTAGCTTCCTCCGACCGATTCCCAAGGGAACCTGATATCACAATCACAATCCATACCTAACGGGAAAGGCAACGAATTGTGGGACCCACTTTACGAAGACCCCTATCCCAGGGGCGGCCCGTTGGAAAGCCCTTTGGCTTGGTTCTTTTCCAGTTTCACTGGAAATCCC
>Ga0265294_10006462_pt1 | contig 14071 bp, 12 predicted proteins | sample MunlanPumphouse3_FD_192504 | JGI IMG/M metagenome (GOLD analysis project Ga0265294, IMG submission 192504) | Groundwater microbial communities from a municipal landfill in Southern Ontario, Canada - Pumphouse #3 | ecosystem: Environmental > Aquatic > Deep subsurface > Groundwater | place... | reverse complement strand
TTTAGGATCAAAAACCTTTTTTTATCTTCGGGCAGCTTCAAAGTTTTAGCTTTAACTTTTTTGTTTGTGATTATTTATTCAAGTTCAGTTCTATCCGCTAAAGCTGAAACTTACGAGTCTACGTCAGTCTTGGGTTCGACAGTTGACAGCCAATTTAACATGCCATATGGAATTGCAGTTGACTCTTCAGGCAACATCTATGTGGCTGATACAGGCAATTATCGTATTCAAAAGTTCAGTTCTGATGGAAAATTCCTTTTGAGTTGGGGTAACCAAGGTTTAGCTGATAACCAATTTGGCAGTCCTGTAGGCGTAACCGTAGATCAGTCAGGAAACGTATATGTTGTTGACGCAAACAATCACCGCATCCAAAAATTCACCAGTGAAGGCGTTTTCTTAGATAAATGGGGTGAAATAGGGTCTGGAGAGGGCCAATTCTATTATCCTCAGGCAATAGCAGTTGACTCTTCAGGATACATCTATGTTGTAGATTTTGCTAACCATAGAATTCAAAAGTTCACCAAAGAGTGGCAATACTTAACCGCTTGGGGAAGTGAAGGCTCAGCTGAAGGCCAATTCTCTTATCCTCAAGGCATTATAGTTTACAAAGATAACATCTACATAGCAGACTTTGGCAACAACCGAATCCAGAAATATAATAGCAGAGGTCAGTTCCTCTTACAATGGGGTGAAAACGGAACAGACAATGGCCAATTTCAATATCCTCATGGCTTAGCAGTTGATGCGCAAGGCAAAATCTATGTTGCAGATTCAGGTAACAATAGAATACAAAAATTTGATGAAAATGGCACATTTATTGACAAATGGGGCAGTAAAGGTTCAGAAAAAGGCCAATTTGACCGCCCAGTAGGCATAGCTGTTGATACTGCAGGAAATATTTATGTGGTTGAAACTAACAGTAACCGCGTACAAAAATTCTCCTTGAAACCACCTGAAGAACCAACAGTTTTAACGCTTCTGATTTATGTATTAACAATAGCAGCTTTAGCAATAGTTATAGTAGCAGCCGGTTTTGTAATAAAGAAGAGATACAATAAAAACTAAAATAACCCCAGTAAATCCTCAATTTTTGAAAGTTCAAAATCGGGATTTCCGGCTTCAAACACTTTTTGGCCATATCTTGAAAGTGCAGCTTTCATACCCAACTGTTTAGCTGGAACGATATCGCGCTTTACAGAGTCACCCACCATCAAAACTTCATTTGGAGATATATCAGGAATCTCTTTTTTTAATAGTTTGAAAGCTAACTTCAAAGGTAACCCGGTGTCTTTGGTGCTATTAGTGTCTTCGTAACCCACTACAAACCTGAAGTATCCTTCTATACCCATACCTAAAAGTCGCTGGTAAGCCTTTGTTTTAGGTGCATCAGTAACGACTGAAAGCGTAAGTCCTTTAGCCTGCAATTGCTCTAGCACTGCAACCACGTTGGGGTAGGGTTTCAGACACCTGCTTTTAGCATCTAGGTAGGCATTTAGAGCAGCAGCCAAAATTTTGTGATCAAATTGATCTTCTTTTTTAAGAAATTCTGTGAAAGCCACGTTAGATTCTATTCCAACCTTGAAATATGCATCCATTAAACAGTAATATGCTTCAGGATTTTTCATTTGTAACCCAGCTTTAACCATAGCTTCTGCAGCTGCTTTACATGATTCCTGCTTCATGGCTATGAAATCAATTAAAGTATTGTCTAAATCGAATAAGACCGCTCTGATTTTCTCCATATAAAGAGTTGAATGCAAAACAATTCTTAATAGTTACTCCCAAAGAAAGAAGAAAAATAACATTGAAACTTATGGTATACTAAAGTGATTAACGCAGACTTTATTTAAAACGGCTACTTCGTAAATTCTTTAAGAGCAACAAAAATGTTTGAAGCTATTCCAAGGTATGTTCTTATCCTTATTTTTATAGTAGTAAATATTGTTGGTTTCATAGTTTTCGGTTTTGATAAACTGCAGAGTAAAAGACGCGGGTGGAGAGTTCCAGAAACAAGACTTTTAGCGCTTGCTTTTCTTGGACCGTTCGGCGCATGGGCGGGCATGCTGTTGTTCAGGCATAAAACCCGCAGAACCAAATTTCTTATAGTCCCAGTTTTAATACTTATCCAGATTGTTGTAATAATCTACTTCCACATGAAGTAAATCACCCTCAACTTAGAACCCGAATATACAAGGGTAAACCCTTATGTGCGCATAAATCATATATTAACTATATGAAGCCTCAACCACCTAACCCAGAGCATAAAAGGATGAAACGTGAAAAAGAAACCATTGACTACATGGTTGAACTCTACTGTAGAAAACATCACGGAACACATGGTGAACTATGTTCTGAATGCTTGGAATTCAAAGAATACGCTCATTTGAGGCTCAATAAGTGTCCTTTCCAAGAGAAAAAAAGCACCTGTGGAAAATGTCTAATTCACTGCTATAAACCTGATATGAGAGAGAAAGCAAGAGTAGTTATGAAGTATTCGGGTCCAAGACTTCTCCTGTATCACCCCATGTTGGCTTTGCATCACTTATGGGATGGACGGCGGAAGCCTCCAACTCTAGACAAGCCCACGAAGCCATAACCCTGTGGTTAAAACTGGATATTTGCTGAATTATTTTATCTGAGTTAACTTATGCTATAAGGTTTTATCCCAAATTTTTTAAGGAATAAATCAGTATATTTATGCATAAACCCAGCGAAAAGATTGCCTTGCTTGTAATTGCGAACACATGCTGGTTTATTAACTAAAAGTATAGGTCGGTTTCGATAAACATGGCAGAACACAAGAAACTAGAAAAAAGCATCTCTGATTTAGAAAAACTTGCTGAGAGTACACCTCTTTCTGTTGAGGAAGCAAAACAGTTAGAGCAAGTTACAGAAGTTCATCCGATGAGAGTTAACCCTTATTATCTTTCACTTATAGACTGGGATGACCCTAACGATCCCATAAGAAAAATGGCTGTGCCCTCAGTTGAGGAACTGAACCTTGAAGGAGTTTACGATACCAGCGGAGAAGCAGAAAATACAAAGATGCCGGGTTTACAGCATAAATATGCTGAAACCGCTTTGGTAATAGCGACTAATCGCTGTGCCATGTACTGTCGTTATTGTTTCCGCAAACGCCTTGTAGGTTTACCCAGCGAAGAAATAATGAAACGTTTCGATGACGCAGTTAACTACATAGCTGAACATAAAGAAATAAACAATGTCTTAATCAGTGGAGGGGACCCACTTGTACTTAAAAACGGCATAATTGACCATTTTCTAGAAAAACTTTCAAACATTGACCATCTAAGCTTTGTAAGAATAGGCAGCCGAATCCCAGTCACTTTTCCGGAGCGCCTCTCAGACCCGGAAATACTTGCAACATTCAAAAAATACACTAAACCGAACCGTAGACTATACATTGTTACGCATTTTAATCACCCAAAAGAAATCACACCTCAGTCGATACAAGCAGTCAACAACTTACTCCAATCAGGGGTACTGATAAGCAATCAAACGGTACTCTTAAAAGGAGTAAACGACAACCCAGAAACACTCTCGACTCTTATGAATCAACTGATAAGCATAGGAGTCATGCCTTATTACGTGTTCCAGTGTCGCCCAGTAAAAAGGACCAAACACCACTTCCAAATGCCCCTGTCTAGAGGAATAGAAATTGTGGAGAAAGCAAAAGTAACCTGCAACGGACACAGTAAACGCTTCAAATACATCATGTCGCACATTACAGGAAAAATCGAAATTCTAGGCACATTAAACAACGAAATCTACTTTAAATATCACCAGGCCAAAGACAGACAGGAACTAGGTAAAATCTTTAAAAGACCTATACACAAAACAGCTGGTTGGCTAGACAACACAGACAAAGATGGGTTCCCCACATATTAGATACGACAATAAATCGAAAAACGCGTAAAAACAAAAAACAAACCTAATACATAAAACAATTGGGAAAACAACTAAATACTCGAAACCAAAATCAATAAACCATGACCTACGTCAAAAAAAGCCATACAAAAAGAAATCTAGCGGTTATACTCATAGCCATAATTGCAGTTGCAACTGTAGCAGTAGCATATTCTGTTTTGACCGCAAAACAAATCGAAGTCGGCGTGAAAGCAGGTGACACTTTCACCTACAAAATAACAGGTATATCAAACCCCTTTGGCTCAAATGCAACAGAAACTCCAGGGTTTTATCATTATAACCAAACTGAATATTTTAAAGTCAACATAACCGATGTAACCGGCACAACAGTAACTCTGCAAACAACTTGGCGATTCAAGAATTCAACAGAAATCTATAACACACAAATCATAAACATAGCAAACGGAGAAAAAAGCGATGAAAACGGCTTCTGGGCTATCTACCCAGCAAACCTAAACATTGGCGATTTGCTCAGGCCAACAGGGTATGACGGCAATATAGTCAACAACACAGACACATACAAATACAAAGGGGAAGAGAGAAGCAGATGTTACTGGTGGATAGATAACCAATTCCAAGATGTACATGATCCAACTGGAAGTACACTGCTCTGGGATTACCGTAGCATATTCTTTGATAGAGAAACAGGCATGCTTACATCATTTGTAAACAACCAATTTTACAATAACCCACAAAAAGAAGAACGCATAATTTGGAACTTAATAGAATCATCATTATGGAACGTATAAAACCTAAAAATCCAGCAGCTACACAAATATTTTTTTACAAAACCTAAAAACATAACTATATTTAATAGCAACTATAAGGAAAGCAATTACTATGTCCTTTAAAGGAAAAATTCAAGAGGTTGCAAAAAGCAAAAAAACACCCATTATTTTAGCATTGGACTTTCCATTTGAACCTCAAGAAAACCGGAACAACATACTCATAAAAGCTCAGAAAATTCTCAAATCAGTAAATCCTTACATTTGCGGTGTAAAAATAAATCATCACTTAACACTTCCTTTAGGCACATTTGAAGGTGTACAGCACTTGGTACAGCAAATTCATAATCAAGGATTACTCGCGATTATGGATGCCAAAGTAAATGATATTGGAGCAACCAACCAAACAATAGCTGAATACTACTTTGCCGCAGGATTCGATGCTATAATAGCAAACCCATTTGTAGGTTGGGAAGAAGGCTTAAAACCGCTTTTTAATGTGTCAAAACAGCTTAATCGAGGTGTCATACTACTCACGTACATGAGCCATAAAGGTGCAAGTGAAGGCTACGGCCAAACAATTATAGATCCGGCAACTGGTCAACAAACACCTCAATACATTCAATTCGCCAAAAAGGCAGTGCAATGGAGCTCAGATGGCGTAGTTGTAGGTGCAACATACCCAGAGAAAATATCTGAAATTAAAAAAATCTTAGGTGATAAAGTAGCAATATACTCGCCGGGTGTTGGAACCCAAGGTGGAGCTGCACAATTAGCCGTTAAGTCAGGTGCTGATTACCTCATAGTCGGCAGAGAAATAACTTTAGCAGATGATCCTACTGCAGCAGCAAAACGGTTAATCATGGCAATAAAAGAAAATTAAGGTATCATCATCTGCCACGTTTATTCTCCCAAAGCTCTTTCTTTAGGAGATCCCTTACTGCAGAACGAATTACGCTGCTCCTACTGGGATACATGTTGGAACGTACTAATTCATCTAAACCTTCTAAATAAGCCTCAGGCAACAAGACAGTTACAAGTTTCACTTTACTTTATCCTCCCTTAAACTATGTTAGCCATATGATATGTGGCAAATATAAGAGTTAGCCCAGAAAAGATCATAACCGCTTAAGCTGATTTAATGTACCCAAATATGTTCCATCTAAAAGATACACTTCCGCAGCTTCTACATTCACTGCTTGAGAACGTAAAACAGGACCTATAAAACCCTCAGTCGCAGCTTCTCCAGTTGAATACACTTCGTTTATGGGTCTACCGCCTAAGAAGTCATTAAAACTTGGCATAACTAAAAGATTATTAGTCTTTAATTTAACTCCGAAATCATTTTGAAGTGTAGTTTCCAAGGAGCCGCTGATTTTAACTCCGCTTTTGCCTAAAAGAAACTGGGCTAAAAATTCAGGGTTAACAGTTGTTTTCATCCAAACCTGACGAGTAACCCTACAGCCTGTTGGATCTCGAAAAACAACTACAGGATGCAGATGCCCCATAATCAAAGATTTACAACCTAAAAGTTCTGGAGATGGCCATTTATGACCATGAAAAACGCCTACATCACCAATTTTTACACCTGATGCCCCAAGCAACTCAACGCTTTCAGGCAGTAGCGCCTCTAAGTTTCCATCATGGTTACCACGTACCACAGCTACTTCCGGCACGTATCTTTGGAGTTTCTTGAAAAAATCCGGGATATCTCGTCGTTCGCCCACTTCATTTGAAGCTACGCTATACTTTATGTCGCCTAAAATTACAAGTTTATCAGGCTTATATTCATTGAGGAGTTTGACGAGTTTGCTTAAAATTTTGGTTGTTTGGCTAGGTACATGGATACCTTTTTTCTGTAACTCTTTTTCCCAGCCGATATGCGTGTCAGTAATAATGAGCACTTTAGATTTGCCAGTATTCACCAATACTGCAGCATTGGGCAAAAGAAGCTTTAACATCAGGTTTTTACCAGACTTAAAATTTCTTTATGGATAACCCCGTTGGATGAAGCTATGAAATTTAAAGTTTGTTTAGGATGTAATGGAACATTTATTTCTTTATCATCAACATCGGTTACTATGCCGCCTGCTTCTTTGACTATTAGAAAACCAGCGGCAACATCAGTCGTACGGATTTTGCCTCGTAAATCAATGAAGGCGTCAGTTGAACCATCAGCGACATAGCAGATTTCTAGAGCGTTAGCACCGAAATGTCTGATATGTCTTGTGTTCTCAATTAACCCTGCAACTGTAGAGACAATAACTTTTCCTTGGTATGCATTCATATCCAAGCCGACGAGAGCTTCATCCAGAGAGACCGTTTTTGAGGTTTCAATTTTTACTCCGTTTTTATAGGCTCCTTGGTCTTTAAAGGCAAAATAAGTTAAGTCATGAACTAAATCAGCCACCATACCGGCATAGACAGCTTCAAGTTCAGGTTTACTTGAAATTGCAATTGATGCAGCGTAAAAAGGCAGTCCATGTAGCAGGTTAGTTGTGCCATCAACAGGGTCAACTGTGACAAAGCAGGTTTTTGGGGAATCCCCAAATTCTTTGAAACCTGATTCTTCGCTGATTAAAGTGAAAGAAACACCATGTTTTTTTAATGTTGCCACAATAGCTGTTTCAGCAGCTAAATCAACAGGTTTTGTGACGTCGCCGCCTGCACCCACACCCAAATTCACTTGGGGTTCATTTAAAGTTCTTAAGCAAGGCGAAATTTCATCTTGTATTGTTCTTTTACAGTCATTCAGGATTTGTTGCCAGTCTTCAGGTGTTTTCATTGCTTGACCTCTCAGTCTAGTATTATCATACAAATTGATAAAGAATAACACTCAAAAGAAGTAAAGGCTTTTTTAAGAGCCAAATTACGCAAAACAATTTTCGTTACTTGCAAACACTAATCAAAACAATGAAAAAAGAAAAAGTTGGCATTTTTATTTAGGCAGTCCACTGCTTCAAAGCATGATAAAGCTCCGAGTGTTTCTTAGCGTATTCTTCTAGAGTTTCATCTTCTAGTACAGCATCAACAGCTTGACGCATGGCTTTTGCGCCGGCAATTGAGCCCATCGGGTGTCCATGAACACCTCCACCTGCTTGAATCACTACGTCATTGCCGAATGTTTCGAGTAATGCAGGTACAAGTTGAGGGTATAATCCTCCGCTTGCAACAGGCATAACTGGTTTTAGACCATTTAGTTCGGCTTTGCAGGCATCAATGTTATCGAGGACTTCAGTTTTTGTTTCAGACATTTTACCGACAACTGTGCCAACGTGGAGTTGATCTACACCTATTATTCTGGCTACTACAGCAATTGGCCGCATAGATATTCCATGTCGGGTGTTCTTGGTAAAAGCAGCGTGGCCAGCGCGGTGGGCGTGAATAACCAATTTAAAATTTTGATCTCTTAGTGTTTGCAGTGCAGCCCATCCACAAGTTAAAATGTCAATCATAATGTATTCTCCTCCTTGATCAACCACTTTTTGTGCACGTTCAAGCATGAGGTTTGTGTCGCCGGTAATGTTGACCATATAGACTTTACGTTCACCGGTTTCTGATTGTGCTTTATCTCTGCCCTCTAAAGTCTGTGTGAGGCGGTCATCGAAGGGGTTAAATTTTTGGCTGCTCAAGTTTTCGTCATCTTTCACTATGTCGCAGCCTCCTAGCCAAGCTTCATAAGCAACACGTGAATGGTCTTTAGTGCTTAAACCGAGTTTAGGTTTAATTATTGTACCTACGAGTGGTCTTTCAGGAATTTTTAGAAGTTCACGAATACCGGTTAGTCCATAGGCGGGTCCCTTGAAACTTTCAGTTAACAATTTAGGCAATTTCATGTCAAGAAGTCGGAGATTCTTTAATGCTTTTAATCCGAAAACATTTCCTGCTACGCTACTTAGAATGTTTGGCATATTCGCTGGTTCAAATAACTCTATGGGATAAGCAATTTTGATGGTATTACCTTCTATGTCATATACGTGGGCAGCTAATCTTTTGACATAAGGCATTTCAGTGGTGAGTTCGGTCCATGTGCCAACAGAACTTTCAGCCGCTACTCCGCCCGCAGCCTCTGTTAGAGTAATACCATCAGGTTCCACGTGAAAAGTGCAAAGTAAATCGGTTTCTTTAGGTTGATAAGTTAAATCTACAAAATCAAGGTATTTCAAAGCATTATTCCTCAGTATTTAAAATGTAGGGTAGGCTTAAAATCTTTAACTATGCCTAAGCAGTAATAGTTAATGTGGTCTTCGTGGAGCTTATAGTTGAACTTCTTAACATAACCACAGGCGGCAACCGCATAGCAGTACTTAGTGAACAAACAGCCAATCAAATAGGGGTACACAGTTCTGACAGAATTAGAATTACACACGGTAACAAATCTATGATTGCAATTACTAACTTGGCTGAACATTTCCCCAATGACCGAATAGGCTTGTTTGAAGAGACAGAGGCAGCTTTAGGAGTTAAAGGAGACGAAGTGGTTCAAGTAAATTTAGCTTCACTACCAGAATCCCTTTTCAACATAAGGGCAAAACTTAGAGGCCAACGTTTACGCGGAAAAGATATAGATGCAATAGTTACAGATGTGGTAGAGAGACATCTTAGCACAACTGAAATTGCAGCTTTTCTTACGGCACTTAACATTTATGGTTTAAGTTCTGCTGAAACAGAGGCTCTTTCAAGAGCTATGATTAATACTGGAAAAACGCTGAATTTCGGCAGAGGACCTATATTGGATAAACATAGTGTAGGCGGAATTCCAGGTGATAAAACCAGTATGCTTGTAGTGCCTATTGTGGCGGCGGCTGGTTTCACTATACCTAAAACTTCTTCTCGCGCCATAACTTCGCCTGCTGGAACAGCAGATCGGGTGGAAAGCCTTTGCCCAGTTAACTTGTCTATGCCAGAAATCTATGAGGTTGTTAAAAAAACCAAGGGCTGCTTAGTTTGGGGTGGCTCTCTTGAACTTGCTCCTGCAGATGATCTTTTTATTCAAGTTGAATACCCCTTAGGAATCGATCCTATGTTGCTGCCTTCAATTTTAAGTAAGAAAAAAGGAATAGGCGCAACTCACGTAGTTATTGATATTCCCACAGGTGTAGGTGCTAAAATTAAAACTAGACAAGAAGCCTATACTTTAGCTTCAGATTTTGTTGATTTAGGGAAACGTTTAGGGTTAAACATTCAGTGTGCATTAACTTTTGGAGATCAACCTTTAGGTTACGGTATAGGACCTGCTTTAGAAGCTAGAGAAGCCTTAACTACGCTTATGGGTCAAGGTCCGCCTGATCTAAGAGAGAAAGCACTCAGTTTGGCTAGTATACTATTTGAAATGGTTGGAGTAGAAAACCCGCGGTATTTAGCAGAGGAAATTGTTGATTCAGGTAAAGCATTAAAGAAAATGTATGAGATAATAGAGGCTCAAGGTGGAGACCCAAAAGTGAAGCCTTCAGATTTACCTGTTGGCCCAAATGTCGTTGCTGTGAAATCAAGTAAACCTGGAAAAGTATTGTGGTTAAGTACAGAGAACATTGTTAGGATAGCACGTATGGCTGGAGCACCAAAAGACAAAGGAGCAGGAGTACATTTACACGCTAAATTGGGTGAACAAATACGCAAAGACGGCATACTGTTTGAAATTTATGCGGAAAAAACCAGCAAATTAACTGCAGCCCTTAAGTTAGCCAATGAATTGACACCTGTGACTTTAAGTAAAAAACCTGAAGAAAAAATGGTGTTGGATATAGTTCCAGAAAAATTAACTCAAGAAAAAGAGTTCATAATAGACAGATAAAAAAAAGAAAAGAAAAAACTATCTTGATCTTTCGCTGCGTACTTTGGGTGCAAGTAGCGTCCAGAGCCATTCAGTGAACTCTTGAAGGTTCTTGGTCTGGATGTGTACTTCTCCTGGACCAGTGATTTGTGTAACTAATCCTTCTCCGCTTAGCAATGTCTCTTTGAATCCGCCGAGTTTTGTGACTTTATAGCTGCAGGTTTCACTGAAGCCTACGAGGTGGAAGTTATCAACGATTAATGTTTCGCCAGGTTGGAGTCTATGTGTATCTATAGCGCCAAATGTGTTTATGAACATATGACCGCCTCCGGTTGCTTTAATCATGAATAATCCTTGTCCAAAGAGACCTTTAGTGAAGCCTTCCCATTTTACGTCTAAATCTATTCCTTGAGTTGATGCGATGTATGCTGACTTTTGTATAACATATCCGCTTCCCGGGGCTATGTCTAGTTGTTTGATGTCGCCGACTGGTGCAGCGACGAATGCTGCTTCTCCGGTTCCGTTTTGAGCGGTGTAATCATTAACCCAGAAGGATTGGCCGCCGATGAGTTTTAAGCCCAAAGAGCCGAGTAGACTCTTTTCGCGTTTACGAGTGTGTACTTCTATGTTGGGTGTCATGTAGGTTAAGCTGCCTGATTCTGCAGTGATTGTTTCGCCTTGATTGAGTGTCGTAACTAACATGGCGTAGGATGGTTGATACTTAATTTCGAACTTCATGTTTTTCATCCTTTTTTGCGTTACTTATAAAAGACCGTTACGTGAACGATGTTAATAAAATTTAACAAAAACGTGTGTAGGGTTTGAAATATAAATGGCTATTTTGGGTAGGGTACTGTTAAAGAAGACGTTTAGTTTAGCGTTAATCTTTAATTCACTCATAACCTTAGGCTGCGTTTCAGGTATCCTATATGGGTTTTACGTGTCTTATCCTAACTGGAGGCCTTTTGAGCCTTACCTGATTGATGGTAACTTGTTTTGGATTACAGTAGCTGCCGCAGTAATCAACATCTTTCCCAGTGCAGCGATAGGTAGAGTACTTCACACAGGCAGGTTTCTGTTTCACCATTACGTATACGGGTTTTTGGTGATAATTTTAGCTTCAGCATACATCATTTTTTTTACACCTGCACCACTTCTCAAGGTGTTTCTAGTTGACACAAACAATGTTTCTGTTAACGCCGGACGCTTTCTTCTCTTAATAGGCATCACTTTATTATTAGATGATCTACCAGATGTCTCAAAAAGACTTGAATCTAGTTTAAATTGGGTAAAAACTAAAACCTGTAAAATAAGAAAACTTGTCCATGTACTGCAAATCGTAACTGGTTTAGTATGCATCTATTGCAGTTCTGCAGTATTACTCCACACCTTAAGTGAGCCAACACGTGCGCTACAGAATTCTTTTCTAATAATAAGCTTGTTCATAACTGGCGTAATCGCTCTGGCTCATGGAAAAAGAAAAGCGTGGCTAAACATGGAACCGCCAGAAGCTAATCAATGCAGAGGCCATCATTAGAACAGGAATATCTTGTAACAGTTAGAAAGATACTTGCGGTTTTCTCTAAATTAAGGGCATATTCTAAATATTAATAAAAACGCCGCTCTATAACAGGTATACAACTTCAAAAGCTGATTTTGCTTATGATTAATGGCGTTATTTATTTTCCTAAGATGAAAGAAAAAAATAGCGGCAAGTTTTACAGCAACATCAGAAATAAAACAGAAATACTAAACAATACTAACGCATTTATTAAGGAATTATAAATGTTTAGAATAAAAAAATTATAAATAAAAAATTTATTCGGAAAATTAATAACACATCATAGAACATATTTAGATGTGGATGGAGGAGTTACGAGAAAACTAATTGTGGGGATAACAGTAGTAAGCATCTGTGTTATTTTGCTAGTAGTTTTGTTTGCTACTCAATTAGAGGATAACTCACCCAAACCATATGTAGCGCGCTACATTCCTGGATTCTACAGCAGTAACACCACGTATGGAAACATAATTCTGGTTAACCCGGCAAGCAACTTTCTTGAAAACCTCAACATGACAATACAGGTTGACAACTCAGAGCTGATTCTTCCAAACCTAAGAGTGTGGTACTCAAACTATACAGTAAACACGCCGAACTCATACTTAGAAAGTGTGAACATGAGCATGGACGTGAAGAATTTTAGCGCTCCAATAACAAAAATCAGTATTGAACCAAAACAAAACTTAACCATCAACTTAGGTTTTTCAGCTCCAGACACATTTCAGTTTAGCGCTCACAACCTAACAATCTACCTATCCCAACACAGCTTTGGGGATATAATTGACGGACAAACTATGATTATACCACAAACAGAGGCCCACATACAAATTGTAAGTTACAGCCAAGTACATACTGACTATGACACTCACCACAAATTCTACAGTCCAACAAGACAGGGGTATGTTTATAGAAATGATAACCCCAACTTTATTCAACGATACTTCAATATTTCCTGGGAAATTGGTACAGCCAACTATGCTCTAGCGGCTGACATGGGTGTGCTGGGTGTTCGTTATTTTAACGTAACAGTATACAACAATAACAGTTTTGCTGTTAACAGCGTCAGGTTGTTTGGGCAACTTTCAAGTAGCGAATATGTATTTAATTGGAGAGCTTTGCCTGATTACGTTTTGCAGCCGGGTGAAACCTACGTGTTTCCGGTTGGAGAAAAAGAAATACCAACACAATCATATGCAACAGGCTACATCACCAACTCAACCCTTCAAACAGACAAACCATAACTAACTCCAAAAACTGTGTCTTCTGCAAGAGGGTGAATCACCTTCTCGGTTAATCATGAAAATTGCGAATAATTCACGACTTACTTTTTTTAGGAAGAAATAAGTTAAAAATTAGGTGTTATCTTACAAAAATTTCCAGCAGTAAAAGATAATAGTACTCTATTCATACCATAGATGGTAATTAGGATGAATAAAAGCACATTATTGTTGATATTCATCTTCATTGTAATATCATTAATGATCATTATTAGACCAGTTGTGGCTATTGGGGATTCTTGGTGTTCAAAATCTTCAATGCCGTCAGGAGGCGCAGTCTATGGCGCTACAGTTATTGACGAAGAAATCTATGCTTTCGGAGCTTACGGCTATGATGGAATAACTCATTATACAGCTGAAAAATATGACCCAAAAACAGATACTTGGAGCACTATAGCGCAAATGCCTACACCGAGAATCGAGTTCGCTACTGCAGTTTATGAGAACAAAATATACATTATAGGGGGAAAGATAAGCCGAGGGGACGCATCATTGAATACAGTTGAAGTTTATGACCCAACAACAAACAGCTGGACTTCTGTGAGTTCAATACCTACTGCAAGAGATTCTATGCAAGCTAACACTGTAAACGGCAAGATTTATGTGATTAGCGGGAAAATATCTCTAACACATGCACAATCAGTCGCTGTTTTTTCTGATAAAAATGAAGTCTATGACCCCCAAACGGACACTTGGGCTTCAGTCACATCGATACCTAACCATGTAGCGGGTTATGTTTCAGCCGTTTTAGATAACAAAATCTATGTTATAGGTGGATCTACAGAGGAAC
>Ga0265294_10006461_pt1 | contig 14071 bp, 13 predicted proteins | sample MunlanPumphouse3_FD_192504 | JGI IMG/M metagenome (GOLD analysis project Ga0265294, IMG submission 192504) | Groundwater microbial communities from a municipal landfill in Southern Ontario, Canada - Pumphouse #3 | ecosystem: Environmental > Aquatic > Deep subsurface > Groundwater | place... | reverse complement strand
TCAGGTTCCAGGTTGGCAGGATGGATCCAAGCGAGGCTCTTCTGCTGGTGAAATCAAGGTTGAGAGGAATCAAGGGCAACAGCTTTGTGACAATCGAAAGGCTCAAGCAAGAAAAGCTGTTCAGCCCGCTTGAATTGAGATGGGAAGCAGGACAAACGGCATGAAGTCACTATTTGTTAAAAACAGCCTAATATTATTGATGATATACAACCCGTCGAAATGAATAACACCCAAAACCCAACTCCTGTTGAATAGTTCCAACCATCCCTGCACGGTAGTAGGGTGGGGAGAGAGCACAAAAACGATTATTTGCATAGGGATAAGGACAAGCATGGCAAGGGAGGCCCAGAAGGAAACCCTATAGAAGCTATGATGCTGTAAAGGAGTTGTATTCATTGGAATTACCTTATACTGATTTGTACTATCTAAGAAATAACTCTAGAGCATGCTAGCCAGAATTGGTATCTGGCAGCACCAGTAAAATGAATAAAATATTGGGTAATTTGGTGATGAGTGTAATACCGTGTTCAGGTATGAGAACCCAATTCTTATCAGAATGACCAGCTGTGCGTTGTTCAGTAAGTTCCCTTGGAGCATTGAAGAGTCTTGTTATGAGATTGTAATAGTTTTCTAAACATTTTCAAAATGTGAAAGAAAAGAGCTTGCATAAAACATAACAAACGTTATATAACGACAGTTATAAAAAGGAGTGCTTATGCCACCAAAAGTAAGAATATCAGAACAAGCTATTGTGGACGCTGCAATCCAGATTATTCGGGACGATGGGGAAGGGGCCTTGAATGCTCGTTCACTCGCCAAGGCACTTGGATGTTCCGTACAGCCGATATTTCATAACTTCCCCTCCATGGAGCATCTCAGAGAGGCTGTGTATCAAAAGGTTGATTCCCTTTTCGAGGAGCAGTTGCTCCAAGGCTTGGAAAAAAACGCAATACCCTTTCTTGGAATGGGGCTCTCATATATTGATTTCGCCAGGAGAGAGAAGCACCTGTTCAGGTTATTGTTCATGTCGGATGGATTTCGAGGAAAAAAAGTCATTGACCTGGCCTCGGATGATGTAAATAAACCGATCATAAGCATTATCGCCCAAATGACACAACTTACAGAGAAGCAATCAGAACAGATATTCCTGGGTATTTGGCTCATGGTGCATGGCATTGCCTCAATGTTGGCCACCAATGAGTGCAGTCTGGAAGATGCACAGATTACCCAGCTTCTACAGCATACGTTTACAGGTTTGAAAAATGAATACAGTAAAGAAGGAACATGAAATGAACGAAGGTAAAGACAAAACGGTATTACGGCGCGCACTTCTCTGGATATTTGTCTACATCGTATTGGTGAATATCGGGGATGAAATTGGGAGACAAACAGGCATGGGAAGTCTCATCACTGCATTGATACTGGTCGGTTTTTCGGGAGTGCTACTGAAAACCCATCATCTGCAGGACCTCTTACTACGATTGCCAGAGCGAAATATCTACGCAAGTGTATGGTATTTTATACCACTCCTGATACTTGCACTCATTCAGTGGTTTGTAGGCCTGGAAGCTACCTTGGGTCTTTCGGATATCCTGGTTGCTGCCTTATTGATGATGGCTGTAGGGTTTATTGAGGAAGTGCTCTTTCGTGGATTGCTGTTTCTGGCAATCGAGAAGAACTCAACTACCAAAAGGGCAATCATCATAAGTGGTATTACCTTTGGTTTTGGCCATATTGTAAACTTACTGAGGGGCTACAGCAGTACGGAACTACTCTCCCAGATAGCAGTAGCAATAGCTGTCGGAATACTGCTTGCTCTTCTCGTGGCAAAAACACGAAGCATTATTCCTGGTGTAATTTTCCATGCCCTGTTCAATTTCAGTGGAACGGTGACCAGCCAGGATGCAGAATTGCAAGCAATGCTGCTCGTCCCCATCCTTGTTGTTTCTGTTCTCTACAGTATCATTATCAGCCGTAAAACATCAAAGGGCGTGGTAGTGGCTGGATGATTGGAACCTGTGGAGCATTCGTTTAGTAGGTTTGTACAATCATTGCTTAATTGATCTAGGTATCATATAATGCAACCAACGTTACTGTAATGGAGGTTGCAATAATGAAGTTTTTCGGAAGGGCCTATGAGCTCGATATCCTCAACACTATTTACATGCAGTGCAAATCCTCATATGGAAAGATTACGGTAATTACCGGACGAAGGCGAATAGGGAAGACGCTTCTTGCAAAAGAATACGCAAAAGACAAGGACTCAGTGTATCTGTTTACAAGTAGGAAAACGGAGAAACTGTTGTGTGAGGAGTATCTTCCATTATATGAACAATTGACTGGGGAGCCTTATATCGGAAGCATTGAACGATTCTCTGAGATTTTTGAATTATTCATGAAATATGGAATCACTAAACCATTCGTTCTTATAGTTGATGAGTTCCAGGAGTATGCACACATAAGCCCAAGTGTTTTTTCAGAGATTCAGAATATCTGGGATTCTTATAAATTCAGGACCCATGTGCACATTCTTTTTATTGGATCAATATATTCCATGATGGTTAACATCTTTCAGAACGAGAAAGAACCTCTCTTTGGAAGAGCAGACAGAATCCTCTATCTAAAACCTTTTTCAATATTCACGATAAAAGAAGTTCTTGAAGTGTACGATGCATATACTGTTAATAACTTGTTTATATACTACCTCATTACTGGGGGAGTTCCACGATATATGGAGATACTCCTTGAAAATACCTGTTTTACACAGGAAATGGTACTTGATCACATACTGAGTAAAGATTCCTTTTTCTTAGAGGAAGGAAAAAATCTCCTTATCCAGGAATTCGGGAAAGAGTATGGAATCTATTTTTCAATACTTGAGTTGATAGCTTCTGGTAAAACATCAAGGCAAGAAATTGAGTCGGTAATCACCAAGAGTATTGGTGGACATCTCCAACGTCTTGAGGATGAATATGATATAGTCAGAAAAGTACGTCCCATTGGCGCCAAGAAAGATTCAAGAAATCAGAAGTACCAAATCAAAGACCATTTCATGAGATTCTGGTTTCGATTTATCTACAAGAATTTTTCTCAAATTGAAAATGAGCGATTCACCTATGTAATAAAACTGATACATCGAGATCTCCCTACCTATTCAGGGCATACCCTTGAACGTCTATTCCTTGATATCTATTCTCGATCTTCAGACTATTCTGTCATTGGCACCTATTGGGAACGGGGAAATAAAAATGAAATAGACCTCGTAGCGATTGATGATTTCCATCGAACGATAAGCATTGCAGAAATCAAACTCAACAAAGAGAAGATCAGCATACAAAAACTACAGAAAAAAGCAGAGGGATTAGTGAAAACCTATAGTGATTATGCAATACAATATGAGGCTCTATCAATGGAAGACATTGAGGATAAAATGGAGGAATACACAGATCCCTCCTAGATCAATTGGTATCCACTTGGTCTGCCATGAAGAGCCTCTTGCTGTCAGATAGGAAAAATCAGTATCTGAATATTGCAGCAACACCAGTAGTGCTTGGCATCATATCCTTCGGAATGACAAGCACTTCTCCTTTTCTCATCAAGGTTAATTCAGCAATGTCATCCAAAAGGTCATCAAACGCTGGTTCTTTTATGTCTCCGTATTCCACCTCTCCAGTCGCTCGGTTGATCTTTCCCGGTACTATTTTGCTTTCCTCTATGAGTAGGGTTGCGATCCTGCTATTGAAAGCTGCTTTTGCTACCACTTTAACATCAGATGAGCCCAAAGTTTCGGCTTCAGCCATCTTATAGGATTCCTTTGCCTTTTCTATCTTCCTTAGATTGATCGGTTTGATAATTTCCAAGGCCTTGGCCTTTAGCGCATCCTTGTCCAATGAATCATAGGCGTTTTCAATACCCTCATCCAACACATACGGATTATTGCTGAGGTTCTTGAAAAGGGAAAACAACTCTGGAAGTGAAACAACGATCAGCGGGAGTTTCGATGGTTTTGAATAGTGGTCGAGTACGAATCGGTCCACATACCTGAAGAACTTTTCGGTATCATTGTCTCTCTCCTGCTTTGCATCCCCGTATCCATGATACATGGTGTGGCTTCCAGTCCCTCCATACGAGCCATGAGACAGATATGAATCTGTCAGTTGGTCTCCTAATACCTCTTCCAATGTGCGAGGTGTACCAGAGGGTAGGGTGACTTGTGAGAATCCATTACGGTCACCTTGATAAAGCGTGAATTGAGTGCTGCTCAACCCCAATAATTGATAGTTTTCCGTTGATTGGAACGCTTTGATCAAAGGCTTTATGTGAAAACTGTCTGCAACTGTGGCAAATTCCTTAACAGGTATCTGGAGATTATACACAATACATCTGTTCCTGCTTGCAAGGACAGCAATGCCCTCTGATGTGTTGTTCCAGAATGGTGTATCTTCCTCCAGCTCCTGGAACGGCTCCATGATTTGGGTGACAATATCTTTCTCATAGTTCTTGCTCAGTGATGTTACTACTGTTCGAAGCAGATTCTTAAATACAATAGGATCCTGTTTGTTTTCCGGAAAACGTCTATGTGTTGGTTGATAGAGCGAAACAAAGGGACCTTCATCTTGGTACAATACTTCATCTGGGAAACGCTGTGCAATTTCATATGCCATGCTTTTCTCCTTTTACATTCGTAGTACGTCGAATCCGTCAATATCCATAACTATAATATACAAAATAAATTACGAATCGTAAACCAGAGAAACAAGTCCCTATGAAGCAAAAAAAAAGAGCGCGAACACCCAGATCAGTACGGGTGAATTCGCGCTAGGTTGTATCAATACAGGTATTGACAAGTTACTTGGTAAGCATTTTCACTTCTGCAATTGCACTATGCTTGCCAATACGATGAGGTGCAGTACGACTTGTTCAATCCAGGAGAACCAGTCAGACCCTCTGAAACCACCAAAGTCGATGGTCAGGATATCGAGTATGACGATCAAAGCAAGCCAGAAAACCAGGATAATGGTCAGTGCAAGCTTACCAAACTTATCGGCGACTCCCTTCATGAAGAATTGTACAACGAGGAAGATTCCGCACAATAGTTCAAGGGCAGAGAGAATGTAGAGTAGGAGTTCCCGGTCCCCACCAAACATATTGGAAAGTTCACGAGAGAGCTGGCTACCAGCACCTGAGGCAGATGCGAATCCCATCATACCCATTGAAATGAACAAGAGAGCAATCAGCAGTTGCTGAATCTTTGTCGAAGCGAGTACTCCAAGCGTTGCTTTTGGATCCTTTGCCATGTTCTTACTCCTTTTTGTAATTACATACTATCTCTGACAGTGTAGACTCAAGGAACAGAACCGTAAAGGGGACAAGGTTCTTAGGTATCGATAGATAAGGCTATTGTGGTGTATTTCTGAATAATCGAAAAAAATGTAACTTACTATCTTACAATAAAAAAGTTTTCTTGACCTAAGGAAGTACCGTGCTATACTCAGAAGTGAGTGAGTACTCACTCACCATATCTGAGTGTCAAGGATATTCCATGGGAGAAACTAAGAGAAAACTTACCAAGGCTACATTCGACAATCTCTCTGAAGAGAAGAAACTCATGATTTTACAGACTGCAATCAGTGAGTTTGCAAGCCAAGGGTTTGACCATGCAAACATCAATATCATTGCTGAGAAAGCAGGAATAAGTGTTGGGTCGTTATACAAGTATTTTGGGTCTAAGCAAGACCTCTTCCTAGTGACCATACATCAGGGTACCGAGGTGCTGAAGACGATCTTGCAGGCAATCGTGCCTTCAGAGCAATCCTTCGAAGAGAAGTGTAGGGATTTGATCAAAGCGATCCAGAAATCAAGTAGGGAGCAGAAGGAACTTATACGTCTCTACAGTGAACTAACCTCAGTGGGAAACAGTGAACTTGTCAAACAACTTTCGTATGAGATCGAATCCATCTCCGCCGAGATGTACACTGAGTTGGTCAAGGAAGGCCAGAGAACAGGTGAGATCAGGATGGATATTGATCCTGCGATGGCAGCCTTTCTCATGGACAATCTCTTCATATCCCTTCAGTTCTCATACTCAAGTGAGTATTACCAACAACGATTCAGGATATTCTTGGGCAATGATATAGAGAATCGGGACACGTTCGTCCTTGATCAGATGGTTAGCTTCATCTCCTCTGCATTGAAAGCCTGATATCCCTGAAAAAGGAGTGGCCATGGACAGTAAACAATACCTTCTCGCCTACGATGTTGGTACTACGGGAATGAAGACCTGTCTTTTCTCAGCTGGTGGCCACTTGGAGCTTGTTGCCTCTGCACTTGCCAAGTACCCATTGTATCTCTTTGAGGGTGGCGGTGCAGAGCAGGATCCAGAGGATTGGTGGAGGGCAATGGTCACCACGACAGGGGATGTCATTTCTAGGGCTGCAGTCAATCCTGCCGACATCAAGGGAATCTCCTTCTGTTCCCAGATGCAAGGGTTGGTACTTGTTGACAGGGAAGGGAGACCAATCAGGAATGCATTCAGTTATCTTGACCAACGGGCAACCAAGGAATTGAAGGAGGGAATGGCCCATGGTCCAAAAATCGAAGGCGCAAATATAGGGAAGCTTCTGGTCTCCCTAGCCATCACGAAAGCAGTAGCAACCAGTGTAAAGGATCCAGTTTGGAAATATCATTGGGTAAGAAACCATGAACCTGATGCTTTTTCCCGTATCTACAAGTGGCTTGATGTGAAGGAGTACCTGATAACGAAGCTAACCGGTTCGTTCATCATGACTGAAGACTCAGCGTTCGCCACATTATTATTTGATACAAAGAAAAGAACCTGGAGTCCTGTTATGTGCAGAATGCTCAAGGTCAACCCAGACCATCTGCCTAGGATCATACAATCCACAGAACAAGCCGGAATGCTTACAGGGACTGCAGCTGGGTATCTGGGTTTAAATGCAGGCACCCCGGTCTTTGGAGGGGGTGGAGATGCCGCTTCAATCGGAATTGGAGCAGGTGCTACCAATCCTGGAGATACCCATATCTATATGGGAACCTCAGGATGGCTTTCCACTGTAGTTGAGAAAAGCATGGTTGATCCTGCAACAAAAACAGCAGCAATCGTAAGTGCACTTCCTGGGAGATATACCTATTTCTCTGAACTCGAGACAGCTGGAAAATGTCTGGAATGGGTCAAGGACCATCTTGCCCTGGATGAGATCAATCTCTATCTGGAGAAGAAACTGGTAACAGATTCTCCTGAGGCTATTGCCAAAAACCTCTATGACTACATGGCTTCGGTAATCGATACCGTACCTCCTGGGAGTAATGGAGTGATTTTCACCCCATGGTTGCACGGTAATCGATGTCCCTTTGAGGACAGCAAAGCACGTGGGGTGTTTTTCAATCTTTCACTTGAAACCGGGAAGACGGAGATGATCAGGGCAGTCACTGAAGGTGTCTGTCTGCATATGCGTTGGTTCTTGGAAATGCAGGAGAAGAAGATCAAAACATCTTCGGTTATCCGGTTTGTAGGGGGTGGGGCGCTTTCCCCGATAACCTGCCAGATTCTCAGTGACACCTTGGGAAGACGAATACAGAGTATCGAGAACCCGCAGAACGTAGGAGCCTTGGGTGCTGCCATTATTGCAGGTCTTGGACTCGGCCTTTACCAGAGTGAGAAAGAGGCCACTGATGCAATATCAAAGGGGAGGGTTTATGAGCCGAGGATAGAGAGCAAGAAAGTGTATGACCGTAATTACAAGGTGTATACACAACTCTATCGATCCAACAAGAAGCACTTTGCTGCCTTGAATGCATAGGGAAAGGAAGATTCATGGAAGAGAACAACAATACTGCGATGACTGGAAAACAGAATCTCATCCAATTTGGAAAGTTCGTACTTTTTTCCATCAGTGCAGGTGTTATTCAGGTATTGGTATTTACGCTTCTGGAGGAACTATTTCATCTCCAGTATTGGCCGAGTTATCTTACCGCACTCATTGCCAGTGTTATCTACAACTTTACCGTGAATCGACGTTTTACCTTCAAGAGTGCAAACAATATCCCCAAGGCCATGACCCAGCTTGGAATCTATTATCTTATTTTCACCCCACTCTCCACATGGTGGGGCGATGCCTTGGTTGGCCTTGGTATCTCTGACTACCTTGTACTCGGCGGTACCATGGTGGTCAACCTGATCTCAGAGTTCTGTGTCAATCGATTCATCATCTACAGAACTTCCATGAATACCCGTGTAAAACCGGTAAAAACACCATCCATCTAGGAGGAATGATATGGATACCCGATTTGCAATCTCAACCTACCCCGATGCAGTAGAAATCTCGAAGAAACTTGATGCATTGATCAAGAGCCCCATCTACAGTATTTCCAGAGAGGCCTTGGCACATTATGAGAGAACATATTTTGATGAATCTTGCCCTCTCTCAAAAACCATGATAGGGGAGGCCAAGCACTATATCCCAGGTGGAGTACAACACAATCTTGCCTTCAATCATCCCTTCCCCTTGGTGATGAAGAAGGCAGAAGGAGCATATCTGTATGACATCGACGGGCACAGGTATTTCGACTTTCTGCAAGCAGGAGGGCCTACAGTTCTTGGATCCAATCCTCCATCTGTAAGGGAGAAGGTTGTTGAACTCCTGCAAGACGGTGGTCCGTCCACAGGTCTCTTCCATGAGTATGAGTATAAACTTGCAAAAAAGGTTTGTGAAAGCATTCCCAGCGTTGAGATGTTCAGGATGTTCAACTCAGGTTCAGAAGCATGCATGGCAGCCATAAGGGTTGCCAGGCTCGCTACCGGTCGGAAGAACATCATCAAGATGGGTGGTGCATACCACGGTTGGAGTGACCAACTTGCCTATGGGATACGGCTGCCGGGTACAAAGGGGATACAGGCTCATGGAGTACCTTCCTATCTCTTCAAGCACACCCAGGAATTTTTTCCCAATAACCTGGATGCCTTGGAGCGGACCTTGCGTTTGAACAAACTCAGGGGAGGCACCGCTGCAGTCTTTATTGAACCGGTAGGACCAGAGAGTGGTACCAGGCCACTGGACAAGAACTTCAATAAGGAAGTGGAGAGACTCTGTCATGCCTACCATGCTTTGCTGGTATTTGATGAGGTGGTAACCGGGTTCAGGATTGGCATGGCAGGAGCCCAGGGATATTTTGGTGTTTCCCCAGATCTTACAGTATTTGGAAAGGTTATCGCAGGAGGGTATCCTGGAGCTGGTGGGCTTGGCGGGAAACAGGACTATATGAAATACCTTGCTGCAGGAATTCAGACTGGTGATAAAATTCACAAGGCCTTGGTTGGTGGGACAATGGCAGCGACACCACTGAGCTGCGTTGCCGGGTATTATACCTTGGAGGAGATAGACAAGCGTAATGCCTGCCAGAGAGCCGGTCTCATGGGGGACCGACTTACAAAGGGACTGCAAACACTCATAGACAAGCATTCACTCCCGTTTGTGGCATTCAACCAAGGCTCCATCTGTCATCTGGAGACGGTTGGAACCATGCACTTCTCCGTCAATTGGAAGAAACCGTGGACCATCCCCCATGTAATCGCAGAAACAGCAAAGAGAAAAAAAGAGATGGAGTATATGGGAGCAGCCTATATGGCTGAAGGGTTGGTAACGTTGGCGGGAAGCAGGCTCTACACCAGTGCAGCATACACTGAAGAGATGATTGACGAGTCACTGAAAGCCTTCGACCGGGTATTTTCCCAGATTGAGTGTATCAAGGATTGATGTATGGAACTTCAGGAAGCAAAACAGGCAGTACTGGAAGCTACGAAGAAATTGGTTGCCTCACAGTTGGTTGCAAGAACATGGGGAAATATCAGCTGCAGGGTAGGGAATAATCAATTCCTTATTACCCCCAGCGGTAAGTCTTATGACCAGTTGACGGAGGATCAATTGGTATTGGTCTCGCAAGATGATCTCAGCTATACAGGTTCCCTGAAACCTTCATCAGAGAAGGGAATCCATGCCTTGGTCTATAGAACGCATCCAAAGGTGAACTGTGTTATACACACCCATCAGGAGATGGCTTCTTTGGTGAGTCTGATCGGAAAAGACTTCTATATTCCCGATGATTGGAGTGAACTACTGGGTGAAACCATTCCAACATCACCGTATGGATTGCCTGGTACCAAGGCTTTGATGAAGCATGTAGGCAGCATACTGAAAAGCTATACAGGTCCTGCAGTCCTGATGGCTAACCATGGTGCGCTTTGTTTTGGATCCAGTCCTCAAGAGGCGTTCAGCATTGCTGAAGCCTTGGAAGAAGTATGTAAGGAGCAGGTCTTCCATCTCTCCCCACTTCTATCTTCCCTCGAGGGGGAAATGCAAACAACAATCTTAGCAAGGAGAGATGGTGAGGAAGTGACGTATACAACTAATGCTTCTCCTTTATTACAGGCAATGGTGAAACAGATAATGAGGAGTAAGATGGATTGCACCTATATCCTCTTGCTTGCCTCTCTGGAGATTCTGGAGGTGAGCAAGAGAGGTAAAACACTGCACGCGTATCTCGACGATTTCGCACAGATTGCCGGTCCCTCCGTGCAGATAGTGCAAGAGAATACTACTGGTTTTCACAGTATCAAGCATCGTGATGCAATGCTTATTGAAGGAGTTGGTGCACTTTGTATGGGCAGCAGTGAATCAGAAGCCCATGCAGTAGCAGCACTGGTGCATAAGAATAGCAAGGCAGCGTTGCTTAGACTCTCCTGTGCACAGGTGAAACCACTTCCTTGGCTGGATACCCATCTGATGCGGTATGTGTATAAGAGGAAGTATGCGAAGCTTGCCTGTTCATCCATTAAGCGTTAGAGGTAGCACTTCATAAACGTATTTGTAAGTAATAACTAATAGATACAAAATAGTTATTCTTGTCCCATAGCGTTTAATTTTTTGACAATTTTCACCTATTGACAGATGTACTGTATTGGTTTTCAATCAGAGCAGAATTATGATTGTGCTAGTAGCTATATATAAGGAGCTTTGATATCAAACAGAAAAAACCATCTACCAAACGTAAACTAGACTTTGACATACATCCAGTGGTGTTCTTCACCTCCGCTTCCCTTATCATAGGATTTGTCATTGTTTCGGTATTCTTCAACGAGATGCTGGGGAATATATTCAACCCTCTTCTGAACGGAATCTCAACCAACGCTGGTTGGTTTTTCACGCTGGCAGTAAATATTATCCTATTGTTCGTGCTTTATCTGATGTTCAGTCGGTATGGGGATATAAGACTGGGTGGGGACGATGCTGAACCGGATTTCTCTACCCTCAGTTGGTTTGCCATGCTTTTCTCTGCTGGAATGGGAATAGGCCTGCTCTTCTACGGTGTAGCCGAGCCGATGTTCCATTTCATGGTTCCTCCTGTACCTGCTGATTCTGCCGCTGAAGCTGCGCAGAATGCCATGAAGTATACCTTTCTCCACTGGGGGCTGCATCCTTGGGCAATCTATGCATTGGTTGCTCTTGCCTTGGCGTTCTTCAGTTTCAACAAGGGACAACCACTATCCATTCGATCGATTTTCTACCCGATTCTTGGTGAGAAGATCAACGGGGGATGGGGCAATCTGATTGATATCCTGGCAACCATCGCTACGTTGTTTGGTGTTGCCACCTCCCTCGGATTTGGTGTACAGCAGATCAATGCAGGACTGAATCACCTCACCGGTCTCGAGCAGAGCCCTCTTGTGCAGCTGTTTCTTATAGCAGGGATTACCACGATTGCCACAATCTCAGTAGTCAGGGGTCTTGATGCCGGTATTAGAAAACTTTCAGAGCTCAATATTTGGCTTGCTCTTGCACTGTTGTTGTTTGTATTCGTCTTTGGCCCCACGCTCTTTATTGCAAACGGGTTTGTCGAGAATATTGGTGCTTATCTCTCTTCGTTCGCTGAGATAGCTACATGGAATGAAACATTTGAGAATGCATCCTGGCAGAATGACTGGACTGTCTTCTACTGGGCTTGGTGGATCGCTTGGTCTCCCTTTGTGGGCATGTTTATTGCTCGTGTCTCCAGGGGCAGGACCATCAGGGAATTCCTCATGGGAGTACTCTTGATCCCGACACTTGTTACCTTCTTGTGGATCACTGTATTTGGCAATTCTGCCCTCTATATTGACCTGTTCAAGGGAGGCAATCTCGGCCAAGGGGTAACTGAAAATGTTCCACTTTCTCTCTTCCTTCTTTTGGAACACTTCCCGCTCTCTTCAGTTCTTTCTGTTCTTGGGGTATTGGTGGTGGTAAGTTTCTTCGTCACTTCATCTGACTCCGGTTCCATGGTAATTGACATTATCACCGCAGGTGGTAATCCAGATCCTCCAATTCCCCAACGTCTATTCTGGGCAATCCTGGAAGGTGTGGTTGCAGCTGCTCTGCTGCTCAGTGGAGGACTTGTAGCGCTCCAGTCGGCGGTCATTGCAACTGGGCTTCCTTTTGCGGTAGTACTGCTTTTACTTACCTACAGCCTCAAGAAGGGCTTGAACGAGTATACCGGGGTGCAGACATTCTCTGTGAAAACAGGAAAATTGAAGACCCGACATTTCCAGATTGAGAGTGGTGAGGCTCCTCTTGTGAGATTCCATAAGAAATCCAAGAAAAAACAGCAGGAGAAATCAGATGTTTAAACAGATCAGTCAAAAATACGCAGGTGGATGTTTTTTCTTGTTACGACAGCAAGAGGATGTGGTGGTCTTTCTGGGAACAGCCTTTCTTGTACATGAACAGGGATATCTCCTTACTGCCACCTACTTGCTGGAAGAGAACTATGAGGGGTTGATGGTAGCTCGACCCAGCAATCCAGAGGCGTTCTCTCCACTCAGTCTTGATGTGGTCCAGGCAATCCCTGTGGAGGTTATCAAAGCCGATCATACAACCAATACTGCGCTGATTCATTTCACGAAGCCCCTGATCATCGATACCCCTGACCATATGGTAGGAAATGTTGAGTCCGTACAACTGGGTTCTTCGGTACTTGGATTTGGATTCCCTTTCGGACATGAGGACCTTCAGAACCTTGCAGTACAGAGTGGAATTATTGCCTCTAAAGTTTCACTCAGGGATTCTGTGAATCTTTTTCTGTTCGACCGAGCCATGCATACTGGGATGGCAGGAGGTCCGCTGGTCAATTATGACGATGGAAGAGTCATTGGTATCATGATGGGCCTTTTTGTTCCAAAAGAAGAGGGTGGGGATTTTGTCAGGGGGTCCCTTCCAGGGTATGAATCAAGTTTCAGTTATGCCATCTCGATCGAGTATGGAAAGGCTATGCTTGAGGAGTTGGGATTGACGTTACGATAGTTTTTGTCGCTTTCTCAATTTTTTGAATTATATGCATTGTTTGGTAATGAGATACTGAACAGTGCATATTTTGTCTATAAATGGGAAAGAATGTGTTTGAAGGTGAGTAATCATCTTAAGGCAAACTGCTCCTTTATATACGCTATCCGTTGGCCTATGATCATTTGGGTATAGCTGCTTTCATAGTTCAGCTCAAACCCATGGACAGTCCCCTCTGTTTTCACCAGATTTACTTCAATGCCCGTCTTTTGGAGCTTCTTTGCGTACTCGATTGCCTCATCCCTGAGACAGTCAAATTCATTGACCTCAATATAGGTATTTGGCAACCCCTCCAATGAGGTCATCTCATTTGGGGAGGCGTATGAATCCTTTTTTTCTGCAAGGTAGAGTTTCCACATCTTTGCATTGAGCTTTGCGTTCCAGATAGGGGTATCAACATATTTCTGCATGGAATCAGTGGATAACCTTGCATCCAGGACCGGATAGATAAGCATCTGGAATTGAGGCATCTTCTGTGATCGAGCCCTGATCAGATGCGTCAAGCCGGCAGTCAATGCTCCTCCAGCACTATCCCCATAGATTGCAATCCGTTCAGGATCTATGGAGAGTTCCTTTGCATGTTCTTCTATCCATCGATAGACTGAAAAGCAGTCTTCCAGTCCGTAAGGGTATGGATACCTTGGTGCCAATCGATAATCAGCAATGACTACCTTGCAGGAGCA
>Ga0265294_10006455_pt1 | contig 14076 bp, 8 predicted proteins | sample MunlanPumphouse3_FD_192504 | JGI IMG/M metagenome (GOLD analysis project Ga0265294, IMG submission 192504) | Groundwater microbial communities from a municipal landfill in Southern Ontario, Canada - Pumphouse #3 | ecosystem: Environmental > Aquatic > Deep subsurface > Groundwater | place... | reverse complement strand
TCGAACGCCTGACCTACGGCTTAGAAGGCCGTTGCTCTATCCAGCTGAGCTAAGAGGACATATCGCTATACTAATATAGTATTTTAGCATCGACATATCAACACAAAAAAGCTTATTCTTCAAGCCTGTTTTTGACTAATAGCGCCACATTCTTTGGTAGGAGCTGTTCTAGTTCTTCAAGAGTCGCTTTCTTCAGTTCATTTATCGATTCATAATTACGATACAAAATCTCGATGCGGCGCTTACCAAGTCCTTCAATATTATCGAGGATACTTGTTTTAAAGGCCTTGCTTCGGATTTGGTGATGAAAGCTGATGGCAAATCGATGAACTTCGTCCTGCATCCTCATCAGCAAGAAAAAGAGCGGTTTATCGTCTGCTAGTTCGTATTTCTTTCCCTCTAAATCGATAAGCCCTTCGGTTTGGTGGCGATCGTTTTTATATAATCCAAAGACTGGAATGGCTATTTCGAGTTTTGCTAGCGATTCAAGCGCAGCGTGCACTTGAGGAAGCCCACCATCGACAAGAATTATATTAGGTTGTTTTAAATTATCATCTTTAATGCGACGATAACGGCGATAAATAACTTCTTTCATACTGGCGAAATCATCGCGTTTTTCATCACCTTCAATATGAAATTTGCGATACATTTTTTTGCTTGGCTCGCCATTGATAAAGGCGACCATCGCTCCGACCGGTGAAGAACCCTGAAGGTGGGAATTATCGAATAATTCGATATAGGTTGGGGTCTTGATGCCAAGAATCTTTCCTAATTTCGTCAGGGTGTTTAAATTATCATCAGTTAAGCGCGCCGACATAAAGTGCTCATCAATACCTTGGCGGGCGTTAATTGTTGCCATATCGACAAGATCATATAATGCACCTCTACTTTTATAGACGACATTGACATCATAAATTTCTTCAATTCTTGTTTTTAAACCATAAATATTGGCAACGATTTCATTAGGCAAGGAGTGGGTTTGGTAATATTGCATAATCAAATCTGACACCAAATCAAGATCATCGCCAAATTGTTCGACGACAAAAACTTCTTTGCCAAGCATAATGCCGTGGCGAAATGTCAAAATAGCTAATGCTAAATAACCATCTCTTGTTACATAAGCAAAAATATCGCGATCAATATGATCTTTAACTTCCATACTTTGCCGTTCGTTGATGTGGTCGATCGCCATTAGCGTCTTCTTATAGTCGTTAGCCTTTTCATACTCTTGTTTAAGGCTAGCTTCTTCCATCTTTTGCCGAAGCTGGTTTTTGACATCTTCGTTATTGCCACTTAGAAAGCTTTTGATTTGATTATAAATGGCGGTGTGTGTTTCTTCATCAATTTTATTGATGCAAGGCGCGAGGCATTGACCTAAATGGTAGTAAAGACATGGTATATTTGGCAATATTTTACACTTTTGAAGAGGGAAAATTTTGTTAAGTAAATTTATCACTTCATAGGCGTGAGAAGAAGTTGGATAAGGGCCAAAATAGAAATAGTTTTTATCCCTGTCATCACGGGCAATTTTAAGAACCGGACTCTTTTTCCTTTTTAAAGCAATATAAGGGTAATGCTTGCTATCTTTAAGCAAGATATTGTAGCGAGGATAATGCTTTTTAATTAAGTTCATTTCCAAAATAAAAGCTTCTTTCTCGCTTTTGGTAATAATCGTTTCAAAATGGTCGACATTAAAAACCATCGCTGCGACTTTCCCCGATTGTGGTCGCATGAAGTATTGGGTAACGCGTTTATTTAAATCCTTCGCTTTGCCAACATAGATGATTTCCTCATCGCTATTTTTCATTAAATAGACGCCCGGCTTATGGGGAACGAGAAGCAAATTTTGTTTTACGGCTTCGGTCATTTAAGTTTTACCACCGTGGCGCCACCGCCACCCTCGTGTTGATCACCGAGACGAAATTCGGCGATAAAATCACATTTTTTTAAGTATTCATGAATCGCTCTTTTTAACGCTCCGGTGCCAAAGCCATGGATGATTCGCACTTGTGAAAAACGTCTTAAACGAACGCTGTCGAGATATTTTTCCACTTCGGCCAGAGCTTCATCAACATGAAGGCCAATTACATTGAGTTCTAGTTTAACGTCGCCAGTTATCGTCGGAATCGACACCGCTTTTGCTACTTCTTTATTTGCGGGTTCTTCGCTTAATTGAACGCGCTCTTTTGATGAAGTGAATTTGATGCCATCTGTGGAAACAATAAACACACGATTACCACTAATTCGTTCAACTCTCCCCGTAATATTTAGTTCAGAAAGAGAGACGTAATCGCCAACGGAAATTTCTTCTTTATAACGTTCGTTTATTTCAATATCGTTATCATCAAGTTCTTTAAGGCGACGTTTAGCGTTAATCACTTCGTGCATCTTAAGGTTAGGATTTTTTAAGGTTTCGAAAATATTGTTAATTTCTAACTCGGTTTTCGTGATGATATCTCTTTTAACTTCTTCAACATCTTCTAAAAGATGAAGGCGCTGATTTTCCAATTTTTGTTCCTTTTCTTTTAATGTACTTTCGAGATGAGATATTCTTCTTATTTCCGTTTCCAGTTTGCGATTCTTACTCTCGTTCTCAGCGATGAGTTTTTGTAGGCTACTAAGCGCACTAATACTTTGCTCATGACCATGACTTTTTAATACTTCATGAGCTTTTGCAATTATTGATTTCGGGAGATCGTAGCGCTCGGCCATTTCTAAACCGTAGCTTCGCCCCGGAACTCCTTGTTTTAAAATGTATGTCGGAGTCATCTTTTCCTCATCAAACAAAACCGAGGAATTAAGAACACCATCCGTACTCAAAGCATAATCTTTTAAACCATCATAGTGAGATGAGCAAAAAACGAAAGCTCCAACCCGACGCAAGAATTCGAGGTATGAAATAGCTAATGCCTCTCCTTCAAGAGGAGATGTACCTGTGCCGATTTCGTCGAGTAAAACGAGATCGTTTGATGATACTTGTTCAGCAATCTCAGCCAAATTCTTAATATGGCCAGAAAAGGTCGACAAATTACTGGCGAGTGATTGATTGTCGCCAATATCGGCAAAAATATGCGAGAAATAAGATATTTTTGCTGGTTTATCGGTTGGAAGTGCCAGCCCGCATTGATTCATCAAAATCATTAAGCCCAGCGTTTTCAGGGCCACCGTTTTACCACCGGCGTTGGGGCCACTGATCACGATGATTTTAATTTCACTATCAAAATTAAAATTATTAGCCACAACGACTTCGGGTTTAATCAGCGGATGACGAGCCTTAGTAATATTAATCATCTTGATTGAACTTAGCTCGGCGATTTTGGCGTCTAAAGCAATACCATATATCGCCTTGGCTTGAACGTAGTCCAAATAGCCAATCAAATAATTGTTGGCCATAATTTCCTTCGCATTGTTTGCCACTAGCACACTTAATTCTCTTAAGAGCCGTTGAATTTCTTCTCGCTCTTCGATTTTTAAAATATATATTTGGTTGTTTGATTCGACCGCCCATTCCGGCTCAATAAAAGTTGTCATGCCCGTATCGGAAATATCATGGATAACACCACTAATTTTATTCTTGTGAGCTGTTTTGATTGGCAAAACAAAATGGCCATTGCGAATTGTCGCGACCAACTCAGTCATATAATCGCGCAATGATTCAATTGCCGAAGTAAAACGAGCGTTCATTTTTCTTTCCGTTTCCGCAATTGCTTTGCGAATCGAATTAAGAACCGATGAAGCCGAACTCATAATGCCAAGGTCAGGTCCAACGACACGATGAATACTTTTTTCTAATTGTTCAAGAGTTTTAAATTGCCGTACTTTGTCATTAAGAAGGGGAAAAGCATCTTCTCTTTTGCGTATCGATTGGATGATTTTGGCAGTAATAATTACATCATGAGCGATTGCTTCTAAGTCTTCAGCGGTTAAAGTTCCGCCTTTTAAAGCGTATTCGACTTTCTTGGTTAAATTAGATGAACTCATCATCGGTAGATGTCCATAACGAACATTTAAAATCATCATTTCATCTAAGATGGCAAGTTCATTTTTCACTTGTTCTTCAACCAGCATAGACATATTTAAAGCGCTGGCGCGTCCTAATTCGCTTTGAGCATATGAGGCGATCGTCGAGCTAATTTTGTTAAATTCTAATACTTCATAAATGTTAGGCACGACAATATCTTACCATAAAATATGGTCGCTATTGATAGCGCGGCTTTTATGATAAAATGTTTTAGGCCAAAGAAAAGCTCAAATATGATTACAATCAAAGTAAACGACGAACTTCTCCATAAAATCCGTGAGCACTATCACCCGTTTATTGTTATGGACAATAGCGATTATGTCTTATTTCGCGCTAAAAAGAATAAAGTGACAATTACTGCTTATCAAAACACAAAAGGTAAGGATGTAAAAATTACTTTTGTAGGACAAGGATTTGAATCTGAAGTTCAAAAATGGGATTCATCACTCATCAATCTGAATATCCATCTTTTTGATGACGAACCGCTTGGTTGGTTCGATACCGATGATCAAATTGGCAGTGATGAAGTCGGAACAGGAGACTATCTTGGTCCTATTTGTGTGTGCGCTGCTTTAGTGCGCAAAAAAGATGTTCCTTACTTAAGAAAAATAGGTGTTGCTGATTCAAAAAAATTGACTGATGATTTTATCATGAAAGTAACACCAACTTTACTTAAGAAATTTTCTTATTCACAAGTGAGTTTGAGCAACGAAAAATATAACGAGTTAACCTTAAAAGGCATAAATATCAACGAGATGAAATCTCGTCTTCACAACCGCGTCTTATTAAACCTTATAAAAAAGCATGGCGATATTCGAAACGTCTATGTCGATAAGTTCGTTTCTGAATCCCGTTATTTTACTTATGCTTCTCGTGACAAAGAAATAGTTAAGAATATTGTCTTTAAAACAAAAGGCGAATCGCGTTTTCCTTCGGTTGCACTAGCGAGTATGATCGCTCGTTACTCATTTTTAAAAAAAATGGAAGTTCTCAGTAAGAAATACGAAGTGGCAATTCCTTTCGGCGCTTCCCATAAAGTCGATGCTTTTGCCATCTCTTTTATTAATAAACACGGCATTAACGAGTTTAAAAAAATTGCTAAGCTGAATTTTGAAAACAGCAAGCGAGTATATGAACATCGTGAAGAATAATTATAAAAGCACAATCATCGTTGTCCTTTTGTCATTTTTATTATTATCATCATGTGACAAACCAAATCCATCACTAACGACAACACCCAGTGATGATGTCTCGTCAAATTCTTCTGCAGACATTATAAATGGGACATACGAAGATCGAATCAGCAACATGGCTGATACGGGCATCACAGTTAATTACGAAGATAAAACGGAAAAGGAAACGGCTTATTACGATCAATCAGCGCCCCTCGGCAGTGCCGCCCACCCGCTTTCCACTTCGCAATCTGAATATGTCGAGATTCTTACTTTTGAACAGCCTTCACAATATGGGGATGCGTATTTAATAAAAGCTGGTGAGGCCACAATCGCCATCGACTTTGGTCATCCTTCGAACTATCGCTTTAGCGATAACAGTCTTTATTCTGACTTATTAAAAATGAAGTATAGTGAGTATCTTACTAGTTCTCACCTTGATTTGCTCATTGTCACTCACCCTCATAGTGACCATTACGGAGGCTATTCTGCGCTTAAAAGCGTCACTTCTTCAATTGGCATGATTGTCGATTACGGCTACTATGCTTCCTCCGCCGAAAGCTATCGCCGAAATCTACGCGATTATTATGTTAATCTCGGCACTACTTATCACCGCGTCTATGACATGGTCAATCATCAAAACGGAGGCTTAGAGCGAACATATATTACTTCTGAGTTGTTCATTGACTGGCTGGATACCGGCTACTATTCGGCTGAATATGAAGACGGTCCGACTGTCGACGATGCAAATGTTACTTCGCTAGCAGGCATATTAGCTTATCGCGATTTTTCTTTCTTCTTCTCGGGTGATTTGCAGGATAATCCGGATGGATATGGCGGCACCGGTGGATTAGGAGAAACTTCGCTTGTTAATCTCAATCAGGATAAGAGCGCCATATTTCACAATGTGACGATGATGAAAGCTGCTCATCACGCCTCTAGCAAAGCTAACAACGATAATTTATTGAATATTCTCGAACCAAAATTAGTAACGATTTCGGCTGGAGCGCCCGAGAGCGATATTGAATATAATGGAAAAACAGGCGTGTGTGCTGGTCACCCCCACCTTCAGGCTCTATCACGCTTTTTAACACAGAGGTTTAAGCGAGCCGTCCCCAAGGTATACCTAAATTTTGTTAATGGCACGACCTCATTTGTCACTGATGGATATGAAAAAGTGTATGTTAAGGGCTCGCCTTTAAAAATGTCCTATCAAGGTTCTTCATCATATGGTTCAATTGAACGAACATATGGCTCGACAACCGATATGTATAATGATATTCGCAGTACTTCGTGGGCCCTAGTTTGCCATGGTCTATAAATAGAGTTCTTGTTTCTTAACAAATAGATGGCCCGATGATATAATGCTTACGATGAGTTGGCCAACGACTATTATCTTTCCGTTCTTATGATTAGGAATTAGCAAATTGTCACATTATCTACCACTAATTATATCGCTCGCTATTGCCCTAATTGGGGCTTTGCTCACTTTTTTTCTTGCCCGTAAGAAAGACTTTGTCCTCGGCAAGAAAATTTACGCTCTTGCGTTAGCGGTCATTTTTACGGTTCGCTATTTTTCTTATTCCGATCAAGCTATGGGTATTATTGGACTATCGTCCGGTCCATTTTCTCCTGCGCTGAATTTCTTTGCTTATTTTGGAATTTGGATTGAGATTGCTCTATTAGTGCTTATGCTTCTCTATCCGTTTTTTAAATTGAAAGTTCTAACTAATCTAATTAAATTTGTTTTCACGCCGGCATTCTTGCTGTATTTAGCTTTTTCTTACTACAGCGTCTACATTCAGTTATTAGGAAACGTGCAAAGTGATTTAACCATATCCTTTTCAAGTCTTCTTTTTGCAATTGAAGCAGGGGCCCTTATTTATGGTCTCTTTTTAGTGTGGCGCGATGACTGGTCAATAAAAATAAGTAAAAAGGAAATCATCAATTTGCTTTTAGCAATTGTCCCTATCTTCTTGGCATCTTTACCAATTTATGGCCCACAGATTATGTTTGGTTATGCTAATCCGCGCCATGAGGTCATTGATCTTGGCTTTGTCCACCGCCTTTTTATCTACGCTGCAATAATTATTCCTTTTATTCTTTATTTCACACTTAAAAAGAAAGATGAAGAAACAATTCGCTTTGCGATGGTTTTTTTAAGCGTAGCGACGATGATAACCTTCTCGCGCGTTTTCTACTATCAAAACTTCTTAGAGCCTTGGACTTGGCCGATTCATCTATGTAATACAGCTATGTATGTCATTCCTTTATGTTTGATTTTTAAACTCGATAAGTTGTTTTATTTCACATACTTTATTAACGTCTTTGGGGCTTTAATGGCCATGTTGATGCCAAATTATGCCGAAACAACCAATTTAACGAGCCATATCATTATTCAATTTTGGTATAACCACGCTCTTGCCTTCTTTATGCCTCTTCTTTTGGTTGCCTTAAAACTGTTCCCGCGGCCGAAGATGAAACAAATGTACTACTCATTAATTGCTTTTTCGGCTTACTTTTTACTAGTCATGGTTCTTAATGTCTGGTTTAGCAACTACGCAACAGTCGACTTCTTCTTTATCAATAGCGATTTTATTGTTGATAAGCTTGGCATTTGGGCTGAGCGCATCTTTAATGTTTCGGTTAGTTTTATGATTGGCGACTTAACATTTAATTTTCACCCCATCTACCAAACTCTCTTCTTACTTGTCTATGTCGGTGTATCCTTTGCGATGTGGTTTGTGTATAGCCTAGGCTTTAGCATTGCTGATTCCCTTGGCGATTTACGCCTAAGACAAAAGAAAATACATCTTGATAAATATGCCTTATTGGCAGCCCTAAACGGAAGGGGGATCGATGAACCCATGGAACTAAATACAGGAGTGAAGTTAGAACTTAAAAACTTTTCAAAGCGATACGGAAAAAATAAAGACTTTGCCGTCAAAGACGCATCGCTGGTTGTAAATGGCGGAGAAATTTTTGGCTTCCTTGGTCCAAACGGAGCTGGTAAGTCAACAACCATCAAATCGATTGTCGGTATTCAAACAATTACCGAAGGTTCAATTTCGATTTGTGGCTATGATGTTGAAAAACAACCTGTTATGGCCAAGAGGCTTATTGGTTATGTACCCGATCACTATGCCTTATATGAAAAACTAACTGCTCGCGAGTATGTCAACTATATTGCAGACATCTATGGCGTTAGCCGTGAAGAAAGGCAAGAGCGTATCCCTTACTATGTAAGCCTCTTTCATCTCGAAGATGCTTTTGATAACCAAATCAAAACCTTTTCCCATGGCATGAAACAAAAAGTTACCATCATTGCCGCCTTAGTCCACGAGCCAAAATTATGGTTGCTTGATGAACCACTTACGGGCCTTGATCCTGATAGCATTTATCAAGTTAAAGAGTGTATGAAACAACATGCCGCCAAAGGCAATATCGTCATGTTCTCGAGTCACATCATCGATGTCGTCGAAAATCTCTGTCAGAAAATCGCCGTCATCAAAAAAGGCCATCTTTTCGCTCCTTTGACAATCGATGAAGTTCACGAGCAGGGAACGCTTGAAGAATACTACTTAAAAATGGCGATTCATGAAGAGACGACTGGACAAAAAGTCACCAAGGAAATCGCCTAGGATACTTATGAACGATATCAAGACGCTGATAATGATGCAGCTGAAAGATAAACTCGACCTCGGGTTTGTCAAAGACAAAGCGCAATTGATACGCAAAATTGTCTTTTTCGCCTTGCGCTTTATCATCGTCGCCGGCCTCTCTTATGCCTTGTTTTATGTCTCCTCGTTTTTGCGCATCTTTCATAATTCGCCCTTTATTCCGACTTCGATTATGACGATGCTCTTAACAATCATTCTCGTCATCTCGACTTTCGCCAGCACGAATGATCTCATCAAGTCGCTCTACATGGCCGAAGACAATCAGGTGCTCGTCACCTATCCGATTTCCGCGAATCGCATCTTCCTTTCTAAAATCATCGTCTTTTATCTTTATGAGATATATAAAAATTTTACTTTTACCTTGCCGATATTTGTGGCTTACGGCTTGATCTCGCCCGTCAATTGGTTTTTCTATATCTGGGTTTTTCTCTCTTTCTTTGTGGTGTCGATGATTCCTGTCGTCTTGGGTGTCGTCCTCTCTCTACCGGGCTTTTTTATCATGCGGTTTTTCAACCGTTTCAGAGTTCTAAAAATACTATTTTTTATCGCCGTTTTGGCGGGCTTTATCTATCTACTCGTCAGAATTATTCTTTTGATACCGTCGGAGATTAACGTCTTAAACTACTGGGGTCCGATCAAAGTTCTGCTCTCCGATGTCACGATGTTTTTCCAAGATTATTTCAAACCCGTTTATTATGTCGTGCTGATGGTCGTCGGCAAATATAACGCCGCGATGCGATACACGTACCTGAATCTCGATGTCTGGCTCGTCTTTATCAGTTTAATCGGCGTGCTGGCCGGATTGTTTATGGCGGCTTATTTCGTAGCCCGCTTTCTTTTTATCAAGATGACCAGCGCAAGCTTTGAATACGAGAAGCGCTTTCGGGTCAAGGCCTTGCTGAATCGCCGTCTGCCGGCCTTCTTATCATTTGTCGTTAAAGAGCTGCGCCTCATTTTTCGAAGCGGCACCTTTACCTCCAATTTCATCGCCACGTATATTTCGATTCCTTTGTTTATTTTGCTGATTAATCGGATTTTCGCCTCGATGGATTTATACCCGAATGGTCAGTTCGCCGTCCAGGCTTTTAATATCTTGATTATTATGCTGCCTTTGCTCGCTTCCAACAGCGTGGTCGCCACCATGTATTCAAGGGAAGGCCGCACCGCCTATATGAAGCGGACAAAGCCGGTCGTCGTCATCTTTCCTCTGCTCGCCAAACTCTTGCCGAATATCGTGCTTTCCATCGTCTCATTGTGCGTTTCTCTTTATATTTTTAACGCCCACATGCATTACGTTTTAAGCAACATCATCCTGCTTTCCATCGCCTTGATTTTTATTCAAGTCGGCCACATCTTGTTCTCAGCCCTCCTCGATTTGATGAATCCGCAAAATGAACAGTATGCCACCGCCGGCGAACAAGTGAGTAATCCCAACGAGACCAAGGCGACGATTTTTGCCTTCATCACCGCATTCTTAGTCGCCTTAATCACCCTCGGCTTTCTCGTCGAAGAACAATTTATGCCCGATCAGTCGTTTAATTATGCATTCCTGAAAATGCTCCTCATCGGTTTTGTCTTCTTCGGGGCCTCCGTCTATATGTATATTGAAAAAATCAAAGCTTATTATTACGATCGGATCAGCTAAATATGAAAAAATCAGTCATCTTGATAATCGGCGCCCTCTCCCTCGTGGCCATCATCGTCATCGGCCTCCTCTTTCAGCGCGCCGAGGTGTATAACGTGACAATTTATGTGTCGGAGATAATCTGCAGCGGCGTTCGTGTCGGCGATGACTACTATGACACTTATTTTGATGAGTCAGCAAATGTCTATCGCATCGATAATCCGGACAATCCCGGCTCGCAATTGACGCTTGCCTATGCTCCGGGTCTGACGGTCGACATCATCTACGAAGTCCTGCCTTTTGAAGCCACAAACCAAAGCGTCAGCTTTTCGACTGATCCGAATAGCTTTATTGCTCGCGTCGAAAGCGCGACCGGGCGCGTTTTTTTCATCGATGAGGGAACCGAGACGTTTACGATTCGCGCCAACGACAATTCAAATAAGTCCGCCAGGGTTCGGCTCCGGGCCAAGATTCCTGAGGCTTAATCTTTTTAGAACTAAGTGATACAATGATTCCGGCATGCCCGGCATGCTTAAATATTCACGGGGAATTATCAAGAAAGGATACAACCATGAAAAAGAGTCTATTGCTTTTGCCGTTAGTCGCCATGTCGCTCGCCGGCTGTGAGCCGCCGATTGAAGAGCTCGGCGATTTGCTCGACATCGAAGTCGCTTCTGGACTAAAACAAGAATACGTTCAATATACCATTGTCGAACTCGACGAAATCAGCGTGACCGCCACTTTTGAAAAAAAGACAGTCACCATTGAAGGAAGCGATTTATCATTCGATCCCGAAACGCTTGATACATCAACGCTCGGCGAATCCGAAATAACTATCACGTATTTGACCGAAAGCGTCGTGTGGACCTATACGGTTGTCGAATACGATGAAATTGACAATATCTCCGCTCCTGATTTTGTCACCACTTACCTCGCCAACATCGAAGCCAAGGACGTAGCCAACAAACGCAATGAGTTTATGGATCGCGAACAGGGCTACTTCGTCGGTGACGATAATCCGTTTAAATTCTTTCCCAACATCTACGCCTATGATGGCGATGGAATCGAGATGGAGGTCACCGCCTATCATAGCGTCTCGGTCGTTGAGGAAAAGCGCGGAACTGAATGGGTCATCTTGACTGGCGCCGAACTGGATGGCGTCGTGACCATCGATGATTTTGCATCGACATATGACTTCAGCGAAGAAGCGATCGGCAACACATATAGATTGACCGTTCGTCCTTTTGGCGATGAATATGCCGTCAATCCGAAATTTTCCACTTCTTTTGAATTTAATGTTGCCGATGGATATAACGTCTATAAACAAGATGATTTATCGCATTTTAACAACGTCGGCACCAACTGGGATGCATATCGGACTTCCAAAGGCATCACGCCTGTGGCAATTAACGGTCTCTTTCTGCACGGCGATATCGAAATCGAACGCAGCAAACTTCCGGATAGCTTTTTCTATATGGAAGGCGATTCGGACATTAATTCTGGCGATGGCGACTATGAACGCGCCCTTGGTTCACTACGTGACAATGTCGATATTTATCACCATGATGTCGCGCCTGGCGAAGCGTTCGTCTTTAATGGCAATTACTTCAGCATTGATTACTCGACGCTACCGGTTGTCGCTCGCGAGTCAGGCCGTATCGACGCCGACGTCGGACTTGTTATATCTCACGCAACGCTTGTTAAAGCTGGCGTTGGTGATACATATGACCAAACAACTGTGGATTTAGGTGATTACACAATGCGTAACCTTAGGGTTATTGGAAATGCCAATCGCACCGAAGAAGGTGCTAAATCCGGAGGTGCCATCTTCACCAAGTTGCAAAGTGTTGATTCCCACCTTTACAACTTAATCGGTACACAATGCTTTACTTTTATTCTCACCGAATATTGGGGTCCTAACGCCACGATTGAAAAAACGCGAGGATATGATTCCTTTAGCAGCATGCTATATAACTGGGGAACCCCCAACCTCTTGCTCAAGGATTCGGAATTCATCGGAGCGGGTGGCCCAATTATAATCGCAGATCACGTTTCGGCTGATGCAAATGGACTGGGTGGATATCCATCGCACACAAGAACTGAAAACACCTATATGAGTTCGCTTGTTTTTGGCAATGAAAACTGGTTTACATTAGTTCAAGCTGGGCCTGCTGTTACACAAATTAAGGGCCTTGGGGCTTTATTTCAAGCCTATGGCACAAACAATATTGTTAAGCCAGTTGAATCTGGCGGTGTGACAAGAGATTTCATCGACATTATTGCTGTTCTCAAAGCAGGTTCCGCCTCGGCGCCTACCTCTTCAAAAATTAGTGGATCTTTCCAAGTCGATAATGGCACGGCTCTTGATTTTTCCGGACCATTCATGAATTCAGTTTCATACATGCCGGTTGCAGCGCCCAGATTAGAATCGTCAAATGGCGAACATTCTTTAATTGGAGAGTTTCCTTCTGGCGAAACAACAGTAAGAATGCTGATGGATGCTTACGGAAACCCGATTTATCCCACTGAAAACAATTTCTTCACTGGTGGCTACCTTAATCTTTATTACAATTTAGGCACAGGAGAAGAAGCCGATAATGGTTTCATGGGTATCGTCTTTAAAATGTATGACTCTAGCGCTGAATAAAAAAGCTATAGTTAAAATTGATGTACTTTTACAGTTGATAGTGAAATAAGTTACCTCACTATAAAATGACAAACTTAAAAGCGGGATAAACCCGCTTTTATTATTGTTAAATATTATGTCCGCGTTATTTTAAATTCTTCAGAGTTTCTTCGAAATATGCCGGTAACGCACAGGCAAATGTCTTCACTTCTTTGGTCCGCGGATGGATGAGTGTCAAAGCCTTCGCGTGTAATAATTGCCCGCCTTGATATAGAGCGTCTTTTTTCTTTCCGTAGAGGGGGTCGCCCACCAACGGATGCCTGATATATTCAAAATGAACGCGTATTTGATGTGTACGGCCCGTTTCTAGACGACATTCGACAAGCGTCGCTTGTTGATATCGTTTTAAGACTTTGAAGTGCGTAACGGCCTCTTTTCCGTCATGGAGGTCCACTGCCATTTTCAGACGGTTTTTCTTATCGCGACCTAATGGAGCGATAATTGTCCCTTCATCTTCAAAAATAACACCATGAGCAAGTGCGATATATATGCGGCGCATGGTATGGTTTTTTAGTTGAGCGGCTAACTCGTTATGGGCTAGATCATTTTTGGCGACAGCAAGAAGGCCCGAAGTATCTTTATCGATACGATGAACGATGCCTGGGCGGTATTGGCCGTTGATAGTGCTCAGTTTCTTAGTATGAAACATCAAAGCGTTGGCAAGGGTCAAATCCTTATTACCAGCCCCGGGATGAACAACAAGGCCGCGTGGCTTATTAACAATCAAGATATCATCGTCTTCATAGACAATGTCTAAGGGAATATATTCGGGAATTAGTGTTGATTCTGATGTTTCACAGTGAACAAGATTGATGACATCATCTTTTTGTAAACGATAGCTGGCTTTGACCAATTCGTTATTAACGAAAACATAGCCATCATCAATCATTTTT
>Ga0265294_10006454_pt1 | contig 14077 bp, 12 predicted proteins | sample MunlanPumphouse3_FD_192504 | JGI IMG/M metagenome (GOLD analysis project Ga0265294, IMG submission 192504) | Groundwater microbial communities from a municipal landfill in Southern Ontario, Canada - Pumphouse #3 | ecosystem: Environmental > Aquatic > Deep subsurface > Groundwater | place... | reverse complement strand
AGGATATGTCGGGAGCCATTGTATATCAGGATAACCTCATCGCCAATGGCACTATGCGATATTTCTATAAGGGTATACTTTCATCGGGGACGTATATATAGCCAAATCCCGGCAGCAGGAATACTATTAAGTAAATTTTGAGATAACAACACCGTAAAATTTAATAACTTTAATTATTATCAGTTATGAAGAAAGCAATGACATTATTAATTTGTGCATTTCTGATAATGGTGTCTTGTGACAAGAGCATAATTAATACGGAAGAGAATGCAGAACATCCATCTTATCAGCAAGAAGATAAGATTAGTAACGAAGCGGTAACTCTCACAGCAGAAGAAGCAGTGATAGTTGCTAAATTATTTAACGTTCAAATGCCGACAAAGGCCGATTCAGATTTGAAAGTTGCAAATGTAAAGACGATAATGAATGACCGGAGAGAGCCTTTGATTTATGCGGTCAATTATGCAGAAAGCAAGGGCTTTACAATGGTTTCAGCCACAAAGAAATACTATCCTGTTGTAGCACAGGTGGGGAAAGGCAATTATAATGGAAGGGCAACAGATTGCGGTATGGATGTGGTTTTGGATGCTATCCAACAGGATATCGAAAAGCACATGTTGCTCAGTGATGATCAAACTGCGGAAATCAGAGAGCTTTGGAAGCAATATGAAAAGACCCCTATATTTGAATATGTGCCTACCAAAACGGATCCTGCGATGGATTTAAGGAACAGCAGTATTGCCGCCTGGGAGGCACAAGGATATGAATGTATATCTTTACAGGAAGCGGAGTCGGAGTTACCGGCCAATATATACCAGACATTCTGTAATAATGCACAGGCCCAGGCAAATACGAATTATGACTATTTGCAGTATTCTGTGGTACTTATATCAACAGCATATCCTGAATCTATCACCGGACCGCTTATGTCAACAAATTGGAATCAAACAGAAAGTTATGCATCTGCCATGCCGACAGGTTTATCACAAACTGGCTGTTATGCAGTGGCTATGGGGCAAATAATGAATTATTATGAATTTCCCACAACATATAATTGGAATAGTATGCCAGATGGTTATGCTTCAATCACTACGGCGCTTTTTTTGAGAGGTATTTGGGATAACATAAAAATATCTGATAACTCCTCAGCAAGTACAGATAGTATTGCCGAATTATCATTCCAAAGAGATTATAACTATAATGCAACACTTTATGGATATAGTAGAATAGTTACTCGTGTTGCAATTGAAAATAGTAATCCTGTTTTTATGAGTGGATCCACAGTTTCGCCAATGTCGTTAGGTCATGTTTGGGTTTGTGATGGAAAGAAGGATGTCTCTCGGGTAGATACATATTCACTGAAGGTCCTGTCAGTATATGCACCTCTTGTATATGAAAACTGTGCTACTCCATACGAAACAACTTTGTCTAGCTATCAATATCTTCACATGAATTGGGGATTTGGTGGAAGTTATAATGGATGGTTTATAGGTGATAATGTTACTATACAAGGCACTAATTTTGGTGAACTTAGAAATATTATGGTACCGATTCCAAACAATTAATATTATTAATGACTTAATTAAATACATTTTATGAAACATTTACAATTAACAAAAGTACTAACCTTAACCTGTTGCTTGATTGTGTTCGTTTCGTGTAACTATGACGCTCCTCAGGAAGTTGAAACGATAGTCCTGACTAAATCGGAGGAGCAGATTACCAATGGGATTAATCAATTCACGATTGATTATTACAAAAGGGCATATTTGGGCAGCAAAGATTTATTCGTTTCACCGTTAAGCCTCTCCATTACCCTTGCTATGGTTGCCAATGGCAGCGGTACGCAGACACAGGAGCAAATTAACAGGGCGATAGGGGTGAACAGTCATTCAATGACAGAGACCAATATCTATTTTCAGAAGATTATAGGGGCTTTACCTAAATTGGATTATACTACGGAATTGATCTTTGCAAACTCTATATGGGTTGATAAAAAGTATTCTCTCAACAGTGGATTTTCCTCAATGACAAAGAAGTACTATGAAGCGATCGCTCAAGGAGTTGACTTTACTAAAGAATCTGCTCTTAGGCAAGTTAACGAATGGTGTTCTACTAATACTAAAGGAAAGATTTCGCATTTATTTTCTTCGATTGAACAAAACACTAAAATTATGGTGGTAAATGCATTATATTTCAGGGGACATTGGCAAATGCCGTTTATGGAGGATGCTACGATAAAAGACACTCCTTTCACGTCACTTGATGGCACCATTTCTAAAGTAGAGATGATGAATCAGTATCAGTACTTTGGATATTGCCAAGATGAAATATTCCAAGTGATAGAGATGCCATACGGTAATGATGCTTTCAGTATGGTAGTTTTACTTCCACACAAAGATGTATCGTTTGATAAAGCAATCGAGTCTTTAAGTGTAGATAAGTTGGAAGCAATAAATAACTCCTTAGTGTCGACAGAAGTAAAGCTTTTCATGCCGAAATTTCAAATTGACATGACATTTGATTGTGCTTATGTATTGCAAGGTCTGGGAATTACCGATGCATTTGATCCGATGCTTGCTGACTTTTCTTTTATAACAAATTCGTCTGAACCTGTAACGATCAGCACGATTATGCAAAAAACCTCTCTTATAGTAAACGAAACAGGGAGTGAAGCTGCTGTAAGTAGTGCTACAATCTTGCGAAATGCATCTCCGGATGCAATAGAAGGACGATCCCCGGAATTCAAGGCGGACAGACCATTTATTTTCTTGATCAAAGAACGAAGTACCGGTACAATTTTATTTATAGGACAAAAAGGATAAATACGGTATATACGGAACATAGAGAATAGTAGTGTAGGCAAGAGGGGACGAAGGTAATTTGTCCCCTCTTTCAGTAACAAGTTATTAACCACAAAAACGATATGAGCCTCAGCAACACCTTTTCGAATGCCTCAGACGGTTCCGGAGAGTTTACTTTGAATCAATATCATCTCTCCGGGGAATCAATGTGCTACAATACTTCGTATCTTAGCAGTAGCGAAATCTATGATTCGAGCAAAGGTCTTACTATATCTTTTTTTTCTCGTATCATCTTTATTGTTTTGCTTTTGTCTGACTTATGCTGTAATAATATGCATTAAGGGAGATAAGATATTTACTGTTGATATGGGTAATGGATATATTTGTGATGAAGAGTTATCTATTATATTTGACCAACAAACAGATAAACAAATAGGTTGTATTGCCGATTATAAGTATGATTCAGAGTTTATTATCGCTAGACAAAAAATTCCTGGCACAGGATATAGTAGCTACTTTCTCATCCTTAAAAAAGAGCATAAAACAATAGGTCCAATGAGCACTGCCAAATATTTGCAAACTATAAAAGAGTATAAACTCCCGGATAAATTACACATAAAAATCCATAATTGATATGTGCAACCCACGAATCGGCAGATGGCATATCGTTGATCCTCTGTCTGACCCATCAGTTTTTTGCAACATAGTTATAATGTATAACTTATTGAAATTTGGCTCCGACCATTGCGTAGCTAACTTTAGACAAAACAATAAGCAACAAATATTTACGAAAAACAGAAGTATTGGAACTGCAGCGTAACATCAGCAAAAAGGAAGTAGCAAAGATGCAGTGCAGACCCTTGCTCCGCATAAAGCAGGTATGGGTCGTGTGTAGCAACCCTGTGGCTATGCTCGGTGGAAGCATAGACCCTTACTCTGCGTAAAGCAGGTATGGCTTTCGCTGAGCTTTAAAGGCAGTGACATCATCGACCCACCGAGCTTCAATCTCTGCAGCTGTGGCGCCATCCATAATCATTTTGCGGACGTAGTCCCGACCTATTAAAAGTTCAAAGAAAGAACGAAAGAAATGTGAACCGAGGTTAAGGTTTGTGTAGGCATCAATTACATACTCAAGATTGATCCCGGCAGCATTGATCTCATCGATTGTAGGCTTTGTGCGAAGATCGACACCAAAACACTTTTTATCCAATTGAGGAGGATTCTTCGCTCCGGCTATACTTCTCGGAGTAAAAGAGTACGAATACCCTATCATATTGGGATGACCATACATCTGAAACGCCTTATCTGTACCCCTGCCGAGACTGACAGGAGTTGCCTCAAAGTAACACATTGAAGGATAGAGATATATAGAACGCATATCCGGCAAATTGGGAGACGGCTTGACAGGCAAAACATACTTGGAATGATGAGTATAATTGCGACACTTAATAACAGTAACATCGCACTGAATGCCATCTGGAAGCCATTTTTCACCATTAATCATACCGGACAACTCACCCAAAGTCATACCGTGCACAACAGGTATAGGGAGATAGCCCACACCTGACTTATACTGCATATCCAGGATAGGACCATCGACATAGAAGCCCAACGGATTAGGGCGGTCAAGAATGATCATCTTCTTACCATTTTGCGCACATACTGCCATCATCTTGGTCATTGTCGTAAGATAAGTATAAAATCTACACCCGACATCCTGCAGATCAAACACCAACACATCAAACTCGTCTATTGTCTCTTGGGAAGGATACCCCCCTTTTCCGTCATACAATGACCGTACAGGCACTCCGGTCTTTTCGTCAACCGAACTGCTCACCAGTTCACCGGCGTCAGCTGTACCGCGAAATCCATGTTCGGGAGAGAGTATCGATACCACATTGATACCCAATGAAAGCATGGTATCTAAGATATGGGTATTATCATCAATCATTCCCGTCTGATTGGAAAGAATACAAACCTTTTTACCCTCAATCAAAGGGATATATTCGTCTACGGAAACTGCCCCGGGCAGGATAGGTTCAACTTCAACAGCAGTCGCACTGCCGGAAACGGAATGTGAACTTGAGCCGCAACTCTGAGCCGAAATCAAAGAGAGCGGTGCAAGCACCGAAACTGCCAATGCAAAAAGAACTCTTCTCATAATGTATTAAGTTTAAGGTGTAAATAATTCGGATAAATCTAAAAAAGCAATGTCCTGGTATCTTCGCTATCCACTAAAATGCTCACTTTAAGGGTCTCCTCCGGCAGCAACTCTTCAATCTTTTCCGGCCATTCGATCAGACAGAGTCCGTCGGAATCGAAATACTCGTACAACCCTATATCCATCGCCTCCGAAAGCTTGTTAATTCGGTAAAAATCAAAATGATATATCGGTCGGCCAAGAGCAGTGCCATATTCATTTACGATAGTAAAAGTAGGACTGTTGACCACATCCTTAACTCCAAGCACCTTACAAATCGCAGTGATAAAAGTGGTCTTACCGGCTCCCATGGGGCCGTAAAAAGCTATAATGGAGCTATCTCCCGCCTTTGACAAAAATTCTTTGGCAGCTCTCTCCAAATCAATGGTCTTGTTAATTGTAATCTCAGTCATAAATATTGCCTCGGTCAAGGTGTCTAAACTGTACCGCCTCGCCAATGTTTTGCAAAGATATGAAATTATTGCCTTCCAGGTCGGCAATCGTGCGTGACAACTTAAGAATACGGTTGTATGAGCGGGCCGATAGCTTCAATTTATCAATTACTCTCTTCAAAAAAGACTTCTGAGCATCCCCGATACAACAATATTTACGCAGCAAGGTATCATTCATCTGCGAATTGGTAAATATTCCGTCCTTACGGAAACGCTCCAACTGCAGATTGCGAGCCGCGACGACTCGCTTTGCAATCTCTTCACTCGACTCCTCCTGCGCATCACGAACCAGATCATCAGCCGAGACTGGTTTTACGAAGATATGCATATCCAATCTATCCATCATTGGTCCTGATATGCGTGACATATAACGCATTACCATCGAAGGTGAGCACGTACATCTGCCCGACCCGTCTCCGTAATAACCACAGGGGCACGGATTCATGGAAGCAATCATCATAAACGAAGAGGGATAATCCACCTTGTACTTTGCCCTCGAAATAGTGACATGTCCATCCTCTAAAGGCTGCCGCAGTGCATCTAATGTGGTTTTACCAAACTGAGCAATCTCATCCAGGTAGAGCACCCCGTTGTGGGCAAGGGAGATCTCTCCCGGAGCGGCATTTTGTCCCCCGCCTATAAGCGAAATGAGGCTCGCACTGTGATGAGGGGTTCTAAAAGGCCGCTCGCTCAGCAGCCCTTCATGCCCGATATGCTTTCCTGCAATAGAATAGATCTTACTCGTTTCTATCGACTCGTCTCGACTCATTGGGGGCAAAATAGAGGGGAGGCAGGAGGCCATAAATGTTTTGCCGCTTCCCGGCGACCCAACCAGAATAAGATTGTGGGCACCTGCAGCGGCTATTTCAAGCCCGCGCTTGGCCAAAGCCTGACCCTTGACTCCCCTGAAATTGTTGTGCGGACGCAAAGCAGATACGGTTGCCTGGCTCTTCTTTACCAGCAAATGTGATGCATCTTCCCTTGCAGAGAGTACCTCAATAGCCTCATATAGGTCAGAGACTCCATATATCTCTACTCCTTCGATATCAGCAGCTTCTTTTGCAGACTCCTTCGGAAAAATACAACCTTTGAAGCCTGCCTCTTTTGCATGAACAGCGACCGGGAGTGCTCCTGAAACGGCTCTGACTTCTCCATCAAGTGATAACTCTCCCATTATGATAAACTCCCCGCATTTAGGCAAAATCAGTTGATTTGAAACTGCTAAAAGACCTATCGCTATAGCCAGATCGTATGAAGATCCCTCCTTCCTGATGTCGGCGGGAGCCAGATTGAAGATCGTTTTCTTACCGGGGATTCTATATCCGCACCCTGTCAAGGCCGTAGTAACCCTCATAATACTCTCTTTGACGGCACTGTCAGGCAGGCCCACAAGGTACAGCCCCACTCCTACTGACATATCCACCTCTACCGTAATGGTTACAGCATCTATTCCTATGCAGGTTGCACAAAATGTTTTGAAAAGCATAACTATCGTGTTTTGCCTCAAAATTATAATCAAAAAACCTTCTCTGCAAGAGCGCGGAGAAGGCTTTTTAAAGAATTATCTTTTCTCGAGAATACAAAAAAAACGTGGATTTTATTCCACGTTAATTTTTGTTAAATTTTAAATCTGAATCCCAATTCAGCATTAATCTGAAGTGGCTGTGAGGTCCTGATACAGAGCGGCTGACTGTTGTCGAAATAGTACGAGATGCTCGGATCAAAATAGATCCCGAAGCGCTTCACAAACCAATATTCAACACCTATGCCGATATTTACAGAATATTGCAATCCCTTAACTTTCTCATGGCTGACATGAATGCCATAGACATACCGTGAACTGACACATTTGTCAATAGCCCCTCCCAAAGAGGCATAGACACCAAGTCTGTCGGTATTGACAAAGTTGTAATAGAGAGAAACGGGAATCCCGACATAATGCAATTGATTGTAAGTACCTTTGAAAAGCTCCTTATCAACTAATGCATCATACTGAGTAACCAGATAGGAATACCTGACACCTGCTCCAAGATAAAGGTTTTTGTAAAGAGATGTCTTAAATTGCAAACCCAAAGAGATGGGAACAAAATATTTAGGCGTCTCTGAAACAGGCTCTATAATCCCTGAACCGGCAACCTCCCCGGTCTGTGAGCTGGAATGAGCCGGACCGAAGTCCGCAATAAAACTCCCTTCAGATGCAACTGAAGAGATATTTGAAGTTATAGCTAATGATGATGTGTGTCTTGAATGTTTTGACTGCGCCTCTTCTTTATCAAGCTGAGCAATGTACCGGTCTATCGAGATCTCCGGCTGCTCCTGTACAGGGGGTTCAACCGTCTCGGTCTCTTTGACAGGAGTTTGCTCCTTCACTGCAATCTTCTCTACAACCTCCTCCACTACAGCTACTACAGCCTCTTCGTTGTTGTCAGTCTGGCCGATGGTACCTTTTAACTGTTCTTTACTCTCCTTACTCTTTTCTACTTCTAACATAGCGACAGAAGATCGCAGATTTTTAATCTGCTCTGTCATACTGATAACATCCTTAACCGAACTCTCCCCTGCAACATCGGTCTTTGTCTGATCTACAACTTCGGCTATACTTGAAGGCTCCGAAATCCGAGATGATCCATCTTGAGAATCTCTAAAAACAAAAAGACCGACGAGCAGAGAGGCGGCAACTGCTATCGCAGATAAAGAAACCCTACGGATGATCTTCGCACGATGGGCTTTGTTCAGACGGCTTTCAATGCCTGTCCAGACGTCATCCCCCACCGACTCGCTGTACATCTCGAGCTTCTCTCTCAAAATCTCGTCTAAATCTTTATTTATCATTTACTTAAATTATTTATCTTCTCCTGTAGCCACACACGCCCCCTGCTTAACTGAGATCTGGAAGAGCCTTCGGTAATTCCCAACTCTTTTGAAATCTCACTGTGACTAAAACCTTCAAATACGAACAGGTTAAATACTGTTCTGAATCCATCAGGCATCTCTCCGATCATCTGCATTATCTGCTTTGCGTCAAGGCTGTCCACAACATCGAAACTCTCATATCCTCCAACTTTAATCGGCACTTCATCTATCTCATCAGTATGCTTGAGTATATCATTCCTACGAATGTACATCAAGGCGGTGTTGATAAATATCCTCCTCATCCATCCCTCAAAAGAGCCGTCGCCCTTATACGTATGCAGCTTATCAAAGACCGTAATAAATCCATCCTGAAGAATATCTTTCGCCTGCTCTCTACTACTCACATATCTCACGCACAGAGGAAAAAAACGAGAGGCATACTTTTCATACAACTTCCTCTGAGCACGCCTGTCATTTTTGACACATCCTGCAACCAAACCCTCATCTTCGACAGATATATTTTTTAGCTGTTCTTCCATTAAATATGTCTATATATAGATGCAAATTTAGCATAAAATGTTGCATGGCTTGAAAAAAAAAGATGGATTGATTTTTGTACACGTTTTATAGCTAATTTTGCGGTACAATAATAAGATGCATTTTATCTATGAATGTTAACAATATAAAAAGAAAAATAACCGTTGCTGCTTTCGCTTTCCTTTTTTATACTTTTATAAGTTTCGGACAGTCAAGCACATACCTCCGCGCATTGCAACTTTATCAAAATAACGATTACACTCAGGCCAAGCCCCTTTTTCAGAAGGAAATTGCAGATAATCCGAAAAATGACGCTGCGTACTATTATCTGGCTATGATCTGCGCGGAAGATGAAAAGAGTTATAATGAGGCAGAAAAGTACTTTAAAACTGCCCTCAACATGGACCCTGAAAATTTTTGGTACAAATACTACCTCGCCATGCTGTATCAGGCGTCCGACAGAGGGGAATTAACATGCTCTCTGCTGGAAGAGTTGATTGACAAATACCCTGAAAAGAGCGGACTCTACTACGACGCCATCAATGCCTATTTTTCTCAGAATGAGACAGAAAAAGCCCTTGCGGTCATGGACAAGGTAGAGGTGAAGGGTGGAAAAAATGAGATGTTCGCCCTGACTCGAATGAACCTTATGATCAATAAAAACAAAGGTGACGAAAAAGAGGCTTACGCCTTTCTTGAAGAGTATTACAAAGATTGCAAGAGTCCGAGAATGGCAGCCATGCTCGGAGATTACTGCGTACGCAACTACAACGATTCTTTAGCTCTTGACTACTACGATCAGGCCATTGACATGGACTCCGATTATACCCCCGCCTACTACGGTAAAGCCCATATATATCAGATACTCAGGCAATACGACAAGTATTTTGAGAATATTAAATACTTTATCAAAGATAAAGATATTAGACCTGAATCAAAAGCTGAATACCTCAACAACCTCATGGAGTCTCCTCAGTTTGTAGTAGCTTTTATTGAAGAGATTGACACACTGATGCTGGATGCCCACAATGCCCATCCGATGGACACGACACTTAACTCTCTACTTGGCTTTTACTACTACCAGACAGATCGTCAATATCTTGCAATCGAAATTTTCAGACAGACCTGCGAACTCTACCCTGATAGTAAAAAGGCTGCAGTACAGTATGCTTCAGTACTTTATTCGTGTAATGCATGGGATTTGCTCAAAGAGGCAACCGACTCCATGCTGGTACGCTTTCCGAAAGATACGGATCTACGGCAACTGAGAGCTATTGCAAAATGGCAGATAAATGACTTGCAGGGGGCAATAGAAGATTATACCCGCCTGACGGAACTTGCTCCGAAAGACAGTGCCGTCACCGTTTTTGCCAACTCGGCACTGGGGGACCTCTGTTATCTGACCAATCAGACAAAAAAGGCTTACAAGCACTACGACAAGGTGCTCAAGTGTGATCCGAACTACCTTCCGGTATTGAACAACTACGCATATTATCTCAGTATTGAGGGGAAGAATCTGAAAAAAGCCCGTGAGATGAGCAAAAAGACTATCGAACAAGAGCCGGACAATCCGACATATCTTGATACTTATGCATGGATACTCCACCTTGTGGGTCAAGACCTTGAGGCAAAGGCATTGTTCAAACATGCAATGCTTTACGGAGGGAAAGAGAGTGCTGTAATAGTCGATCACTATGCCGAAGTCCTTTATTCACTCAAAGAGTATGACCTGGCGTATATTTACTGGAATCAGGCAAAAGCCATGGATGACACTTTGGGCATCACAGAGAAGATCCAAAAGAGAAAACAAGAGCAAAAATAGAGCTATGAGACGCTATATCCTTATCATACCGTTAATGCTTCTTGTACATTCTTTAGCCATGGGACAAGATGTCTCCAGTCAGTCTCAAAGAGTTGACAAGCTTAATAAGGATATTGCTTATATCGACAACCTTCTCAAAGCCAACGCTTCCAAGCAAAAAGCCACTTCCCAGCAACTATCCCTTCTTCGCAAAAAAGTGGCAAACAGAAAAGATATCATCTCCGAAATGGACGGAGAGATTAGTGGTTTTGACAGGCAGATAGCTCTGAAAAATCAGGAAATAGCAGACCTCCAAAGTGAATTGGATACACTTGAAGAGTACTACAACCGTCTTATCTACAATACATACAAAAACAGAGATACGAAAGTCTGGTTTATGTACATTCTCGCCAGCGAAAATATCGGTCAGGGATATCGAAGGTTTGCTTACCTTAAAAACCTCTCCAATGTAGTTAACAATCAGGTTAACAACATCAAGGGAACTCAGGCTGATTTGGAATCGGAGAAAAAGGAACTAAACATTCTTAAGAGCTCTGCCAAACAGATGAGAGGCGAACAGCAGAAAGAATACGACAAACTGCGAAAGGAAGAAGACCGCTCCAATCAAGTCGCGAAAACGCTCTCAAACAACCAGACTAAATATAAACAGGATCTGGCTCAAAAAAAGAGAGAAGTAGAAAGACTCAATAAAGAGATAGAGCGTATCCTGAACAAAAGCATCCAGACTCAGAACAAAAACAAAACGGATGTTGATTACACCCTTACTGGAATGTTTGAGCAAAACAAAGGAAAACTGCCATGGCCTGTAAAGCAAGGTGTCATCACAGATAAGTTCGGAGTCCATTTTGACCCTGTCTATAAAAATCTCAAACTCCCCGAGAATAACGGTATTAATATCTCAACCTCCAAAAATGCCGACGCCTGCTGCGTCTTCGACGGAGTGGTAAAGCAGGTAGTCTTTATCCAGGGATACAGCTCATGCGTCCTGGTACAGCACGGCACCTTCTATACATTTTACTGCAAGTTAAAGAAAGCCTCTGTCAAGGCAGGCCAAAGAGTGAGCACAGGGGAATCTCTCGGTACTATCGATGAATCCAACGGAGTCTCAATCATACACTTTGAGATCTGGAAGGGCATGGAAAAGCAGAACCCTGAAACCTGGCTTCGTCCTTAGATTAATACGAAAAGCTTGACCCTCCGATAAACTCCCTCAAGATAGAGGTAGGCGGTATGGTAGCTATTTCCAAAGGAGTAAGGGCAATAATATCCCGCAGAAAATCAAGAAGTCTTGTTGCTTCAGGATAGGCAGGAGAGTGCGGATCAACGCTCCTCAACAAAGGTTCTGCATAGCACTTTAACATCGGAATCTCATATATCAAAGCTGAATTGAACATGGCATCCGCATTTTCCTGATAAGGAAAGATATTCTTTATCTCACCTGCACGTACACTCGGCCAGCGAAGTATAGTTTGCTCCGGATTGATACCGCGATACTGATTGTCACGCACAATACGGCGAAGCAGACGATTGTCCGAAGTAGAGATATTGTTATTTTCATCCACAGAAAGTGAAGTCAGAGCAGACGCATAGACCTTGAACTTCATCTCATCCGAGATCTGATCCGTCAACTTGGGGTTCAGCGCATGGATTCCCTCCATTACAAGTATATCTCCCTTACCAAGTTTCAATCTCTGCCCTGCAAAAGTTCTTTGTCCGGTCACAAAATCGTACCTCGGAATTTCTATCTCCTCTCCTGAAAACAACTGGTTGAGCTGCTTGTTAAGGTAAGGCAAATCCAAAGCGTAGAGTGACTCGAAATCATAATCTCCATTCTCATCCCGCGGAGTCTTATCTCTGCTGACGAAGTAGTTGTCCAATTCGATGACGATCGGATTGATCATATTTACCTTCAGGTGAAGGGCAATACGTTTAGAAGTAGAGGTCTTACCACTGCTGGATGGCCCCGCAATCAAGACAAGTCTTACCTTGTCAATCCTTTCGGTGATCTGGTTGGCTATCTCGGAATATCTGTGTTCATGGAGAGCCTCGGAGAGCTGAATAAGCTCTTTGGCGCGCCCCTGCGTAAGTGCAGTGTTCAGGCTGCCTATACCCTTGGCTTTAAGGATAGTGCACCAGTTGGAATGCTCCTGGAAGATACTTGCTATCTTCTCCTGAGGGATAGTCTTGGTCACCTCTTTGGGATTTTCCGTTGAAGGGACGACAAGGCACATCCCTTGAAGGTAAGGTATCAGATCAAAGACCTTCACATCTCCCGTAGAGGAGAGCATCTGTCCGTAGAAGTTGTCTATCGTATTGCCCATCTTGCACACTCTGACAAAAGGAACGCCGGACGTGCGCGCTATTGTAGCCTTTTCTATCTGATTGTTTGACTCGAATATCCTGATTGCTTCCTGCAAGTCCATCACATCTTCCTCAATCGGAAAATTGGCATCTACTATGATACGCATACGTTCTTTTAGCTGCTGCACTCTCTCTGGAGTCATCTCCAACCCCTTCACTTCTCCGTAAAGTCCGCTTGGGAGCGAATAATCCAACACGAGCTTTTTGTCCGGATATAGCTCATTAACTGCCTTTTGCAGCACAAACATCAGCGTTCTGATATATGGACGCCGTCCATTAATTGACTGTAGATCAAATTTATCCATTATAACATCTCTTTTAAATACTGCCCCGTGAAAGAACCCGGGCTATCAGCGACTTGTTCAGGTGTACCGGCTGCAATAATCATTCCACCGGCATTGCCCCCTTCCGGTCCCATATCTATTAAATAGTCCACTGACTTGAGTACATCAAGGTTATGCTCTATAATAACCACGGTATTACCCTGATTAACAAGTCTTTGTAATACACCGAGCAATACTTTTATATCTTCGAAATGCAATCCTGTGGTAGGCTCGTCAAGCAAATAAAGCGTATTGCCGGTATCCTTTCTCGAAAGTTCAGTCGAGAGCTTGATACGCTGGCTTTCTCCGCCACTCAGGGAAATAGCCTGCTGCCCAAGAGTAAGATACCCAAGACCAACATCCTCCAATGTCTTAAGTTTGTATGCAATAGCCGGAATAGGCTCAAAAAAAGCCGCTGCCTGCGAGACAGTCATGTTAAGAACATCATTTATACTCTTTCCTTTATACTTTACCGCCAGGGTATCAGGCTTATATCGCTTACCGTTGCACTCCTTGCAAGTGACGCGTGCCGGTGGCAAAAAACGCATCTCAATCAGTTGAATACCGGCCCCCTTGCACATCTCACATCTTCCTCCCTTTACATTGAATGAAAATCTGTTGGCTTTGAAACCCCTGATCTTCGCATCGGGAGTCTCCTCAAACAGCTTGCGAATATCCGTCATGACATTGGTGTAAGTGGCAGGATTGCTGCGTGGAGAGCGACC
>Ga0265294_10006453_pt1 | contig 14077 bp, 12 predicted proteins | sample MunlanPumphouse3_FD_192504 | JGI IMG/M metagenome (GOLD analysis project Ga0265294, IMG submission 192504) | Groundwater microbial communities from a municipal landfill in Southern Ontario, Canada - Pumphouse #3 | ecosystem: Environmental > Aquatic > Deep subsurface > Groundwater | place... | reverse complement strand
GCCAAGGCACTCCGCAACCCATATCTCTAATTTTATTTTTTTATCGGGATTTCCGCTATCAATATTAATTTATAGTCTCCTGCTCACTTTCTTTCAGGATTTGAAAGAAAAATGTCTGATCCCAAAACCCCCTGTTCTGTACGATCTCCTGATTGTTCTGAAATCCTCGAAGCCATAGATGATGCAGTAGTCCTCATCAGCTCTGAGGGTCGTATATTGTATGTAAATGGTTTCTTTGAGGATCTCCTTGAGGTAAGCAGAGATAAGATCACAGGAATGAATTCAGGGGATTTTGCAGAGAGATTTGTATCAGAAATAGTATTTCCTGAGCCTGGTTGTCAGCTGAGAGTGCACCTGAATCTTCCCTCAGGAAAGGAACCAGAGGTGCTGATCAGCTCTTCTCATACCCCTTCAGGGCAGAATCTGGTGACCTTTCATACAGGGGATTTCAGTCATGAACAGGGATTTTACCATGCGATCTTTGAGAAGTCACCTCTCCCCCTGATACTGCTTGATGCATCAGGCCTGAAGGCCTCTTTGTCTGATCCTACAGGGGATGCCCCTGATTACAGGGCAATTGCGGACTCAGTCAGTGTGCTTGATGTAAATGAGAGCACTCTTCAGCTAATGGGAACTAACAAAAGAAAATACTGTGTTGGTCAGATCAAGGACTGGCCAGGAATGGGGGAGGTGCACCGTATTTCTGTTATGGCTATGACTGAGAATAATGAGCATTCTCTGGGAGAAGCAGTTATCAGGAACTTCAGGTATGAGGAGAAATATGTTCTCCTGCATATTGCCTATATATCTGATCGTGATCTCCTGATACTCAGTCTCATTGATATCACTCATCTGCGAAGGGCCAGGGAGGCTCTCAGAAAGAGGGGTGAACGCTTTGGATCCCTTGTCAGATATTCATCAGATATTATAGCAATTCTCAGTCCTGAAGCGACCCTCCAGTATCTGAGCCCATCTGTTCAGCGTGTGCTTGGGTATAAACCAGGAGATCTTATAGGCAAGACATTTTTTTCATATATACACCCTGAAGAGAGAGATTATGCCTCTCAGATGTTTGAAGAGATGCTTAATATCAATGGTGAGGTTACAGAGCCTGATTACAGATTCAGGCGGGCTGATGGTACATATGCCAATCTTGAATCGATTGTTGTAAACATGACAGACGATCCCTCAATACAGGGAATTGTGATCAATACCAGGGATGTCAGTGAGCGTGTGCATGCAGAGGAAGAACTTCGTGAGCGTAACGCCCAGCTTATGCTCTTCAATGAAATTATATCTGCTGCAACAGAACCTATTGCCCTTGATCAGGTGCTTGATAAGGTGCTTAGAAAAACCCTCCCACTCCTTGGATGTGAGGGCGGAGGGATATACCTTACAGATCCCGGAACCCTGAGGGCCCGTCTCTGCACCTCGGCAGGCCTTCCTGGACCCTATATGGAGAGGTTATCTTCAGAGTTTGGCCGCCTCAATATCAGTGTGTCTCCTGATGTGGGGGTTTTTGTTGAGGGTGCAACTGTCTTTGAGTCTCTGGATTATAATATTTTCTCAGGAAACTGGCAGGCCCCGATGCTCCGTGATGCAGGCTTCAGATCATTTATCGCCGCACCTCTTATATCCGAAGGCGGAATAATTGGTTCCATATTTGTACTCAGCAAGGAGTCAGGGCTGGAAACCCCTGAGGTCAGGGCACTTGTCGGATCCATCAGCAGACAGGTAGGCAGCCTTATAGGGCATGCCAGACTCCAGAAGATGGCAGAAGAGGCCTATGATTCTGCAAACCTCTATCTTGACATCATGTCACATGACATAAATAATGCGAATACTGTTGCCCTTGGTTATGGTGAGATGCTCTCTGGTATGACGTCAGGAGAGGAGAAAGAGGTGGCAGACAAACTGCTCTCCTCACTCTGGCAGAGCAATGATATAATCAGAAATGTATCCACCCTCAGGATGCTCAGGGACTCTGAATCTGATCTTTCCGGGATTGAGCTTGATGAAATTATCAGAAGGGAGATCAGCTATTATCCTGATATCAGAATTATATATGAGGGTACAGATGCTGTGGTGATGGCAGATGGACTCCTGTCGGAGGTTTTTACCAATCTCATAGGCAACTCTGTGAAGTTCGGTGGCTGTTCATCTGTTATCATATACATATCAGTCAGGGATGAGATGGGGATGTCAGCAATATCTGTGGCAGACAACGGCCCTGGCATCCCTGACTCAGAGAAACCATTTGTATTTGAACGTCTCAGGCGAGGGGGAACAAAGAAAGGTGGGAAAGGCCTGGGCCTCTATATTGTCAGGAATCTTATTGAGAGGTATGGGGGTTGTGTATATATCAGGGATCGGGTGAAGGGTGATTCATCCTCTGGCGCAGAGTTTGTGATCCTTCTCAGGCCTGCCTGATCTGTCTCTCCCAGATCTGTACAGGGTCGATGGTAGCGTCAATCAGGAGATCAAACTCAATCTCATCAAGCCAGCCCGCCTTCTCAAACATGCTCATGAAGCAGATCCCAACCAGGTCTGTTTTATAATCTGCGATTGTCTCTTTTGCCATCATGGCACTGACAGGTACACCTGGCATGGCAAGTCCGCCCATCAGGATCACGACTGCCGGATTGAGTTCAGGGGCGGCCTCCGTAATCTGCATACCCATATCAGGGATCTCTGTGATCTTCCGTGCCTTTTTTTCATCAAGAAGTGGCACATAGATGAATTTCAGAGGCATATCGCGGGCTGTATAGGAGAGCAGTTCAATAAACGGTGTGCATGTGCCAGGGCAGCCATAGAAGATGACCTGATCGTCCTCATTCAGTCCGGCAGCTTTCAGGAACTTCTTAAAGGGCCTGAGCATGCCTGCCAGACCTGTGAGTTCTTCTTTTAACTCCATATGTGGTAATTGTGGTATCAGGTATAAAATTATTGCATTATACTGACTTTCTGCCTGTAATCCATGAAACCTATCTTTATAATAAGCAGAATTCCCAATTAACTCCTGATGAATCGCAATTTAAATATCACTGATCGTCCGACCCTGCTTCTGATCCTTGGTGTTATTATCATGGTGGTCGCGGCCTTCAGCAGTCTCCTTGATGTGGTTGTTGTGGCCGCATCTTTTGCAGTGGTGCTGATACCTCTGCACCGTCTCCTTTCGCAGTATATCAGACCGGCCTTCTCATCTCTGGTGATCACTATAGGTGTTGTTGGAGCAATACTGGGTTCCCTCTGGTTTACTCTGGTTGTTCTGTATAGGAACACAGATTATATCATTAAACTATTTTCTGCCATATTTGATGGATTCAGCCGCCGTGTTGAGGTCCAAGCAGGTGGAAAACTGGATGCAGTTCTTGTATTTCTGCCTGATCTGAAAGAGATTACACTTGGCATGGTGAAATGGCTTGAGGATGTGCTTGTAGGTTATATCACGGTTGTTCCTATGATGATTATAAAAATCCTGATCCTTGTGCTGTCCCTGTACCTGCTCATACTTGGGGGTGAGAAGGTAATCTCAAAGCTGGGTGAAATCCTTCCGATAAAGGTTGCCAATGCTGCCAGTTACATGGGCCGGGCTGTGGTCGATACATTATATTCAATATATGTTGTCCATGTGGCCATTGCCCTGGTCGTATTCCTGCTTTCTTTCCCGTTCTTTACGTTCCTTGGGTATGGCCATGTCCTCTTCTTCTCGATAATGACCGGGGTCTTTGCCCTGATACCCATATTTGGTCCTGTGATGGTCATCGCTTTCCTTGCAGTCTATGCCCTCGCGATTGGTGACTACAGGGGACTTGCTATTATCCTGGTTGTCGGGTGGCCTCTGCTCTGTGCCATACCTGACTGGGGAATGCGCCCTGTGCTGATGGGCAGGCATGCAAGCATCAATGCTGTTCTGATGTTCATTGCCTTCTTCGGGGGCATTGCTGTGATGGGCCTGTTGGGCTTCATACTTGGACCGGTTTTCATCACCCTTCTGATCTCGGCCTACAATCTCCTGACAGACAGGCCACAGGTTGAAGGGGTGGGAGAATAGCTATATAAATGTGAATACAAGCATTCTGGTGGTCTTACTGAATGATATCTGAGAATATCGGCGTCATATCACGCAGAAAAATGATCGCCGTGGTACTGGCCCTCCTTGTGGGGGTACTTGCCATTACTCTGTTTGGAGGGCTGACCGGTCCTCTTGCAGATTTTTTGAATGCAGGTCTTGAGGTGGCTGTATTTGTCATCCTTGCCATGCTTGCATATCTTGGAACTGAGAACCCCCGTGTCAGGCCTTTTGCGGTGATCTGGCTTCTGGGCCTTCTCTCTGGTGTGGCAATGTTTTCCATGGGTTTTGGGGTGATCTCGATCACAGGTCTTGAGATGGCTGATGATCTCCCTGCTGATCTGGATCTTGTGAGTATTCTGGAGATCTTCCTGCTCTGCATATCTGCGCCTGTTGTCAGTCTCATAGGTTTTTCACGGACTTTCAGGGGTTTTGTGGCCTCCTACCTGCCAATAGATCCTGATAATTTTGTACATACCATAGCTCTTGTCACTGTGCTGGCCCTGATCCTGATTCCCCCTATACCTCTGGCAGTGACAGGCATCCCCCCTCTTCTCTCTGAGCCTGTGCAGGAGGCCCTCGCAGGTGAGGATCTCACATCTGTGAGTCTGGATGCCTTCTCCCTGTTATGGACGGTATTTGGTTCATTCCTGCTTGTGGGTCTTTATGTCCGCAGGGACTTTGGAGAGGCCTGTGAGCGTCTTGGATTTGTATGGCCAAGTGCCAGGCAGGTTGCCGGGGCAGTGGTCCTGGCTGTCATCCTTGTAGGGGCCTTTACACTCCTTGACACAGGGATCACCGTGCTCTGGAAATCTCTTGGCTGGCCTGTCACAGACTCAGAGGCTGTGGAGTTTCTCTTTGCCTCGGCACTCACACCCCTTGGGATTGTGGTGGCCTCAATATCGGCCGGATTCGGGGAGGAACTTGCTGTCAGGGGTGTTCTCCAGCCCAGGTTTGGCATAATCCTGTCATCCCTGCTCTTTGCCTCTCTGCATGCCTGGCAGTATGCCTGGGACGGCCTGATATCAGTCTTCATTGCAGGCCTGGTCTTTGCCTGTGTCCGAAGATACTCCAATACCACGACCTCGGCCGTGACCCACACCCTCTATGACGCCATCCTCTTCTGGATGATTATGGTGGGGTTGTGAGTGTCAGGTGGCATGTGTTTATAGGCAAGGGTGCGAGCGTCAGCGAGCTTGAGAAAAACGTAGTGTTTGGAGGATCAATAATGTTGCAGTACCTCATAAAGTCCTGCCATGGATCCTCAATTCGTGGAAGACTCTCACCGGGAATTCCAGATAACCAGATATTTGGGATAAAACAATAAAGTCTTATCATATTCATGTATCCCTTAATCACATTCTTAAATTGATGATTTAAATTATTAAATGGAGAATTAAAATAACATTCAAAACAGAATCCGTACCAGATGATCAGGTCCAGGGCTGTACTATGAAAAGAATTATTGTTGTCCAGCGAAATGATCCAAATTCCGATGCTGCTAAAAATTCGCGGATGCTCTCAGAGCTCAGGGAGTTAGCACATGCTGCCGATTATGTGGTTGTTGGCACATTTGTGCAATCAATAGATCCTAACAGGAAGTACCAGATAGGTCCCGGTAAGGTGGATGAGCTTGTGGGGCTTGTGGAATCTCTGGATGCTGAAAAAGTAATTTTTAACAACCAGCTGTCGGTGACGCAGATCTATAATATCTCTGAGATGTGCAAATGTGAAGTAATGGACAGGTTCCAGCTTATCCTTGAGATATTTGCTGCAAGAGCCACTACAAGACGTGCAAAACTACAGGTGGAGCTTGCAAAGTTACGATATGAGCTTCCTAAAGCAAAGTCTATCGTTTCCCTGCAGAAGAAGGAGGAAAGGCAGGGTTTTATGGGCCTTGGAAGCTATGAGAATTCTTATGAGCAGGATATTAAGAAGAGGATCGCAAGGATCAGGATCGAACTTCTTCAGCAGGAAAATGGGAGCGAGTCACTTCGCACTTTCAGGCATGAAAAGGGATTTTCCCTTGTAGCTCTGGCAGGTTATACAAATGCGGGAAAAAGCACTCTTTTCCAGTCACTTGTAGAGGAAGAGACAGTGATCAAGGACATGCTCTTTACGACACTCTCTCCTACAACACGTTCTCTCACGGCAAACAACAGAAAAATGCTTCTGACAGATACTGTGGGATTTATCGAAGACCTCCCCCACCTGATGGTGGATGCTTTCAGGTCAACGCTTGATGAGATATTCCTGGCTGATATCATTCTTCTTGTGGTGGATATGAGTGATCCGGTGGATGTTATAAGACAAAAACTGGCTGTCAGTCATGATATCTTCTTGAAGAGAACACAGGGTGCTGTGATAGTTACTGCTCTTAACAAGACTGATCTTCTTCCTTATGAAGAACTGCATGAAAAACTGGAAGTGATCAAATATCTGTCCCCTGCCCCTGTCATGATATCTGCAAGATCAGGAGAAGGACTTAACGAACTTAAACAGCTTCTGTATGAGAAGCTTCCTGAATGGGAACATTGCAGGATATCCGTCCCGATGTCCAAAGAGGGTATGTCCATGGTATCATGGCTCTATGATGAAGGCATTGTGCACACAATCGGGTATGGTGATTCCATTCTCATGGGAATAGAAGCAAGGGATGAGATAATTCAAAAAGTAAAGCAATTTGTTATATCTTCTTAATAATATTGATATATAATTAATGTCTGTTCATATACGTGCGAAAAGTCGATATACAGGTTATTTGGGCTCTGTAGAAATCCTCTGACGGGAGGTGCGAATGAAATGAGCATGATAAACACGTAGTGTTTCGAGGGGATTGAGCCCCACACCCTCTGGGCGTGAGGCCCGGTTCAATCCTCGATTTAACACAGCCGCCCCCCCCGCCAGCCCTCAAAACACTCTGTGTTTTTCGAGTTCGCTTCGCTCACACCCAGCCTCAGGATAGTCCCCCTGTCGGGTTTCAGAATCCGGAATAAGTTTTCTCTCCGGGCAATCACGTTTCGAGGGGCTGGCGGGGGGGGCACCGGCTCCCCCCTGCCTTTGGGTGTGAGGCCCGGTTCAATCTCTGATTTAACTGGCATTTGGTGTAGGCAGGGGCCGTGCCGGCCCCGCCAGCCCCATGCTCAGGATAGTCCCCCTGTCAGGTATCAAAATTCAGAATAAGTTCCCTCTCTGGACAATCACGAGCCAGGGGGCTGGCGGGGGGGCACCGGCTCCCCCTCGAAACACTACGTGTTTCTCATGTTCGCTGATGCTCACACCTCGAAGACGCAAGCGTCTTCTCAAGCTCGTTTCACTCGCACCCTGCCTTATATTGCCGGTCTTGTAAAATCTGTGATCAAAATCAATTTCCTTATGTCAGAGGCACAGGATGTTACCCCTGTCAGGTATCAAAATCCAGAATAAGTTCCCTCTCCGGACAATCATGAGCCAGGAGGCCGGCGGGGGGGCTTGGGACCCCCTCGAAACACTAAGTGTTTCTCAAACTCGCTGACGCTCGCACCCTGCCTATTCATGATAGATATCAGGATAAATACTCCACAATAGATTCTGAAAAAAACTGTTCTTAATGTAGGCAGGCCGCCCCCCCGCTCGTGATAGTCCCCTAATTCAGACTTTTGTGTCATATCCTCTGAAAAATCATCAAGCCCTGGATCCAGACCTGACAGTAGTCAGAGAAAACGACACTTCAAAATCAGGATACAAAAAAAAAGATTATCAGAGATAGTCTGCGGGGGTTGGAATTGCTTCCTTGAGGCCCTTGCGTTTTCTGATCTCTCTTACAACATCCTTTACCATGCCCTGAGGCACAACATCGAAGCCTGCAAATTCTGTGCTCCACATGGCACGTCCTTCAGTTGCTGAGCGGATATCACCAGCAAAGCCGAAGAGCTCTGCGACAGGTGCTTTACCGACAACAGTGATGGTGTCACCCTCAGACTTCATATCAAAGACCTGACCGCGACGACCCTGAATCTGTGCAGTGGCGCCTCCCATGTTATCCTGAGGCACAGTGATCTGGATGATCTGTTTTGGCTCAAGGATTGAGTCGCCTGCAAGGAGCAGACCTGCCTTTACAGCAGAACGAACAGCCGGGATAACCTGTGCAGGACCACGGTGGATTGCATCCTCGTGTAGCTTGACATCTACGAGGCTGATCTTGACATTCTGAACCTGCTCTTCAGCGAGCGGGCCGCCTGCAAGAGCTTCTCTCCAGCCCTCAAGTACCAGTTCCATGGTCTCGTTGAGGTACTGAATACCCTTGGTCATGTCAAGGAAGATGTTGGTGCCTTCAATTGCCTTGAGACTCTTTGCCTCATCCTTGCTCAGACCTGCTTCAAGCAGAGCGTCACGGCGCTCAATTGCCGTGAGATTCATTGAGATCTTGCCGGACTTTATGAGCTGGACGAGATTGTCATCCATGGGCTCAAGCACAATGTAGAACCTGTTGTGGCGGTTTGGAGACTTACCCTCTACAGGGCCTGCCTTCTGGGTGACAGTCTCACGGTATACCACAATAGGTGGTGATGTCACGATCTCGACACCCTTGTCACGGGTGATACGGCCGGTGATAACCTCAAGGTGAAGCTCACCCATACCGGAGATCAGGTGCTCACCAGTCTCTTCATTGATGGTGACACGGACAGTTGGGTCTTCCTTTGCGACCTGCCTCAGGACTGTGACCAGCTTTGGCAGATCCTTCATGTTCTTTGCCTCGACAGCGACTGTCATGACAGGCTCAGAGTAGTGCTGAAGTGATTCAAATGGTGCCAGTTCTCTCAGACTTGTGGCCGTTGAACCAACGATTGCATCCTTAAGACCGGTGACTGCCGCAATGTTACCTGCAGGCAGAGACTCGACCTCGATCCTCTCTGCACCCATGAAGATACTTACCTGTGTCAGGCGGTTGGCCTTACCGGCGGTGCCCATCACAAAGAGCTCATTTCCACGCCTGAGTTCGCCTGAGAAGAGCCTTCCTGTGGCAACCTCTCCTGCATGTGGATCAAAGGAGATCTTGGTGACCATCAGACATGTTGGTCCCTGTGCATTGCATGTAAGCATTGACTGACCTTCCTTTGAAGAGGGGTCGCCATGCTTCCAGATGATAGGGATACGGCGTTTCTGAGCATCAAGGGGGTCTGGCAGATGGTGAACAACCATATCAAGAACAACATCACAGAGTGGGCTGCTCTTTGCAAGCCCCTTCATATCATTTATTATGCAGTGCTCATAGACATCCTTGAATGATACACCACTTGACTTCATGAATGGAACAGATACTGCCCAGTTGTAGAGTGCGGACCCAAAGGCTACAGTTCCGTCGAGAGCACTGAGTTTCCAGCCACTGTTGTAGGCTTCCTCATTCATGCCCTTGATAAGCTTGTTGACCTTGTCAATAACCTTGCCAAGACGGATCTGCATCTCCATCTCGTCAACCTTGAGTTCATTGATGAGACGATCGACCTTGTTGATGAAGAGTACAGGCCTTACACCCTCCTTGAGGGCCTGCCTGAGAACGGTCTCTGTCTGGGGCATTGTACCCTCGACAGCGTCAACAAGAACAACAGCTCCGTCCACCGCACGCATGGCACGGGTCACGTCGCCACCAAAGTCGACGTGACCTGGTGTGTCGATCATGTTAATGAGGTATTCAGTGCCCTTGTAGTTATGGACCATTGAGACATTTGATGCATCAATGGTGATCCCACGTGCCTGCTCTTCTTCGTCTGAGTCCATCCAGCAGGCATTTCCTGCGATCTCTTCACTGATCATCCCTGCACCTGCGAGCAGGTTGTCAGAGAGTGTTGTCTTTCCGTGATCGATGTGAGCGACGATACCAATGTTCCTGATCTGCTTAGGCTGACCCATCAGCCCCGTCACTCTCTCTACCATCTTTTTTCGTCTTGTCATTGGGCACCTTAAAAAAATGGATAGTTTTAACGTGCAGACTTAGCTACGCGTTCGCGTTCTTCCTTCTTTGCTACAGAGAAACTGCGTGAATCACCGTTTGCAGCTCCTATGAGCTCATCTGCAAGGCATGCACTGACAGTCTTTGCTTTTTTGTGACTTGCCTGGAGAACTCCACGGGCAATGAATGTGAGTGCCTGATCAACACGGCGCTGTGGTGCTGTGTCCACAGACTTTGGTACATTGATACCACCGTACTTGAGCCTGACAGTCTCCTCACGAGGGCCTGCATTGCCGACAGCGTCAACCAGTACCTGTGCAGGGTTCTTCTTGGTCTTCTTATTGATGATCTCGAAGGCGTCCTTGACGATCGTGGTTGTGAGTTCTTTCTTGCCGGTGTTGTGTTCAGTCTGCATCAGTTTGTTGATAAGACGCTCAACAATGAGCATCTCACTCTTTGCAAACTGCTGGCCTGCGCGCCTGCCACTGCAGTGGGGCACGATCATGGAGTGAACATTCACATATCTCTGCAGACCCGGGTCAGCGACCTGAACTTCTGAGAGATCCCAGCGGTTAAAGAGCAGACTCTGCGGTACAACATTCTCTGTGGTTTCTGTTTCTTCCACAGCAACGTTTTCCTCTGCGATAATTTCCTCTTCTGCCATTCTGGATCACCTACGCGGTTTTTCCTTCCTGCCTGTAACCATCTCTGTGAGACAGACATTGTTGACTTCGGTTACCTGGAAACGTACCCCAGGAATATCTCCCTTGGAACGTCCAAGTTTACCGCCGATACCTTCGATCGTGACCTCGTCGTGCTCATCAATGAAGTTGATGGCACCGTCGCCCACAGCAAATGCCGTGACCTGACGTCCGTTCTTGATCAGCTGAACACGGACACACTTTCTGATGGCCGAGTTAGGCTGTTTTGCTTCGACACCGACCTTTTCGAGAACTATGCCGCGTGCCTGTGGGGCACCTTCCAGTGGATCAGACTTGATATCAAGACCGAGCTGACGCCTGGCATAGTTTACGTCGCGCCACCTGTTGGACTGAGAGTCGCGCTTACATTTTCTGGCTGCAAATTTTCCATTTCCCATTGAATTTCCTCTTATCTTTGGATTGAAGTGCTATGGGCGTACCTCGTTGTGCAAGTAACTAACGTGCGAAACCGATATATATATTGTGGACGGGAGACAGTCCCCCATTTCCGTAATCTGCCGGGATATTCGGTTATGGGGGATTCAGGCAGATACATTCCCTGTTCTGATCTCCCCGCCGCTGCCACTCTCATACCTAATTTCTCCAGATATATCTGTTCTCACAGGGTATTAGTATGTCGGCAGGGGCGCACATCTCAACCCCTGCTCGGGGCACTCCTTTCTGCTGCCTCTGTTATGCATCTGACCTTTGCCGATCACCAGAGCATTATATGATCTGATGCCAAAACTGTGACCAATATGATGCGGATATATAAGGAAGCATATTTCGAGGCGAGCCACCGCCTGCTTCATTATGAGGGGAAGTGTTTCCGCCTGCACGGCCACCAGTGGCGGGTAGAGGTCTGGATGGAGGGCGAGCCTGACCCTGAGACACAGATCCTTGCGGACTATAATCTCATCAAGGGCGTTGTCAATACCTTTGATCATCAGGTCATCCTGAACAGAGAGGATCCAATGGTAACGTGTCTCTCAGAGTTCCAGGAGGTTGTGACCACACCAGGGGACCCCACAAGTGAGAACCTGGCCTGTGTAATTGCAGGAATGATCAATGAAAAATGCCAGGCAGTCGGTAATGATGCCTGTGTCACGAAGATCAGGGTATGGGAGTCGACAAGCTGTTATGCAGAATGGAATTATGAGAGTCAGTGAGATATTTCTGAGCCTCCAGGGTGAGGGCCGGATGCAGGGCCGCCCCACAACCTTTGTGAGACTGACAGGCTGCAACCTCAGGTGCGTCTGGTGTGACACGAAGTACGCCCAGGAGGGCGGTGATGAGATGGCTGAGGAGGAGATCCTCTCTGAGGTTGAGGAGCTTGGCTGCCATCATCTCTGTATCACCGGCGGAGAACCGCTTGTTCAGGGCAAAACTCTCCTGCCGCTCCTTACAAAACTCAGCACTGCCGGGTACAGCATCGAGATCGAGACAAATGGCACATTTGACTTCAGGGCCTTCCAGCCATATGCCTCGATCTGCATGGATATGAAATGCCCATCTTCAGGCGAGGAGAGCAATGCCAGTCTCCTGCCATACCTGCACGATGTGGATTCAGTCAAGTTCGTGATCGCTGATGAAAAGGACTTCAGATATGCCGAGAAGATCATCATCTCGGCGCCCTTCCTGAAATGTGAGATATTTATCTCTCCTGTGGAGGGCAGTGACTATGCTGCCATTGCCGATCTCCTTGTGGAGGCGATGCTGCCTGCACGCTTCCAGCTTCAGGTACACAAGATTGTGGGGGTGAAATGATGCAGGCAGTCTGCCTGATGTCAGGCGGGATGGACTCCTCTACCCTTGCCTATGTCGCAAAGGATATGGGCTATGATATACTGGCCCTCCACCTCAGGTACGGCCAGCTCACAGAGACAAAGGAGCTTGAGTGCGCAAAGAAGATCGCAGACTCCCTTGACGCATCTGAGTTCCTTGAGGTGAGTCTGGATTATCTTACACAGATCGGTGGGAGCAGCCTTACTGATCCCTCTATGAAGGTACATGACCATGGTGAGGAGGAAGACAAGGGCCTGCCAAATTCCTATGTGCCATTCAGGAATGCAAACCTGCTCTCTATTGCCACCTCCTTTGCAGAGGCCAGGCATGCCGATGCCATCTTCATTGGAGTCCAGTCCTCTGATTATGTGGGCTATCCTGACTGCCGCCCGGAGTTTACAGAGGCCTTCCAGCGTCTCATTGATACAGGCACCTCTGATGAGGTGGATATCAGGCTTCAGACCCCCTTTGTAAGACTGAACAAGACTGATATCCTCAGGAAGGGGCTTGAGCTCGGAGTGCCATATGAGAATACCTGGTCATGCTACCGTGAGAACAGGCCGGCCTGTGGCACCTGTGACTCCTGTTTTTACCGTCTGGAGGCATTCAGGGAGCTTGGTATTGAGGACCCGATCCCATACAGGAAGGCTCTGTAATGGATATCTACACCGGAAAGAGGATGAGGATCGAGAAGAACCTTGTCACCTTCCCTGGCGGCCGGCAAAAAGAGCGTATTGTTGTGAGGCCCGGCGGGGCAGTCGCGATGCTGCCAATTGATGGCGAGTTCTGCTATCTGATCAGGCAGTACAGATATGCGATCGATGCCTGGATCTATGAGGTTCCGGCAGGCACGATGGAGGAGGGGGAGAAGCCCTCTGAGACAGCGGCCCGTGAACTGATAGAGGAGATCGGGATGGCAGCCGCAAGCCTTGTCCCGCAGGGCTTCGTGTATACCACCCCCGGGTACACAGACGAGAGGATCTATCTGTATGAGGCCCGCGGCCTCACGCCGTCCAGTGAGTATGATAAGGATGACGACGAGCAGATAGAGGTTGTGAAGTTAAAGACAGCTGATATCCCGGGAATGATAGAAGAGGGCACGATCGTCGATGCCAAGACTATCTGTCTGGCCTGGCGTTGTCTGAGGTGAGGGGTGGCCGGATCCCCGAGGCTCACTTTTAATGCTGACTGAGTAGAATAAATAGGTAGATCTTGCAACGGAGAACAGGTGAATGGCTGAAGAAATTGAGATGGACGATGCGCGAAAGCGATATGAATTCAAAAAGACATTAGAGAAGCTTTCTTCAAAGGAGGGGAATGGCACAGAGCTGATCACGATTTACATGCCCCCTGATAAACAGATATCAGATGTAACTTCCCAGCTGAGGGACGAGTTTGGACAGTGCTCCAATATCAAGAGTAAACAGACCCGTACAAATGTCCAGAGTGCTATATCATCCATCCTTGCCCGTCTGAGATACTATAAACACCCGCCTGAGAATGGCCTGGCAATCTTCTGCGGCACCATCAGACTTGGGGGTGACAGGACAAGTCTTGAGACTGTTATCATCGAGCCGCCTGACCCGGTGA
>Ga0265294_10006452_pt1 | contig 14080 bp, 12 predicted proteins | sample MunlanPumphouse3_FD_192504 | JGI IMG/M metagenome (GOLD analysis project Ga0265294, IMG submission 192504) | Groundwater microbial communities from a municipal landfill in Southern Ontario, Canada - Pumphouse #3 | ecosystem: Environmental > Aquatic > Deep subsurface > Groundwater | place... | reverse complement strand
CATAACCATTTGCTTTTGATAAGTAGGATTTAAAACTTTAGGGAATTTCTTTTCTTTTAATAATTCTGAAGAAATTAAATCAACATAAATCGAAGTACGTTTAATGTGGTCACCGGTATTTTTATCTCTACTTTCAACCATGTTTGCTAATGCCAAAACTATATTTCGCTCCATTCTAAGCATTAAAGCAGCTTGTTGCTCAATCTTAGAGAAATCTTCAGCGATTTTGTTCTCAGCATTAAGCATTGCAACATATAAATCCTGCATTTCATCATTGGAGTCAATTGGTTGTGTCCTAATTACGCTATTACTAGAAGTAATCTTTTTAATACCAGTCTGACTTAATTCTTTAGATTCAAGAACTAGGCCTTGTACTGGATTTATGACCAGCAAATCAACTAATTTATAAGTTATAGCGCTAATAATCATAAGAATCGAAATTAACATAACAATAATTTTTGTCATAAAAGTTATTATATCTTTACGGAGTGAACTCATATCAATATCAACACCAGCATATGCGACCTTTTCTCCACTACTATTTATAATTGGAACATAATAAGAAATTAGCCACCATCCCTCATAGTCATCTGCAATGACAGGTCCAATAGTATCGTAATTATATGTATCTAGCATTTCGGTTTCGTAATCGCCAAAATCAGATTGAAAATCTTCTTCATAGCCTAAAGGCGAACCATCAAGAGTTGGATTATCTAAATCAAATACAACAAAGCACTTCGTTTCCCCTGATGAATTTTTACCAATCTTATAAACATATAGAAAAGTAATTGCTGAACTTGCATCATAGATTTTTTGTAATTTGCTTTTGCTTCGAGATATTTAGCATCAGTCTCATCATTAGTTTCTAAATATCCATCAACAGCATCTCCATCCACTGTTTTAGAAACAAGTGAAGCGTAATCACTAGCCAAAAGTCCGTAATTATCCATACTTTTTTCTTGATAAGTCTCTTTTGTAGTAACACCAAAAGCTACACCAACAAGAAGATAAGCAAACAAAGTTAAAGAAATAAATTTTACACGAATAGAATTCTTTCTAAATTTCTCATGGTTGCCATTATTTACGAAAGCAAAATGATGTTTTTCATCTTTTAAATAATTCTCACCATGTTTAAAAAGAAGCAAAAACTTATTTGGCAATATGTAAAATAAGATGCCAATTATTAGCAAACTTACAAATTTATCTAATAAATCAATTAAAAAATCAGCAGTCAATTGCGACCAAAATAAACTAAAATTCAAATTATCAAATAAGTAATAAGCAAATGGAGCACTAGTTCCAGTTCCTATTCCATCACCATATAAAAGCCAAGTAAGAATTGATCCTAAAACTCCACCATAAAATGCAAAAAGAACTACACAAATAAGCAAACACCACCATTTTCTAAATATTCCCTTTACAGAAAAAATGGTTGTAGTAACAGCTATTAAAATGCTTACAACACTATAATAAATTGATACAGGATCAAATATGCAATTTAATAAATTGCTTACAAAACCAACTAATATACCTGGCAAAAGTCCACCAAAAGCAGCAGTCAAAATAGTACCAATTGAATCTAAATATAATGGAGCTCCAGAATATTTAATTAATATAGACAAACCAAAATTCAATCCAATACAAAATAACGCTAAAGCCCAATTTTTCCAATTTTTTATGAAATATTTTTTGAATTTCATATTTTAATTTTAGCACTATTATTATTTTCAACCTGAAATATGCTCGTAATTTTAATTATTTTATACAAAAATAATGTTTTTGAACAAAAATAAGATGTTGCACAAAAAAAGGCATATGCATATATGCCTCTATTTATCGCATCAATGCGAATTAAGGTTATTCGCCATCCGCTAAAAATGTTTCTAGTTGATAAACGCCTTTTTCTTTACCAAAAATAAATATATGATCACTTGGATTAATTTCATAGTCCTTATTTGGCAAGAATGTTTTGTTTTGTCTTGAGACAAGAATAATATTTACCCCAAATCTGCTTGGAGCAGCCAAATCAATTAAGGAAATTGGTTTTACTGTCTTTGGAATATTTAGTTCATAAACATTATAACCATCCGCAACTTTATAATAATCCATAACGTTATTTGAACTCATACGCATTGCAAGAGATTCGGACGCTATATCAAACGGAGAAATAACAGAGTCTACACCAAGTTTAATTAATAATTCTTCATAAACAGCATCATCAATTCTGCATGTTATCTTTTTAACACCAATTTTTTTAAGAGCTACGGCAGTTAAAATAGTCGTTGCTAAATTAGCTTGAGTGTCCTGACCAAAAGCAATGATTGCGTTATCTGCCTCACCTACGCCTGCTTCAAGCAAAGCATCAGCATCTGTTGAGTCGCAGCAAACAGCATTATCAATAAGATAACCAATTTTAGCAACGTTGTTTTTATCTCGGTCTATAGCGATAACATCAACGTCTTTATCAGCAAACGCGTTGACTAGACCAATGCCAAATCTGCCAAGACCAATAACTACAATAATTTTTTTCATAAATTTCTCCTTTATCCAATTGATATATCTGTTTCAAGATATGAAATATCATCGCCCTTATGTCTGAAAAATGGATTCCACATTGTTAGTATCGTAACAGGACCTAAACGACCAAAGAACATTAATAAGCACAACACTATCTTCGACCAAGAAGTAATTGATGTTGTTATTCCCATCGAAAGTCCTACAGTCCCAAAGGCTGAGAAACACTCGTAGAATATTTCTGTAAAGCTAAATTTACTTCCTTCATTAATTGTAATAAAAAATATACATAATGTAATACCAAATAAAGCAAGAGCGAATAAAATTAACGCTTTACGAATGCATTCCCTACTGAGTTCACGTTTATAAATGATGGGCTTCTTCCCAGTAAATAAACCAGATATAGCAGCAAGAACAACAAAGAAAGTTGTTGTCTTAATACCACCAGCTGTAGACAATGGTGAACCACCAATAAACATAAGAACACAAGACAAAATAACAGTTGATGACTTGATTGTTTGACCAACATCGAAAGTGGTAAAACCAGCAGTTCTCAAGTTAACCGAATAGAAAAATGCTTGAAGCCAAGTAATTGAATCGCCTTGTAAAATCTTTACAAGCAAGAAAGACGAAATAATTAAAATTCCATTTGTTATTAAAACAATTCTTGTTTGAATAGAATATTTGCTCCACTTTTTCATCATGAATATATCTTCATAAATCAAAAATCCTAGACCACCACATAAAATAAGAAAACATGTATTTAAATTTAATAGAACATTATCTTTGTAAGCAATCATTGATGTCGAGCCAATAATATCAAATCCTGCATTATTAAAAGATGAAACAGAATGGAAGATTGATATTCCAACCGCTTCCCAAAATGGATAATCTTGGGCAAACACTATTAAATTTATACATGCACCAAAAACCTCTAAAACAAGCGTTATTAACATAATGTGTTTTAAAAGTTCGCGTAATTCACCATAACCTGATTGACTTAAAGACTCTTTAACTACATTTGCGGCTGAACGATTAAACCTTTTACCAGTTGAAACTATTACAAAAGAAACAATAGTAACTAAACCTAATCCACCAATTTGAATAAGCAAACACATTACTATCTTTCCAAATACTGAAAGCGAATCTCCAATAGAAGGCACAACCGATAAACCAGTAACGCATACAGCAGAACAAGACAAAAATAATGAGTCTATATAAGAAAGTGGGTTTGACATATCACTAGAAGAAAAAGGTAATACCAATAAAATTGATCCAACGAAAATAACCAAAATAAAAGAACCAATAATATACATTAATGGTTTCATTATCTTTAATCTTTTTCTTGTGTGTTTTAAATCAATATTGCTCATAATTTCTTTTATAAAACGCTTTTATTTTAACACAAAATAGCCTCTAAACATAGGCAAATAACAAACCTCAAAAAGAAAAAACTCCCTAAACTATCAATTAGGAAGTTTTCTATTTATTTAAAGAAATCTTATATACTAAGCAACGACTATTTAACTACTATTACTCGTTCTTTCAGTGGAAGATAATCCTTTTTATCGGCTTTTACCTTAGTTTTTCCAAAAACTATTTGAGCTTCTAATTTCCAGGTTTTAGGGATTGAATATCTCTTCATCAAAACATCGTCAATCAAAGGATCATAGTGTTGCATATTTGCCCCATACCCTAAATTAACAAGTTCTAACCACAAAGCATAAGCTAAAATTCCAACGTTTTGTTCTCCCCAATAATCTTGTCGATTACTAAACCCTGGAAAGCTTTTCTTTAAATCATCAATCTTTTCAATATCCTTATAAACTAATATGGTTCCATAAGCTGCTTTAAAAACATCAATTTTAGGTCCTGTTTTTTTGAAAGCTTCTGGAGAAACAATTCCTTTAAGAATACCCTTTGTAGTATCCCAGATAAATGCATGTTCCTTACCTAACGCAATAACTATATGTGTAGCCATTGAATTAAAAGCTGTAGGAGCTTCCTTAATTACTTCTTCTAAACTTTTAACAAGTTCATCATCTTCAACAACCTGCTTGTTTTCTAACATATATGTAGAGCGACGAGCCTTAACTAAATCTATGTATTCCATAATTTATACCTCTTATTTATTATTTAATATTTCAAAAATAAACAATAATTTTATGCTTGTTAAAAATTATCTGTTTTGTAATTTTCCTGTTTTAATTAATTTATTAATCTCAACCTCACCTCTTACGGTTTCAAAGCCATCTTTAGTTGGAATTAATAAGACAGGAACAGTTTTAATCTTTAAACTTCTAATTATTTCTTCACCACTTTCAGTATCCCAGTTAATTTTTTCATAGCGAATATTTGCCTTATCTAATAATCTTTCAGCCATTTTACAATGTGGACAATCAGTCATCATTGCTAAACTTAACTTTTCAATTTTAACTGGACTATAAACAATTTCTTTTTTATCTTCTTTTTCGGTCTCAAAATTACATAGCTTTGTTTCACTAACATATGGTTCAATGACTTTTTCTAAGTCTTTAATGGTGGCGGTTGGCTCAAATCTAGCAACAACCTCTCCATTAACGTTGACCAAAAATTTAGTAAAATTCCACTTTATATCACTAGATTTCTCCCAATTCCTATCTTTTTTAAGATTAATCTCGCTAAGAATCTTTGTTAACTTATGTTCTTTATTAAAACCTTTAAACCCTTGTTTACTTTTTAAATAGGTATAAAGTGGGTCTTCGTTTTGACCATTTACTTCAATTTTATTAAACCTTGTAAAAGTAGTTCCATATTTAACTCTACAGAAATCATCAATAGTTTCTATATCTTCTGGAGCTTGCTCCCCAAACTGGTTACATGGAAAATCTAATATTTCAAATCCACATCTTCCATACTCTTCATATAAAGTTTCTAAATCTTTATAAGTTGGAGTAAAACCACATCTTGTTGCAGTATTTACTATTAATAAAACCTTCCCTTTATACTTAGAAAGAGACACTTCCTCCCCTGCTTTATCTAAAACCTTAAAATCATATATATTCATAAATTAATCTCCTTTTTATGTAATAAGATTAATAGATGAAAATAAAGAAATCAATTAATATGCTTTAGAGATTTTGCTTGCTTAGTTCTAAAGATTTATCCTTTGCTTTTACCTCTTTAATATGAATAATAAGCATATATGCAACTATCATAATAAACACAATTGCTTCGGTAATTAGCATAGCGTACCAAATAGAAAAACTATTAATTTTTGGTAAGATGAATAGTAATGGGACACTAATAACTAAACCCCTTAAAGCTGAGACAATAAATGCAAACAAAGGCTTTAATATCGATTGAAAATAATACACTGAAAATACATTAAATGGTAAAAAGATAAAAACTAAACAATACGCGCGCATAATACTAGGTGCAATTGATAAAACCTCACTATTTGCATTCATAAATAAATTAATAGACCCATTAGGACTAATTAAAACCGAACTTAACCAAATTGCACTAATAATTATAATTGTCACAACGCCATATTTATAAATTTTATTCACTCTATCCTTGTTATTTGCACCAAAATTCATAGATATTAATGGCTGACTAGCTTGACCAACCCCATATGCACAACATTGTACAAAAGTATTTATATTTATAATAACTCCATAAACAGCTAAAGCATTTTCATTAAAATAGCTTAATATTTGATTATTAAAAACGATTGTTAAAATTCCCATAGATGTGTCAACAAAGAAACTTGAAAACCCATTAAAAAATATGCTTTTACTCTTTTTAAATATTTCCTGAGGTTTAGCTAACTTTAATGTATTTTTCTTTTTAAAGAAATGTAAACACATAATAATTAAAGAAACAACATTACATAATACTGTTGCTATACCAGCGCCCTCTATTCCTAAATTAAATGTAAAAACAAAAAGATAATCTCCCAAAACATTAAACAAGCCACCACAAATTATTCCAACGGTAGCAAGAGAAGGATCGTTATCGTTTCTTAAAAAAGCAGCTAATATCTGATTAAATAAGAAAATTGGAACTGTAAACTTAATTGAAACTAAATATTTTTCAGCAAGTGGAATTAAAGCTTCGGTAGCACCAAACATAATTAAAATTTGTCTCTCAAATACAATTAATAAAATCCAAACAACTAAAGAAATTACTAATGTAAGTCCCATACCTACACTAAATATTTGGTTTAATTCGTTTGAATTTTTCCCTTCACCTTTAGCTTTAGCCCAAAAAATAGCACTTCCCATTCCAGTTAATAGACCAAGACTATAAATAATATTCCAAATTGGCGCAACAATTGCCGTTGCTGCACTACCACTTGCACCTTCATATTGGCCAACCATCATCATATCAACAACGCTATATAACGAAGATATTAATGCACTTCCAAACGAAAAGAATAAATATCTTAAATATAGTTTAAGCGGATTATCTTTAATAATATCCATAGAGGACTCCTTACCAGTCAAATAAAAAACTGGATTTGATTGCGGGTATTCCACCTGCCACCTTATCCAGTTATCATTTCTAATGAATGAATCGCCCTCCGTGTGAGCAATTAATATTTAATGACTTTAGATTAGCAAAGTCAATACAGTATTTTTAGTTTATTTTTAATTCTTCTTTTTTTATCTTTTTGCACTCTATTACAACAATTATTGAAGTAACAATTATTGAAAGAACATCAGCAATTGGAGCCGCATATAAAATACCTTCTATACCGAAATATATTGGTAAAATAATTACTCCCGGAATTAAAAATATTGTGTCTCGTGAAAGTGATAATAGAATTGCTTGTACTGGTTTCCCAATTGATTGAAGAAATATGCAACTTGCTTTTTGTAAACAAGTAAATAAAATGCAACTTAACCAAATTCTAAATGTTAATAAAGCAAATTTAGTATAAGCTTCATTTTCGCTTCCAAAAATATTAATAATTACTTCAGGAAATAATTCAAAAATTAAAGTTGCGATAAGGCCTATTATCGTACATGAAATTATAATTATTTTGAACGTTTTAAGCACACGATCGTATTTTTTTGCTCCATAGTTAAAACCTATTATTGGTTGCCCACCAACCGCGATACCAACAATAATAGAAATTACAATTGCGAATACTTTCATTACAATTCCTATAACTGATAGAGGAATATCTGAACCATATTCAGAATTTACACCATACTTTACCATCAAATTATTAGTAATTGCACAAACGATAACGATTGATATTTGTGTAATAAAACTAGAAATGCCTAATAGAACTGCGCTAAAAAGAAGTCTCCCATTAAACAAAAATGATTTTTTGTTAAATTTAAAACTTTTAGTATGAAAGAAATATGCAATTGCCATCACAAATGATACGAATTGACCAAGAATTGTAGCAAAAGCTGCTCCTGAAACACCTAAATTTAAAGCAAATATGGCAATTGTATCACATATAATATTAATTATTGCACCAACAACCATCGTTAACATTGAATATTTTGGGCTGCCATCGGCACGAATCACCGAAGCTAATCCGCTACTCAACATATAAAATGGCATACCACAAACAATAATCCTAAAATAATCACGAGCATAATCCAAACATGTATCTGTTGCTCCAAATAGATAAAGTATCTGGTCAGTAAACAAGAACCCAAATAACACGATAAGTAAACTAATAATAGTCATTGCAATAATGCCATTACCAATTGTTTTTGGACCACTTTCTTTATCTCCAGCCCCTAAAGATATGCTTAATTTTGAAGCACATCCATCTCCTAATAAAAGAGCAAAACCCAGACCAATTACTGTAATTGGATAAACAACATTTGTTGCAGCGTTGCCTAAATAACCAACTCCTTGTCCTATAAATATTTGGTCAACAATATTATATAAAGCACTTACAAGCAAAGATAAAATAGAAGGAATGGAAAATTTTAATAATAAGCCTTTAATTTTTGATTCTCCTAAATACGAACTGTTGTTACTTTGCATCATTACTTCTTCCATAAATTTCTCCCGTAAAAAAACGCCTAGCATCTGAAACCCGTCTCCGGAAATGCTAAGCGTTTTTTGTTTTAGTAAATGTGATTATTCTCAAATCACTTTTGGGATTATAGCAACTTACCAAAAATATTTCTAATATTTTTTTAAATTTTATATTAAAAATATCGGCATATTCAATTTGCATGAATGCGAGATCGATTATTTTACTTTAACTCCATCTACACCATAATGTTCAATCATATAGTCAATATCTTTATCACCTCTACCGGATAAATTAACTAAAATCGAACCATGGTGCATTGTTTTAGCTAATTTCATTGCATATGCAACAGCATGTGCGCTTTCAAGGGCAGGAATAATTCCCTCTAAACGTGACAATTTATAAAAGGCATCTACGGCTTCAGCATCTGTTACGCCATCGTAAGATATCCTACCAATATCATGAAGGAAAGCATGTTCTGGGCCAACTGATGGATAGTCTAAACCACTTGCTATTGAATAAACAGGGAGAGGTTGATTTTTATCGTCTTCGATTACTAAAGATTTAAATCCATGTAAAATACCTTCTTTCCCATATTTAATACTTGCAGCATTGTCTCCTGGTTTTTCACCTTTCCCTAATGGTTCTACTCCAACTAACTTTACTGGATCGTTTAAAAATCCGCTAAAAATACCTATAGAATTTGAACCACCACCAACACATGCACAAACAACATCTGGTAATTCACCCGTCATCTCTAAAAATTGCTCTCTTGCTTCTTTACCAACAACCATCTGAAAATCTCTAACCATTAATGGGAATGGATGTGGACCAACCACTGATCCTATACAATAGAAAGTATTTTTATAATCTTTTAAATAAGCTTCAAAAGCTGCATCAACAGCCTCTTTTAACGTTTGATTACCTTTTGTTACAGGAATTACCTTTGCTCCAAGAATTTGCATTCTAGCAACATTTGGCGCTTGTTTTTTAATATCTACTTCCCCCATATAAATCTCGCATTCTAAACCAAAATATGCAGCAGCAGTCGCAACAGCAACTCCATGCGAACCTGCACCTGTTTCCGCAATTAATTTCTTTTTACCTAAATATTTAGCAAGCAACCCTTCGCCCATACAATGATTAATCTTATGAGCTCCAGTATGATTTAAATCTTCTCTCTTAAGGTAAATTTGAACTTTTCCAATTGAATTTGATAAGCGTTCGCAATGATAAACTGGGGTTGGACGCCCTTGAAACTCTTTTCGTATTCGACGTAACTCATTAATAAATTTCGTTGATTTACAAATTGTGAGATAACCATCATAAATTTCTTGAAATGGTTTTTCTAATTCTTTTGGAACATAAGCTCCACCATACTTGCCAAAATAACCCTTTTCATTTGGGTAATATTTAAAATAAGTAGAAAAATCTACATCATATTGTTCCTTTTCCGGAACTATTTTATCTACTTTTATTGATGCCCTTCCATCGTTTGGTTTAGTTGCATCGCTGGGAATTAAATAGCTCTTCCCAACTCTTAGAACCCCTGGAATTCTATCGTTCTCTATGAGAACTCGCACTCTTCTTTCATTAATCTTCCATAAATCTGAAATTTGTTTAACTGATAAATAATTCATAATATTTTATAAACTCCTAATTTTAGATAATATACCGATTACGGAATATTATCAACAAATTTTAACAACAATAGCAAATAACTATATTTCTTAATTACAATTTTAATTATTTAATGAAAGGAAAAATATTTATACGTATAATAAATAAGGATTTAAAATGAATTTAATTTTTACAAATAGTATTACTCAAAATATTTTAGAAGCTCTAGGTTCAACCAATTTATGGATAGCCATAGTTAAGAGTATAGCCATAATATTAATTGGTTTTGTTTTAACAAAAACTAAATTGTTGCCAGAAAATACAAATAAAGTTCTTACCAAGATTGTTATGCTTATTTGTCTGCCTTGTTTAGCTTTTGCTTCATTCATGACAAATGTTACAAAAGATTCTTTTAATAGCGCTATTTTTTCATTTGTTTATGGATTTATAATCTATATCATTTTTATATTATTATCAAAGATACTATTTTTATGGGTCAAAGATCCTTCAAAAAGGAAAGTTATGGGCATTCTTTTTGTTTTTGGCTCAACAACATTCTTTGGGCAACCATTAATTAAAGCTGTTTTCCCTGATGCTTTTAATGATTCAAGTATGTTTAATATTGCTTTCAGAGTCTTTTTATATAGTTATGCTTATTATGTTATTTGTATTGATAATAAAAAGAATATTACTAAGCAAGAACAAACTAACGATATTCCATTAAACGAAAATGAAGAAAAAAATCTCGAAAAAGAAAAACCTCTTAACATTGTTAAGAAGATTTTTGCAAATCCAATCATTATCGCTACATTTTTAGGTTTTATTTTATGGACTCTGCAATTGATTGGTGATACTTCTGATACAAATAATTGGTGGGTAGTAACAGTTAATGGTGTAAATAATGAACCTGTTACTGGTGCTTTTTGGAATATTTCAATTTCTTTACCATGGCTTTATCAAACAATAAATACTCTTGGAAGTCTATCTTCTCCACTTGTCTGGATTGCTATAGGCTGCACTCTTGGCAAAGTTCCTTTCAAAACTGCAGCTAGCGATAAAATGGTTTGGATACACTCTTTAATGAGAATAATCTTACTTCCACTAATTAACTTCGCTTTATTATTTTTAATAAATTTAATTCCTGGTATAAACGTTACTTTTAATACAGTTGTAGCTACGACATTAATGTGGGCTGTTCCACCATCAACAGTTGCTACAACTTATTGTATAAACACAAATAAAGAAGCAACATTTGCAAGCTCTTGTCAATTAATCGCAACTTTAATTGCAGTCGTTTTTATACCAATTTATATAATCCTATTAACGTTAGTCCAAAGTTCTAATATTTTTTGCTAAAAAATAGAGTGTTGCGTTCATGCAACACTCTAATAATAATCGTTAAAAAGTATGAATATTTTTTAAATCTTCAAATAGTTTTCTCGTTCCCAATCAGTAACAAGCACTCTATATTCTTCCCATTCTTGAGTCTTTGCTTCAATATATTTATTAAAAATATGATCACCCAAAACCGACTTTGCAAGTTCGCTCTTTTTAAATTCTTTTATTGCATCTTTTAAATTTTCTGGAAGATTTTCGATTCCTTGAGCTTCACGTTCTTCTCTAGTTAATTCAAAAATATTATCGTAAACAGGAGCAATTAATTCCTCTTTTTTATTAATTTCACTCAATCCAGAAGCTAAAATTACAGCCGCCATTAAATAAGGATTTGCGCTTGGATCAACATTTCTAACTTCAGTTCTTGTACCGGCACCTCTTTTTGCAGGAATTCTAATCATTGAACTACGATTTGCATCGCTCCAACATATATAACATGGAGCTTCATAACCAGGTACAATTCGCTTATATGAGTTAATGATTGGATTTGTAATCGCACAAATGCTACGACTATTTTTTAATATTCCATTTATCCATCTTCTGCAAAGATCACTAAGTTCTAAGGGTTCCTTTGGATCATAAAACAAATCTTTCCCACTCTCATCGCAAAGTGAACAATTAACATGCATGCCATTACCAGCCATAAAAGCTACGGGTTTTGGCATAAACGTAGCATAAAGATGATGCTTACGCGCAATTTGATGCACTACTTCTTTGAAAGTTTGAATATTATCGCAGCAATCAAGAACATTTGCATACTTAAAATCTACTTCATTTTGTCCTGGCCCAACTTCGTGGTGGCTTGCTTCAACTTCAAAGCCAAGCTTTCCTAGTTCAATAACAATATCGTGTCTACAAGTTTCGCTTAAATCAATTGGAGCCATATCAAAATAAGAGGCATCATCACTAAAGTTTAATGTTGGGTTTCCATTTTCATCTTCTTTTAAAAGATAAAATTCAGGTTCAACTCCCATATTAAAGTTAGCAAAACCAAGCTTATGCATATGCTCAATTTCTTGTTTTAAAACATAACGTGGGTCTCCTTTAAATGGCTCCCCATTTGGAAGATAAACATCACAAATAAATCTAGCAACTCTTCCGTATTCGTTATTTTGTAAAGGCAAAATTTTCCAAGTATGTAAGTCTGGATGAAGATACATATCAGCTTCTTTAATACGAACAAATCCTTCAATTGAAGAGCCATCAAACATAACCTTACCATCTAATACTTCTTCAATTCTCGAAGATGGAACTTCTACAGATTTTATCGTCCCAAGCATATCGGTAAACTCAAGCTTAATATAAAGAACGTTCTCTTTCTTGACTTCGTCTAGAATAGACTTTCTGTCATACTCCTTCATAAGAAATCTCCCTTTTCAATATTGCTAATTATATTCTTGTGAGATTTTTATGGTTTAATTTTTTTATGCAAAACAAAAAAATTAATACTATACAAACATTTTTAGTATTTTTTTAGTAATCTTATCTATTTTTAAAAACTATTAATAAAAAAATTAATATATTATTTGGTGAAATTATAAACAAATGAAGCAGTTACATCACTATCAGTAGTTTCACTATTTGAATAAGTAGAAACAAATGTTGCTTCGTATTTATCACCATTTTTAGCGAACGTTTTAGCAACAACACCAAACGATAATGACTCAGTACCAACACCAGAGATTGCAGAAACTACAGTTATAGGTTCTCCAGTAGATACAGTTATATTTAAAGATTCAGAATCAATACCTTTATTGTCATTTGGAACCATTATAGCAAAAAGACTGGTTTCATCTTCTGTATTAAAAGCAAGATAACCAGAATTGTATTCTGTGTCAGTAATTTTTATAAAACTTCCAAGGAAGCTTTTAATTTTACTATCCAATTTAACAAATGAAGACACCTCATTATTAACAGATCCTAATAGAGCAAAATAACTCTTTTGATCATAGCCACCTTAATAAGTTTCAGTTGCAGCATCTTGGCTTAATTTAAATGTTTCGCCAACAAGTGGGTGACCACTTTCGCCACAACTAGCCAACATAACTCCAAATAAGCAACCAAGAATTAATAATTTGTTTTTCATAATAATACCCTATCTAATTTTACCATTTTTGAAATAAAAGTCTTTTTAAAATTAATCGCATATATGCATTTTCAATCATTGAAACTTTGCTTTCTCTTCCCATAAGTTTGTAATATTTAAGCCACAAATCAATCGATTGAAGCGGAATTTTTTCGCCATCTAAATCATAATATTCAATAATTTGATTTGGCTTAAGCGAACAATCATAATCTATTCCATTATTTACTATTGTAAAACCAGCCATAATGTCTAAATCGACTCCAGAAATTTTATATTCTAAAAATATTTTAGTTTTATATTTAGTTTTTGGAGTAAAAGGTTGTAATTCAGCCTTTAATTTTGTCATTATTTTTTTAACTTTCAAAACATCTTTATCAATAATTAAAATATCAATGTCATTAAACTCTTTTGTTATACCTTTAAAATAAAGCAGCATTGATCCACCAAGCGACCAAGTAACTCCTGCTTCATTA
>Ga0265294_10006449_pt1 | contig 14083 bp, 10 predicted proteins | sample MunlanPumphouse3_FD_192504 | JGI IMG/M metagenome (GOLD analysis project Ga0265294, IMG submission 192504) | Groundwater microbial communities from a municipal landfill in Southern Ontario, Canada - Pumphouse #3 | ecosystem: Environmental > Aquatic > Deep subsurface > Groundwater | place... | reverse complement strand
AAAAGAGAAAATGACGATTATTTTGGAAGCACAAGAGCATGTTTTAGGGTTGGAAGACGGTAAAAACAGATTTACAAAACAGGTTGGCTTGCTCTCAAAAACTTTTGCCCTTTCTGTCCCTTCGCTTCCTGCTATGGATATAAAAGACGAATTGGGATTTTTCCAAGCCGTAAAAGCACGACTCACCAAATTTGAGCCAACAGGGAGCGGTAAAAGCGACACTGAAATTGAAACAGCCATTCGGCAAATAGTTGATAGAGCTGTTGTCGTTGACGGCGTTATTGATATTTTTGACGCGGCTGGTATTAAAAAGCCTGACATTTCTATTTTGTCCGATGATTTTTTGGAAGAAATTCGAGACATGAAGCGGAAAAATTTGGCTTTTGAGCTTTTGAAGAAAATTTTAGACGATGAAATCAAAACCCGAACTAAAAAGAATTTTATTCAAAGCAAAAAGCTTTCAGATATGCTTGATGCCGCGATTAAAAAATATCAAAATAATCTGCTGACAGCAGCACAAGTTATTGAAGAGTTGATCAATATCGCAAAAGAAATTAAAGCCTCTGATGAGAGAGGCGAAGACTTGGGGTTAACGGAAGATGAAATTGCTTTTTATGACGCGTTGGCGATAAATGGAAGTGCAAAAGAAGTGTTGGGCGATGACACTTTGCGGGAACTTGCCCGTATTCTGGTCCAAAAAGTAAAAGCAAACACCGCCATTGACTGGACGATCAAAGAAAGCGTGCAGGCAAAACTGCGCGTCATTGTAAAAAGAATTTTGCGCCAATACGGTTATCCGCCCGACAAGCAGAAGCTGGCAACGGAAAATATCTTAAAACAAGCAGAGCTTTTTGCTGATGAGTGGAGTTCTTAAAATCTCGTGCTATGGCAAAACCTAAGAAATCAAAAACCGATGAATATCTGAAAGAATATAAGCCTCTTAAAGAGTTATATAGGGATTTTTCATATACAACAAAATTCATTCTAGAAAACCTGCTACGCAAAAATAGCTTTAAGTATCAGGCGATAACATACAGAGAAAAAGATGAAAAATCATTAAAAGATAAACTGGAAATCGTAAAGAAAATTAAATCGGTAAAAGATATTGATGACTTGGCAGGTTGCAGAATAATTTTTTATCTTGATAACGATGTTCAAAGAGTAATTCAATATTTACAGAATGAATTTGTAGTTGTTAAACAAAACTTAAAATATTCTGATGATAGCTATAATGCGCTTCATCTTATAGTTAAGCTGAATAAAGACAGGTTAAAACTAAGCGAATATGAAAGGTTTAGAGGGCTTAAATGCGAAATACAGCTTACCACAGTTTTGTACCATTCTTGGTCAGAGTTAGCCCATGATGTAATCTATAAGCCAGAAAAATCCCTTTCGGAGTTTGATAAACGAGCTTTTGATTCGATAAAAGGACGATTTTCCGATGTGATGAAAAATCATATCAAACAAGCGCAATACAGTTTTGATTTTATTTTCAAGGAAATTGAGAAAATAAAACAAGGAAAGCAAGTATTTGATGTTGCCTTTCTTAAATCCATTGTTGATTCAAAGGCAAATAATGGAATATACGAAAATTTAAAAATACTGTTGAAATATATTGAGGAATTTGGAGATAAGACACCGAAAGAATTAAAAATCATTGAAATAGTTAATAGCACCCTTGAGAAATCAAAGAAACTAAAAAAAGAACCTATAAAAACTGCATTTGGCGATCTTCCGGGACACGATTATGTAGATATTGCTGAAATTTGTCTGGATATTTTAGAGCGCCTAAGATTTGCTTATCCAAAAGAAGTTTTTGAAACTTTGAGCCGCCTTTCTATTGATGAAAGCGAAAAAGTCAAAAAGAAAGCATTGGATGTCGCTGCAAAAATGGCCAAGTATACTTTTTGGCCCAAAGAGAAAAAAATTTACTATCACCCTCAACTTTTTATTCTTGAAGAAATTGAAAAACTGGATGATAAAAACTTACTAACTTATTTAAGTTTAATTGTTAAAGTATCCGAGGAGTTGCTTTCCCCGTCTTTTGAGGGTACATCATGGAGCGATCATAAAACTTTCACTATACACCAAGGAGCACTACCTGCTGGAGAAACGGTTAAAAAAATTCGGGAAAGAACAATCAGTATTCTTAAAAAACTCTATGCACTATCAGAGACAATGTCTGAAAAACAACTGATATTACAAGCATTAGGGCAAGCAACGCATACACCACACACAGGAGATTACACGCCGGAGCTTGAAAAGATCGTTTTAGAAAATACGAATACTCTAATTTCTTACTATTCTTCTCCTATTAAAGAAGCTGATAATGAAATTATAAAAATTATTGAGGAGCAATTACATTGGTTTGTAAAGCGATTCCAAAAGGGATTAAAAAACGTAAAAATATTAAGGTCGCTTATCGAAAAAAACAAAGAATATGTCATGTACAAAGTATTCGTGGGTTGGGATTATCGCTTTTCTGATGATCTAGATTACCACGAAGCTGAAAAAGAGCGAAAACAAAAAATAGATGAATACATAAAACAAATAACTGATAAGAGTTTTTTGCAATGGCAGAAGAAGATTTTATCTATCATAAAAAACTATGAACAAATTGAAGATCGAGGGCAATTCCAGTATTTCAATATTTTCCTGAATGAATTAGGCAAACAGAAGCCTAAAATTGCCCAAAAAATGATTCTAAAAAACGAAAAGGAGCTTGAACCCTTTCTTCTGCATTTAGTAGCTGGAATATGGCAAAGCAAAGAAAAAGGAGAAGCCCGTAAAATAATAGAAAATTGGGCTAAAAAGGGAAAGCATTTGTCGGTCTGTGCCTGCGTATTTGAATATGTAAAGGAAATTGATGATCCTTTGTTAAACAAAATTTATAAAAAGGCAACAGAGCAAAATGATGTAAATGCCCTGACAAATATAATTCGTTCTATTGTAAGCAACTCTGATCAGAGCAAGATTGGAAAAGATTTATTCGTAGACGCTATAAAGGAGCTAACGAAACACAAAAATTATTGGTGGGTAAATCATGTTTGGTTTAGAGGCAATTCGATTTTAGGAGCACTTAATAAAAATGACTGGAAAACAGTTTTAGAAAGTCTGCTCATTGTGCCAAACATTGATTACCATTTGGAAGAAATACTTTCAGTAGTTGCTCAAAATTCACCAAAAGAGTTAGTGAGTTTTTTCTATAAAAGAATGAAAATACAGGCAAAAAAGAAACGAGAGGAAAGTTATGATGCAATTCCTTTTGACTTACATAAATTGAACGAGCCACTTAGCCAAAACGCAAAGGATGTAATTGAAGAAATTTTGAAATGGTTTAAGAAAGAAGATTGGCTATCCTATTGGGAAGGTGGCCATTTCTTGGAGGCAATTTTCCCCGCCTTTCATCAAGAATTAGAAGATCAATTGATAAAATTACTTAGGTCAAAAAATAAAAATAAGGCAAAAATAGTTTTATATATCTTACGTTCGTATAAAGGTGAAACTTTTTTACATAAGGTCTGTAAAGAATTTATTAAGCAATATCCCAAGAGTAAAAAGTACAAACAGGAGCTATTTATTATTCTTTCTCAAATGGGTGTTGTTTCGGGTGAATATGGTTTTGTCGAGGGCTATAAAATAAAGAAGCAAGAAATACAAGAGTGGAAAAAGGATAAAAGCAAAGTCATCAAAAAATTTGCTCAAGAGTACGAAAATTATTTATCTAAGCGGATTGATTATGAAAAAAAGAGAGCCGATGAGGACATTGAAATCAGGAAAAGAGAATTTGAGGGATAATTTTTGACAAATTTTTTCATTTGAGCTAAAAGATAACGATTGAAAGCGGCGCGCCAACTTCGTTGGCACAAAAAATAAAACTGGCGAAAAAAAAGCCTCAAATCGGGCGAAGCCCGAAAAGCAAAAGGGCAAAAAGGAAGGGGGTCTGGGGGAAGGAATTTTTGCCCTTTTGCGATTAGAAATAGAGCGTTTCCGCTTTTCTCTGATTAAGAGAAACACAAAACAGAAAAATTTTCTTTTCCTTTTAAAAGAAAAAATTGCGCGCGAAAAAATTAAAAAATGTAGAGAAAATTTTTCTGTTTTGGTTTGCCGTAGCCCCGCAACGAAGTGCGGGATAAACTCCGCGGAGGCAAGCGGAAACGCACCTCATTCTTGTTCGGGATTTTCTTTGAAAAAAGTTCGGATTTCGTTCAGAATACGGAGCCAAATTGTATGTTCGGCGCTTGTTGCCTCGGCGCAAAGCGCCTCGGCACGCGCCTTGCTGGCGCTAAGGCCTGATTCTAAAAGGATTTGCCACGCTCCGCGTGGCTCAAAAAACAATTCCCGTTCCCGCAAAATTCGGTTCGCTGTTGCTAAGCAACAGAACCCCGCCCTGCGGGATAGCCAATCTTTTTTCTCGCCCCTAAGGGCGAGTTGCAAAGCGATAATAATTCCGCAGAGCGGAATTGCCCAAAAGCGATATTTTTAAAAAAATAATTTTTCAAAACTATGGATAAATACTTTCTCTACATTAGAAAATCAACCGACGAGGACGACAAGCAAGTTTTGAGTTTGGACGCGCAAGAAACAGAATTGCGGGAATTGGCTGAAAAGGAAAATCTAACGATTGTTGATACATTCCGCGAATCACAAACCGCCAAAGAGCCGGGGCGAGCCGTTTTTAATAATATGCTGGATAGAATAGAAAAAGGTGAAGCAGACGGAATTTTGGCTTGGCACCCCGATCGGCTCGCCCGCAATTCTGTTGACGGCGGAAAAATTATTTTTTTAATAGATAGCGAGAAAATCAGGTTTTTAAAATTTCCCACATTTTGGTTTGAAGCCACACCACAGGGAAAATTTATGCTCAATATCGCTTTTGGGCAGTCAAAATATTTTGTTGACAATCTTTCAGAGAATACAAAAAGGGGTTTAAGGCAAAAATTAAGGCGAGGCGAAATGCCAGGATATGCTCCGCTTGGATATTTGAATGATTTGAAAAATCATACAATGATAAAAGACCCTAAAAGATTTCGCCTCGTTAAGAAAATTTTTGAGCTGTATTCAACTGGCAATTACTCTCTGAAAGATTTAAGAGACAAAATTTTTGACATCGGCTTGTTGACCAGAAATAAAAAAATGCTTTCCGTTTCAATGGTGCAAAGTATTTTAAAAAATCCTTTCTATTATGGAATGTTTAGATACAATGGCGAATTATGGCAAGGAAAGCATGAGCCAATGATTGCAAAGAAACTTTTTGATAAATGCCAAAAGGTTTTATCTGACCGCGCCCGACCGCAAAAAAGAAAAGTTAAAGAATTTGCTTTTCGTGGACTTTTGTTTTGCGGTGAATGCGGTTGCGCCATAACTTCTGAAACGCAAAAAGGACACAATTATTATCGTTGCACCAAAAAGCGAGGCAAATGTTCACAAGGATATATCCGCGAGGAAGTTTTGGCGGATCAGATAAACGAACAAATTCAAAAAGTTTCTTTGCCTTCGTCTTGGGCTGATAAGATGATTGAGGAACTTGAAAAAGACAAAGAGCAAGAAGCCAAAGACGGAGCCGTTTTTGCTCAAAATCTAAAATCTCAAATAAAAATGCTTGAGAATAAACTAGATACCCTGCTTGACGCTCATTTGGACGGAACAATCACCAAAGAAGAATACACCACCAAAAAACAAAAAATCCTCAACCAAAAGATTGAGATTTCCGAAAAATTAAAGGATTTTGAGCAAAACGGCAATCATTGGCTCGAACCAGCTAAAAAATTCATTTTAGACAGTAAACAAGCCGAAATTATCGCTTTGCAGGAAAATCTTTTTGAGAAAAAAGATTTTCTAAAAAAGATTGGCTCGAACCGAATTTTGCGGGAACGGGAATTGGTTTTTGAGCCACGCGGAGCGTGGCAAATCCTTTTAAAATTAGACCTTAACGCCCGCAGGGCGCGTGCCGAGGCGCTTTGCGCCGAGGCAACAAGCGCCGAACATACAATTTGGCTCCCACTGGTGCACAAGTTCAGAACTGCCAATTGGAATAGTATTAAAAGCGAATTACAGTTTAGCAGTATCTTGAGCCTATTTCCAAGTCCCCTACTTCAGAGCTAAGAACATAGTTTTATGAGGTCTTTTATGTATTTTAAAAAACATTTGTAAAAATTATCGGCAGAGATGTAGTATTTTTCAAAATACTCTTTCGTGTCGGAAGAAGGTATGTTATCAACAAAATCAAAATTACGATAATTCATCCTTAATCGCATCAAATAAAAAAAATCAAAAATAGAAACACTCATTTTTTTCTTAAAATCAATAATTTTAATTTTGTCTCTAGCTCTCCTACCAGATAAACCATTAGTTCTTTTATAATCATCAATTTTATCTTTAGCGATCTTCTTCATTATAAGTTGATAAACAACATCATCAGATACGCCTCTTTTAAGAATTTCACCTGATTGAGAATCGAAACTTAAAATCTTTTCATCATAAAAAGAACTCAATAATGGTTTATTAAATTGTATATACGAGCTGGCAAGCATTTTAGTAAAATTATTCACACAATACTTATGACTAGCCGTTAAAGATGATAGTTTTCCTGTTATAAGACAATCTATTATGCAAAGCAAATGATATATAAGGTAGTAGGTTTTTATAGGTAGCCACAATACTGACGCAGACGAATAATCCTTATCAAAAGATACAATTTGATATTCTTGATCAATTGATTTTTTTGTTAATGTAACTAATTTTATTTTATCATCCAATTTTTTAATATCTATCTTGGACAGCTTAGGACTAAAAGAAGAAACTATTTTAAGATTATCGGAAAGATCCGCAATAAGAGTTGCGTATTTTAGATGTACCTCAAAATCAGGACGTTCACCTTTCAACCTAACATTCTTTAATATCATATCTATATTATATCACCTTGAAATTATATGTAAACTAAAGTAAAGTATATATATGATAATCAAGTCACCAGATAAACACTTAACAGAACAAGAATTTTTTACTTTTATAAGGTTTTTTGATTTTATTGTTGAAAAAAAGGAAATTGATAGCGAAGAAGACGATGAGTCCTTCAAGCTTTCGGATATAATCATAGGCAGAGATGAGATTGGTTACGCTTTTAATAGGATATTTATGAGCGGACAAGTTTCAGAAATATCGGTAAGCATTGAAAAGGGATATAAATTTGATGAAGAAGTTAAAGAAGCCAGAAAGGAAGCACTAAAAAAACCCGAAAAAGAGAAAGAAAAGCTATTGAAAATAATTGAAAATATAGAAGCTGGAAAAAAGATAAAGCTCACTGACATCGGAGCTATTTCTTGGGTTTGGTATGAAATATACGGAAGCATAAGATTTATCCCTTCTGAATATAAAATACCCGAAAAAATGGAAACTATACTCAGAATGGAAATGAATAAGTATTTAGATAATTTTATAAATAACAAACTAGCAATTACAAAGAAAAACTACTATAAGTTTGAAAGGCAAAAACAAATTCTGATAAACATAATTGACGAAGACAAAAAAATTACCTTATATGGCAACAATTTTATCATTAAGGAAAAAATTGACAATGCTTGCGTACTAGAAAGAATACCAGATTTTTGCATTATTCATACGGTATATGCCCTACAAAAACTTGGGTATTTGAAAGTTATAAATGTCTGGGAAGAATTAAAATACCCCAAAAACTCCTACTCCTCAGAAGAACCATCTAGATATATAAATGCAAACCTTATTCTTGAAGATACTCTTATAAGAGAGATAAACAATAAATACAAAAAAGATAATCCTAAAAATATCTTTGAAAAATTTGACGAAAAAACAGGTGTTTTAAGTTTTGCGGGTCAAAAAATTGAACTTTCAAAAAAGGGCAAAGAAACTGATGCCGTATTACTAATGAAAACTCTTCTAAAGGCAGAGGACGATAACTGGAAACACAATGATGAAATACTTGAAGATTGGGGCTATAATGACGAAGATCAAAAAGACACTCCCAAAAATAAGGTTTATTTTGCGGGACAAAAAATAAACAACTCTGTCGCTCTTAAAACTCAAATTGATGATTTTATTGAATGTAATACTTCAAAAGCACGAATAAATCCCAAATACAGAAAAATTGATGAATAATTGATAAATCCTTTATCAACATTTACAAATACATACTCTGCTATCCTGAGGTTAATCCTTCAGGATTTTTTATGCAGAAAACGATTACAACACAAAAACAAACGAATAGCTTCAAAATAGACGACTTACCTCTTGTGGACAAACAAAAACTGGTAAGTACTTTTGCTTGGCTAATTCAAGAAGATAAAAAACAAAATCCCGAGCTTTATAAACTTAAAAAAGAAAAACAAAATGATTGACACAATATCTCTTTTAATACCAAAAAATAAAATGCTTTATCTTCTAGGAATACCTAGCTGGGAGTTATATTCTAAAACCAAGTATTATGCAAAATATGTTCGCAATCCCAGCAAAGCAGAAAAAGAAACAGGAAAATACTTTCCTAGGCTAACAGGATATAAAAGAAATCTTTACGATGCAAATGTTCGTATAGAATTTTCTGCTCCCAAGCTCTTATACTTAAACAACCTAGATGAGCTTGAAGAAAGCGACTTTTCTAAAATAATTGAAAAATTGCAGGACAGACTTAAAGATATGGGAGTAGTTGTTGAAAAACCAATGCTTGAAAATGCATCTGTAAGTTCAGTACATTTTTCAAAAAATATCTTACTTCAAGACGGATATACAGCCAATTACCTAATTTCAGAAATAAACAAAGTAAATCTACTAAAAAATTTTGATTTTGCAAAAACAAGGTTTATCAATGATGGACAAAGCATCTATGCTCACGCCACCTCACATCAACTTGTAATCTACGATAAAATGGCCGATCTAGCTAAAGGCAAAAATAGAGCAATAGACAAAGATCAAACATCGTACCAAAGAAATTTATTTGATAAATTAAATAAAAAAAATGAACCACAAGAAATAATAAGATTTGAAATCAGGTTAAATCATAAACAAAAACTAAATAAATTACTTGAAGATTTAGGTTATCAGAAAAACCCAACCTTCAAGGAAGTATTTAATGCCGAAATGAGTAAAAAGATTGTTACTGATTATTGGGAAAAACTTATTAAAAACCGCAATTTTGGACTTTTCTCAATTTCGTTAAGCATTAAAGATCTGCTACAAATCTTATTCTTTGCAGATAAGACATTAAAACCCAAACAAGCTATATACCTACTCGGACTTTATATTCTAGCTAAAGATGAAAATGGGATAAGACAACTAAGAACTATCGTTTCCAAAAGGTCACACGATAGGACTTGGTATCGCACAGTTGAAGATATGCAACGAGCCAGTGAATTGATTACCCAGAATAAGCTCCAAGACTGGGTTACACAAATAGATAGAGCACTTGAAGATTATAAGCCCTATAAAATAAAAGAATATGAAAACAAAGAAAATTAGTTCACGAGAAAATATATCCACTATCAAGAGGATTGCTATGTAAAGCAATGTAAAGTATAATAAATATATGAAAAACAAAGATTTTTATACAGCAAAAGATTTAGCAGATAAATTAAGCATAAACATTATGACAATTTATCGCTATATTAAAGCTGGCAAACTAAGGGCATATAAAATTGGCAAAAAGTTTAGAATTGATAAAGTAGAATTTCAAAATTTCCTAAATAAAGTAAGTACAAAATAAGTTATGAATACTAATGCAAGACCAATTGAATACTTAGACCTCAATGAAACAGTTTCAATGCTGGGCGTATCTTCAGCGACTATAAGAAATTGGATTAAACATAATTACTTAACCCCAAAAAAAATACCGAATAAAAAACTGGTCTTTCATCGTGATCAAATTAAAGAATTAAAGGAAAAAATTGCTTCAGGAGAAGTTAATCGTCTTAACAAAAGAGCAAACAAAAAAAATTCTTCTAATACTTTTATTCCTGATGAATATGCTGACAATCAAGAAGTTATAAAATTAGTTCAAAAAATCCTAGAAAATCACAGCGTTAATCAACTGCATAAAGACAAGGTGCTCTTGATCTTAGCCATAAACTTACTAAAAAATAATAACCTAGTTAGTTATAAGAAATTATCTAATTTATCAGAATTGAATTATAAAAATGATGTAATTAAGAAAGAAATCAATTGGTGGTTAGAAAAAATAGAAGATAAAAAATTAGATAAAAACTACACAGACCTATTAAGTATTCCTATCCCTAAAGTAGTAGATATTCTAGGGCTTGTTTACCAATCATTATCAACCGAGGGAAGCAAAGCAGAAGGTGGTTCGTACTATACACCCAAAAAAGTGGTTGATGAAATCATTGATAATTACGTTGACGTAAATCATTTAGTACTAGATCCTTGTTGTGGTACGGGTCAATTTATTCTTTCGGTTGCTAGAAAAGTAAAAGACCCGTCTAAAATATGGGGTTTTGATATTGATGAAAAAGCTGTAAGGTTAGCTAGATTAAATCTTATATTGACTTTTCCTAATGTTGATTTTGAGCCCCATATTTATCATAAAAACACATTAACTGAAACTAGTACTTCTGATCTTTTTTCTGAAAATAATATACCTAAGTTTGACGTAATTGCCACAAATCCACCTTGGGGTGTTCACTTTTCCAAGAACGAAATATGTGAACTGGAAAATCTATTTCCAGAAATTAAATCAGGCGAAGCATTTTCATACTTTATCCAAAAAGGACTTGAACTTCTAAAAGAAAGTGGGGTTTTATCCTTCGTACTTCCAGAGTCAATACTTAACATAAAAACTCATAGGGATGTTCGTGAAATAATCGTAAATAAAACAACGATAAAAAAAGTAAAATACTTAAATCGGATATTCAAGAATGTATTTACCCCAGTAATCAGACTTGATATTACAAACAAAAAACCTAATTTCTCAAATAAAATTATGGCTGAAAAAGATGGTTCCGTTTATGAAATTGAACAGACAAGAATACAAAATAATCCAGACCATATTCTAAATGTATTTACTAATACGACGGACATATCGTTATTTGATAAAACTTATGGAATGCAACACATAACACTAAAAGGTGGGGCTGAATGGGCTTTAGGTGTCGTCACGGGAGATAATGAAAAACATCTATCAGATAAAAAAACTGAAACTAATGAGCCAATTTTGACAGGAAAGGATATTAAAAAATTTACAGCAGTTCCTGCAAAAAAATTCATTGATTTTAATCCTAATAGCTTTCAACAAGTTGCACCTGAATATAAATATCGTGCTAAAGAAAAATTGATTTATAAGTTTATTTCAAAAGAACTTGTTTTTGTATATGATAATAAACAAACTTTAACCTTAAATAGTGCAAATATCCTTATACCAAAAATAGAAAATTATCCAATAAAAACAATACTCGCACTATTTAATTCTTCTTTATATCAATTACTTTATCAAAAAAAGTTTGGATCTATTAAAATACTAAGAGGAGATATTGAACAATTACCATTACCTATAATTAACAATATAAAACATAAAGAAATTGAACGGTTTGTAAATAAACTATTGAATAATAACGAACCTACAGAAAGAAGGAAAAAAATTTATACAGAATTAGATGATTATATAATGAACCTATTTAACTTAGACAAAAAAGAAAAGGATTATATCAAAAAATCAATTAAAGTATCGGATAAATTATTAAATAACATATAAAACCTGTGGAATACTTAAAAGAAAAATTGAATATACTAATAGAAGAACTTTCATCAGATAAGCAAGAAATTATAAAAACCCGTTTATCGGATTTAGTTTCTGTTTATCCCTTTAATGAATATGAATACATAATTTCATCGTTAATGGGTTTCGGTAAAATAACACTAGATGATTACTACGATATTAGGGATGAGTATATTTCTCGCAATATGTTTCTATACATATTTGAAATAGGTTCACCTCGTGGATTTGGAGAGTTATGGGCACAAGGACACCTTAAAGAATTAGTCCCAGATTTACAAAAACCAACAAAAAAGTTAGATAAAAACTATTCAGGCGATTATGATTTTATATTGCCAAAAGATGATGATAAAATAAGAATTGAAGTTAAAGCATCAAGAGCAGTAGATAGCGATAGCTCTGAACCTTTATATGTAAAAGCTCTTGCCTACAAAAGTAAAAGCCCATTTTGGATGAACTTCCAACAAATAAAACCCGCTCATTGTGATGTTTTTGTATGGGTTGCTGTTTGGCGAGACGTAATTAAGTACTGGGTACAATCTTCAAACGAAATACTTAACAACAAATACTATTCAAAAGGACAACATCGTGGAAATGTTGGAGAAGGACAATTGCACTTAAAACAAGACAATATAAAAGATTTTGAAAAATACGAAGTAAAATCAAATGAACTTAAAGAGGCAATCTTAAGCGCCTACAAACGTCAAAAAAGTAAATAATTATGAAAGCAATAAACGTTTCAAGGGTTTCAACAGAAGAACAAAAAGAAGCTGGTAATTCCCTACCCGCTCAAATTGAACGTATAGATAATTATTGCAAAAATAAATCTCTTGAGATTATTAAATCTTTTAGTTTTGATGAAAGTGCTTACAAGGAAAAAAGGGATGAATTTGATAAATTACTTGAATATGTTCAAGAGATAGCAAAAAAAGAAAAAATAGCAGTATGTTTTGATAAGGTAGATCGCCTATCAAGAAGTGTATTTGATAAAAGAGTTGGGACGCTTTATGAAATGGCTGTAGCAGATAAGATAGAACTCCATTTTGTATCAGACGGACAAATTATAAATAACCAAATGTCTGCCGTTGAAAAATTTCAATTCGGTATGAGTTTGGGTTTAGCAAAATACTACTCTGATGCTATCGGAGACAATGTCAAAAGAGCATTTGAACAAAAAAGGAGAAATGGAGAATGGACAGGTGGAGTTCGTTTAGGATATCTAAATGTCCATCTAGATCAAGAAAAAAGATTACGTAAAGATATAATCATTGATCCAGAACGAGGATATCTAGTTCAGAAAATGTTTGAACTTTACGCAACAAATCAGTACTCACTGGAAACAATAAGAACAAAAATTACAGAACTTGGACTAAGGACGATTAAAGGAAATAAGCTATCAAAAAGTGGAGTTCAAAATATCTTAAAAGATAGCTTTTATTGCGGTATAGCTGTTTCAAAAAAGTATGGCTCATATCCTCATAAATATCCTCGCCTAATAACAAGGGAGCTTTTTGATAAGTGCCAAGAAGTACATAATAACCGCAGTAAAAACATCTACAAGGCACGCTCAAAAGATTTTATATTTAAGGGACTGATCAAATGCCAAAATTGCGGTTGCACCATCACGGCAGAAACACACGAAGGAAAGCCAACCTACTATTCTTGCACCAATGGCAAAGGCGTATGTAAAAGAGTATATGTCAATGAAAAAGACCTCCTAAAGCCAATTTATGAGCTCTTGGAGCGATTTGAAAGCATAACAGAGGAAACTCAAAATGGATTAGTAAACGAACTTAGAAAAAATACTGAAGCAGAAGTTGTATTTCATAAAGCACAAATAAACCGCATACGAACTGACTATGATAAGCTAAAAGAAAAGCAAAACCGATTACTTGAAATGTATCTTGATGACAACAAGAGTATTACTAAGGATATCTATGACAAGAAACATCAAGAGTACCAAGATCAAATACAAGTCCTTGAAATTGAAATGTCTGAACACCAAAAAGCAGACTATGATTACCAAACAACTATTGCTACTGTACTTTCCGTAGCACGCAGAGCAAAAACCATATTTGAAAATAGTTCTGATGTTGCAGGAAAAAGGACATTTTTAAGTTATCTACTTCAGAACCCAACCTTAGACGAAAAAAAGCTATGTTTTGCAATAGCTTCTCCGTTTAATCTAGTACTAGAACTAGCCGACTGTCCTAACTGGCTCCGGTGGTAGGATTCGAACCTACAACCCACTCCTTAACAGGGAGTTGCGCTACCATTGCGCCACACCGGAATAATTATAGTATTATCCTATCAAACTAAATTAATATTGTCAAA
>Ga0265294_10006448_pt1 | contig 14084 bp, 10 predicted proteins | sample MunlanPumphouse3_FD_192504 | JGI IMG/M metagenome (GOLD analysis project Ga0265294, IMG submission 192504) | Groundwater microbial communities from a municipal landfill in Southern Ontario, Canada - Pumphouse #3 | ecosystem: Environmental > Aquatic > Deep subsurface > Groundwater | place... | reverse complement strand
AGCCTCGAATTCATCCTGCTGCATCTCTCTCAGGACAGGCTCGGGATTTTTTGCTTCAGTATCTTCTGCAGGAGTCTCTGCGTCGTTTGTTGCTTTAACGGCGTTCTCGTCGGTATCCTTTACAGGAGGTGCAAAGATCATTGGAAGGTTGACGAAGCCCTGGGGTGTGCGCTTAATTGAAAAGTGTTTCTCCTCCGCCCATTTGCGGAGTTCTTCCATGTACTTGTTTACCTCTTCCTGGAATGACTTCACCAGTTGGGCCTTATTGTCTTCAAATTCATTGTTGTCAAATGCTTTGGCAAGAACCGACTTGAGATCTTCTACCGCGTTTTCCGCGTCCTTTGAAAGCTCCTTGCCTTTGCCAGCAGGAAGCCTTACGGCAAGCGGAGTCCCCGGTTCGTCAAAGTTATATACATAGACCCAGTCGTCAGGAGCCGGCATAGAAGCAGCACATCTGGTGAGTTCCTGCATGGCATATGTTGTCCTGCCGCTCCCAGGCTCTCCTACCATGAAAATGTTATAACCTTTGCTCTGGACCGACAGTCCAAAGCTTACTGCATGCACAGCCCTTTCCTGCCCAACAAGGCCTTCCAGCCTGCCGATGGATTTGGTCGTCCTGAAACCGAGTGATTCGATATCAGCAGTTCTTCTTAGCTTTTCCAGAGATAGTTTTTTATCTTTTAAAAGGGACATGACAGAGCCTCCTCTAAAAATTCAAAATTTAAAAGACTTCAATTAAAACACCAGTCAACAATAGACGAAATGGTATGTTTTCTGCAAGGGGTAATTTACACAAAAGAGAAGCTGCAAAAAAATCGCAGTTTCTCTTTTCTTACCAACATACTAATTCTACCTTATAACAAAAGTCAGATCATTTATTAAGAATTCTTTATAATGACATAATAAAAAAATATTTTTTAAAATTAGGCGCACTAAAAAGGAAGACAACGAGTTTCCTCGCTGTCTTCCTTCAATAGTTTATTTCCTTATTAATAAAGAAATACTCTATCTAGCCTAGGCTAGATCTTCTCGACGTCAGAAGCCTGGGGGCCTTTGCTGCCCTGTGTGATCTCGAAGGATACCTTCTGACCTTCATCAAGGGTTTTGAAACCGTCGCCCTGGATGGCGCTGAAATGTACAAAGACATCATTGCCTTCATCTGTGGTGATAAATCCATAACCCTTAGTTGCGTTGAACCATTTTACTGTACCGTTGCTTTTCAATGTGTTGCCTCCCAACAGGAAATATTGTAATCGGATCTACTCCGACCATGCAACTTTAAACTTATATCTGGCTCTTGTCAAGCACATTTGACTAAATATTTCCTTTATATTGCCTATTTTGCTGAAATATCAGCGTTTTTTTTGAACTACAATAACATTTGCTCAAAATCAGAGTAAAGATCCGAATTTTCTATATAATAGTCTAGTTTGATAAATATTTACTTGTAATCGACCGCAGTTTTTGTAATCAGCTGTTGTTTGATTTTGTTTGACCTATATAATATCAAAGGATGGTCAGTAATGGTTAATATGTTTTTGCCGGAGGGATAATTATGAATATGAATAAACTAACACAGAAATCACAGGAAGCATTTTACAATGCTCAGAACATTGCTATAAAACATGGTCACCAGGAGGTCGACAGTGAACACCTGGCTCTTGCGCTAATAAACCAGGAAAACGGACTAATTCCAAAGCTTGTTGGCAGAATGGGATTGCCCGCAGAAAATATCAAAAACGCTATAGAGATCGACCTCAGGAAGAGACCGAGAGTTTCCGGCGCAGGCCAGGAGGCAGGCAAGATCTTCGTTTCACAGAGACTTTCGCAACTGATCGTAAATGCGGAAGGAGAGGCTGAAAAACTCAAGGACGAGTACATCTCAGTGGAGCATATTTTTCTAGCAATGCTTTCAGAGGGGACTTCTTCCCCTTTGGCTAAGATCTTTGCCACCTTTGGATTGAATAAGGACGGCTTTTTGAAAACTTTGTGCGAGGTCAGAGGCAACCAGAGGGTCACTACAGATAATCCGGAGGACACATACGAAGTCCTGGAAAAATACGGAAGGGATCTTGTGAAGGCTGCCAGAGAAAACAAGCTTGACCCTGTGATCGGGCGAGACGAAGAGATCAGAAGGGTAATAAGGATACTAAGCAGAAAGACCAAAAACAACCCTGTCCTGATAGGAGAACCCGGTGTGGGCAAGACGGCTATCGTTGAAGGCCTGGCAATGAGGATACACAGGGGAGATGTGCCTGAAGGGCTCAAAGATAGGGTTATCTTTGCACTTGATATGGGATCATTACTTGCCGGTGCAAAATACAGGGGTGAATTCGAGGAAAGGCTCAAGGCAGTCCTGAATGAAGTAAAAAAGAGCGAAGGGCAGGTGATCCTCTTTATCGATGAACTCCATACAATCGTTGGAACAGGAAAAGCAGAGGGGGCTATCGACGCAGGAAACATGCTCAAGCCTATGCTTGCCCGCGGCGAACTGCACTGCATAGGAGCAACGACCCTGGAAGAATACAGGAACTACATTGAGAAGGACGCTGCGCTTGAAAGAAGGTTCCAGCCTGTTCTTGTAGAGGCTCCTGACGTTGAGGACACTGTCTCGATACTTAGGGGACTCAAAGAACGTTTTCAGCTCCACCACGGGGTAAGGATACAGGACAATGCCCTTGTAGCAGCCGCTGTCCTTTCAAACCGCTATATTTCAGACAGGTTTCTCCCGGACAAGGCAATCGACCTTGTTGACGAGGCATGCGCGATGATCAGGACGGACATCGATTCCATGCCGGCGGAACTGGACGATGTATCGCGCCGTGTTATGCAGCTTGAGATCGAAGAAGCCGCTTTGAAAAATGAGAAGGACAAGGCCAGCAAAGACCGCCTTGAAACTCTTCAGAAGGACCTTGCAGATCTGAAGGAAAAGGCAAACACCCTCCGCGCTCAGTATGAGACAGAAAAGGAAAATATTTCAAAAGTCAGGTCAATGCGCGAAGAAATTGAAAAAGTCAGACACGAAATAGAAAAGGCTGAAAGGGAGTATGACCTCAACAAGGCCGCCCAGTTGCGTCACGGCACCCTCCCCGACCTTGAAAAAAAGATCGAAGACGAAGAAAAAGTCCTCGCTTCAGGTGCTGCCCGCTTGCTTAGGGAAGAAGTCACCGACGAAGAGATCGCTATGATAATAGCTAAGTGGACAGGCATACCTGTGACAAAACTTATTGAGGGAGAGCGAGAAAAACTTCTCCATCTGGATTCCGAGCTGCACAGGAGGGTCATAGGACAAAACGAAGCCGTTGATCTGGTAGCAGATGCTGTTCTCAGAGCACGTTCGGGAATAAAGGACCCCAAAAGACCTATAGGCTCCTTTATTTTTCTTGGCCCCACAGGTGTCGGAAAAACAGAGCTTGCCAGGGCACTTGCTGAATCGCTCTTTGATTCAGAGGAAAACATCGTAAGAATAGACATGTCTGAATACATGGAAAAGCACTCTGTCTCCAGATTAGTAGGAGCCCCTCCGGGATATGTCGGTTATGACGAAGGAGGCCAGCTCACCGAAGCGGTAAGAAGACATCCATATTCGGTGGTACTTTTCGACGAAATTGAAAAAGCGCATCCGGACGTTTTCAACATACTGCTGCAGATACTTGACGACGGGCGGGCGACCGACAGCCACGGGAGAACTGTTAATTTCAAAAACTGTGTCATAATCATGACAAGCAACATCGGAGCACAGGATCTGATCAACGGCATGGACGCTTCAACGGGCGATATTTCCGAAAACGCTAGAGCCGATGTAATGTCTGCACTGAGAAGCAAGTTCAGGCCGGAATTTCTGAACAGGGTCGACGAGATTATCTTTTTCAAACCATTGAGGATGGAAGAGATAACAGAGATAGTGAAACTTCTGCTGAAGAATCTTGAAGAAAGGCTGAAGGAAAGGAATATCATCCTTGAAGTCGAGCCGGAAGCGCTGAACACTGCTGCCAGAAACGGCTATGATCCGGTCTACGGGGCAAGACCTCTGAAAAGGTATCTGCAGAAAAAGCTTGAGACGCAGATCGCGCGCCTTATAATAAGCGGTGAAGCTTCTGACGGTTCAAGGATAAAAGTCGAGAATCAGGGAAATGACCTTGTTATCCATGTTGAATGATCTCCAATGACAGAAAGGTGCGTTCGCTGATCCAGACCGGCAAATAATGTAAATATTTCCGGGGCTGCGGACAATGCGGCAATATATCGCTGCCCCGGACAACTTTTCTTAAATCAAACAACAAGATCAGGGAGGATTTTGAATGTCACAGAATATTGAGAAACATGAATTCCAAAGCGAAGCAAAGCAAGTACTTGAGTTGATGATCAACTCTGTTTACTCCAACCCGGATATTTTCTTGAGGGAACTGATATCCAACGCGTCAGACGCACTGGATAAGCTGAGGATCGAAAGCCTTAGCAACACAGACCTTTCTGACCTTGTAAAAGACGGCGAGATCAGGATCGAGGCAGACAAAGACTCAAAGACGCTGACAGTGAGCGATAACGGTATTGGGATGGAACGGGAAGATCTTGTCTCATACCTTGGCACCATTGCAAGGAGCGGAACCAAAGAATTCGTAAAAGCGATGCAGGAAGCAGCCTCTTCAAAGAACGGCGATCTTATCGGACAGTTCGGCGTGGGTTTTTATTCCAGTTTTATTGCAGCAGACAAAGTTACAGTCGAAACAAAAAAAGCCGGCTCCGACAAAAGCTGGATATGGGAGTCTGAAGGAGACGGCACGTATACGATAAGCGAAGGAAGCCGTGAATCGAACGGCACGACTATAACCCTACACATAAAAGAAATGGATAAGGACAACGAAGCCTCGAAAGATTATCTCTCAGAATGGACTTTGAGAGGAATAATCAAACAGTATTCTGATTTTGTCACCTACCCAATCTACCTTGAAGACAAATCAAAAGAAAAAAAAGAAGATGTAAAGGACGAACCGGTAAACTCGATGAAAGCTCTGTGGACAAGGCCGGAGAATGAGGTAAGTGAGGACGAGTACAAAGAATTCTACCGCCACCTGACTCATGACTGGGAAGACCCGATGGATCGCATCAGCTACAAAGCAGAAGGCTCCAGTGAATTCCGCGCTCTGCTCTACATACCCTCCCGTCCTCCTGTCGACCTTTTCTTCCAGGAAGGAAAGCACGGAGTACAGCTCTACATACGCCGTGTCTTTATCATGAGCGACTGTCGAGAACTGATCCCTGAGTATCTCCGTTTTATCAAAGGTGTTGTAGATTCAGAAGACCTTTCCCTGAACATCTCCCGGGAAATACTTCAGCAGGACAGACAGACTGCGATGATAAAGAGCAGCATTACGCGTAAGGTGCTTGATGCGCTCAAAAAAATGAAAGCAGACCGCCCTGACGAGTATAAGAAATTCTGGCAGATATTCGGAATGGTCCTCAAGGAAGGAATAATATCCGATACTAAAAACCGCGAACAGATAATGAAACTCTGCCTTCTTGACAGCTCCAAAGGTGAAAAAACCACTCTGGAAGAGTACGTTTCGAGGATGGCAGACGGTCAGAAAAATATTTATTACATAACCGGCGGACCGGTCAAAAACCTTGAGATATCACCAAAGATCGAAGGATTAAAAAAGAAAAACATAGAAGTTCTTCTGCTGGGAGATGCTGTTGACGAGATCTGGGTCAACCATGCAAGAAAATTTAATGAATATGACTTCGTATCAGTATCACAGGAAGACATAGCACTGCCTGAAGGAAGCGAGTTCGAGAACGCAGAGGGAAAAGAGGAACTTGAAAAGACAGGATTTATCTCAAAGCTCAAGGAATCTCTCGCCAACATAGTGGAAGATGTAAAAATATCGACAAGACTGGTCGACTCCCCTGCCTGCTTCGTACAGAAGGGAGAACCCATATCCCCTCAGATGAGGAACTTCTTCCGCAGCATGGGGCAGGATGTGCCTGAGGAAAAGAAAGTCCTTGAGGTAAATCCATCACACCCTCTTATTAAGAAAATAGCTTCTGAGACCGAAAAAGGAAATGCAGACGTCGCGGAGTGGGCAAATGTCCTGATGGGCCTCGCTGCTATTTGCGAAGGAGAGCCGGTCGAAGACGGAAAGAAATTCACAAGACTCATAACAAAGCTTCTGGATAAATAAGATCTCCCAAGATTACCAGGTGTGCCCGATCTTTGTCGGGCACACCTTTTTTTATTGTTTTTGAACTCCCGGATCGCCTCAACTTCTTACTTTTTGCAATCTCTTACCGCATAATTCTTTTATTGAGGATATCAGATATGTTAAACTTGTATGATGAGAAGAATAATATTGACTTTGCTCCTGATTTTTTTATATGTCCCAAGCCCCGCTGCTGCCTTTGAAAAAGCAGCTCCTATGGACTTTATTTTTAAAGGCGGGGAATACCGTGAACGGATAACAATGGTGATAGAAGCCCCAATCACGGCAAGGATCGAGGGTCCGGAAGGCTGCCATTTCTACATCGATTTTGCCGGCAGAAGTGAACTTCAGAACACAGAAACTGATGATAACGGCATAGAAACGTATTCTGCCATCCCTGAGGCTGTTTTCATAAGGTCAGACAGGGATGATCTCGACCCCAGCACATTTTCTGCCGGGCTTATTTACGAACCGGTCACGTCTTCCCTTGCATGGCTCTTACGTTCGTCGGATCCAGGTCATCCTGAAGAGAAATGGACAAAAGAGCTTTCCGAAAGCGAATATAAGTTTATCGGATTCCAGACAACGATAACAGCGGAAGTAGGAACGAATGCCATCTTGGTGCAGTATGCAGGGACCATTCCAGATACAAATGAAATAGTGATCGAGATCACTGATGCCGATGCACCGGATATACTCACCAGAAAGCTCATTTACCCCACAGAGATCCCCGGCTACTTCCAGATGCCGGGGGGTGGCATACTGGGCATAGAAAAAATTGAAATTGAAGAAGGGGTCCCTATGCTCCTTTACGAATGGGGCAAGGAACCGCCTCTATAAGATCACCTGAAAATATATATGCAATTAAAATCAAAAGCCCTGCTAAGTTAGCAGGGCTTTTGATAACTATGACAGCCTCGTTTTTAAGGCTGATATTTTTGATGGTGGGCCCATCAGGAATCGAACCTGAAACCATCCGGTTATGAGCCGGGAGCTCTAACCAATTGAGCTATGGGCCCGCGTTTGTTACTCGATAGTTATTGCTGATACAGGACAGCTGTCTGCAGCCTCTTTGGCACAGTCAGAAATTTCCTGAGAAATAACCATGCCCTTTCCTTCGTCTTCATCAAGCTTAAAAACTTCCGGGCAAAGATGAGCACATACTCCGCAGCCTATACACTCATCAAGGTTGATCTTGATCCCCATGACATGGTCACCTCCCTTCCGGCGTAAGATTCTACGCCAAGAATGGAATTACGTCAATTGAATTTTTATAATTTATTTTTCCGGAGTCACAGAAAGCGTCGCTTTACCATCCCTGTGGGAAAGCGTCAGCAATGATCTGTAGGCTGGGACCGCTTTGTACTCAGGTTCTTCTGAGGCAATAAAAATGCCTACACCGACGACCTCAGCATCAAATTGCTTCGCCATGAGAAGCATTCCCGCTGCTGTACTTCCGCCTCTCATGAAGTCATCAACAACAAGCACTCGGCATCCTCTTTTCAACTGCCTTGTGCCGATGTACATGGTTTTGACATCGCCGTTGGCAGTCGGATAATGTACGCCTACCGCAGATCCGTCGCTTGGCCTGTTTCTGAAGCGGCAGACTGCCAGAGGCACTCCCATTGCATATGCTGCAAACATGGCGATCGGTATGCCCTTTACTTCAGAAGTCATGACAACATCAGGCTGGGATCCAGCGAAGAGAGAAGACATCGCATAGCCTAGGGAAAGGGCGATTTCAGGATTAAAGATAAGATCGCTGTAGTAGATAAGACCCCCCGGCAGATACCTGTCTTTGTCTGCCAGTGTTTCCGCTATTCCCTGAAGCAACTTTATCCTGTATTCCCCTGTACAGAGAGGTATGAACCGTGCACCGCCGCTGCGTCCCCGATCGACCTGCATCTGGCCGATGCCTTCAGCCGTCATTGCAGAATTGATCACTTCAACGTCATCGCTGATAACAGTTTTTGATACATTAAATCTGCCTGCCAGATCTGTCAGGGAGACAAGTTTGGAAGGAGTAAGCATAAACTTGGCTGCCAGTCTTACAAGTCTTTCTGTTCTCTGCCCTCTCATTGAGCATCACTCCAATTCCGTCGTTTTAATTATCCAGTCTTCACGTTCTAAAAATCGTTTTGCATAATTGAGAGAAGATCGGTCCTTGAATATCATAAAGAGTGCGCTTCCGCTGCCGGATAACCCCCAGGCAAGTGAGCCTGACTTTTCAGCAATATTAAAAGCTCTACGGTACTCCGAGTGTTTCTTTGACAATGTTTCCAGAAAATCATTATGAAGAAGGCCGATCCTGGATTTTGATCTTAATTTTTCAGAAATATCGAGTATCTCTTCCCTGAATTCTCCGTAGCGGTGTTCTGTTTTATTATTGATCCTTGATCTGTCAATTTCCATGTAAGCGGCAGAGGTATCAGATCTCCATTGCGGAAATGCCAGAAGCCATTTCAGGTCAGGTATTCCGGTCAAAGGTTCTACCTTTTCGCCAAGTCCGCTTACTATCGCCAGATCAGCTTTTCCTGCAAGAAAAGGAATATCTGATCCGATACCGGAAACCTGGCTGCTTTCAATATCCAGCCCATAGTTTCTGTTCAGCCAGCGAAGCAACGCCGCCGCGTTGCCACTCCCTGCACCCACACCGCTGCCGGTAGGAAATTCTTTTTTGAGGCGCATCTTCAGCGGAGGTATGTTCGAACATTCTGACCTTGCCCACCTCAATGTCCGGACAAGAATATTTTCTCCGCTTATCTCCATGCCTTCAGTTATTAAAATATCACCTATATTTTCATCGTCATGAGGTTGAATTGTCAACCCCTCTATCCCTTTTTTCATCCAAAATAAAGAAATAATTTCATGATAACCATCCGGTCTCTTAGAAAGGACCCTGAGAGTTACGTTGATTTTTATTGGACTGATCAATAATTCTTCCAGAACTATCACCTCTGCAAAAATCGGTCTCCACAAAAAAACATGCCCTGGCTTTTGCCAGGGCATGTTCTTCATATTTTAGAAAAGATTCTCCCCGCTTGATTCCAGCTGTACTTCGACCTCTCTGGTCAGAATATCCGCATAGCTGAAAGAGACGGTGCTCTGCTGAGATTCGATATAGACAGTGAACAGACTTGGATATGTTTCCTGGATGATCCCGTTTCGCTCTTCAACTTTTCTACGGCCATTCGCAGCCCTGTAAAAAATCCGGGATCCTTTGTGCAGACGCACTAGTTCTCTAATAGTATCTAAAGTTTGCGCCATACACATCACCTCCGACCCTTAGTCGGACTATTGTACAGCAAATTCAGATAAATATCAAGTTTTCAATAATATTTACTAATTGAAACAATCAAGTCTATAACAGAAAAAAACTTTAAAACATCAACTCAGTCTTTTCTTTTTAGAAGCAGCCTTTTGTCTCCCACCCTTCGGGTAACTCCCTTACTGTCAAAATATTCAAGCAATGGAAGGATGTATTTCCTGCTGCTGTTTGTAATATCGCGTACCCCTGCCAGGGTGATCTCACCATCGATCTCTGCAAGCTTTTTTCTTAGGTCCTCCTCAATTGCAGAAAAGAAAAGGTATCCCTCCCCTACGATGCTTAGATCCTTACGCTCTCTCATATAGGTTATTATCCTGGTCATTGCTTTTTCAGATATTCCAAGAGACGATCTCGCTTCTTCCACCGAAGGCATCGAGTATCCCGCAGCTGTCAAAAGCTCCTTAAGCTTTGAGACCTCTGAAAAAAACTTTGCTTCATCAAATGGCTCAAATTCAAAAAGCCTGTACCTGTCTCCTTCCAATACGAGCCACTGGTCTCTGAGGAAGATCCTAAGCAATTCCTTAACGAAACGTACATCGCCGGACATAATGCATTTTGAAACTTCTTCAATTTCCATGCCTTTTCGCTCAGGATGTTCGCCATGGAATTTTTTTAGCTCTGACCCCAGCACAGCTTTAAGAAAACTTAGTTTTTCTGACGAAATGTAAATCATCTCTCCTGTTTTTATCGTCGCTAAGCGGCCCTTAGCCTCAAGGCTCGACACAATGCCATCAAGGCGGGATTTATCCGTTCCAAGCAACAGGAGGGCTTCTTTGCCCTTCAGGATGCCTTTGTAGTCAAGAAGAGCCGCCAGACTATCTTTTTCGTTTTTGCTCTCAGTGATTTTATTCAAAAACTCTGTCAAAGATGTTTTTGCTTTTTTGCTTTTGGGTCTCTCTCCCGCAGGAAGAAGGACTCTTCCTCCCGCTATCGTTCTCAGCGGACTGTATGTCCTGAGTATGAAATGAGCGTCATGGGAGAGAGTTATCTCTTCTTCAGGAAGCAACTGGGCAGGTGCAGATTCCCCAGGCAATATCCTTTCCCTGTCAAGCAGCGAGATCCTTGCTATCGTATCTGTGGTCCCAACGTGCAGCCTCAGCCTCTGCCAGTGCTCCACAGGTTCGCTGAAGGAACTCAGCACCGTTACAAGCACATCAATGCAGTCAGAAGCCAAATAACAGTCGGCTGCAGTTAGAGCATCCCCTCTTTTTACTTTATCCAGCGATGTTCCGGAAATGTTGATCGCTATCCTCTGTCCGGCATACGCAGCCTCTACATTCTCGCCGTGGACCTGCAGAGACCTGACCTTGGATGCCAGACCGGAAGGCATGATCTGGACATCGTCTCCTTCTGAAACAGATCCTTTCATCGCAGTACCTGTCAGGACAGTTCCAAAACCTGATATATGGAATGCTCTGTCCACAGGCATAAAGAATGCACCGTTCCGCTCTCTCTGCTTCGCGGAAAGTACCATTTCATCTATCTCAGACATAAGTTCGGGTATGCCTTTCCCTGTTAGAGCGGAGACCGGCATCAGCGGTTTCCCTTCGAGAAAAGTCCCTGCAGTCAGGGAATATATCTCATCCTTAGCCAACTCAAGCATTTCTTCATCTACGAGATCTATTTTGTTTATGACTGCTATGCCGTTTTGTATACCCAGAAGAGTCAGTATTTCAAGATGTTCCCTAGTCTGAGGCATTACTCCGTCATCGGCAGCTATTACAAGCATTACGGCATCGATCCCTGCCGCGCCAGCAACCATCTGCCTTATAAATTTTTCATGTCCGGGAACGTCAATTATGCTTATTGTATTTCCGGAGGGGAGGTCAAGAGGGGCAAACCCCAGCTCTATCGTCATCCCTCTCTTTTTTTCCTCCATGAGACGGTCGCAGTCCACTCCTGAGAGCGCTCTGACTATGGCTGTCTTGCCATGATCGATATGCCCTGCTGTGCCTAAAACGAAGGGGTATTCCCTGTTAGTCAATGCTTTCAGCCTTTCCTCGGTCTATTGAGAACATCTCTTTGAATCCATCCAGTATCCACTTTTCATCTTTTTCTGAAAGGGTGCGCACATGGAACAAGACTTGATCATCGCTTGCGCCTGCTATTACCGGGATTTCAAAAGACCTGAGTTTTTCTGCAAGTTTTCCGGCGCTGCCAAGCTCGGGAAGCTTAAGTGATACAGCAAAACCAGGAAGCTCCGATCCAGGGAATGAACCTCCCCCGACCGTGTCATTTACAGGAACTACATCAAGAAATACTGAGCGAAGCCTGGTCCTGCTCAGCAGTGCCAAAAGCTTCCTCTTGAACCTACGGGCCTGTTTTTTCATATCTTCGGTATCCCTGTTTATCATTCTGAATGTAGGAATAGACCCCGACTCACCTTTTAGGTATAGTCTCAGCGTAGCCTCAAATGCGGCAAGTGTCATCTTGTCCACCCTCAACGCTCTGAGAAGCGGATATTTTCTCAATTTCTCCACCAGACAAGCTGATCCTGCTATTGCTCCTATCTGCGGGCCCCCCAAAAGCTTGTCTCCTGAAAAAGTGACCAGGTCGACGCCTGCTTCTATGCATGATCTGACTGTCGGATCTGCTTTTCCGTATTTGATGTGAGGTTCTGTAAGCATTCCGCTTCCAAGGTCTTCCATAAAAATAATGTCATTGTCATGGGCAAGTTTTGCAAGTTCCTCACGTGGAACAGATGAAGTAAACCCTTCTACGCTGAAGTTAGACGGGTGAACTTTTAGTATCATTGCGGTATCCTCAGAAAGAGCTGATTCAAAGTCCCTGAGGTGAGTCATGTTGGTCGTACCGACTTCAACCATCTTAGTGCCTGAAAGAGCCATTATCTCAGGTATCCTGAAAGAACCGCCTATCTCAACAAGTTCTCCCCTTGATATCACTGTCTCCTTTTCCTTTGCAAGGGCTCCGAGACAAAGTATGACAGCAGCGGCGTTGTTGTTGACCACTATTGCCGCCTCTGCACCGGTCAGACGACACAAAAGCCACTCTACGTGGTCGTTCCTGTGTCCCCTTGATCCCGTCTCAGGAGAATATTCCAGGGTGGAATAGCTCTCTGCGGTTTTTACTACTGCCTCTAGAGCCTCTTTGGCAAGAAGGGACCTGCCCAGGTTGGTATGAAGGACCACTCCCGTGGCGTTGACAACAGGCCTAAGGCTTTTATGCGCTCTTGCTTTCACCCTCTTCTCTGCTTCGGATGCTATCTTTTCTGTGTCAAAGGGCACTTCAGGATCTTTGAGTATTTTCTCCCTTTGGTCGTCAAGCACTCCTGAAATGATCGATTTAACTGAATCACGGCCTATCTCAGCTTCATATTTCTTGGTCCAGGGCATTAAAAGCATCCTGTCCATTGATGGTATATTGCGCATAGCATTCTGGATCTTTTCTTTCAAGGAGAACCCCTCCCGGCGGCTGATGAAAATATATGATCATTACTATTCCTAAATAAATAATGCGAAAGACAATAAAGTTATTTGCGGTCACTTGCACTGAACATTATAAAGTACACCTGATAAGAATCAAACCAGTTCAGACCAGATCATGTTTGCTACCCTCATGCCTTTTGATGAGAGATAGATCCTTTTTTCAGAAATTTCGTAAAGGTCTACAGGGAACCGACTAAGTTTTTCAATTATCTTATTCTCTTCAGAGATGCCATATTTACTAGAAAATTCTTCCCTGTCTATACCTTTTGACATCCTTAATGCAAGTACCGCTGCCTCAGACGCCCTTTTTTCTCCAATAAGCCTCTCGCCTGAAGATATAGCGCTTCCGCCTCTGTCAAGCGATCTGGAATATTCAGTGATCCCGGATGTATTTTTGTATCGCCAGCCTTTAAGATAGCCTGATGCACCCGGACCGATCCCGAGATACTCGCCTTCCTCCCAGTAGTTGATGTTATGTATGCTCTCATGCCCCTCTTTGGCAAAATTAGCAATTTCATACTGATTATAACCTTTTCGCGGCAAATACCACTGGGCCCATCTGTACGGGAAATAACCGTCAGAAAGATCATCTTCGGACATTGACTCCCAAGGAGTTCCGGGTTCCAGCGATAGCTGATATAAAGAGATATGGCTTATTCCTGAACTTACCGCCTGGCTGAGAGTCCTTGCCCAATTTCTGAAGGTCTGTCCCGGAAGTCCAAACATGAAGTCTGAATTGACAGAAAAACCAGATGCAAGTGATGCCGATATCGCCTCGTATGCCTGAGCGGCGCTATGAAGCCTGCCCAACTGAAGCAATTCGGCATCGTCAAAACTCTGGACTCCGATGCTGACCCGTGAGACCCTCCAGTCACGCCAGAAAAGGAGGTGATCTGCCTTTAAGGAGTTTGGATTGGCCTCCACAGTGACCTCTGCCTCCGGCTCAAAAGTAAAATGGCTGTCTATGGTCTCTGCCAGCCTGAGCCACTGGGGGCCTGTGATGACGGTAGGAGTTCCTCCTCCGATGTAGCATGTCTCAAGAGAAGGTTTTCCTATGCGTTTTTCCCACCACTCGAGCTCTTTACTCAGCATTTCAAGCCACAGATCCCT
>Ga0265294_10006447_pt1 | contig 14085 bp, 14 predicted proteins | sample MunlanPumphouse3_FD_192504 | JGI IMG/M metagenome (GOLD analysis project Ga0265294, IMG submission 192504) | Groundwater microbial communities from a municipal landfill in Southern Ontario, Canada - Pumphouse #3 | ecosystem: Environmental > Aquatic > Deep subsurface > Groundwater | place... | reverse complement strand
CGTAGCACCTTCGCGAACGCGTTGTTCATGTAGACGCCGGGGCGTCGGCCGGTACGCGCGGCGATGTGGTTGCAGAACCGCTCGGCGAAGACGCGTGCCCCCTGGTCGGGCTGAAACGGCGCCTCGATGTCCAGCATGGGAACGAGCCCCCGCGCCGCGAGTCGGTCCACTTCGGCCAGCAGCACGTCGGCCTGCTGTTCCGGGCTCGGATCAAGCTGCGCGTAGTGATATCCGCCGACCGGTAGGCCGACCGATTTGGCGCCGTTCACCTGCGCGTCACCCTTGACGACCGCCGGGCCGCCGCCGTCGCTGACCTTGACCCATACGAAATCAACTGTCCGACGGACCGCGTTCCAGTCTGTTACCGTCTGGTAGCGGTAGACGTCGATACCCAGTGTCATGATCACCTCACGTTGAGTGTGTTAAGTCACGCGCATGGGTAAGCGGTACCGGTATCGCCGTTTGCTTGTCGCGAATCAGCCGATGGGCAGCAGGGTGGGTGGCGAGGTTGTCTCGCACCTGTAGGTCGGTGCGTCATCCGGGGAGCCGGCGTCGCGGGTGCAGGTTTCCTCACTGCCGTCCGCTCGGGTGGTCACCCAGCCACGCGGCGGGGCGCCGTCCGTGCCCGCATCACCCGGCGGCCCCTGCGGGCCAGCCGGCCCCGGCTCGCCGGGAGCACCGTCCTGGCCGTCCTGCCCATCGGCGCCGGGCGTCCCGGACGGGCCTGCGGGACCGCACAGGGGACCTACGCGTGTGGTGGTGGCATCCGACCAGGAGAGGATGACGTCGCATCCCGATGGGGACGCACTGGTGATCGAACGGCCGTCGTCCCCGTTGCGTCCGCAGATGTTGTCTGCCGTCGTCTGCCGGCCGTCCGTCAGGCGTACGGTCAGGGCGCATTCCGCGTGCTCCACCGAGGCGATACCGACAGGCTCGACCGGCACGGCCACCTCGGCCGCTTTCCGGCATGCCTGCCCTAGTTCGGCCGCCGCCGGCCCCCCTTTGGCACACGCCTCGTTTACCTGCTCGGCCAAGGTCTTGGCCTGCTCCTGTGCCGCCCGCGCGGTGCCCACTGACGTCACCTGCCCGTAGACGACCCACCCGGACGCCAACAGTGACACCATTGCGATAGCCCACAGTGCCGCATGGTTTTTACCCCGCATCGACTTCCCCGATTCGTCGGCGTACGCTCGCGGCGTCGTCCTCGGCTTTCCACCGTTTCTTACGCTCCGCGTCGAGCTGCTTGGTCAGCTCATCGACCCTTGCACGCAGTTCCGAGATATCCGACTTGAGCGAGTCACTGATCCGTTTAATCTCGGCCGCATGCCTGCTTTCGGCGGTCAACCAGAACCTGGACAGAATCCCGATGATGACCAGCAGGATGGACGCACCGCCGGCCGCCGGCAGGACGCTGGGCAGCGAGTCCAGAACATCCACGACACCCCCCAGTGCGGTCATGTTTGATTGTTTTACCCGATGGGTTATGCGACTTCGGTGAGCCGCATCCACGATTGGCTGTTCAGGTCGCAGTTGCTGGCGTGCGCAGCGTTCTGCGCGAACTGGATCGTGCAGTTTCCGGCGGTGCCGCCGATGGTGATGGCACCGGTGGGTCGGGAGGACATAGTGACTCCTGTGACGCCACCCATGGGCCAGGGTTGGGTGGTGATCGCGTCGTGCGCGATCGGCGAGTCCAACGCGGTGCCGGACGTCAGGTTGGTCCAGGTCGCCATGCGCAGTGTTGACCCAGTGGGTAGAGCGATGTTGAATTTGAAATCCGCCAGGGCATCGGCGGTGTACAAAATCAGCGCCTCGAAAATGTAGTTCGTGTTTGCCTTAACGCTCAACGTCAAGTAGGTCGAGTTGACCAAGGTCGTGCTGTTGTTAACCGTCTGCGTGACCTGCTGACGCCGCGTTCGAATCTGGTTGAATTGGTCGTTCAACGCGGCGGCTGTCAGATTCTGGCCAGCGGTAAACGCGGCGTCCGCCATGGTTAACTCCTTATCCGAGTGCGAGCGTCGCTGGTGTTTTCAGCCGGATCTCGGCGCCGGCCGGGTGCGCCTTGGATATACCGTTCACGCTTCGGGTGACGGTCATCGTTTGTGGGCTGGTGGAGCCGGTGATGGTGGTAGCGGTGACCTCCTCACCGCCGATCACCAGCGACACCGGCTCGTCGGTGGTGGTCCACAGCGGCGCCGACGACCTGAACTGCACATCGTCGATGTAGACGGCGTCGTCGCCGGCTGCCGTGGCGACATCCTTGATGTACCGGAAGGTGACCGTGCTGGCCCCGGCGACCGGGTAGACGATTGACTGTGTCCAGCCGATCGAGCCGGATGCCTCACCCCAAAACGTGGAGTCGATGTAGAGGCGGAAAAAGTCAAATCCGCTCTCGGTCGACACGCGAAACCAGAACTGGAGTGTGTCCGCCCCCTCGGGGACGGTAATGACGCAGTCTGACTGTTGGCTGTCGCCGATCGCCGCGGAGCGCAGTGACCACGAACCACTGTGGGCTTGGGCGTTGGTGCGGGTCCACGTCCCGGTGACGTTGAGATCGTAGGTGGCGTCCTCGAACCCCTCGTCGTAGTCGCCTGTGCGCGCGACGGTAAAGGACGTCGCGCCGGAGGTCACCGCGGTGACCAGCTTAGACCCGGCGGTGTCCAGTTTGTCCGTGTCAAGCTGTAGCACCTCATACGGTGACGCAGGCGAGCACACCGCGGTCAGGGTGTGCTCATAAGGCCCGATCCGCTCGGTGTAACCACCCATCAGCACGGACACCGGACCTGGTGGCAGCCACGAGGGGAGACCCGTGATAGTCACCCTGTCGTCAATGGACACGTCCAGCACCTGAGACTCCAGTGCCGCTACCGACGACGACGCCAGATTCACGGTGACGGTCGGGTAGCGGGCCTCGTCGACGGTGCCCACGTGCACCAACCACGTTGCGGCGTGCAGCGCCTGTGCGTCGTCCCGAACATTAAGCTCGACACTGGTGTCGTAGCGGCCGACACCCGTCGGTGGGTCGGACACCGATAGTGGTCCGGTGGTCTGCTGGGAGCGGACCTCCGAGCCGCCAGGGCGGCGGACGGTCACGTCATTGCGCAGGCCCTGGTCGTCGTCGGTCGGCTCGAACGGCGGCGACAGGTGGCCATAGGACGCGGCCAGGCGTGCGGGCTGGTTAGTGATGGTGGTCAGCGTCCGGTAAGCCAACCCCAGGGTGCCCCTGGGTTCGAACAGGGTGCCACCATCGGCAGATTCGGCCTCGCGGATGAGGTCGAGGATGGTTTTGGGGCGCTGCGGCCCCATCTTGGCTGTGGCCGACATGCTCCCGATGTCGGAAAACGGGATGCCCTCCTCGGTGCACAGCCGCTGGATCCGTGACCCGGCCGCCTCACCGTCGAACGCAGCCAACTCGTCGGCGAGCGTAAAGAGGCTGCTTGTCGCGTTCTCCACGGAGACATGGCCGATAGTGACGTTGTCCAAGTTACGGTGGGCACCAACCACGATCGTGTTCGCCCGGCCCAGCGTGCGACCAACCACCGTGCCGGTGCTGAAACCACCGCCACTGAACCCCGGCTGCAAAGTCGACAGCTCCCAGTTGACGTTTCCGCCGCTTTGGGCTAGTTGCAGCTGCACGCGGACTGGTCTGCCGTTCACATTGACATCCTGCCCACCGGACTGGTAGGCGGGAGTGCCGGAACCTGGCGCGAACACGGCGATATCCATATCGCCACTTCCGCCGCTATCCAAATAGCGCAGCTCCCAAAGACAAGCGTCACCCGAAAAAGTCCACAACTGGATTAAGGGTGACAGGTCCGCCGCACCGGCGGGGATGTAAAGCACAAACCGGATCTGGATTACACCGGTGTCGTTGTACGTGTTAACCTGACCGTCCCACCGCGCGTTACGCAACACTGGTAGGGGTTCCGAACAGGCAAACCCGCTGTAGCCGGCCCAGTCAGGGTAGCCGCTGAAATGGAACAGGCCAGGCTGACCACCGGTCAACCCTGAAGAGACCTGGGTTGCGTTTTCCCCGTCCTCACAGGGCCAATACGCCACCAGGTTCGGGAGGGTGGGGATGCTGCGGCGGAGTGTGGACCGCAAGGGACTTGCCCCCTGCCCCAATCTGCGCATTATCCCCGCGGCCTCTATGGGCGCGGTGACATCCCGGCCGGAGATGTCCCATTTCGTCGGCCATTCCGTCACCTCCCCGTTAAACCGGGGTAGGGTGATTTGCAGGTCATCGTAGGAAAACGTGACCGGGGTGTTGGTGTTGCCGGTGGCCACCTCGGAGCGGATACCGACCCATCCGGGGGTGGTGAGGGTGTCGTCTTCGGCTTCGATCGCCCACGCGATCGGCTCGGGATCCGTAGCGGGCCACACCTTCCCGCGCAGTGTGGAGCCTTCGACGTGGGCGCGGACGCGCAGGCTCTGGCCGGTGACGGTTAGGGCCGTGGTGACCGTGGACCCAACCTGCGTGGTGACGTTGTTGACGGTTTTAACCACGGACATCTGTATTTGCTCAGTCGTCGTGATCCCGACCCGCACCATGTAGTAGTTGCTGACGTCGGGCGCGCGGAAGATGATCGACGCTGGGAAAATCCCGCCGCCGGTCACGTTGGAGAAGGGCAGGCTGACGGTGACCGCGACTTCCAAGTCCTTGTTAGCCAAGGTCGACAAGTACGTGAACCGCTGGGCATTGGCCACCGGAACCAGGTGTGTGCCCGTGCCGCTGGTGACGTTGAAGTCCGACGCCTGGACTGTCCCGCCGGCGCCGTCCTGCGCCCACACCTGCCCCGTGTCCGCGGTGCCCCAGGATCCTGACACCGTCCGGGCGAACGTGTCCCGGGCGTGCCGGATCGACACCCTGATCGGCGTGTTGCGGCCCAGCGTCCCGTAGTACGCCGACATCGGGTTGCGGGGCGAGTAGTCGCCCGAACTGTTGTCCAACTTGAGGGCACAGGAGGACGGGTCGACCGCGCCGCCCTCGTTGCGCCGGCCACGCGTGATGGTGACCCCAGAGTCCACGCGCACATCGGTGCTGATATCCCGCCACCCGTCGCCCGCGTAGATCTCGGTGACGATGTCGCGCGGCTCAGCGGGGAAACTCACGCGGCACCCCCGAGCACCAGTTGCACATCGCCACCACGCACGCGGACAGCGCGGCGCAGACGCTCAATGAGGTCGTCGTCCTCACGTGATCCGGATGACCGGATTTCCAACACCACCCGGGGCGATGCCGCCGCGGAGGGCGGTACGGCGGTGCCGATCCCGCTGGACAATGGCGCCAGCGCGGGCTGACCTAGGGATTGGGTGGCGGCTTTCGCGACCGAACTGGAGACCTTCGCCAGGCCCTCGTTCAGTCCCTCTCCGAGCCACACACCGTACTGCATGGTGATCTTCGAGGGAGACCCTATGCCGAGGAAGTTACCTAGCGCGCTCATGGCTTGACTGGCGAGGCTGCGCAATCGGCCGATGAACGCGCCGACAAGGCTGCTCACTCCGTTGATCAGCCCCTGAATCAGGTCTCGGCCATGCTGGTACAGCAGCCCGGCGAAATTGCCTAGGGCGCCGAGGACCCGGCCCGGTATGGACCGCACCAAGTTGATCATGTTGCCTATGAACCCGCCGATGGCGTCCACAGCGCTGCCGACAGCGCGTGTGACCACTCCCCACGCCTGCGGTACTGCCGTACTCAGCCACCTGATGGCCGCGGCCAGCCCGCCGACGATGACTCCGGTAAACCCGGCGATCCACCCGATGATCGTGGAGATCGCCGGTGCCAACTGCCCAATCAGCCACGCCGCGAACTGGGCGACGAGCACGATAATGGGCGTGACCGCAGTCGCCAGCTGACCCAGTGGGCCCAGTAGTGCGACGATCGGCGGGAGCAAAGCAACCACGGCGTCAATCAACGCACCCAGCACCGGTTGCAGGGCTTGCAGGATGGTGAGTACAGCGCCGCCGAGGATCGTCGCGAACTGCCCGATAGCAGGCAACAAAGGGACGATCGCGGCGGCCAGCTGCAGCAGCACCTGCGCGGCCATCTGCGACAGAATCGTGGCCACCTGGGTGACGATCGGCAGCAGCTGCACCAGGATCGGCGCGAGCGCACCAGCCAGCTGCGCGGCCACCTGCGCGATCGCCGGCACCAGCGGCATGATCGGCGACAGCAGCGACACCAGAGCCGGTATCAACGGTGTCACCGCGTCAAGTATCTGGGTTAGCGCCGGAATCAGTGACGCGGTCAGCACCCCGCCGAGCTGTGTAAACAGGTCGGTGATCGCCGGGCCCGCGGCCTCGAACACGCGACCGAAAGCGTCCGCCAAAGGTTGCAGGGCCGTGGCGACCCGGACAAACACCGGGCCTAGGGACTGGATGACCGGGATTAACCCTGCGGTCAGGCCGTCGATCAAAGTGGTGATCACGGGCATGAGGGCTTCGAGGATCGGCCCACCTACCTGGGCGAGCGCGCCGAGGATCGACCCCAGAATCGACAGGATCTCCGGCAGGGCCCCACCCAACGCTGACAGCGCCTGCCCCGCAGCCCCCGCCGCAGGGGCCAAGTTAGCGACCAGTTGCCCGACGCCAGCACCGGCGTTGGCGAGCAGGTCCGCGAGCCCGTCAAACACCGGCCCGGCGGACTTGACCGCAGTCACCAACCCCGGCATGGCCTGCACCGCGAACCCGGTTACCCCTTCGGTGAGGGTGGTGATGTATGGGCCGATGGAGCCGAACACGGTACGGATCTGCGGCAGCAGTTGGTTGAACGCCGCACCGAGCTGGCTAGCGACATTCTTAAATACCGGCACCAAGGGTTGCGCGGCTTTGGTCAACTGGGTTTTCACATTGTTGCCGAGGTTAGTAAACGCGGTCTTAACGACCGCATTTTCTTTCAGCAGGGCCGCGCCGATGCCGGCGAAGGCCAGCGGGAGCCCGGCCAGTGCACCACCTGCCGCGAGTGCGGCACCGGAGGCCACGCCGCCGAAGATCCCGAACTGCTTGGTGAGGCTCGCGATCCCGGACAGGTTGTCCTGGGCTGCCGCCCGAGTGAGGGCAGCAGACGCGCGCAACGCACCGCCGGCGCCGAGCGCTTCCCGGCGGATCCGGGCGAAGACCTTAGACACGCCGTCGCGGCCGAGAATGTTGAATAACAGAGAGGTGTCAGACGCCACGGTATGTGCTCACACTCCCGCTGTTCAGTTAGGTCTTGCTGGCTTGTTTAAGGCGTTCCTTGACGAAAGTGATCGCGGCTTTCAGTTCGGCCGCGGTGAGCAGCTCGCGCTGCTCCCAGGGCCGGATGTGCAGGAGTTCGGAGATGACTAGGCAGTATTCTTCGCGCTCGGCTTGGAGGGGGCTTTTCCCGCCGGTCCACCGGCCTCGGTGATCTGCTGGTCGATCAGCTGCAACGCCAGGTCCCGCTTGTCCTCCGACAGACCCGCGGCCTTCTGGATGCCCTCGCGCATCAGCTGCAGCTCGGCGGGCTGCAGGTCGAGCGTGAGCTCGGAGGCGGCGAAGTCGATGTCATCGATCCGGATGGTGGGGTGCTCGCTGCGCAGCAGGTGCCACAGCAGCACGCGTCGGGCCCGCATCCGGCCCTGCAGCAACTGCAGGTTGAACTCGTCCCACGTGCCACCGAATTTGTCCTCGATCAGTTCGGCGTCCTTGGCGCGGACCTGACCCGGGTCCCAGGTCCACACCTGGTTGTCCTGGCCTGCCGGGCTGTAGGTGACGATCACTCAGATCCTCCTCGCGATGCGGTTGGCGGTGGCGTCCATGGCTGCGAGCACCGCGCGCTTGTACTGGGGTTTCCGGGCGGCGATCGGCTTGTCGAACCATCCGGGCTTGCCGCGCTGATGGGCTGTCCTCCCGCTGCGATACACCAGGTGGTTCCAGCCCTTGGCCGAGTTGAACCGTCTCGGCGCGTGCCGGAACCCGCGGACCTTCGGGGTTTCCCTGGCCACCACCCGCGCCCCGACCGTCTTCCCGGACACCTTCGCCACGACCTGGATCTTCTGCGCGATCGCCGTCCGGATCGACGGCCCGGCATGGCCGCGCGAGGACACGGAGCGGACCTCCGCACGGGCGGCCTGCCGCGCTGGTCCTGCGGCCTGACGCAGGTTGCGGGTGAGCTGGCGGCGCAACTCCTTGCCGTTCTCCTCCGCACGCAACGCGCGGCCCAGGTCCCGCAACCGGCGTTCCGGTCCGGAGAGGTCCAGCTCGACAGGCATCAGGACACCGCGCGGGCGACAGCCCCGGAGGTCGGGAACTCCACGTCGACCTCGGCCACCGACCCGACCTCACCGGCGATCGGCTTCCACTCCTTGACCAGCACGCTGCCGGTGTACTTCGGATTGGACGTGCCCACGGCGGCATTCGACAGCCGAACCTCGAACGGCACGACCGTGCCGAACAGCGCCCACATGATCGAGTCGAGCGCCGAGGCGGCGACGTCCTGCTTGAACGTCACCGACAGCGACCCCTCCTTCAGCCCGCCGAGGACTTCCTTCCAGCCGCCGGAACCGAACGTGGTGACGTCCTCGTCGGCCACCTCGGCGGTGAGCTCGATCTTCGACGTGTTGCCGGAGAGGTCGTTGCTGTTGATGCTCAGATAGGAGGCGAGCAGCACCATCTTGGCCATAGGAAAACCCTTCTATGCGATGCCGAAGGCGACGACGAACAGAAAGCTGGGGCTGGTCCCGCTGATCGTCCATTTCGGGCGGAACCAGGTGTCGGTGATCGGCCCGGCCGCGCGCGCGATCTGCCCGCCCGCAGCGGTGGCGGACGCGAAAGTGATGCGTGAGACGGCAGACGGGAATCCGCTGGCGTCGTCGGATTCGATCTCGACGGTGATCGTGGGTGTGCCGGTGCCAGCCACCGACAGTACGTGCAGCGCGGCATAAAGCTGCTTGCCGGTGGTCACCGCGCCCAGTTGCGCGCCGGTGCCAGTGCCGCTGGCGGTGCGTGCGGTGCCAGGCGGGTGGGCGATCTGGCCGCGCACCAGCGGCCAACTGGACTTGGCCTCCCCGGTCCACGGCGCGACGTCGCCTACCTCGCCGCCGAGCTTGTACATGCCGGACAGCGCATTGGTGACATAGGCCAGCGCGCCCACTGCGGCGCCGTCCGGTGCGGCCGTCCACGGGCCAAGCCCGCCGAGTGCGGCCCACCGCTCGTTGTCCACCATCGACGGGTCGCCGGCCTCCCACTGTCCCTCGGCGCTGATCTCCGTGGCCGCGAGCCCGCCACGGAACTCTTTCCAGCCGCCGGACCCGAAGTTGGTGGTCTCCTTGTCCTCGACCTCGGCGGAGATCTCCAGCTTGTTGCTGGCGCCGGTGAGGTCGGCGGCACCGGTGAACAGCCGGACGTTCGTCAAAATGAACTTGCCCATCACGTCCCCGATCCGATGACGTGGACCGCGAGTTCGCAGCCCCAGTAGTGCTGGCCGGCGTGCTCGTACATGGCCGGCCCGCTGGCGCGCATCACGTGGCAGTCGTCGCAGGCGCCACCCAAAGTGCGGTCGGCTTCCAGCGCGGCCTTGACACTCAGAGGGCCGGAGCCCTTGAGGTAGTCCTTGACCTTCTGCTGGCCCTGCTTGTCCGTCGCGGCCGACACCAGCAACCGGCAGGTGACCGGGTTGAGCTCCTCCATGCCGCCGAAACTCTGGTTGAACAGGATCTCGGCGTCGACGACCAGGAACGCCGGCGGGCTGATCGCGTCGGGCACCTCAGCGAAGCACCGCAACCCGGTGGTGGCGGCGTTGTCGGCCAGTCCCTGGAACACCGCTGTCATGTCCATAGTGGAATCGCTCTCCTATCCGAACCCGGGCAGCTCGACGTCCTTGAGCAGGTCCCACACGTCGGGGTCAGTTCGCGCGATCCGGACCACGCCCCAATCCGCCGAGCCCGCCACGCCCTGGGGTGAGTCCTTGCGACGGAAGCGTCGGCTCACCAGCAGCCGCGCGGCCTCCTCAACCTGTTCCGGCACGCTCGGCCAGCCCCAGATCGCGGTGATCCGGACACGCTGATGGGGACCGGTCGGCCACTGCGAGGGGTGCACGATCCGGGTGATCGGGACACCGTCGCTGATCGCGTTGTCCGGCAGGGTTTCGTAGCCGGTGACCGTCTGCCAGCCGCCTGAGGTCGACCCGGTCTCCACGATCAGGCCCGCGGTCGAGGCGATGTCGTTGACCAGCAGCATGTGCTCGCCGTTGTCCCAGAACGCGCATTTGGACGTCCGGACCAGCCGCGGCACGGCGCTGTCGTCTTTCCAGTACCGCCTGCCGGTATCCCGGTCGATCCACCGGGAGGCGCTGGCGATGCTGCTGTTGAGCAGCGTGTCGTCGCCGGTGTCGGCCTCAGGGATGCCGAGGGCCGTCTTCACTAGAGTCAGCGTCGTGTAGGTCGTGGTGGCCACAGCTCACCCCCTCCGGCAGCCGGCGGTCAGGTATCGGTCGTACGCGTGGTCTGCCGTGCCTTGCTCGCCGGTTTCGCTGCCTTGGGCGGCGTCCTGCTGGGGTCGCCGCTGGCCTGGGCGGGCTTGTGGCCACGCAGCCGGAGCTGCTCGTCGACCAGCGCGACACGATCCGGCAGGTCGCGGCTGAGGTAGCCCTCGCGTTCCCGCAGCAACGCGGCCACCATCGGGTCTTCGGTCTGTGGCTGGTCCTCGGTCATCGCGTCCTCTCCGGGTGCGCCAGGACAAAGGGGGCCGCCCACGGGGGACGGCCCCCTTTGTCATCGGGTGATCATCAGAAGGTCGGCGTGACCAGACCGGTGCCGCCGATCTTGCCCATGCCGTTGGTGTAGCGGCCGAAGGTGTAGGCGAAGTAGCCGTAGACGACCAGCACCACACCGAGGTTGGCGACCTTGGTCTGCTCCGCCCGGATGAACAGCGGCGCGGACGGGTCCTCCCACAGGTGGCACTCGTCCTGTGGGGTCACGTAAATCTCGTCCTCGTTCGTGCCCGCACCGAGGTTGGTGGCGATGTTGTTGTCCACCACCACCAGGGACCCGTTGGGCAGAATGCCGCGCACACCCTTGCCGTAGCCGGCGCCGAGGTTCACGCCACCGGACTGGGTCGGGATGGACGGTTGGCTGATGAACGGCCAGTTGGACGACACCTGAGACTGCATCCAGTTCCACCGGCGGGAGTGCATCGTCACGTGGGTGGGCATGGCCTGCGCCAGCAGCGCGGCCTCCACGTTCGCGAACCCGTTGAGGATCTTCGGGTACAGCTCGGGCGCGGTCGGGCTGGCATCGGTGTAGGCCACCGCCTGCGCCACCGCGGACAGGCCGGTGGTGGCCTGGTTGAGCAGCGTGGAGTCCAGCTTGGTGGCGTACCGCTTGAACAGGTCCTGCATCGTGACGTCCTCGATGCCGGTACCCCGGTCGATGGCCTGCCGGGAGATCGTCTGCTGGCCGGCCGCGGTCTGCACCGGGATGGTCAGCAGCGTGTCGTCCATGTTCTGCTCGGCCACCGCGTCGTTCTCGGCCGCCTGCAGATCCACGCTCGAGGCCGTGGTGATCCGGGAGATGTTGACCGTCATGCCATCCGGCGGCAGGTCGTGCGGTGTGCAGCACTCGTCGGCGAATGGCCGCAGTGCCGCGGTGGCCGGCGCGTACATGTCGGTCAGGTACTGCGGCACGGTCAGGCCCGCGAATGCACCGGTGCCGACCGCGCGCTGCAGGTACTGCTCCCGCTCCACGCGCTCCTCGTCCATGTGCCGGCCCAGCCGCTCACCCGCGGCGGGGTCGCGGTGCCAGAACGACCGGACCACATCCGACAGGAACTGCTTGCCGCGCTTGTCGGTGTCGGGCCGGTAGGTGCGCGCCTCGACCCCGACCCGGGCGACCTGGTCATAGGAGGGCCGCACGGCTGCCGGGGTGACCTCGCGGGCCAGCCGGTCCGCCGCGTCGTCGCGAGCCTTCTCCTGCTCGAACTCGGCGACCCGGGCCTGCAGGGCGTCCAGCTCGGCGTCCAGGTCGCCCTTGGACTTCCGCAGGCTGGTGACCTCGGCCTCGTCGGTGGTCTCCGCCGCGCGCAGCTCGGCGAGCTGCGTGGCGATCTTGTTGCGCTGCTCCAGCTTGGTGGCCATCTGGCCCCGGAGCTGCGCGATGAGCTGATCCAGCGTCATGGTGACGCCGCTCCTCTCTCCCGCGAGCGGGATCGGGTAGGTGGGTGATGGCCCTGCGGACAGCAGGCGGTGACACCCAGACCGGGCCGTGGCGCGGTGCGGGGTTCCTACGCGAAGCGGCAGGGAAAGGCGCGTCAGGAGATGACGCGCAGCCGCGTGTCCTCATCGCTGATGCGAACACGCGGAGTCGTGGCCGGCGTGAGCCGGGCGGTCAGGGCGGCCAGCACGGTGCGGGCCTGCTCCTCGTCCAGGGACCGGACCAACGCGAGCGGGTCACCGTGGCGGATGCTGGCGCCGGCGGTGTGCGGGTTGGCGCCGTACCCGACGATCGCCACGTCGCCGCGGTGAATGTCCACCTCGTTGATGTGGTACTCCATCCAGTCCGGTGACCATTGGCCGCTGGTGATGCGGAACTTGAAGGACATCTCGTCAATCAGGCCGCTACGCAGCTTGGGCACGATGTAGTCGACGTCCCGGTCTTCGGGGTCGAGGTCAGCCTCGACCAGCAGCCCGTTGTCGTCCTCGGTCAGGCGCAGGCTGCCGTTGGTGGTGCGGGCGATCCTTCGCAGGTCCTGGTGTTGCAGCACCAGCGGCACGTCCAGCTCCGGTGTGCCCAGGGTCTTGGCGAACGCGCCCGGTGACACGAGCTCCGCGTACGGGCCGAACATGTCCCACATCTCGTAGCTCGCATCGGTGACCGAGGCGTAGCCGCGGAACTGCAGCCCCGTCGAGCCGGCCTCCCGGATCTGCAGGTCACGAACCCGGACGCTCACCCGAGCCGGTGCGGTCTCCTCCTCGGCGGACCGGCGCCGCGACGGGCGGTCAGCCGGAGCGGCCACCTCGGCGGCCCGGACGGTCGCCGCGGCCCGCAGGGTCGTCGCGCTCATGAGGTCACTCCTGACGTAGCGGTAACGGGCTGGGTGCGCGGTGCGCCGAACAGCCGGTCGAACTCGGCGAACTGGTCCTCGGTGAACGGCTGGCGGTTGTCCAGCGCGCGAGCCTCCGACGGGGCGATCAGCCGGTCGCGCACCTGCTGGCCGAGCACCTTCGCGCGGGTCTCGGGGTCCATCCGCAGCAGCGCGTCGCTGTTGAGCTTGACGAACCTCGGTTCCGGCAACAGGTCGCTGAGCGCGGTCTCCCGGCGGAACACCGCCGGCCCGATGTTCATGATCAGCAGCTGGAGGTTGCGCTGGCTGATCGAGGCGTAGGTGATCGACCCGCTCTGTACCGCCGCGTCGATCATGTCGGCCGGGCAGCCGAAGAACCGGGCGATGTCGGGGATGCCGTGCTGCTGGGTGGAGATCCACGCCGCGTCGCTGGTCATCGCCTGCAGCGGCTTGTACTCCCAGTCCGAGCCGTGCACGAACACGCCGCCAGGCTCAACGGATGCCTTGAACCGGGACTTGATCTCCTCGGAGTCCGACCGCTTGATGGTCTTCGCCGTGTTCTTCAACGAGCCCGCCGGCACCCCACCGCCGGTGAACCAGTCCAGCGCGAACTGCTGCGCGGTCAGGTACTGGCCGATGCTCCACGCCGCGTACGACACCGGGGACAACCCGATCGGCAGGCCCGCGACCGTGTACTGCTTCTCGTGCCACACCTCGTAGGGCTCATACCGCCTGCCACGGAACCGGTAATGGTCGATCTGGCCGTCCTTGATGAGCACCGACGAGTCGGCCAGGTCCTGCAGCTCAACGCGCGCCGGGCGGCCCATGGCATCCCGCGCGGTGATGATGCCCATCGCGTTCCCGGCCCGGTCCAGGTCGACCTGCGAGGAGTACATCCACTCCAGCATCTTCTGCCCGCCAGCGCCAGGCCGCGTGAGCACCGGCGGTTTGGGCACCTCCACCTGAATGCCACCGACCTTCCGGTAGGCGTCGATCGGCATCGTGGAGATCAGGTCAGCCCTCAGTCGCAAACACGCCCACACCGCGCTGTGGCGCATCGCGGTCTCCGGG
>Ga0265294_10006445_pt1 | contig 14087 bp, 10 predicted proteins | sample MunlanPumphouse3_FD_192504 | JGI IMG/M metagenome (GOLD analysis project Ga0265294, IMG submission 192504) | Groundwater microbial communities from a municipal landfill in Southern Ontario, Canada - Pumphouse #3 | ecosystem: Environmental > Aquatic > Deep subsurface > Groundwater | place... | reverse complement strand
GAGACACTACCTATGCAATATTTGCTCCACATTCAGGAATAATCAGGAAGGGACAAGGTGGAAGCTTCATCCTGAATCTTGTTTCTCACAAGGTTTTAGGGTTTTGAAGTACCGGCGCTCGCTGTAGCGCCTTTTCTCACGCGGATTACACGGATTTGGACGGATAATGATAGAACTCTGATCCCCATGATCTACATGATCTACATGATCTACATGATATTGAGTCCTGACATAGGGGTTATAGGTTGCCGGGGACCCATAGGATTGCAGACGTCTCGTCTGCAAAGCAGCGAAGCTGCTTATTCTTCTCGGCCTTCGGCCTCGTTCGACACGAGACGTGTCGAATCCTATCCCGGCGTCCCTTAGGATTGCAGACGTCTCGTCTGCAAAAGCAGCGAAGCTGCTTACTTTTCTACGGAACTTCGTTCCGTTTCGACACGGGACGTGTCGAATCCTATCGTCGGGAAAAGCGTCAGGATGACGCTTCCACACCCGATGCTTCACCCCTATTTCAGCACTATATCACCCCATAATCTCCGCATGCCACGGGGGTATTATGGGGTGATGTAGTGCTGAACATAGCGTGAACCCGGGAGGGAGGCAATACGAATCGACTGAAATCCGTGATTCAGCAGAATCTTTACAAGGCAGAGATCATGATTTTCCGCACACGTTTGGTGATCACGACCAGGAAGAGGGTGAAGGCGATCATCAGGGTAGAGAGGGAATTGATGGTGGTAATGGTTCCCCGGCGGATGGTGCCTTCCACATAGATGGGCAAGGTGTCAAAGCCACGCCCGGAGGTGAAGAAGGTGATGATAAAATCATCAATGGACAGCGTGAAAGCCAGCAATCCCGCAGCGATAATGCCTGGCATCATCAGAGGAAACTTGATCTTCCAGAAGATGTACGAAGGTTTAGCGCCCAAATCCTGCGCTGCTTCCACCAGAGAGTAATCAAAACCTTCCAGGCGGGATTGTATCACGATCACGGTGTAAGAAATACAAAAGGTGACGTGGGCAATCAGCACGGTGAACATACCTGTGGTAACGCGGGTGAAATTGAAGAGCAGCGCCAGAGAAACACCCATCAGGATATCCGGAATCACCAGCGGCACATAGATCAATCCCTGCATGATCTTGCGTCCGCTGAACTTCTTGTATTCCAGGCCCAAAGCCGTCAGTATGCCCAAAGTTGTGGAAATCAGGGTGGAGAGTCCGGCGATCAACATGGTGTTCCAAAAAGCATCTTTGATATTTTGATTGTTAAAGAGCTGCACGTAATACTTGGTGGTGAAGCCCTTCCAGCCGGTGATGATCTTGGCATCATTGAAGCTGAAGATGATCAGAATCAGGATGGGTATATACAGGAAGATCATTACCATTGTGAATGCTGTGAGATTCATCCCGCGGAAAAATCTGGGAGCAGAGAAGCGTTTCATGATTGCAACCGGCGTGCCTTGTGTTTACGGAAGAGGTAATACATGATCAGCAGCATTACTGCCACCAGAAGCAAAAGAGTGAGCGAGAGTGCGGAAGCCATCGGCCAGTTGCGAGGGATATTCTTGATTTTATAGGTAATAACCTGCCCCACATAGAGGGAACGTTGATTGCCAACCAATTGAGGGATCAAATATGCACCCAGAGAGGGGATGAAGACCAGCAGGGTGCCGGCAAAGATGCCTTCCACAGCCAGGGGCAAGGTAATGCTAAAGAAGGCCTTTACTTCATTAGCGCCCAAATCCATTGCAGCATTCAAGAGAGTGAAATCCAGTTTCTCCAAAGTGCTGTATAAAGGAAGAATCATGTATGGCAAATATACATAGACCATTACCAGGATCACCGCCAGATCGGTGCGCATGATCTCCAAAGGTGTAGAAATCAATCCGGCACTGATCAGCAAATCGTTCAACACCCCATTGTAGGCCAAAAAGATACGCCAGCTAAAGATGCGGATGATCAGATTGGTCCAGAAGGGGATGATGATGAAGATCAATAGAGTATTACGCAGTTTTTCCTTAGCCCGCGCAATGTAATAGGCCACAGGGAAACCCAGCAATATGCAGATCAGGGTGGTATAGATCGCCAGCTTGAAAGATAGCAGAAAGGGCCTCAGATAGTTTCCGGCAAAGATCTGCCGGTAGGCATCCAGAGATACTTCAAAGCGCACATCATAAATATCCGGGGAGAGAAAGCTATAAATCACCACGATCAGATATGGCACCAGGAAAAATGCCGTCAGCCACAGCATTGTGGGCAGGCTAAGCAACCAGGAGCTGAGATTGCGTCTGCGCTCAGCTTTGACCTGGTGAACATTTCGGTTCAAATCTTACCCCGTTTCACATAACGCTGCAGACCGGAAGCTCCTTCCGGATCATCAATGAACATACTCTCCGAGGGAATCTCCTCGATCAGCCAGGTATCGGTATCATGCCAGAACAGCCAGACTGATTCCTCCCAATCCAGCGCTTTATCATCAAAATAAACTCGTTTATGCTGAGAGAATACCCGAAACTTCAGTTTACCTACGCGTACGATATATTGAGTGTGCGTACCCAGATAGAGGATGTCTTCAATAACGCCCTTGAGCATATTGATATCATCCATGGCACGAGGTTTATTGCGTGAAATAGCGATCTTTTCCGGCCGCAAGGAAAGCGTGATCTGACGCCCCGGGGCAGGAGCCACATGGAAGGAAGAATCGATCTCTAAGTTCTTGCCGCTGCCATCGGGACAGCTGAGCTCGATGTAATCCTCATGCACCGCAGTAACTTCTCCAGTGATGAGGTTTGTTTCACCGATGAAATAGGCACTGAAAATACTGGCAGGCCGTTCGTAGATATCATCAGGAGGGCCGCTTTGCACGATCTTGCCCTGGTTCATCACCGCCATGGTGTCCGAGATGCTCATAGCTTCGCTTTGATCGTGAGTGACATAGATGAAGGTTATACCCACGGCATCGTGGATGTTCATCAGCTCGATCAGCATGTGCTGCCGCAACTTGAGGTCAAGAGCAGCCAGAGGTTCATCCAAAAGCAAAACCTGGGGTTTGTTGATCAAGGCGCGGGCAATGGCAATCCGCTGTTTTTGCCCCCCGGAGATCTGATCCGGATATTTCAAAGCCTGATCTTCCATTTTGACCAGGGTCAGCATTTCATGAACCCGCTGCCGAATCTCATCCTTGGGGCGTTTCTTGATGCGCAAACCAAAGGCGACATTGTCAAAAACAGTCATATGGGGAAAAAGCGAATAGTTCTGGAAAATGGTGTTTACTTCCCTTTTGTAGGGTGGCAGGTCGGTGATTTCACTGTTACCGATGCTGATCTTTCCCTGGCTGGGGATTTCAAAGCCGGCAATCATGCGCAAAAGGGTGGTTTTTCCGCAACCGCTGGGCCCCAAAAAGGAGAATAACTCTCCACTCTTGATTTCCAGATTCACCTTGTCAACGGCCAGAAAAGCGCCGAAATCCTTGCTCAGGTTCTCCAGTATGATGTTTTCCAAATCTGCATGTCCTTTTACTTTAGTTTCAAGATCTTCCTGCTGGTAATGCTGCCCTCAGGGCTCTGCAAGCGCAGGAAATAGATACCGGAGGCAAGTTCATTGCCACTCAGGTCTCTGCCATCCCAAGTAAAAGATGTAGCGTCAGCGGTCAAGCTTTTCTTGCTGAATACTTTTTGTCCGCGCAGGTTATAAATCTCCAAATCAAGATTTTGAAGCTGATTTTTGGAGGTGTCAATCGTGATTGAGTTATGGAAAGGATTGGGGCCATAGCTGATGTTCAGGGGCGGACACACAAGATCATGATTGGGCAGGTATTCGGATGAGGCATACACTGCAAAGTCATCGATATAGATGCCATCTGCATTGCCGCTTTCATTGCTGTTGATACGGAAAAACAACTTCACAACCGATCCGCAGAGATAGGATAGATCAAAATCAAAGGCCGTCCAATCCTGAGCTCCCTGAAACACGTGAATCGTGCGTTCTGTGCCATACAGAGGGAAATATCCAAAGATTACATGATCACCATCGGGATTGATGTCCCATTTGGCCATGAACTTCACATTGAAACTCTGCGCTTCACTGAGATCAAGCTCACTGTTCAGAGTGGCTGCGTCATTTAAATCAATTTGATAGTTTCCGGTTGGAGAATCGCTGAGGCTATAGCTTCCACTGACGGATTCGCTGTTGGTAAGCCCCCAATCATCCAACTGCCAGTTTAAGCTGCCAGATTCAAAGTTTTCCAGGATGACTGCATCCCCAGTCAACCGAAACTGTTTGTTTGATCCGTCGAGGAGAATCCTTGTGTCCAGGCTGCTATAACCAGGGTGACTGATTCGCACCCGGTATTCACCGGCCAGAAAGTTTGATAGCATAAGCTCGCCATTTTCATCACAAAGGATGGGAGCAAAGTCATTGAGTTGAATGCCGGCTCCGCTAAGAGGGTTGCTGATGTCATCAACAACGCGGATAATCTGAGTAACCGTGGTAGCCGGTTCCAGGGCAACATCCAGAACAGTCTGCCCCAAACCGGTAATCACAATTTCGTGGCTCTGCGGGAGATAGCCCTCACAAACGATTCGCACGGTATGAGTTCCCACCGGCAGAAAGCGCCAATATGCCCCAAACTCCAAATCAGAGAGATAATCTGCCCGGGGTAAATAGTGGTTGTCTATCCCTTCCACATAGATCAATGCTCGCACTGGATTGCCCGAGGAAGCATCTGTGATATGCCCGGTAAGGGTTTTGTTGTTTTTACGCATTAAAAGGGTTTTGGCCGCCATAAAGTGGTTTTGGATGATCAATGGTACCTGTGAAGCTGGAGGGATAAATTGATCTGCCATTTCGATGGTGTAGGAAAACGTGCCCCGAGTGCCATAAGACCAATCATCAAAGGAACCACTCACGGGATACAAGCCATAGGAAGGAGAAGCTGTATAGAACCCACCAGTAACTCCGCCAATTGTATTTGCCATATTGGTGGCCAATTGAGAAAGCTCCTCTGCATCAGGAGAGATCAGGTTGCTGGCGTAGCCATAGGGATAAAGCACCCATTCTCCATAGGTGTGATAGCTGATCCCAGCCAGAAAACGCCGGGATTCCAAAAGAGTTTTCAAAGCAGATGTTTCCGGCTCGGAAAAGGGCTCACTTCCATGATAGGTAACCGAATAGGGATCATTAGAAGCACTGATGTTGCCCCACATGTGGCTGTAATTACGGTTGATATCCACACCGTCCATGCCATAGCCATAGTTAGCAATATCTATGATGCCATTCTCGTTATTATCCAAAACGTTCTTGCGCCACCAGACATCGGTCTGATCCAGAACAATCTTTCGGCCATCAGGATTCATCAGAGGCACAAACCAGATTTGGCTGCTATCCAGGATGGAGGTGATCTGAGGATCAATGCCATAGCCATCAACAAGATGCTCAAGAATCGCAATACATACTTCCATGGAGATGGGTTCGCGGGCATGATGAGCTCCGATGAAGTAAAAAGCAGGCTCATCCTCTTCAACGCTTACGTTTGCACTAAGTTTGATGGCATGGATATCGTGCTCAAATCCCTGATAGGCGGGCAGCCCGGCTTGAGAATACTGCTTGCCCCAGCCAGAGCCAATCACTTCAATCTGCACCAGGGAGGGATTCAAGGCCTCAAGCTGGTAAATATCGTCCAGCATCTCCTGATATGTACGATAGCCAGGAATGTCTCGACTGCCAAGATTGGCCTTCATCATCGCTTCGGTGCTTCGGATTATCAGTGCGGGATGCTCCTGCTGCAAAAGGGGTAAGTCCGATACGGGATAAACCAGATCAAGATATTCTCCATCCTTGAAAGCTGCAATATCGGCGTCTTCAAGCTGGAATTGTTCCAGTAACGCACGGTTTGCATTGGGAATCCGGACTAAGGCACGCTCCAGAGAAAACAATTGAGCAACGAATAACAAACAAAGGAAAAGGGCGGCATTGCGTAACATACTATCTCCTATGAGTGATAATGACATCTTCCGGGCAAAAAAATACAGTGGGGAATGCCGGGCGGCATCCCCACTGCTCGGAGGGCATTCTATGTAGGGTCTGTAGGCTGAATACATAGATACAGACTCCAGATATTCTGTCAAGAACAAATTGCTGATTTCTATCCAAAGCCCTGTTGAATATATTCAACACAGCCTCATTTAGTTATAATTAACTTGTGGTTAGACACTTCCTGACCATTGCTTGCACGGACAAAATAGATGCCTGAACCCAGCTTTTGTCCATTATTTTCAACAGCCGACCAGATTAGCTCGGGTTGTTGCAAAGATGGAATTGTCTCTTCGAAGACGAGCTGTCCCCGGAGGTTGAAGATCTGGATTTGCACAGGGCTGCTCTTGCTTCCCGTGAAGGCAATGTGAATGGCATCCTGCGAGCGGGCAGGATTGGGATAGATCCTGAGAGCGGGAATTGATGGAAGGATCAGATCCGCATTGGCTGTGGGCAGGATGCTGACGCTGTACCACTGCTCAGCTGAGGGCAGGTTGGCGATATTGCCAAAGCTGTCTTCTGCTGATATGCGGTATTCAAAAATGCTGGCATTGGCAGGGAAATCCGGACTGAGCAGCAATAGATACATATTGTTCCCGGCATCCAGCATGGGCAAAGTGATGATCTCACCACCATCAATCCGGTAGCTGAACTCCACATCGGTGATGCCAGAAGGATCATTGGCAATCAGGATAAAGGTGGTTTCTGCATTGCTGATGCTGGTGATGGGATTATGCTCCAGGACAGGAGCAGTGGCATCCCCCTCAATCACAAAGATATGGGGATCAAGCTCGGCAAACTCCGGATGACTGCGACGCCGGCCACTTTGATCAGCCGCATAGAGGTAATAGCGGATTGTATCGCCCACGCTGGCAGTGCTGATGCTATTGGCATAGTGCATGGCTGTAGTATTGAGCAGAGGCAGATATTGCCAGTCTCCGCCGTTAATCTGGTAGCGGATGAACAGTGAATCGGCATACAAAGCGTCCCCGCTGTGGGCGATGATATCTGCGGAGATTTCATAGCTCTCTCCCGCTGCTTGCATTCCCCAAAGGGGCTGGTGGGCAATGTGCAACATCCCGGCATCGGGAACTTCATGAGTCCGGCAATGCAGGGCATCGGTTGACTCCCAGGGAGCGTTGTAAGATCCAGAAACACCTATCACTTCATAACCGGGCATAGCGTCACGATAGACCTGCAAGGCTGCGGCATCATTAGCGCTTCCCATCTGAGGCACAAACACCTTCTTGTTCAGAATCAGAGAATTGGTATAGGGTTGATTTGATGGTGTATTTACCCGATATACTTTGTATGGATAACCCCAGGCACAATTTTGAGCGGCAAAATAAGCTGCGGTGGCTTCGATCTCACCATATTGAGCATGACTGGAGGGAACACTACGGATCAGAACTTTATCCGGAGCCAGAAACTTGCCCCAGCAATCAATGTGGTCAATATAGGTGTTGTTGGGGTCATCCAGCACATGGTAGCTTGAAATGCCAAGATAATCCTGCATCCTGGTGTTCACGTTTGCCTGATTGTTGCTGTTTTCAGAATAGGCAATATCGGTTTGAGCAGCAGTATTGATACCATCGGTCATATAGTTGCCCCCGGTTTGATACAGGCTCATGCCGTAATAGGTCAGATCATATTCCTGAGCAAAAAGTTGAGTGATCATATTGTCATTGGGACGCGGACGGTTGTATCTGAAATCCACCACAGCATAATCGCCATTGCCATCATAGATGAACCAGGGGCCAAAGTCACGTGTCCAATATGAATCAGTTTCGGCAATCATGAAGCTTACGCGTTCCATATTGACGCCCGCACTGTTGAAAGAGTTGCTGGCAGAGCTCGCTGTCGAACTGCTATTGACAAAACAGATCACATCGGCAGTATTGGAAAGCTGCACCACCAATGACGTGGGAATCCCCAACGGATAACGGATCAATACGTGTGATGCGGGCTCAAACTCGGCAATCGGACGCACTGGTGAGCTGGGAGCGGGAGTCTCCGTGAATCGGGAATCCCAGGCATAACCAATCTGAACTGGCTCATAGTTATGCGCAAACAGGCTTCCCGCTATGATAATCAAGCTGAACAGGGTGAGTAAACGAAATCTCATTTTTAGGTTTCTACTCCAGAGTCTTTTTTGCCATTAAGCATACAATTTTCATGCCGAAAGCGCATTTATTTCCACGCTGAAGCGTGAGTGCTGCACATAGGTTTTATGATTACAAAGAGAAAAAGAGATAAAGAGGGGGGCAATCGAGAATAAAGCTGCGTACGGCAGTCAACTTCAAAACCTGAAAACTCCCGCACTCCGGCTCCCTATGACTCCTGCACGCAAAGATAGGCTTTTAATTACAAAGAGAAAAAGAGAGAAAGAGGAGGGGGCACTCGAGAATAAAGCTGCGTACGCCAGTCAACTTCAAAACTTAAAAACTCCCGCACTCCGGCACCGCAGAACTCCCGCACCCGATTTCTCCCGCACGCAAAAAAGCGGAACCGATCCGGCTCCGCTTTTTGAACTTTATCTGAATATCTAACTATTCGCTTAAAGGCTCTACGCTAACGTATTTTCTGCCTTCTTTCTTGGTGGTAAACTTCACGTGTCCGTCAACTCTGCTGAAGAGGGTGAAATCTCTGCCCATGCCAACGTTTTCGCCGGGATGGAATTTGGTGCCCTTTTGACGCACAATGATATTGCCAGCGATCACAAACTCGCTGCCATACTTTTTCACGCCACGATATTTGGGATTGCTATCCCGGCCGTTACGACTGCTTCCAACACCTTTTTTATGTGCCATTCTGGTAACCTTCCTTAAGCCCGAATATCGGTAACTTTGATGTCAGTGTATTGTTCACGGTAACCCTTTTTCACGCGATAGCCTTTGCGGCGTTTGTGATGATAGATCACCTTTTTCTTACCTTTACCGTGTTCGATAACCTCTGCTACGATCGCGGCGCCTTCGACTACGGGAGTGCCCACCAATACTTCTTCATCTCTGCGGATGAGGAGTACGCGGTCAAACTCGAGGGATTGACCCGGCTCTGCCGTATTCAGCAAGGGAACGCGAAGTACTGCGTTTTTTTCAGCCCTAAACTGAAATCCTTTAATGTCAACGATGGCGTACATCATATCTCCTTAATTTATGTGGTAGGATGCATCAGATTTGAGGCTGGTATATCTGTCAAGGAGATTGTGGGTTCGAATCCAATGTTTGAGGCTCTGGGCTGAAAGCTCTTGACACAAACAGCAGCCTGGGAAATGCATTAATCAAACGTTCAAAGGTGGTGAGTCATGAAACCAAAGCTTTATTTGATCGACGGAACAGCCCTGTTATACCGCGCATACTTTGCCTTTATCCGCAATCCCCTGATAAACAGCAGAGGGGAAAACACCTCGGCAATCTTTGGAGTAGTGAATTCATTCCTGACCCTGGTAGACAAGATGCAGGCAGAATACATCGCCATCGCCTTTGACCGCAAAGCTCCCACCTTCCGACATCATGATTATCCGGATTACAAGGCCAACCGCCCCCCCATGCCGGAGGATATGCAATATCAGATTGCCCCGATCATCAGGTTTTTTAAGCTCTGCAAAGTTCCCCAAATTGGCAAGGACGGATATGAAGCCGATGATACTCTGGGCACCATGGGTGAACGCTTCCGGAAGGACTTTGAGATCGTATATGTAACCAGCGATAAGGACTATTGTCAATTGCTGGAGGATGGCGTAACTTTGTATGATCCCATGAAGGACAGCACTTTGGATAAAGATGGTGTTTATGCCAGGTATCAGGTACGTGCAGAGCAGTTTATCGACTACCTGGCTTTGGTGGGCGATAGCTCGGACAACATTCCCGGAGTTCGCGGCATTGGCCCCAAGGCGGCTGAAGCGCTGCTGGGTGACTTCCCTACTCTGGAGGCTATCTATGAAAGCATCGATACCGTGAATCCCAAATACCGCACGAAGCTTGAAGAATCCAGGGATAATGCCTTTCTCTCCAAGCATCTGGCCACCATTGTCCGGGATGCGGACATTGAGCTTCCTCCTGCAGAGCACTTGCGATTTGATCCCCTTGATCTGCAAGCCGCCATGAAGATTTTGAAAGACTATGAATTGGTGAATCTGCAACGCCGGATCGAAGCCCGCTATCCGGAACTGAAACATCCCGCAGCCAAAGATCCAGAGCCTGACGAATATCAGGATGACATCTTTGTCCAGGAGCCCAAAGATGAGCAGAAGCAAGCCCCGAAGGCCGATACTCCATCACAGTTTAAAGCGATCCTGATCAACAAATCCAGCCTGCCAGACCTGCTGGAGTCTCTTTCCAGGCAGCGGTTGATCAGCATTGATTGTGAAACCGATTCCCTGGATGCCCTTAACGCCAATCTGGTGGGCATTTCCTTGTGTTTTGAGCAAGAATGTGCTTACTACCTGCCTTTGGGACACCAATTGGCGGAAAATCTCCCGCTGCAGGATACCCTTGCCCAGCTTCAGACTGCGATTTCTGGCAAAATGCTGATCGGTCACAATCTTAAATATGACCTCATGGTTTTCAAACGCCACCAGATGGAGCTCACCAACGAGATTTTCGATACCATGATTGCTGCCTACATCCTGGATGCAGGAGCTTACAACTTCTCTCTGGATGACTGCGCAGCCCGTGAATTGAACTATCGGATGATGCCAATCAGCGAGCTGATTGGAACTGGCAAGAAGCAGATCAGCTTTGATCTGGTGAGTGTTGACGAAGCCTGTTTCTATGCTGCTGAAGATGCCTGGGCAACCTGGTGCCTCTATCATGTGTATCAGCCGCTGATCCAGAACAGCATGGCCAGAGATGTGTTTTACAGGATCGAAATCCCTCTCCTGAGAGTTCTGATGCAGATGGAGGAAAATGGCGTCAGCCTGGATACTCAAATGCTGGGTGAGATCTCTCACCATTTGAATCTGGAGCTCAAACGCCTTACCGATGAGATCTATGCCCTGGCCGGATATGAGTTCAATATCAACAGCACTCAGCAACTGGCAAAACTGCTGTTTGAGGAAATGCATCTGCCTGCCAAAAAGAAGACCAAGAGCGGCTATTCCACCGATAACAGCGTGTTAGAAGCACTGGCGGAGGACTATGACTTTGTGCAAAAGATCATCGACTATCGTCAGCTTATGAAACTGGAAAGCACCTATGTGAGCGCATTACCAAAGCTGCTAAATCCCAGCACTGGCCGCATCCATTCCTCTTTCAATCAATGCGTAGCCTCCACCGGACGGCTCTCCTCCACCAATCCCAATTTGCAAAACATCCCCATTCGCAGCAAGATCGGCCGCGAAATCCGCAAGGCCTTTATCGCCAGGGATCCGGATTATCTGATCCTGGCTGCGGATTACTCTCAGATCGAGCTGCGCCTGCTGGCTCTGATGAGCGGAGACCGTGTATTACAAAAGGCTTTTCGGGAAGGCATCGATATTCACCGTCAAACTGCCGCCATGATCCACAATGTTGATCTGAAGGATGTGGACAGCGATATGCGCCGGGCTGCCAAAACCATCAATTTCGGTCTCCTATATGGCATGGGTCAACGCAAGCTGGCGCGTGAACTGGGAATCAGTCAAACCGATGCCAAAGCCATGATTGAACGTTACTTCGCTCAGTTTCCCGCAATCCATGAATTCACTGCGCACTGCGTAGCCAAAGCCCAGGTGAATGAGCAGGCCAGCACTCTCTTTGGCAGATTCCTCGCCCTCCCGGGTATTCACAGCAAAAATAAAGGCATCAGCAGTGAAGCGGAGCGGGTGGCAGTCAATATGCCCATTCAGGGTACTGCTGCGGATATCATCAAACGTGCCATGATCAGCATCCACGTTTTGATCCGGGACAAGCCCGAAATCCGGATGATTCTGCAGGTGCACGATGAATTGGTCTTTGAGGTCAAGAAAAGCTATAAGGATGAGGCAATCCGGCTGGTACGCAAAGAAATGGAGAACGCATTACCTGAAGAATACCGGGATCAGATCCACCTGGGAGTGGATATCGGGACTGGGGAAAGCTGGTTTGATGCGCATTGATTGGGGAGTTTTGGAGTTTTGAGGTTTTCGGGTTTTCAAGTTTAAGCAGTCTCAGCCTGATTCTCAATTCTCAATTCTCAATTCTCAATTCTCAATTCTCAATTCTCAATCAGAATCCACCTGCACTCCAATCAAGAATGGTGTCTTATCCGCTCCAATAGATGCGAGTGTTTCCCGATCCGTAGTGACCAGAATATCATAAATACGATCAACAGGATGGCGATTCCCGCTATAACAAAGACAAACCAGGGCAATTCCTTACGAAACTCCACGGTCATATATTCATGCTTGTTCCACATTCTGGAGGTATCATAGCTCCATTCAAGGGTTTTGCCATCCACTTTTTCAGGCTCAGCATTGGTGGAAATCACTTTCCAGGGAGCATGCAGTTTATAAGTCCAGATCGCGGGCTGGGTGTGCATTTGACTGAAATACTCTTCCAGATCATCACTTTCTTCCTGACTGCCCAGGGAGATACGGCGTTTGTAGGTAATGCGCCGTCCGGATTCTTTATTCAGTGTGATCTTGCCCCAGAAATCGGCAGAACCAAGCTGATCGTTAACATTGTTAAAAGCTTCAATGCTTTTGAACTTAAAGACGATATCATAGATCACATCCTGGCCGTTGCGTTGCACATTATAGCCTTGCAGACTAATGCCAGGAAGTTCGGCTTTCCGAAGTATTTCTTCCGGATTCTCATAGGGAGACCGGTGAACAAGGCGTAGCTTCGCCCTGCCTGAGCCATCGCGGTGCAGCCAGAGCTCTTCATCATAATGTACACATCCAGCCAGCGCAAACAGCGCCAGAATGCATATCATGAGCCGTTTCATCAGATATCGTTCCTCGGATACAATTAGTTTGTTAACCTCAAAACAGAGCATGCATCTTTTGGCAAGTAATTTCTTTGATTATATAGCACGAGATCAATCATCCTCCCGGAATCATACCTGATAGCTGCAGGTACTGATATCCCTGGCAGGCAGTTAACATTAGCTCTCAGAATCTGATGATCAAAACCTGGAACGTTGCGCAAAGGATTGACACCCACGGGTTATCGTCACGATGCCGTTACTATGTGGTTACAAAAGTAACGACAAGGTGACCGCAACGTGACGATAACCAATGGGCTTGCTGTTAATTCCTGTCTACATGATGGGTGATTTATCGTGTTCTAAAAAAGCGGGGATTAGAGTGCTGGAATTGCCGTAGCGGTAATCCAAAAGCTGATGTGAAAAGTCTCCCCCGCTTCAAGTTCAGACTTGCCAGCAGTGCCACGACCAGCGCACCCAGCAGGTCCAAAGATAAATCCTGCATGGTATTGATCAGCGCGCGGCCATAATCATAGACGCTATCCGGCAAAGTGGAATCGCGGCCTTTGAGCATGTTCACCCCCAGAAGCTGATCGGAGCTGAACTCAAAAAGCTCCCACACGGCACCAAAAGCCATGGTGAACGCCAGCACAGAAATGAACAGAAACATCGGGCGCACTGCGATCCCGCCAGTTTTGTCGCGTGTGGATATCAGGATCACCAGCATCGCCAGATAGGCCACCAACATTGCCGTGCAGGTATGCAACATGTCGTCCCACCATAAATAGCGGTAGAAGAAGGAGTGAATCTCACCCAGATACATCGCTGCCAGGATGAATACAAACCAGATATAGCGGAAGGAAACGGGCACCTGTAAGCGCAGGAGTTTCCCGATCACCGGCGGTATCTGGAACAACAGTGCCGATAACGCTGCTGAAGCCAGAGACACCACGTCCCCGCTTCGGTGGAAAGCAATGCCCGCCCATACACTGAGCAGTGTGAACACCCAGCGCAGTACAAGCTCGAGGCCGGAGGCGGAAAGCCATATTTTACCAATAGATCGCATGCAGAGCAGCCAATCTGCGCTCACGACTGCTGTCAAGCACTTCGATCATTCGGAGACATCAATATCGACTTCAGATTCCGGATTATCCTGAAGCCAGCAAAACTAAT
>Ga0265294_10006444_pt1 | contig 14088 bp, 13 predicted proteins | sample MunlanPumphouse3_FD_192504 | JGI IMG/M metagenome (GOLD analysis project Ga0265294, IMG submission 192504) | Groundwater microbial communities from a municipal landfill in Southern Ontario, Canada - Pumphouse #3 | ecosystem: Environmental > Aquatic > Deep subsurface > Groundwater | place... | reverse complement strand
AAATCAAGTTTTTTCATTTTAGTTAAAATAGCAAATCGCGTCTAGAGTGTATTGTTTTCCAGAATCTTTTAATTCAAGTAACGCTTTAAATGCTTTTAGTTCATCGTTTGATGTACTTGCAAATATATCTCTTATTTTGTCAATCATTTCATACTCAAATAAAATGTAAACATACGCTTCAAGTGCTAATTCATTGTTGTTTGAAAGCTCATCAAATAAGCTTATAATATCATCTGGTGTTAAACTTCTTTTATAAAGTTTTGCAATATCTAAAAACTCTTGTTTCGTAAAATCAACTGGTTTTAAATATTTTAACAACTCTTCTTTTGAAAGAGAAAACTCATCTTGAACAGAGTCTTTTTTTAATAACTCTTTCAACATTGCTTTATCTAGTGTAATGTTAGGCAACACTTTTTTCAAAGAAGTCATTGACTTGTCGTTTAACACTTTTGTAAAAGCAACTGCAACTTCTTTTTGTGTATATTGAGTTGATTTTTTTAAAATTTCAACTGCCCAATCGGCTTGTTCATTGATTCTGTTAATATTATTAGCAATACAAATTTCATTGCTTGTAGGCAATTTATAGTTTGTTGTTACATGTTTTTTATTTTTAATCGCAATTAAATCTTGTGCTAACTCATTGATTGAGCTGTTTCTTGATTGAAAACTGTCCGCCTTAATCTCAATACTTACTTGAGAAAGAACTTCTCCTATTTCTTGAAAGATTGGATTTTTAAATTTAATTACTTCATCTTTTTTTAATAATTTATTTTTTAAAAGTTTAATCATATTGCTTTCATCTTTATTTAAAGATGACGCATTAAAATACCCTTTTAAGCCATAAAACACCATGTGAATAACAGAAGCTAAAAACAGCACCAATAGAGGTAACATTACCCATAAAGCAACTGGAAGCAAGAAAGTGTTATCAAACAATGTTATTTGATAGTCCGTTTGTGCAATGCTAAATACATACCCAGTAACAACTGCTATAAAAATAACCGATGCTAAAATATATCTTTTTATTCCCATAATATGTCCTTGTATTTTTACTGTTCTACCTCATAAATTTCTCTACACGGTGTACAGAATTTTGCAAATGGTTTTGCTCTTAATCTTCCGAGTGCAATAGTTTCATCACACATTTCACAAATCCCATAAGTTCCAGCGGTAATTCGCTTTAAAGCATCTTCAATCTCTTTAAACTCTTTGAGTTGTTGATTAACGATAATTCCTTCTTTGAAACTGTCACTGCTAATTTCAGCATAATCAACATCATCATTGCATACAGAATTTTTCAAGCTGTCTATGCTATTCCTGCTTTCCTGAATATTTTTAGAAATGAGCTCTTTTCTTTTTTCAAGTATCTCTTGAAGCTCTTCAATTTGTTTTTTATTTGCCAAAATAAACCTCACTATAGAATTTTGTTGAGGATTATACACAAAGTTTGATAAATTACTTATGATACGGATGATTATTGAGTATACATAAACCCCTAAAGATTTGTTCTTGAAGTACAAGATGTGCGATTTTATGAGCCATTGTCAAGTCACTTAGAGTTACAATTGCATTACATTTTTTTAAAAAGTCTCGTTGAAATCCAAAGGCTCCTGCAATGAAGAAATTAATATTTACTTGATTTTCTAACAATCTAGCAAAGCTAAAACTATCAAATCTTTTACCTAAGACATCTAAAGCGATATTATATCCACCCACCATTAAAGGTTCAAATAGTTCACTATAAGCTATTTGAGACTCTTTTTCACCTATGGTTTGAGCTTTGGATATTTTTTTATTAAAAAGGGTAAAACTTTCAACTTTGGCATATTTAGAGGACATTTTCATAAACTCTTTGCTCAATGTTTCAAATTCATCATTGCTGCTTTTAGCAATAGTATAAATATTGATTTTAGTCACGATACAAATCACTTCCTACGACATTAAACGCAATATTTTCAAGTTTATCATCAATTTTAACGCCACCTATTGCGCATACAGGATGCTTTGATATTTTGGCTAAATAGCTAATTTTATCACCTAATATAGTACTTACATCTTTTGTTGAAGTGGCTTTATACGCACCTAATCCAATGTAATGTATTTTTAATTCATTGGCATTTAAAATCTCAATTTCATTGTGTGTTGAGATCCCAAAAATTTTATTGGGATATTTTTTCTGTAAATATTTAAAAAGAAGCTTTACCTCTTTGAGAGGGATTTTCTCTTCCATAATTCTTACAATATCCTCTTGTCCTAAATGAAGTCCATCGGCATTTTCAAGAAGTTCAAGGGTATCATTAATAATAATAGGAATATTTAAAGCTTTTCTTAAAATATTAAGATGCTCTTTTTGAACAGTCAAAGAGTTTTGTTTGTCGCGGTATTGAAGTAACTTTACATTATGACGTTTAGTTAATGCAATAAATTTTGCAATGGTGAGATTTTTTTTACTCAGTGTTTCAAAATCACACAAAGCGTATAAAGGAGTCTTCAAGTTAGGTTCTTGAAGAGTCTCTTTTATATAATTATTCATTAAGATGCTAAGTTTTCTTTGCTAAAAAGTACCAATAAATCAGAAATAGTTTTTTTCATATCTTTTCTATTAACTACCATATCAATGGAACCGTGTTGAAGCAAAAATTCTGCTCGTTGGAACCCTTCTGGTAGTTTTTCTTTAATGGTTTGCTCAATTACTCTTTGACCTGCAAACCCAACTAATGCACCTGGTTCTGCCATAATAATATCACCCAAAAGAGCAAAAGAAGCAGAAACTCCTCCCATAGTAGGGTCTGTTAAAACTGAAATATAAGGCAGTTTAGCAGAATCAAGTTTTTTAAGTGCTGCAGAGGTTTTAGCCATTTGCATTAATGCAAAAGTACTCTCTTGCATTCGGGCACCCCCTGATGCTGAAATAATCACCACACCTTGTTTCTTTTCAATGGCCCTGTCAACCGCTCGAACAATTTTTTCGCCCTCAACACTGCCTAAACTTCCTCCCATAAAAGAGAAGTCAAAAATTACAATTTGTGCTGAAATGTCATTAATCTTACACTCGCCACTCACCACGGAAGAGGTTCTATTGGTTTTAATTAATGCCTCATCCAAGCGTTTTTTATAGGACTTTTTATCCACAAAATTTAAAGGATCAGTAGGCTTTAAAGAAGCATCGTGTTCAACAAAGCTTCCTGCATCACAAATAATATCAATTCGTCTTTGTGCACCTATTCTCATATGAAAATTACACTTTGGGCAGATGTTATTTTGAAGTTCAACCTCTTTAAAAAACATCAAAGCACTACATTCTGGGCATTTTACCCAGTGGCTTGGAGCATCTTTTACTAAAGGTCTCTCTTTTTTTGTTTCGAATTTAATTTTTTTGAATAGGTTTTTTAAATCCATACGTAATCCTTATTTAATTATTTTAATGCTTCGAATTTATCTAATTCGTCTAGTTTTTCCCACGGGTAATCGCTTTGCCCAACTTGTCCTCGTGCTGCTACATCTGCGTATAAAAATGTATCTTCACTTGGCTTATCTAAATTGAATTTTTTGATAATCCATCGTGGGGTTAAACTAAAAGTTTGGCTTACAAACTCTGAAAGTTCATCATCATTTTTAACCGTATATGTACCACTTGTGTCTACACAGATTGATGTAGGTTTTGCAACACCAATAGCATATGAAAGTTGAACATTGCATTTTTTAGCAAGTCCAGCTGCAACTATATGCTTAGCAATCCATCTTGCTGCATACAAACCACTTCTATCAACTTTTGTGTAGTCTTTAGAGCTTTGAGCTCCTCCACCAATAGGGGCATACCCACCAAAGGAATCAACTATTAATTTTCGTCCTGTTAATCCACTGTCATGCAATGGTGAATGATTAACATATCTTCCCGTTGGGTTAATATGGATAATTGTCGTTTTTGGGTCATACAACTTAGTTGGAAGTCCTGTATCATCAATAAGTCCTTGAATTAAAGTTCTTACATCTTTAATATCCATACTCTCTGTACTTGGAGCACTTACAACAATAGTGTGAATTTTTTGTGGGTTACAATTTTCAAAATTCTCTTTATTACCATAATCAATAGTAACTTGTGTTTTAATATCAACGCCTAGTTTATGGTTATGTGCTAATGCATAGTGATAGACTTTATCACACAACATTCGGGCATAGCTAATAGCAGCTGGCATATAATCTGATGTTTCACTTGAAGCAAAACCAAACATAATTCCTTGGTCACCTGCTCCTATTTCTCCATCTTTTTGGTCAACACCTTGATTAATATCAGGACTTTGTTGATTTAACAAAACTTGAACTTGAACATCATCTGGGTGTAAGCATTGCTCTTTTGTAAAAGCACTCTTCCCATCGTATCCAATTTTTGCCAATGCATCTTTTACAATTTGTTCATAATCTTTAATACTTAAATTTGCATTGGATTTAACTTCTCCACCAATTATCACATGCTTTCCAGCAACAAATACTTCAGAAGCCACTCTAGACTCGCTGTCTTCTATGATAAGTCTATCAACTATACTGTCTGCGATTATATCCGCACATTTGTCAGGGTGTCCTGGGCTTACTACTTCTGAAGTAAATAAATACTCTTTTTTGTTTTCCATCTTTGTTTTCCTCGTAGGTTTTCCATTTTTGTTTTCCATTATTTTTAATTACATTGCGTTTGTTGCGTCAAAAAAATAATAAATATACAATAATTTTAAAATAGCCAAAGGCTATTCAACAGTAACTGATTTTGCCAAATTTCTTGGCATATCAATATCATTTCCTAATCTTACAGATATTTCCATTGAAAATAACTGTAATACAATTAACATTTCAAAAAATTCCAACATATAATGGTCTTTTGAATTGGTTTGTATAAAATCATCGGCAAGTTCAAAACTTAATGGCGAAATAGCACAAATAGTGCTGTCTCTTGCACTTAACTCCTCAACGTTACTTTTTATTTTATCATAAAGTTTGTTTTCAGGCATTAAAGCAATGGTAAAAAGTTCGGGGTCTGCTAATGCAATGGGACCGTGTTTCATCTCACCTGCTGGGTATCCCTCAGCATGCAAATATGAAATTTCTTTTAATTTTAAAGCCCCTTCAAGAGCTAATGGGAAAAAGACGTCTCGTCCTATAAAGAAAAAACCATGACCGTGCAAATAGCGTTTCGACAATCGTTTTGTTTTTTCATGCATGGTATTTGTTACTAATAATGCTTGTGGTACTTCTCTTAATGCGCGAAGCTCATTTTCAAGCATTGTTTTTTCTATTGTATTTTTGTACTTTGCAAAATACAATGCCAACATCCATAACACAACAACTTGAGTAGAAAAAGCTTTGGTACTAGCAACCCCTTTTTCAATTCCAGCTCGTGTTAAAATACAGTGATCCGCAATTCGCGTCATAGAAGAGTTATCTACATTACAAATTACAATCGTTTTTAACCCATTTTTCTTTGCCATTTTTAAAGCTTCTAATGTATCTGCTGTCTCCCCACTTTGAGAAATAACAATAAAAAGAGTATCTTTTGTTAATAAAGGTTCTTTATATCGGAATTCACTCGCAATTTCGACATTACATTTTATTTTTGCCAATCTTTCAAATAAATAAGAAGCTGTTAATCCTGCATGGTAAGAGGTTCCACACGCACAAATTTTAATTTCATTTATTCCTTCTAAGATAGAAGCATCTGCCTCATCAAAGGCAATTGAATTATCAAAAATTCTTCCTAACATAGTATCACTTACTACTGTTGCTTGTTCATAAATCTCTTTTTCCATAAAAAATCGGAAACCCTCTTTTTGAGCAAATTGTTTAGAAGTAGGCAATGTCGACCACGTAATTTTTTCTTCATTAAAAAATACAATTCCCTCTTTAGTAGCAATTCCTCCAAAGCCATCTTCTAAATAAACAACTTCGTTGCTTAATCCTATTAGTGGAGCATCTGAAGAGGCAAATAAGACCTCTTCTTTATTGTTCCCACGAGCTACAATTAAAGGTGAACCATGTTTAAAAAAGTAAATTCTATCAGGACACGCTTTTGAAATAAGTAAAATAGAAAAAGCACCTTCAAGCTCTTTAATAGTTTCGTTAAACGCTTTGGTACAATCATTAAGCCGATTTTGATGATACTCAAACAGATGCACAATAACTTCAGTATCCGTTTGAGAAACAAACTTATGTCCATTAGAAAGTAGCATCTCTTTAAGTTCTTTATAGTTTTCAATAATACCATTATGCACCACATAAGAGTATTCCCCTAAATGTGGATGAGCGTTAAGTTCAGTTGGTTTTCCATGAGTTGCCCATCTTGTGTGTCCTATGCCTAAATCATACTCTTCACATAAATCAGATTGATTGATTTTTTCTTCTAAGTTGTTTAGCTTTCCCAACGCTTTATACACGGAGATATGTTTACTATTTAATAAAGCAATTCCAGCTGAGTCGTACCCTCTGTACTCTAACTCTTTTAAGCCCTCAAGTAAAATGTCAACCGTTTTTTGTTTTCCAATATAACCAACAATTCCGCACATATAAGCTTACCTTCATATATATTTTAGTGGGGTATTGTAGTTTGTTTTTACTAAAAAAAGGCTTTTATTGTTTTACCCACACCATTTTCTTATGTATCTTCTAAGCTCTTTTTGATTTCTATAAACTGATCTATATTTTTAAAAAACAGATCAATGAGTTCTGGGTCAAAATGTTTTCCTCTCTCTTCTTTAAATAACTCTAGAATATCTTCCATTTTCCATGCTTTTTTATAAACTCTATCATGCCCTAACGCATCAAAAACATCTGCAATGGCAGTAATACGTCCAAAAATATGTATCTCTTTATCTTTTAATCCAAAAGGATAACCACTTCCATCAAATCTTTCATGATGCTCTTTAGCAATAGTAGAAGCAGCTTGAAAAACTTCTCCACTAGAATCTTTTAAAATATTATGTCCTACTAAAGTGTGTTGTTTCATTGTCTCAAACTCTTCAATTGTAAGTTTCCCTGGTTTATTTAAAATAGCATCTGAAATACCAATTTTACCAATATCATGCATAGGACTTGCAGCAAAAAGTATCTCTATTTCTTTTACAGAAAGCCCATAAAGTTCTCCTAAAAGCCTAGAATAATACGCTACTCTTTTAACATGGTTTCCTGTTTCTTTACTTCTTGTTTCTGTAATTTCACCCATTTTATAAATAATATCTTGCTGCACAGCTCCCAGTTGAGAGTGAAGATTAAAAACTTCAGTAATATCTTTTCTAATACTCATATATTCTAAGGTTTTTCCTTTTGAATTTTTAATAGGTACTACCGTTGCTAAAGAGTAATATTTCTCTCCTTTTTTATTGATATTTACAATTTGCCCTCTGTATATTTTGTCTTTTTTAATTTCAACCCAAAGTTTTTCTACATCTTCATCATTAATTTCGCTTGGTCGTTGTATAAAACCATAATCTTTTCCTATTAGCTCTTCTTTGGTATAACCACTTTTCTGACAAAAAAGTTTATTGACATAGGTAATTTTTCTATCAAGGCTAAGTCTTAAAATAAGATTGCTTTGTTCAATTGCATTTTCATAGAGTTTTGACAGCATTAAAATATCGTTAAAACTCTCTTTATTAATATTAAATTGTTCTCGAAGGTACTCTTTGGTAGTTTCAATTTCTGTAATATCAGAACGCACTGCAATATGTTCTAAAACATTACCTTTAGAGTCTAAAATAGGATTAATAATTGCTTGTACCCAATAAGCACTGCCATCTTTTCTTCTATTTTTTACTTTTCCTATCCAAGGCTGTTTTAACTCTTTAATCGTGTGCCACATCTCTTGAAAAACTTCTTTTGGCACATCTGGGTGTCGTACTATATTGTGAGATTTCCCTAAAAGCTCTTCTTGGGAATATCCAGAAATTTTACAAAACTCATTGTTAGCATAGGTAATAACTCCTTTAGCATCTGTTTTTGAAACAATAAAACTTTTATCAACAGTTCCTTTATATTGTTTCAATAGTTGCTTGGATTCTTCATAAGAGTCTTCTAGTTGGTTTGTAGAGTCAATTATTTTTTTAAAAAGGAAAATTATCAATATAATTATAATACTTATTGTAAGAAGAAAAAATATGCTCAAAGCATACAATCTTTTATTCGTAGACTCAATTTTTGCTAAAATAGAATTATTAACTTTTTCGAATATCTCTTTTTCTATTTGGAACAACATATCAATAGCACCAGTTGCTGTTTTAAACCACTCGTTAGAGTCCATTGTAATATTTTTATTTTGAATAATATCTTGAACAATTTCAAGAGTTTTCTCAATCTCTTTTTTTTGTAAATGTTTTTCATAAACTAAAAGAAAATCTTTTGGAATTAAAAGTTCAAAGTCATCTTTATTTTTATAAAACTCTTCTTGAATATAAAAAATTCTATCTCTGTTTTTTTCACTAAAAGAGTGAAATATGCCATTAATAACAAGTGCCCTTAATTTTCCCAAAGACTCTTTTTTGTTTAATAGAAAATTGTATGCTTGTATATAACGGCTATTATCATTGTCACTGGTCAAAAAAGGGATCACTTTAATCTCTTTTTGAAGTTCATAAATAAGTTTAGTATAGGCTTCTACAATTTCAAGTTGACTCATTTTGTCTAAATCTATATTGTCTCTGTAGTTTTTAAGTTTTTTCTCATAATTCAAAATATCTTGATATAACAGCAGTTGTTTATTTATACTCTTTTGAAGTAAAAGATCAAGCTCTTCTCTTGAGCTTTTTAATATCTCTTGTATTTCTTTGGTTTTAAAAGAACTATAATGAACCGACACTCCTCTTTCTATTTGTATATAATGAATAACGGAAGAGAGATATTGTGCTTCAAAAAGATAGTTTTTGGTTTTGTTTAAATTTTGTCTATTTTCAACCATATTAAAAACAATTATTGCAAACATAAAGAAAATAAAAAGCAAAGGAAGAAAAAGTATATAAAACAATTTTGTTTTTAAATTTAATTTCATTTTATCCCTACTATCATAAATTGCTATTTTATTGCTATTTTGAATTTTGTCGCAATTCTACTATATTTACTCTCTGTTTTTTATGACATATATCAAGAAAATAACAAAGCAAAATATTTTATTATTATATAATATTTTTTGTATTACTTTAAGAAATACAAAAATAAAATATTGTCTATAAATTATAATTATATTATAAAGTGTTTCTAAATTTTAATAACTGGAATTAGTTGTAAAAAAGAGCCTTTGCTTAAGCCTCAATTTTAAAAATATTGTGTAAATTAACAAGAACAAATCTTTTAAAGATAAATAATTATAAAGAGTGAGACTTTTATGAAACAAACACTAATGGGAAATGATGCGATTGCGTGGGGATTGGTCCATGCAAATGTTGATATGGTTAGCGGGTACCCTGGAACTCCTTCAAGCGAGATTCTAACTGAAGTTCAAAAAATAAAGTATAAGCTTAACTTAGACATCTATGCTGAGTGGGGAACCAATGAAAAAGTTGGTTTTGAAGTAGCTTACGCAGGTGCTATTGCTGGAAGACGAACCTGTGCTACCATGAAACAAGTTGGCTTAAATGTTGCAAGTGATGCACTTATGAGTGCAGCTTACATTGGGAACCTTGGGGGAATGTTGCTTATTGCTGCTGATGACCCTGGTTTTCACTCCTCTCAAACAGAGCAAGACAGTCGTGTTTTTGCCAAATTTGCTCGTATTCCTGTACTTGACCCTGCTACTCCACAAGATGCTTATGACCTTACTAAGTATGGAGTAGAACTTTCTGAAAAGTTTCAAATTCCTGTGATGCTTCGTCCTGTAATGCGTGTTTGTCATGCAAGAGAAATTATAGAGATGGACGATGAGACAAACTTCAAACCAAATAAAGGCGAATTTAAAAGAGATGTTCCAAGATGGGGTGCAGTTCCACGAAAAGATAGATTCCCACAAGGAAAAGAGCAATTAAAACGGATGGAAGTTATCAAAGAGTATAACTGGGAAAATCTTTTAAAAAAAGAGTTTGATAAGTGTGAGGGTAAAAACAAGACTCTAATAATTACTAGTGGTACTGGTTATGGTTTTACAAAAGAGACATTAAGTGATTTGAATTTAGAAGCAGATGTTGTAAAAATACTTATGCCATACCCTTTGCCTGTTGCACAAATTAGAGAGAAATTAAAATCATATGATAAAGTTTTAGTAGTAGAAGAGCCATATCCATGTGTTGAAGAGCAAATTGCAGCTTCAAATGTTTTTGGAAAACTTACAAACAGTATCCACCAAATAGATGAGATGAGTAAAGAAGAAATTTTAAAAGCATTTCAAAATATTGGTCTTTACAGTGGAAAAAATATCTATGAAACTCCTGCCGCTCTTAACTTTGAAGTGGAAGCTCGTCCACCAGCATTGTGTCCTGGTTGCCCACATCGTGATATTTATTATGCTATTACAAAAGTGTTTAAAAAGAAAAAAGCAATCTATCCTTCTGATATTGGATGTTATACTCTAGCTATTGCACAAGGTGCCATTGATAGTATTTTATGTATGGGGGCTAGTGTCTCTATGGCCAGTGGTTTTTCTCTTAGTGATCCAGATAAAACTACCGTTGCTACTATTGGAGATGGAACATTTTTTCACTCAGGAATTCCACCACTTTTAAATGCAATATATCAAAACCATAAGTTCATTTTAGTAATTCTTGATAATTCTACTATTGCAATGACAGGTCGACAAACTACTCCTTCAAGGGAGAACAAAAATATTGACATCAAAAAAATAGTTGAGGGAATGGGCATTGATTGTATGGAGCACCAATACTCTTATGAAATGCAAGATAATATTGACTTCTTTAAAGAGGTAAAAAAAGTACACGCAAATGCAACAGGTCCTACTGTTATAGTAGTTCGAGAGTTTTGTATTTTAGACAGAGAAAGAGCGCCTGAGTTTATTCCTAATATCTTTGCAAAAGTTGACCCAGAACTTTGTGTAGCATGTGACCAATGTACTACTATATACAAATGCCCTCCAATGGCTTATAACGATGATGGCGTAATTGAAATAGATCCATTTTTATGTGCTGGTTGTGGAGGATGTTTGGATGTGGTTTGTCCAACAGATGCATTTGTGCAAGATTTTGACTACTTAAGAAGAGGTAACTAAAATGAAATATCAGATTGTAATAGCTGGTTTTGGTGGGCAAGGGGTTGTTTTTTTGGTTAAACTTTTAGCTATTTGTGCAGGTAACAGAAATATTGCATTTTTAGGAACTGAAAATCATGGTATGAGTCAAAGAGGAGGTTCCGTCTCTTGTGATATTAAAATTGGAGATTTTACAAACCCTGTAATTGATAAAAACCAAGCAGACCTTATGATTGCACTAGAGAAAAATGAAGGTTTAAGAAACGTTGCTTTTGTAAAGCTTGAAGGAACTATGGTTACAAATGCAAAAGACAAAGAGAGTTATCCTGAACTTCCTTTTAAAGCGTTTGCTAAAATTGATGCTTTTAAAAAAGCTGAAAATGGTGAGTTCCCTATTCAAGGACTCAATGTCTATATGTTAGGCATTGCACTCGTACATGACAAAACTTTTCCTTTTAACTTAGAAGAGGTAAAAACTGCCATAACTCAAATGAACGCAAAAGTAGCCGAACAAAACATTAAAATCTTAGATCAAGCCATGAAAGATGCTAAGGAGTCTAAATAATGTGGAATAAAATAGAGGGAGCTTCTAGAGAAACAATTGAAGAGATTCAACTTAAAAGGCTTAAGGAAACGCTATTAAGAGTTTATGAATTAACATCTTTTTACAAAGAAAAGTTTGACGAACTGGGTATTTCTCCAAAAGATATAACCTCTTTAAAAGATATAGAAAAACTGCCCTTTACTAAAAAACAAGATTTAAGAGACTATTACCCTTTTGGACTTTTTACCGTTCCTATGAGTGAAGTTGTAAGGGTACATAGCTCAAGTGGAACTACAGGAAAACCAACAGTAGTTGGTTATACACAAGCAGATCTTGATGTTTGGGATGAAGTTATGGCTAGAGTTTTTACTATGGCGGGAGCTACTTCAGAAGATGTTGTTCATAACGCTTATGGATATGGTCTTTTTACAGGAGGACTTGGATTTGATAGTGGTGCTAAAAAAATAGGAGCTACCACTATTCCTGTTAGCAGTGGCTTTACAGATAGGCAAATCATGATTATGAAGGATTTTAAAGCCACTATTCTTGCGTGTACTCCCTCTTTTGCTCTGCATATGTATGAAACTGCTAAAAAATCGGGAAGTGGTTACTTAAAAGACTTTAAATTAAAATCGGGAGTATTTGGAGCTGAGCCCACAAGTGATGGACTTAAAGAAGAAGTTTCTCGTGTTTGGGGAATTGACTATCATGAAGTTTATGGACTAAGTGAAATAATTGGACCGGGGGTGAGTTCAAACTGTAAACACTCTAAGCTTTTACATGTAAACGAAGACCACTTTTATCCTGAGATAGTAGACCATAAAACGGGTAAAGTTTTAGAAGATGGAAAACGAGGTGAATTGGTTATAACTTCACTTACTAAACAAGCTCTTCCTCTTATTCGCTATAAAACGGGAGATATTACCTCTTTACATCGTGCTGCTTGTGCTTGTGGTAGAACTCTAGTTAGAATGGAGAGTATTGTGGGTCGGGTTGATGATATGATTATTGTCAATGGTGTTAATGTTTATCCATCTCAAGTTGAGCATGTTATTGCAAATACAGAAGGAGTTACACTTAATTACCAAATTATTGCAGATAAAAAAGGTCATTTAAATAAACTAGAAATTTTAGTAGAAGTTAGCGATGATGTTCTTAGTGACTCAGTATCTGAAATGGAAAAAATTAAAAAAAATATACAACACTCAATAGCTAATAATCTTTGCATAAACGCAAGTGTAAAGTTAGTAAAGCCTAGAACACTTGAGCGAAGCATGGGCAAAGCTGTTCGTGTTATAGATAAAAGGGCATAAAATGTCAAAAACTATTAAACAGTTATCTATTTTTGTTGAAAATAAAATGGGAGAGTTAAGTGATATAACTACACTTTTAGCCTCAGAAAACATCTCTATAGAGTCCATCAATCTTTCCGATGCAAGTGATTTTGGAATTCTTAGATTAATTGTAAATGACAGACAAAAAGCAAAAGATATCTTAGAAAAAAATGGTTTCTCCTCAAAATTTATAGATGTTTTTGCTGTAGAAATTAGTGATCATGTTGGAAGTTTTAACTCCGTTATAAAAGCATTATCCAAGCAAAATATAAATATAGAATACACGTACACTCTTTCAAATGCAAAACTAGGTGCTTTTGTATTTAAAGTAGCCGATTCGGAGTTAGAAATGGCTATAGAAACGCTTGAAAAAGAGGGTATTCATCTTCTTTGTGAAATTTAACCAAGGCTAAACAGAAGACTCAAAATATTAATAAAAAAAGATAGATGTTAAAAATCTATCTGTAAAGAGGTCTTAGACCTCTACTGTAAATCACGACAACAAAGCTTTATGCAGTTGTGATATTAACTTCATAACATACATAAATGTAGAAATAGAGTAACACTAATTTCTTTATTTTTTAAAATATAACAATTTTATATATTTTTTGTAAAATTTCCGATATAATTTTTTCAGTCTGTGAATTCTTTTTAATAGTACTGTCTTACTACAAAATGGTGATTTATGCATTTAATAATTAACTTTAATTTATGGATTTATTGGAATTTATAAGTGAATGCTACAAAAGATTAGATTAAAAAAAATTACTAAAGGATTATTCCTATGTCTCTACTGCTTCCCCCTGATACCAATTCGTTAAAAAATGTTCAAAAACTCTGTGAAATTTCCGATGCTTATGAATCAAACAGCCAATTAGATGCTCTTTTTGTTGAAGCCTTTAAAGAGATTATCGTTTGGCACAGAAAACACAACTATAATACCCCAAGAAAAAGAAACAACAATTTGTAAAGTTTAATTCTCAAAAAGATAGAATTAAACAATAAAAATAGAGGGTATAGATATGAGTAGAAAGATGAAACAATAC
>Ga0265294_10006442_pt1 | contig 14089 bp, 15 predicted proteins | sample MunlanPumphouse3_FD_192504 | JGI IMG/M metagenome (GOLD analysis project Ga0265294, IMG submission 192504) | Groundwater microbial communities from a municipal landfill in Southern Ontario, Canada - Pumphouse #3 | ecosystem: Environmental > Aquatic > Deep subsurface > Groundwater | place... | reverse complement strand
AGAGTTTTAATACAGCTTCGTTGATTGCTAGTAAACAAGTGCATTATAGCTGTTTGACGTCAAAGTGTCCGTGGTTGGCTATTGTTTGTTTGGAAGTAAATCCGGTCAATATGTATTTTCAGCAAAAGATTCTTGATGTTGAGCCAATTATTACCCTAATCAATAAACTTGATGAAGCGGCTTTATACGAGTATGTGTTGGTAGTTCTGAAAATGCATATTAAGGAACCTTTTTTGTGCTACATGTTGCAACAACTACGTGATATTAAGGATTGTGGCGATTTGACTGCTTGCTGTAGTGATTTTATAAAAAATATTAATCCCGTAGATTTAACAGAAATGTTAAAAAGATTGTATGATGGGGATAAGACTTTTAAGGCTGATTGTAATAAATTTATGGTTATAGCTCGTGAAGATTGAAAACTTAATAGATATTGATACTGTTGCTGACCTTACTGGATTCATGCAGGATAATTATTATGACTTGCAGCAAGAGTTCTATGGTAATGAGTTAAACAAGGATGTTGTTATCGGTGTTTGGGTAAAGATATTTGGGACTATTTGGATAAGAGAATCAGAAAATCCTGTTGTTCAAGGTTTGTTGTTATGGTTTGCATCTGTTTTTGAAAGGTGGAATCAGAAAGGACTGCTTAAAGAAATTATTAATAATGTGCAAGAATCGAAGCGTTTGTATGCTTTAATGCAAAGCATTTTTCTTTATAAATATATAACCTCCGCTGATCAGTATGCCGAACGCTTCTATGAGATTATCCAGCTGCTTGAATCAGTATATAAGCAGTACGAGGATGCACGCACAAGGATTTTATGTGAAAATATAATCATTGAATATTTTGCGAAAAGTTTTATTAAAACAAAGAATACCGCTATTAAAGACTTGTGCGAAATAAACAAAAGTGCTTTGTTAAATAGTGCACGAGTAAAATCTTTGTGGAAGTGTAAGGATGATGAGTTTCCTCATGAATATGCCGAGGCTACAATACGTGTGGCCGAAAATTTTTATGATGAAGCAAATGTGGTTCTGAGTACATTTTTGGTATTAGAAGTGCCCCTCCATAAAGAAATGTTTCATGTTTGCCCTGCTCATGGATGTCATTGTCCTAGTGGTTTGCACAAAGCAAAAGAGTGCTTGGCTACTAAATATTCTCAAGCTTATCAGCGCACTGGGGTTTTTGTTAAGCAGGCGCTTACATCGAAAGTTTATACAGCTTTTGACGATTACGACAAATGTATGCGATATTTGCGGCAATATATGTGGTTACACATGCCGCAGATAAAAGAAGCAGTAACGCAATCTTTGCGGTATCATTGTTTTGGAGAAGATGCACATATTCGTGTGCTTGATGTTGGCGCTGGTCCAGGAACGCTTTATTGTGTGTTGGCAGCAATGCTTGCAAATGAGGAACAAATTCTGGATGGCTATAGTTTTGAGTATTGCCCTTTGGACCCATCGAAAGAGTTTCTTGATTTTTTTAATGTTATTGCCGAAAATGTGCAACATGATCGTTTGAAAGTAGGGGTGCGATATAATCTGAAGATAGACCAAATGCAGGTGTCGGATTTGAGAAATATAGATTGGATTTTTTTGTGCAATGCTGTGACACCAATGGTTGCATCAACGCCGAATATAGGTGAAGTTGCGAAAAGGATCACTGATTCTTTTGCAGAATCTTGTGGGCAATTGCCCTTGGTGACTATTGCAGAGAATTCAAAAACAGATAGTTATGAAGATTTTTGTCAAGGGTTGCAGCGGTGCGGCTTGAAAAAGCTAAATGTTGCTTATAGTCCGTTTTGTGATGGGTCGTGGCTAGGAGGATGTGCATTCTTTGTCACTAAAATGAGTAATCATCGACCCGGTTTGAAGTTAGGATGCTTTACAAAATAATGGTTGTTGGAGTTTATTATGAGTAAAATAATATCAGTGTCGCGGCGAACCGATATACCTGCATTTTATGGGGAATGGTTCATGGATCGTTTAAGGCAAGGGTTTGCAGGCTGGGAGAACCCGTTTGGAGGTCAGAAGTATCTTGTTTCTTTGAAACCGGGTGATGTGTTGGCATTAGCTTTTTGGTCAAAGAATTACCGCCCTTTTCTGGAGCCTTTGCGAGATGTAAAGAAGCGAGGATATCGTTGCATATTCAATTATACTATAACCGGGTTGCCGAATCATTTCGAATGTAATTTAGTTGAAACAGATGATGCGATTGATAGTTTTATTGAGATTAGCCGCATGTTTAGTCCAGAGCATATTGGCTGGAGGTATGATCCGATTGTTGTGTCTGACGTGACGGGTTCTCGTTTTCATTTGGAAAAATTCGAATATATAGCAAGTCGTCTGGCCAAATATACAAAACGGTGTTTTTTAAGCTATGCAATTACGTATGGTAAAGTAGCTCGAAACTTTAAAAAATTTACAGATGACACTGGTATAGGTTTTTATGACCCAACAGAGATGGAGAAGATCAAATTGGCTAATATGTTCTCTGATATTGCCCGCAAATATGGGATACAGGTTTATACGTGTTGTGGAGATTATTTAATTAACGATAAAATATTTAAGGCACATTGTTTAGATGGGGATTTAATTTCTGATTTGTATTTTGAGGGCAATTGGAAGGGGCAAGAAAAGCCAACACGCAAAGAATGTGGTTGTACCGTTTCCACTGATATTGGCAAGTACGATACATGTCCTCATGGTTGCATATATTGTTATGCAAATGTTAATAAAGAACGTGCGGTTACTGTAAATGCAGCACATGACTCTCAATCAATATTTTTAGGTTACTCGAAAGTTGAGTCCGAAACATTTGCGAGTGACTTATCGATTTCTGTGGAAAAGCCGAAGAAGGTTAAAACAAAAGATGTATTGCCCTGTTTACCGGGATTGGAGTCTTTTTAAATACCTGTTGATAAAGGGCGCAGGATTGGTTTGACTTAAAGCAGTTGGGCAGCAGTAGTGAAGCTGAGTTTGTAACTGTTTAGCTGATTCCGCCATGGATTAAAGCGCGTTAATTTGCGGATATTTTTTACTGTCATAGATGAGATTAAGCGGGGTTCCGCTCTATGCAGCAGGATGAATACAAATACTGGCTTTATGTTGCTCGGGTTTTAACAGAGAGCCACTCCAAAGAGGTCTTCCTTGAAATTGGAACCACACTTGAACAATGACTTGAGGGCATGAGGGTCATCCATTATTTGTGCCAAGATAAATCCATGGAAAGGGGAAGTTAAAGATAAGGTAAACCATTCACTCTATTAGGGCCCGCATTTTAGTTGTCAGAGGGAACTACCCCTGCTTCGCACTGGCTTACGGGCTAATACTGCAATGTTTCGCATGTTTTGTTACCTCCATATGCCAAAGCGCAACTAATTGAAAAGGAGTGAAAAATGATCATTTCATTTTTTCATTGCATTAAGCAAATCTTTTGCTTCTTTGATTCCCTGATCTGAGGCTTTATTCAGCCACTCTTTGCCCTCGCTCATATTTTTAGGGACCCCAATCCCGCCTATACAAGCCAGGCCAAATTGATACTGAGCCTCAGCATGTCCCAGTTTAGCTGCCTTTCTGCACCACTTATTGGATTCCTGTTCATTAACCGCTACACCATCACCCAGTGAATAGCGTGAAGCTAGTTCAAATTGAGCTTCAGCATAGCCTTGCTCTGCCGATTTTCTAATGAACTCAATCGCTTTTGATTTGTTTTGCTTAACGCCTGAACCGGTATCATATAAGCCACCAAGCAGATACTGGGCAACGGCATGCCCTTGAGCTGCAGCTTTGGCAAACCAATTAAACGCTTCCGTATCATTCTGACTAACACAAAAACCCTGACTATAGCTAACGCCAAGAATGTACTGCCCGGCAGCATTACCCTGCAATGCAGCTTTTTGGTAATACCTCAAAGCTTCTTCGTAGTTTTCGTTCACCCCGAGACCTCTCGAATAACACTCGCCTAGTTTGACCTGTGCTTCAACCAATCCTTGATCCGCAGCTTTCTTGAACCATATATATGAATTGTCGAAATCACTGCTTTTATAGTAACGGTGCCCCAATTCGATTTGCGCTGAAGCGTTACCCTGTTCCGCCGCAGATCGCACTTGTTCTATGTTATCCATGGAGTTGTAGATTTTTGCTTCACAACCGGCAATGATGGTGACCATACCGCAAAACAATGCAAACAATAATACTTTGTCTCTTTTCATGACTTCTTCCTTTCGTTATTCAGAACTCTTGATCTCCAGTCAAACTAACGACTTATTTTGTTTCATGTCAAACCATATCATATCCATATTGTCTGTTAGGCTATGCGTGGTAACATTGCTCAGGGTGATGAGGTGCTGTCTCAGTTATGAGAGTATCACCAAGTCAGCAAACGTGCTGATAATAATCTCTAGTCCCGCAATCGACAATTCCACGAATCTATGACAGCATAAGGGGCATCCATTATAGTCGGAGGTCAAGACACAAATAACCCTTATGTAAATTTTAGTCAAATCCTTTTGAACTCCATCCCATTTTTCCGCATGTAGCATTTAAAACAGCTTCAACTTCACTGGAAATTTTATCTGCAAGCAGGATGCTTGCACTACTCCATTATCGCTTTTAATTCAATAACACTTAAAGTCCAATCAACTTTGACTCGTCAAACCCTTTTCTTTTTGATTGACAAGCTAATTCAATTAAATCAGTTACGTTTCTCGTTCATTCTTATTTTACCTGAATTATAAAGCTTTCCATAAAAACACTAAGCTGCTAAGTAGACCAACTAACGGCGCAATTAAAAACAACAGACACCCATTGCCTGATGGTGTCTTGGAGATATGAGAATCAATAAATTCTTTAATGCTAGTGCGGCCAAAATGTTCAGCAAAGCCACTTGCATTCATTTTGTTAACCATGTAGTTTTTGTTAGCGCCATTTTCAAGAAGTAGTTTAACAACATCAATATGTCCTTTGAATATTGCAGAAATAAGAGGTGTTGACCCGTCACCTGCAACAGAGTTTACATTCGCTCCTGCTTCTATCATGTTTCGAGCCATATCAGTGTGGCCTAATTGACATGCCAATTGCAAAGGAGAAAATTTAAATCCTGATGTTGTTTGATAATTTATCTGAGCTCCCTTTGATAAAAGATATTGTAAAACTTTGCCATGTTCTTTTAGAATTGCAGGCATAATCGCTGTGCTTCCTTCACCGCTCTTTTGGTTAATATTGGCTCCGCTTTCAACGAGAAAAGTAACAACCTCAAGATTACCGCCGCCTGCGGCAACCATTAGTGCTGTTTCTCGTCCAGGTTCGTCACAGGAATTAATGCCGATTCCTGAGTCTAGAACTTTTTTAACATCTGCAACACTTTGACCAAGCGAAGCACGTAACAGATCGTAAGTTTTATACTCCATTTTTCTCCTACCAATTAAATGAGGTTACGACGATTAGCCAATAACCTCCATCTTTATTTCGGCAATTAATACCCACTGTCGCCAAATCCGCTGTTGAAAGTGCTCTTCCGAGAGTTGTTCTGTGGCAATCCGTAGGACTTCCTTTCCCTAGTCGTAAGGTCATCATTATTACCCAGTGGCGAATTCCACGGTTTGAACGGCGAGGTCCTGTCAATTGGACTATTGTGTGGTGCGAAGGGACTGTCTTTGTGGATCGGACTATTCCATGCGGCGAAGGGACTCTTGTTCTTCGGATACACATCACCTTCGCCACTTTCAATGTTAAAGGGACTCCTCTGTGACTTGTTTTGCGGCAGGCCGTAGGACTTCCTTTCCTTGATCATGAGATCGTCGTTGTTGCCAAGTGGCGAGTTCCAAGGCTTGACCGGGTCTTTTTTGCCAATCGCGGCATTGTGCGGAGCGAAGGGGTCGCTCTTCTTTATGGGATTGTTCCACGCTGTGAATGGATTTTTGTTCTTGGGATACGAGTTTTTGGCATCGCTAAACTGCGCATTCACCGCTGGTACCGTTAGCGCGAGAACTGCAAGAAGGCTGATTGATTGTACTTTGATTTTCATTTTATTTTCCTTTGCTGCCGAATAAGTTATTGTACGAACATTCACAATTTACAATCATTTTGATTTATAATATTTAAATGATTGCAGACATTGCGGTTTTTGTCAAATAAAACTTGTTCGTTAAAGCTGGTAATATCTACCTTTGGCAGGGTCATCCATTATAGTCGGAGGTCAAGACACAAATAGCCCTTATGTGAATTTTATTTAAATCTTTTTGAACTCCATCCCGTTTTTTTAACATTTATACTCCTTTGCCCAATTTATGATTGTTGTACGGTTTTTCCTAACATCCTGATGTTGAGGGGGCAAACAGGCGGATTTGCTTTGTTCTTGATTTCAATATCAGGTTTAAAATTCTATTCAGTTGTGTGTTATGTGGCTGCGATCCCTAGGGGCTTCAATCAAATGTTGATTCTGTTGAAGGTACTTCCATGCCCACGGTTGAATGTTGTAGTCAAATTCGGTGCCTCCGCGGCTGATAGTTGATACCCGCGCAATGATGCGCGACACCTCCAGACCTTGCACTTCTCCACATTCGACGGGCAATCTCTGCGTCTTGGTGCCTTGGGAAATGTAGTATCGAAGTATCGATTTCTCGGCTACGGTTAAATCGTGAAGGTATTTATTTCGGATCGCCGCAACACGCATGTGGAGATATTTCGTGTGAACGGCTGAGTATACGGTGGCTACCACACTGGTCAAGAGGAGGCTACAACCCAAAATAAATGTAATGCCAATGTATGGTCCGATGACGGCAACGGCGGCGTCAATCTTAAGACTAGTGAGCAGGGCATTCGGTGCGAGAGCTATGATACCTGCCGCAATAGTGATTGCTGCGATGATTCTCGGAGGTTGCTTCAACCAATCAAGTATCTGGGACCATACATCTATCATTCTCCCTCCTCCTGTGACGCTATTATTTTTTTACGCCTCTCCAGAAAGCCTGCATGATATAATTACAGATAACCTTGATGATTAATAAGACATTACCATTATGGGCCTGTTACCGCAATATCAAACTTGGATCGATTTTTTGCGACAACAAAAAAGGGGCAATGGGTGGGGCGGGGAAAGCATTTTTGCTGAGTATTTGCATCTTATCGGTTGTTTTCAAAGTCACTTATATAGACGGCATTAGTTAGATTAAAAATTTTAATCTTGATACTACGACTCGGTTTTTTCTGTATTTTGCGACTCATTTATTTATAACTATCTATAAAGTCCTGCCGGCTGACACTTCCAACCACAAATAAGCGCAAGTGTTTTTGAAATACTTTTGATATTTCATTTGTATTCACCGTAAATGCTTCATCTAGAAGCCTAGTAGTTTCTTTCTGTGCGCTATTTTTTTCAATTGCATTGGCAATTAGTGCTACTTCTGCAAATTTCATTTTTAAGAATGGTGCTTTTACGAGGAGTCTCATTTCGCTGTAATACATATCTTTAACGACCACACTTATGTGAATTTTTTGAGCGTCAGTAAAGTAAATTTTACCCTTCTCCTTGTTTTCTTTTTCCCAACTTTGTTCTTGATACTTCACCGCAAGTCTAAATTCTTTTTCCATGTGAGTAAGCCAATGCTTATCTACATATTCCATGATTATTCCTGTATTTATTCCTGATACCGCATTAAATAAATTATTGATTTCCTCTTCGGATAGTTTTTTTCCTGCCGTTGCGACCAAATTCAATACTGATAATAATACTATTAGAGTTATTTTCATTGTACACACCTTTCTTGATTTTTAAAATTAAAAAAATGGTTGGTAAATAATAATGACTACCGAACGGATAAATTCTGCACTATTAATTATAACAATAATATCACAGTAAGACAAGTATGCCTACAATGATTGTAGCGATGCGAGCAAAAGAGGAATAGTTAGTGCGAGCAAAACCGGAATAGTTAGTGCAAGCAAAAACGGACTCTGTCGGTACTCGGGCTCCTTTTGTGTGCCTACAGCCTGAATTGGCCGAGCTTTTTAGGCCATTGCGTCGCAAGCGGGGAGGGCTCTTCCTCGACGACCCAGAATTGTCGGTCATGTATGACAAGCCAGACATGCTTGCGCAGAGTATCGCCGATGACCCACTTTCTGCCGTCGAAAGCGATCGTGTTACCGCCCGAGACCGACCGACGCTGCTGCGAGGAAATGTGCAGATCAAGCATATGGGGCAGAGGAGTTGGGGCATAGAGCACGAGGCCTTTGGCCACGCACTCCTCGTATGCATTGTCCGGGATCTGCCCCGTCGTCCCGTTGACATGCGTGCTGTTCCAGTGACGCAAGTGCTCATCGATTATGGGTTGCGCGTCCAGGCACGATCTGACACCCATCTCGCGGAGCACGGTCGCCAGCCGGTGTTGGAACGTGCGCATAGAGCGCTCTATCTTCCCCTTGGCCTGCGGACTCGGGGCGATACGGTGCTCGATACCGAGACCCCGGAACATCCGCCCGCATCTTGTTTTGATGTCCTCCCCCTCGTGTCCGAACATGGTGAACCCGTCGGTGTAGATGCAGCGGGGGATGCCCATCCGCTCGAAAATCCGCCGGAAGAGAATGAAGTGCTCCCTGATCGTCTCCCGATCACAGAGGGTGCCTCCGACCATCTGCCGCGTGGCGTCGTCGATCGTCATAATGAGGGATTGCTTGTCCCCGATTTCCCCCCAGACATGCACGGGTGTGGAATCGTGCTGCCAGAGCTCGCCCGCCGACCCGACCTGCCAGCGCTTCACGGCTTTCGGTCCCCGCCTGTTGGGCCGCGCCGTAAGCAGGGGCCATTCGCGCTTGCAGAACCTCATGACCGCGGTCCGGTCCTTCACGAATCCATGCCGTCGCGCCAGTTCATCTGAGATCAGCGCGAAGTTGATGCCGTCGTCGCCGGCAGCACCAATCAGCGACAGGACGGTGGCGATGCATTCGGGGGGCCACACGCATGCGTGGTTGCCGCCCGACACCTCGATTGAGAACTGGGCGGAGTCCCGCAGCCACTCCGTCCGCATCTCGTAGAGACGAGTCTTGGATATGCCGAGTGCTTGGCAGACCTCCTCTCGGCTCATCTGGCGGCTATTGAATTTAACAAGGTAGTCTTTAACCAACGAGGGAGACATACGATAGAGTAATTGTTTCATCCCTATATCATAGTCTTTCCGGGGGGCGGGCGGTATACCGTCCCCCGGAAAGACTGCCCCTCGGCCCGGCCCAGCCGCCACCCAAAAGATCGTGCAAGCAAAAGAGGACGGCTGCCCCTCACTCTCTCATAAATTCCGCTTTTGCTCGCACAAACCCGTCCGGTTTTGCTTGCACGGTGACAGTATGCCTACAATGATCTCATTTTTTGTACAATCAAAATTAAAAAGTAAAAAGGTAACATTTTTCAAACATATTACGGTAATAAGTAACTCAAAAGCGAAAGGTTTTACTTATGGCTGTAACGGATCAACAGGTATACTACACACATTACACAGAATTAATAATTCACTGGCAACTTGACTCGAGATTTAATTTCAATTATTATGCAGATGTTGAATGAGTTGGTGTTGGATTGTTGCTTGGGGCACACCAAGTTGGCTTGTGTAATGCCGTAACTACGAACCTCTGAAGGTATTAAACCGCAATGAAAGCTATTTTCTTTTTAAGAGTTTTGACCCAGGAGCCGCTCCATTTCGAATTGGGTGAGTGGATAATAAATTCGATGATCCACCAGAATGAAAACCAGTTCGAGCTTTATGCTGATTTCCAGAGGTGTGTTGAAGAGGATACTGTTGGTGGATTTGCTGCTGGAAGTTAGTCGGGTGATTTTGGAGAAGGTTTGGGGAAAATTAGGTAAGATAGACGGAGTGTAACTATGGCTGAGACAGATTATGGTGCCATTACCATTGATACCAATATATTTGATAGATACCAGATAGCTCTAGAAAAGGGACCTTTGAATCAATTAGACCAATTCAAAACTGGTCCAGTGAGAGTAGTTATATCAGAAATTATACATAATGAAATTTATGCGCATCTGAAAAAAAACATTGAGTCGTCACAATCGCAAATAAAACGAGCTATCAGGAATGCCAGAGCTCAACTTCAAACAAAAGAAACTGCATTATCTGAAGCACATAAACTATTGCTCGGGGGTGATGAAAATCGAGATATTGCATTTGAACGAATGGCAGCTTTTTACATAAAATTAAACGTAGAAATTATTAGCGTTGGCAAGTCGTTTGACATAAGCAACTTAGTCAAAATGTATTTTGAATCTAGCGCTCCATTTGAAAACAACGAAAAGAAAAAGTATGAATTCCCAGACGCTATCGCTCTTCTTTCCTTAGAAAAATGGGCCGAAGATAATGATGTTAAAATACTGGCTGTTAGCAGTGATAAAGGATGGGAAAAATATGGGGTAAGTTCTCAAAGAATAGATGTTGTAGATGATTTGTCTGTAGCTTTCATACATTTCGCAGATCACATCTCAGCCGCAAGCATTATAGAACGAATTAGAACCGATTATCAATCTGACCCGGAAAATAACATATTTGATTCAATAACAGGTGGTATTGAAGAAAGTTTAGATGGGGCCTGCATATGTGTTGATGCTGATTCATCATACTATTATGAAGAAGAAGATGCTGTTGCTGAATATGGTAGCCATGAATTAGAATGTGATGAAAACGAAAAGCCAATAATTAATGCCATTAGGGTAGAGGATGACTTATTAGTTCTTCAGATGACCGCAATAGTTACTTGTGACGCTTTCGCCTCTTTCAGTTTGTCCGTGTGGGATTCAGAGGATAAAGAATACATGAATATAGGATCTTCTAGTAAATGTATTCAACATGATTATAGCACAAAAATTTTAGTTTACCTGGTTGGGGAAATCAAGAATGGCATTGATTCGCTGGAGGTTGAAAAAGTTGAGGTCTTGGAATATCCCGATCATATCCATTTTGGAGAGATTGAACCAGACTGGTACGATGATCCTCATTAACTTTTTAAATGCTAATATGATTAGGTACCCATAGCCAACCCTTCTCTTTCTGTTGCCGTTTCCCATATTGAGAGACCCATACCGGTTATCCTTAATCCAATTAACATGATCTATGACATTCTGGACAACGACAATTAGAAATTAACATTTTTTTGAAAGATATTACAGTCGTAAGTAACACATGTGGGCAAGAGGTTACTTATGGCTGTAACGGATCAACAGGTATACCACAGCCATCACAAAATAAACACTTCACCTGCAACTTGACATAAGACTTAATTCTGACTATTATGCAGATGTTGGATGAGTTGGTGTTGAATTGTTAGTTGATCAGGCCAGTTTTATTATCTGTATGTAACTCTGACCTCGAAAGGACGCAAAGTAAAATGGAACGGCCACATTGGGAATACTATCGCACGGTAGTCCAGGATCTAGAAACGCTTTCGCGATATGTGGAGTTTGCACCTTCGAACTATACAACACACTCCATCGAACTGGTACGTATACTTCTCTCTGTCGGATCTGAGATTGATGTTGTGTCAAAAGTGCTTTGTCAGCAGGTTGCGCCACAAGCACTTGCAAAAAGTATTGATGATTATCGGGCAGTTCTCTTTAAGGAATACCCGAAATTGCCCACTGTTGAGGTGAGTATACCAAAGCACAGCCTCATTTTCGCTCCCTGGAAGGACTGGGAGAGAGGAGTGAATCCAATATGGTGGCGAAGTTACAACAAAGTTAAACACGAACGTAACAAGCACTACAATCAAGCCAATCTTGAGAATGCTTTATTGGCTACAGCAGGTCTTTGCATATTAGTCTCCTATTTGTACCACAATTATTTCGAATCTAAGGTCATCAGAAGACCTCTGCTGTTTCTGGACAACAAGCATGAGGCCAATGGTGCTCCTCTCTGCGCAGGCCGCTACAGTCTACCTGATTTTAAGATAACTCAAGAATGAAATCCAGCCGTGTTAGTGTGGCCTGTCCACCCCATAAACCCGGATAGAAACAAATGAGACTCTCATTGAAAACTAAGTCAGGGTGATGGGCGCAAGTCGCTATACTGTGTTTGCATTAAACGCTTATAAGTGCTTTCTGTGTCTATTGCGAACTGGCTATCAAAAATATTCTTGTAAATTTCGACCCACTTTGAACAATTTATGGTGTTCATGGCAGTAGCAAATTTCTCCCATATTGGCCCATAGCAAGTTATAGAAATATACTTATCCCTGCTTCCTAATATGACATCGAGATCATCACTTAATATTGCCGCCATGTCTATACAAGGTTTATTGGACATGCTTTCCTGCTTAGTACACAGAACTGAAGCTTCTAAAGCAGACAAAGCAGCATTAATAGTGCAATCAACATTAGGTGAAGTGTGTGCTTTAATAGCATATCCTGCGGACGCATAGACCGCAATCATAACTCCATAAAAATCAATGGTAGAAGATGTACAAGCGATACTTTGTATCGCACATAAATATCTTTCATAGTAATCCGCATAAGAATCATGATGCGGCGTCATAGAATGAATTGAAGCTTCAATGAAATCATCTACGGCAATTTCAATAGCATCGGGATCTATTATTGATGCGGCATTAGCTAAAGCCGCAAGATTGGTATTGTTACAAATATAAATTAATTCACTTGAACGGGAATGATAATCCTTATTGGAGTCAGGAGTTTTAGATTCATATCTCTCCAGCCATTTTTTCGAATTATCAAGTGTTAAAGCCATACAATCTAATGCGATAAAAAGAGATTCAATGTATTTAGGATCAAATGTGATATCCCTCCATAAAACAAAGTCCCCTTTATAACCAATACATGGCAAAGCGCGTACTGCACATAGCCAAGCAAAATAAGATAAGATTTGGTCATTACATTGTTTTAATTTTGGCAACAATGTCTCTTTACACATTTTCTGAAACAGAAACTCCTCGTTCATAGCCAGATTTATCCTTCCTGCCATAGTTTTATCTTGAAAGACAAACACAACCGCTTGTCCTATACCTAAACAATAACTTACACCGTAAAAAGTTTAATTTAAACTGAGTATTAATGCAAGTAGGTACTGTCTTTTTATTGTTTTATTATTATGCCGTAGATCTGTTAGTCCCTGAATTAGCCGTTTAGCTGTGATGTTTTTGTTTTTTCTGACAGGTAGAGCGCAGGGGGCAGACATTCAGTGCGCCAAGCTAAATTCATGCAAAGAAAGAATTAAAGGGAAGGTGGATTAATAACAGCAAATACACCCTTAATTTGCCAGTCCAAGCACTGCTAGCTGGAAGCCCTAAGATGTTGGATTACAACCACTATCAGGCAGCGATACAACCTACGCCCATAATATAGGTTTTCAATATAGGACCTGGCGACCCAACCATCAAAATATTGTGTCCGCCCAAAACAGCCACCTCGACCGCCCGCTTGGCGCTCTCCTGACCCTTGACATCGGCAAAATCCTCGATCAGGTTGCGGTTGCTCTGGATCAGGTCGGCGATATCGATCTTATAGGGGCGGAGATCGGATTTGCCCTCCAGGGCCATTGGGGTTATCCATTATAGTCGGATCTCAAGGCACAAATAACTCTTATGTGAATTTTATTCAAATCCTTTTGAACTCCATCCCGTTTTTTTACATGTAGCGCGTATCGAATCGATCACTTTCGTTGCCTGCCTGCCTGTGCTTTACACGCAGACCTGCGTGCAAAGCACAGGCAGGCCGCTATCTTTTTCAGTTGCTTACGAAGTTCATCACTTTCCACATATTTACAAAAAATAGAGCAAACCGCTTGACAAACAAGACGGAAAAAATCAATAATTGTCTTAACGGGTGGTACATTTTAAATCGACCGTAAGTGGTACACTTTGAGTGACCGGTGACAAAGGCTAGGCCACCTCTTACTAAGAACTCTGCTTTGGCCATTGCATATTGATACTGGGCTACAGTTAAAAAGCCGACAGAAACATTATTGAGCAAGTTTCACACAAACCATGAAGAAAATGACGAAGTGGTATAACCAGAGCGCACACAGAATGCGCTGATGCGTGTTCATGGCACTCCACGTTAGCCGTTACG
>Ga0265294_10006441_pt1 | contig 14089 bp, 9 predicted proteins | sample MunlanPumphouse3_FD_192504 | JGI IMG/M metagenome (GOLD analysis project Ga0265294, IMG submission 192504) | Groundwater microbial communities from a municipal landfill in Southern Ontario, Canada - Pumphouse #3 | ecosystem: Environmental > Aquatic > Deep subsurface > Groundwater | place... | reverse complement strand
TCTGACGTCCTCCCACAATATCCATAGGTTTTAGGAAAAAGCCCATATCCAACTGAGGGTTAGACCAGGCACCAGTCTGCGGCACCTTTTCCAGAGCAGCCTTATAAGTCAGAAAGTCGGCATTCAACCCCGGGTTGTTCTTCGCAGCTACTTCAAGATAGTGGGCAAGTGAATCTGTCTTCTGACCTTTGACCGGGAGGGTAATAATAATTCCCAGCAATAGTATGAATAATAGTTTGATGTTATATATTTTCATAATCTGTAATTTTAGCTTGTTGTTTCTCTTTTTTGCGGATAACACCTTCTCTCCACCAACACTGGAGTATGGGAACGATGAACATTGTCATCATTTGTATGACCATTCCGCCAAAAGTAGGTATTGACATGGGTACCATAATTTCTGAGCCCTTACCGGTGGAAGTGAGTACAGGAAGAAGTGCAATCAATGTAGTAGCAGTAGTCATAACTGCAGGTCGTACTCTTTTTTTACCCGCAAAAACAACTGTTTCCCTCACTTCATCCATTGTCTGTGGATCTCTCTCTAAAAACGCATCATGAATATATGTACCCATCAGGACTCCATCATCTGTAGCAATGCCGAATAGAGCAATAAACCCAACCCATACGGCAATGCTTAAATTAATCGGTTGCATGTTGAACATATCACGGATATTCATTCCTCCAATATCGAAATTCATAAACCATGGTTCACCGTATAGCCACAAAAGAATGAAACCACCTGCCAATGCCACAAATATTCCGGAGAAGTGAATTATAGAAGCTGTGATTGTTTTAAACTGGAAATAAAGAATAAGCAGGATAACAAGCAGACTAATGGGTATGATAATCGCCAGTCGCTGTGCTGCACGGGCTTGTTGTTCATAATTTCCGGCGAAAGTAAAGGAAACTCCTTTTGGTAATAACATTTCACCGTTTCTTATTTTTTCATTAAGCACATTCTGTGCATCATGAACCACATCTACTTCAGCTTTGCCTTCAACTTTGTCAAAAATAACATATCCAATCAGGTAGGTATTTTCACTTTGAATCATCTGTGCTCCACGCGTATAGGTTATGTCTGTTACATCACCTAACGGTATCTGTGCACCTGTTGCAGTGGGTATGATAAGTTTAGCCAATTCATCCGGATTTTCTCTTAGCTCACGCGGATAACGCAGTCGTACAGGAAAACGCTCACGATCTTCCACCGTAGTAGTCAGTGGCATACCGCCAACAGCTGCACTAATAACCTCTTGCAGATCAGCCACAGTGATTCCGTAACGAGCCATCTCTTGCCGGTTTAAGCTGATCTCAATGTAAGGAGCTCCCACAGCCCGATCGTAAAATACAGTTGACGGAAGTACTGAAGTAACATCTTTCAAAGCAGTTTCTATTGCTTTGCCTCCCTGCTCTATCGACTCCAAGTCTGGTCCTGATACTTTTACTCCCATAGGAGCTCGCATTCCGGTGGAGAGCATTACAGTTCTTGCAGCAATAGGCATTAGTTTGGGTGCCGATGTTAGTCCGGGTAAATGAGACACGTTGACAATTTCCTGCCATATATCATCCTCATTCTTGATTTCCGGGCGCCACTGTCTGAAGTATTTACCACGTCTGTCGTGAATCAGACTATCTTCGGGTATCAGTCGAAAACCATCTTCAGGATTATATGTAGTATTATTGGTCAGAATAAATTCACCTTTTCTGTTTACTTTGAATCGTTTTCGGTTACCATTTTGATCCAATATATATTCCGGACGGTAGGTAATTGTATTTTCAAACATTTGAGTCGGTGCAGGATCGAGTGCCGAATTGACACGTCCCCATTTGCCGACAGCCATTTCCACTTCAGGTATATTACTGATTCTTTTATCCAATATTCCAACATATTCTATATTTTGCTCTATACCCGTATGAGGCATTGTTGTTGGCATTAGTAGAAATGAACCTTCGTTTAAAGTTGGCATAAACTCCTGACCAACACCTGGAAACCGATTGCTTGCAGTCTGCCAGAATCCCGTCTTTCGGAATGATTTCCATCCAACAGTCTCAAATCCTTTTGCTACTAAACCAAATGTTTTATCAAACCCTTGCCAGATAACTATTCCGAACAGAATGGTTAAGATAGGGATAGTCATAAATTTCCACCTGTTTGCAAGGCTCCATCGGAGTATTTTCTCATAATAGATCACCATAAGCCACAGGGCACCGAGGATAAAGGCAACTATTAAAATAACAAAGATGAAATTTCGTGGTGTTCCTGCCTGTGTACCCATGGGCAACCATTCCATTGCAAGAAGATATGTAACTGCAAACAATACAATCCCCAGATTTATATAAGTAGGAATTTTATTGTTATTCCATTTGTCTGAGAAAAGGTTGTTAAGACCAATCAAGACCAACGCAAAATATAAATAGTATCCTGTCATAATAATTAGTGCGATCCCCGCAGTAATCAATATGATGTTTGATATTTTACGAACCTGTTTCGAAGTAATTCTTATCGAAAAGATGTAATAAATCAAAGTAGGTACAATCATTATACCGATCATATATACACTTATGAGTGCGAACGTTTTGGTAAATGCCAAGGGAACGAAAAGTTTCCCTTCTTGCGCTTCCAGCATAAATACAGGAATGAAACTTACAATAGTGGTTAGCTGTCCAGTGAGAACTGCTCCGGATACTTCTTTTATGCTATTGTAAATTAAATTTACAAATGGTTTACCTTTCCGAATACCTTTATTCTCTTCCATATCAATATGTCTGAGTGTGTTCTCTACAAACACAACTCCCACATCAATCATAATCCCGATGGCTATAGCAATACCCGAAAGTGCCACTATATTCGCTTGGACACCGGCATATCGCATTATGATAAAAGTGGTCAAAACTCCAACGGGTAGAATGCTGGATATAACCACAGAAGCCCTTAGGTTCAGTACCAAAACAATTACAACGATTATGGCAATGAGTGTTTCAAGTGTTAGTGAAGTTTCCAAAGTACCTATTGTTTCGTGAATCAATGCAGTTCTGTCGTAAAAAGGAACAACGGTAACTTTAGAAACTGACCCGTCAGAGAGGGTCTTTTGTGGCAAACCTGCATCTATCTCTTTGATCTTCTCCTTCACGTTGTCGATTACCTGAAGGGGGTTGGAGCCATGTCGAGCAACCACCACGCCTCCCACGGCTTCCACTCCCTCTTTGTCTAAACCGCCTCGTCGGGTAGCAGGACCAAGAGTAACGAATGCCAAATCCTTAATCTTTATCGGAATACCATCTCTTACGGTAACCACTGCTTCCTCCAGGTCTGACACCTTTTTTATGTAACCAAGTCCGCGAACAAGATATTCCGCTTTATTGATTTCAACCGTTTCGGCGCCGATATCGAGGTTACTCTTCTGTATGGCATTCATTACATCCATAATAGAAAGGTTGTAAGCGCGAAGAGAATTAGGATTCACTTCTACCTGATACTCTTTTACGAAACCACCCACGGAAGCCACTTCAGCCACTCCTTCAGCCGACATTAATGAGTATCTTACATAGAAATCCTGTGCAGTTCTTAACTCATCAGGATCCCAACCGCCTGACGGTTCTCCTGTTTCAGGATTTCTCCCTTCAAGAGTGTACCAGAAGATTTGCCCCAAAGCAGTTGCATCTGGTCCCAGACTCGGTTGTACACCCTGAGGCAACGTTCCGGGAGGTAGAGAGTTCAATTTTTCCAGAATACGCGAGCGACTCCAGTAAAATTCAATATCTTCTTCAAATATTACATAGATAAAAGACATTCCAAACATGGATGTACTACGAATAGTTTTAACACCCGGAACACCTAATAGCGATGTAGTCAGTGGATAGGTAATCTGTTCTTGTATATCTTTGGGAGAGCGTCCCATCCATTCGGTTGCGATAATCTGTTGATTGTCACTAAGGTCGGGGATAGCATCTACGGGAACCGGATTCTTCGGCAGAAAACTGCCCCAGTTGAAAGGTGCTACTGATATCCCCCAAACAATAATAGTTATTAACAACAGGATTGTAATAAACCTGTTTTCAAGGAAATACTTTATGATTTTGTTGATCATAGAATATATTTTTAAGTATGTTTATTTTATCATGTTTGGCTAATTATTAAGCATTATTTAGCCTGGTGTTTTATATCTGTATATTTTTAAAAATACAGAGTAATGGAGTGTATATTGAATACAGTTTTTTATAGGTAAACAGTTGTTACCCATTTCTGAATACAATATTCCTTAAGAATCAAATACGGTAGATACAGATGTAGGTAAGAATACTTACATCATTAAGGTAAAGTCCTTTCGGGGGAAATTTTAAGGAAGTTAAGAAAGTATCGGAATCCGGTTCAGATGTAACCAACTGATTTACCAGAGCCATTCCCATAACATCAATTGAAATAGGTGAGATTCTTGTGACAGGCAGCTCTGATTTGGTTTGAAACTCATCAGTTGAAAACTCCAGCATTTCTGTCTCGCAACAAAAATCTCCTGAAATTAAGAGGTCATGATTCTTTGAATCATCGCAGCAAGAGTTTTGGATTCCGTTTGTGTGGTATATTTGAAGAGAGCTCAACTCATCATCACAATAATGCATGGCGATTACAGGTTGAATTGCTGTAATCAACATTATTACAAGTGAAAATATGGCAGTAATTCTCTTCATTTTTACAAAAATATTTTCAAAGATACTGGTTACCTATAAACAATCAAAATAAAATATAGTTAAAAAGTCACAAAGACACAGCAGTCAGCTCAGCTTCAGCCAATGCATAATCTCTCTCGACTTCAAGCATACTGTTATAAGCATCATAATAAGCTTCTATTTGTAACAGATAGTTTAACAATGAAATTTCACCTGCCTCAAGTGCTTTTCTCAGCATTGGTACACTATTGTATGATGATAATGCTTGACGATATTTTACTGCTGTACTCTGAAGGCCAACAGATTTATTAAACAGATTTTGTAATCTGTTATAATACTGAAGTTTGTTGTCTTCAAGAGAGTACTCACTCGAAATGATATCTGCCTTTGCCTGTTTAACGACATTCTTGTTTTCCCAAAGCGGTATTGATACTCCGATTGTTATACCTTGTAGCTTTTCCCCTAAAATTCTTTCGTCAGCATAACCTGCCGAAAGTTTCGGCAATGAAAGTGCTTGATTGAGTTTCACCTGCTGTCTTCTGATTTCAATCTGTTGATTAAGATATTTCAAGGAGGGACTGATTGATTCCGCCTTTAAATACCATTCATTGAAATCTGCAGGAAGAGGATTAACCGGTATAACTGTTTCATCAAATACTATTTCTATACCTCCGTTTAAAGCTTTCAGCTCATTTAGCAAGGACTTCCTTTCAACATCAATTTTTTCTTTCTCATTTACACAGGTTATTAGATCCATGAATACCTGGTTTCTTTCTAAAATGTCGATTGTACTTTCCTCATACATTTTCTGATATGACTCTGCAATCTCCTTGGCAATTTCAACACGGTTTTCATAGTCTTTTGATAATGCATTATAATACGTAAGATTTATTGCCAGCTGTTTAGCATGCCAAAGAACATTTATTCTCTCAGAATTGTAAATCATATCAAGGTTTTGATTCTCCATGTTTGAAATTTTACTTCTATACCCATAAGCAGTCGGAAAATCAATTGATTGAGTAATTGAAAAAGAGCGTTCATTTCCTATTTCTTCAGGATTACCCCATAGATATCCGAACTCTACTTCAGGATTTGGTAAATAAATACCTGTTTTATTACCCAGTTTCTGTGCTTCAACCTGTTTTTGTAAAGCCTGTAATGTTGTGTTGTTTTTCTCAATGTGCTCCAACAGCAATTTCATTTCCGTTTGTGCTGCTATTGGTAGCATTACCATAATTGAAATAACACCTATAATAATTTTCTTCATCTTAATAATTTGTTTTTAATGAGCCATCAGAAATAATCTGATAAGCTTATATTGCAAATGTACAAACAGAATAAACCGGTATTCGTCGCTTTAGCGACAAAACCGGCTATTTTAGATTGTTTAACAGTTATTGTATTGGTTTACGTTTTATTAGAACCCGAAATCATCTATCACAATCTCCTCTATCTCATCGTGCTCTATTTCTATGAAATTGTGTGTATCAATTCCTTCCACGTATATCGCCTTAAAAGGAATGGCAGGGCAGACATACTCACATCCACCGCAACCAACACATATTGAAGTGTCAGTTTCGGGAATTGTAAGGTGACCTTTGTATGGGACCATGTGAACTGCTTGAGTGGGACAATGTTCTGAGCAGGCACCACAACTTGTTTCGTCGTAATAAACGATACAGTTTTCAAGTATAAATTGCACTTGTCCCATTTGTGTGTGATTTTTTTCTTCAACTGATAATGGTAGTATCGCACCTGTCGGGCACACATCGCCGCATACAGTGCAATCATAATTACAAAAACCCTTGTCGAAATACAGCTTTGGTTGCATTATTCCTCCAAGTCCATATTCCAGAAGTGCTGGCTTGATCACTCTAGAAGGGCATTTGCTAACACATAGATGGCAAGATATACATTTCTCACGCAGATGATCAAATGAAAGCGCTCCGGGAGGTGCAATAGGGATCTGCCTTTTAAGTTCTTTTTTGGGGATAATATCTCCCGAAATATTCTGAGCAAGAAGTTTCCCAGCGGCAAGGCCTGTTACCAGAGTTGCTGAGAGAAAACGTCGCTTGGATTCATTCACAGCTTTTATTGCTTCCTTAGAATGTACTAATTTTTCAGATGTTGAAGAGTTTTGAGGTGCGTTTTCTTTAATGTAATTATAAGCAGGCATCGCTTGTGCAACTTGTTCCTTTTTTCTTTTAACAATTTTGTATTTCATAGCATCACGATTGCAGACTTCAATGCAGTTGAAGCATGTGACACAGCGGCTATAATCTATTTGTTTGTTCTTTGAATCAATACAAGATGCTTTGCATTTCATTGCACAAAGTCCGCACATGTTGCATTTTTCGTCAACAAACTGTACTCTGAAGAGTGAGTATTTACTTAAAAAACCGAGAGTTGTTCCAACAGGACAAATTGTGTTGCAGTATGTCCTTCCACCTCTCCATGCTAAATAACCGATTACCAATAGTGTGATTAAAGCTATAATCGTTGAGGAAACGCTTATAGTATATATACTTACTTTATAAAAAGTATAATTACCAAATGAGGTGAAGATAGTTTCAAGCAGATTGTTCCCTGCCAGATAACCGGGCCGGAATAAGTTAGTTACCATTCTTCCATAAGCTCCGTAAGGGTCAAGAAGGCCTACTAAGAAATTGAATCCTATAAAAAACGCAATAACAGTAGCTCCCAACACACTCCAGCGAAGGATATTTTTAGCTTTGCTGAATCTGTACCTCTTTTTTTTATTGAATTTCTTAGACAACCATGCAACAAAATCCTGATAAACACCCATAGGACAGATAGATGAACAATAGACTCTTCCAAAAAGAAGAGTAAGAACTATTAACGAGATCAAAATGATCACGTTCAAGGAAAGAAGAGCAGGAAGAAATTGAATTTCGGTCAGAAATTTAAAGCCTTCAGGTATAAATCCCCTGAAATCCAGAAAATAAAATGTAATCAGGGATAATATTATTACAGATAGGGTTACACGAATTTTTTTTAGCATAGAGCGTTTCTTTCAATCAGTTTTTCATACTTTTAAACAAATGGAGATAACCCGATATTCAATCGGGTTATCGGGAAATTGTGAAAATATTATCCACAGAATATTTATATGCGAACTCTTCTTATATTGAGCTTATCAAGGTCCATAGTTCCCAAGCCCAGCTCTTGAGCTTTGGCAATATGTGTTACATTCTCAAGCGGCATTTCACGTGCCTGATTGAAGAAGTTTGCAGCAGCAGTATCAACGGCAACAATGTCCTGAGACATAAATAATCCCTTTGAAAGTACAACATCTGAAAGCGATCTTCCTCTTGGACCACTTGTTTTCATTAGTCTGTAAGCATCAACAATATTCAAAACAGGTCTTTTTTCATAAGTGCAGATATCAGCAATACATTGCTGCAAGTCGTTTGCATGGAAAAATCCTCTGTCCCAAACTATACCCATATAGTTTTTCATAGAAATGGTAAGCTGAGCACCACCATGATTTTTGAGAATAGGTACATTTATCCACTTATCGCTGTCAACTACAGCCTGGTGAATTTTTGCACTCTTCAAATTTCTGCCTTTTGGTATCGAAACAGTCTTGTAATAAGACTCCTGATGTGCAGGAACAACCTCTGCACCAGCCTTTTTTGCAGCATCTTCAATACCACTGTTTGCGTATGATTTACGCCAGTCGTCACAAGGATGGTCAAAAACCTTAACCTCAGACGCACCTGCATCAAAACATTGTTTTATAATTTCTGCAATCAGTTTAGGATTAGTGTTTGCAGCCATCTCAACCGGTTGATCCCAGCCAATATTGGGCTTTACACATACTTTATCACCTTTGCTGATGAAGTTTTTCATTCCTCCCATCTCATCGATTGCTTTGCGGAACATAGCTTCAGGCTCTCCCCCCATAACAGCAACCAAATCATATTTGGCAGCGGCGTTAGTGGTTTGAAAGGATTGTGAAAGTATGCTCATGGCATCTGCCTCTTTCATAGTAGTAATAGCAGCTCCCGTTAGAGCAACTGAACGTAAAAATTTCCGTCTGTCCATAATATTTGTTTTTTTTGATATTTCAGTTTACAGTGCTGATAATCACCCAACAGGTGATATTATATTTTTATAAATCAATCCGTAACCCTCCAAAAACGGTAGCTCCAGGCATTGGGTATCCGGCATTAATTTCATATTCACGGCCAAGCAAATTTTCTCCCCTCAAAAAAACATTCAGCCACTCAAGTGCCTTATAATTTACACGTGCGTTCCATAACAATGCATTTTCCTTTTCGGTATTTTCTCCAACAGTGGTGTATAGATTTCCAAGATATTGCAAACCTGAAGAAAAATTCCACCTGTCTATTGAATAATTACCACTTACATAAAGTTTGTGTTCAGGTGCTCCTACTATCTTATGGGTCATATCCAGCAGACTGTAGTTTGCCGAGAACCTTAGATTTTCGGATGCATGATAATTAGTTGTCAATTCAAAACCTTTGTTCTCAATAACTCCTGAATTGACGTTCAGAGGCCTTCCTTCAACTCTTTGAGCCATAATTATATTGTCACCTTTGATATAGAAAAGATTAACACTAAAACTAACCCCTGCATCCGGTAATGATTGAAGAAGCGATATTTCGTAATTCATAAGTCGTTCAGCTTCCAAATCAGGGTTGCGGGGAGGAAACATATATAACTCCCTGATTGTAGGGTTTCTGAAACCTTTGCTTACAATTGCTTTTAGAGAAGTATATGCAGTAGGCGTAAAGCTTATTCCAAATTGCGGAATCCATTCCGACCCGTTTAATTCGTGATGATCAAGACGAATACCTGCATTCATTGTTAAGCGTTCATCTAGAATCGTTTGCTGTAAATTCAGGTAACCTGCAATATTGTTTATATGTGTATCTACCTGTATAGAATCTCTGGCAGGCTCATTAGGAAATTTGTTCCACGCTTTACCTCCAAAACGTTGTAAATCAATCCCGGCTGTTGTTTCATTTCCCTCAAAGAAACTGTAAGATTGATACGCTGATACACCAAACATACGGTCGTCTGAGTTGAACCTAAAAGGCTTTGGCTGCTCCCCTGTTTTATAGCCATCATTTATCTTATGTGTACCGAAATTATAGAATAGCTTGACAGCTCCTGATGTGTTGTTATACTCATTCTCTAAAGACGCTGATGCTACTCCTCGCAAGATGTCAGCATCATTATCAATAATAGGTGTTGCAACTGTTCCCGGATTCGAACTTAATGTTTTGGACAGATTAAGATCAATAAAACTGCTCCAGTTTCCAGTGAAATCATAACCGGCTTTGGCATAACCTGTAAACTGTTCAAAATTCATATTCTCCCTATGACCGTCGGAATGATTGTATCCTACACTCCCATTAGTATAGAATTGATTCTTTCTAATTCCTCCTGAGACCTCTGCATTCAGAGAATTGTAGCTTCCATAAGATATCTGAGCTGATTTGTTACTGCCATCGGTTTTATGTTTTTTGGTGATTATATTAATAACACCACCCATTGCATTTGAACCATACAGTACGGATGCAGGACCACGAACAATTTCTACCCGTTCTGTCATCATCGACTGATAACTGTCGGCAAGTGGGTGCCCCATTAGTCCCATATACTGCGGATGCCCGTCAATCAGCACCAAGACTCCTGAAGTTGGGGCGCCACCTATACCACGAATGCTCATCCCACCGGCCGCACCGGCTGCTACTCCATAACCCATTACACCTCGCTGAGAGATAAATAATCCAGGCACCTCTTCTGTGAGTAAGGGTAGGAGAGAAGGTTCCATTCTCTGCGTTATTTTGTTACCGCTCACAACAGTAATACTCATCGGCACATTCCGAAGGTTTACTTTTGGCATTGTGCCGGTAACAACTACTTCATCCAGACGTATTGTGTCATTTAAACCACCTGACTCTTCAGAATCAATAAAGTAAGAATTATTGCTTATTATAGGGGTTAATACAGATAGACAAGAAATAATTAAAACAATAACTCTTCTCATAAGTTCCAGGGAAATTTAAAGCATGACTCATCATACAATGAATAATCTGCTTTACCGTTTACTGCAAATGTTTTAATTTGTTTGGCACCATGTAAAAGATCGATGGCGAATTGTACAGTCGCCCCTGTTTTGATGCGATCCTCAACTAAAAGAATAGTCTTGTCCTTATACTCGAAATCAATGGGTGAAACCAATTTAGGACTATCGTACTTAGGCTTCTGACTAGGATCGCGTAAATTTATTTTTAATAGTTGTATCTCTGTATTCAACTTTTGATTGATGATTGCAGCGGGAATAATACCGCCATTAGCGATAGCAACTATAATATCGAAAGTTTCGTGAAATTCTATCTCACGAAACCGTTGCATGACTTCTTCAAATGATTTGTAATCTATCATTTCAAATCACACCTTTGCCAATGCTTTAAGAACCAAGTATCCACCTATCAGCTGGATTAACATTCCCGGTACACCCAGACGGAAATCCTGAACAGCAACCATAAAGTTTTGTGTCATTGCCCACTCAATACCTGTTCCGATAATTTGATAAGCAAGAATTGCCAAAAGAATGCCGATCAGTGATACTTTGCCAAAATGCTTGGCAGCCATTGCCGCAGCTACAGCAAGTATAGCAGATTTAATCATTATTGCCGGAAGTACTGCTACAGGAGGCATACCAAAAATCAGGCTGTTAGCCAATGGGGAAAGTATTGCAGTGAGAAGTCCCACATGAATACCATACTTATAAGCAGCAATTAAAGTGAAGAAATAGATTGGCAGGAAAATAAATCCACCTTGAGGGACCAAGTGTGCAAGCTGAGGCAACAAAAGGTTGCCGACAATAAATACCGTGGCAATCAGGTATGTTTTTGTGTTGTTCAAGCTTAAAGAGTAAAGTTTAGCAGTTGTAGCCATAGCATGTTGTTTTTTATCAATTAACTTAAGTTACAAACTTATATATAAAATATCGTATTCAGCTGTGTTAAGCTGTTATTTTTTATTTAAAAAACACAAAATGCAAATTGAAAAATTGTATTGTTTAGAATTCGAGCAAATCATTTAATAACTTTGCAATTAACAAAACTACACAAAAATGTGGAAAGATATACTCTATGTAGGGATCGGAGGAGGTATTGGCAGTATCTTTAGGTTTATTGTTTCCCGTTTAGTTATCAGCCATCTGTCTGCCGAATGGACTTTTGCCGGTACACTCGTTGCAAATATTACAGGTTGTTTCCTAATTGGACTTCTTGCAGGATGGATGCTTGCGCATCAACCTGACAACCAGACTTTTCGTTTACTTTTCATCGTGGGTTTCTGTGGTGGATATACCACTTTCTCTACCTTTGCTTATGAAAATCTGCGATTAATTGAGACAAATCAATGGGGATTGTTTGCATTATATACCTTGGCTAGTGTCATATTGGGATTAATCGCTGTTTGGGGTGGTCTGAAACTTGCGAACTAATTACTAATTTTTAATCATACAACTCTCGTACATTACTAATATTTTTTACCTACATGATTCATGTTTTACTCTTATCCCGACCTTTATTAAAAGGGCGATAAAAGAGCAATATAAGGACCAGGTAAGTCTCAGGTAGGACCAAAATCAGGACGATACAGCATAAAAAACGGGAGAGAAACATATTTGTCTCCCCCCCCCGTTGATCTTTTTATTATATAAAATAAGTGTTTATATCTAAAGCTCCCTGATACGGATATTTCTGAATTTTACATGAGAACCATGTCCTAGAAAACCAATGTGGCCCGTTTTATTCAATAATCCCGGATGATCACGCCCATCCATGGTGCCGTTTTTGGAAGCATCACGAATATTTCCTTCCAGGATTGTGGTGCCGTTGAGGGTAATCTTTATATTTTCACCATCAACAATCACTTCCTGATAGTTCCACTCACCTAATGGTTTTAATGCGCCTCTTTTAGCAGGTATTACGCCATATACAGAACCATGATATTGATATACTTCCAGATTTTCATATATAGGTGCATCATTATCCAATATCTGAAGCTCCATTCCAACATAAGCAGCATCGCCTTCCAGCGGGGTACGTATACCTAATCCGTTATTTGCACCAGGAGTAAGCATGAATTCGAATCGTAATACAAAATTATCGAATTGATCTTTAGTGTATAGATTGCCTCCTGACCCTGTTGTAGGGGGGTAGAGTGCAATATTTCCGCTTTCTATTGTGTAGTCTGCTTTATTACCTGTCCACTTATCAAGATTTGTTCCATCGAAGAGAATCTTAAACCCTTCAGCTTCCTCTTCTTTTGAAAGCTGAAAAGGTTCAGGTTGCAGTAATTCTTTTATATATATGTCTCTGTATGCTACTTTGCTGCCATGTGCCTGCAGTTCAATCTGTTCTACAGGGAAAATCGGCTTGCTTCTGTCCCAGTAATTTTCCAGAACCACATTATCAGTGACCAGTTCGCCATTAAGCCATACAGATACTCTTTCGCCAACCATTCTGATAAGGAAGCTGTTCCATTCACCTACCTTCTGATCGGCAAGCTTAAGCGGAGTGCTTCTGTGAGTCTGATTGTTGTAAAGACCACCTGAACCAACTTGTGCTCCGACATCAACCCTGGCTGTGTCCCACATCTGCACCTGAGGAGTGCCGCGAAGATATATACCTGCATCAGGTTCCGGTCCCGGGTATAGTTTCCAGTCAACCAGCATCTCGAAATCACCATATTGTTTTTCAGTGCAGAGATTGTCATATCCTTTGCCGTCAAATACAATCAGACCATTTTCAACTTTCCAGTCCAAGGCCATCTGCTTATCTGCTTTTACTTGAGCTGCAGTCAGCTCCTTCTCACTCATTTCTGCACGTTTGATGGGATTGGCAACAAGACCTTTCCATCCATCAAGATTTTTGCCGTTGAAGAGTGATACAAATCCACCCTCTGTTGGATTTTCTGAGAGATATTTGTTTATGGACTGGCGTTGGTAGTCTGCATCAGGATTTGAGAGTGTTTTAGCAGCTTTGTTTAATGCAGCAGTAGTTTCTTTACCGGCGAATGTAGGGTCGGAGATGCCGATATTCATAACTGCAACAGCGGCAGATTCACTTAGTGCAGGAATATCCATATATGGAACTGCAAATAACATAGCCTGATATTGACCTGTGCCACCCAATAGTCTGAGAATATTGTTTTTTTGACTGTCGTTTTGTGCAAATTCCATTATCTCACGCAGATAGAGATATTTTACAGTACCTGTTTCATCAGATTTGCGTATTATATTGATAACAGCATCAGTAACTTTTTCCAACTCCTGTTTATTTTTGGCGGTACGTGCAATATCCAGAAGAGGATAAATCACTTGAAAAGAATTAATGTTTGCCAATGCATCAAA
>Ga0265294_10006440_pt1 | contig 14090 bp, 10 predicted proteins | sample MunlanPumphouse3_FD_192504 | JGI IMG/M metagenome (GOLD analysis project Ga0265294, IMG submission 192504) | Groundwater microbial communities from a municipal landfill in Southern Ontario, Canada - Pumphouse #3 | ecosystem: Environmental > Aquatic > Deep subsurface > Groundwater | place... | reverse complement strand
TCTGCTACAAGCTGAAGCTGCTCGTTCCTCTCTAACCGCTTAAGCACTTTAAGCAACCACTCTGCTTCTTCTTCTCTTGTGAATTTTTGCGTGATGTAGATTTCTGCTTGCTCTTCAACAAGAGAGTTGATGAGCTCCCGAAGATCATCCACGTCTTCCCATTGTGGTGTTCTTAAAATAACTTCTTTTCCATCTTTGGCGTTGAACTTTTTTAGGATTTCTCCAGCCTTCAAGTAATAACCTCAAGTTACCTTATTACAGAATACCCGCAGTAAGCTATTAAATCCCTCTTTGTCTACCTCAGATTATTTTGGCAAGTTTGCATTTGCTTGATACGCTTCATAGTGTAAAGGAGGCTCTAAAAACTCTTAGTGCAGCACTTAAAGCTTTAGAGATCTTGGGTTGAATCAGTTAGAGTTTTTACGTTTAAAGGGATTATTTCACGTATCAAAATCTATATGGCGTTTTGTGGGTCTTGTGAATTATCGTAGGTTAGAATTTGAGGCGCAGAATTTAAAGCAGAATATCCTGAGACTTATTAAACAGATACTTGGGTGAGGTTTTACTAATTTGTTTTTATGTATTTTTCTTTACCCTAAAAAACACTGCAAGTCCTATTAGGGATAGTCCGATTATGAGAAATGCCCATCCTTCAGTTGTTGTTGGAAGAAGATATCCCATGGAGGCTTCTGCTTTTGGTATGTAGAATTGTGGGAAGAACATGTAGGGCAAAATTAGAAAACAAAGAGCAGTTATCATTGTTACAATTGCGGCTATACTAAGGGCACGGTGAGACATCAATTAAATCACGTTTTGGTATGGTCTTATCTATAGTTAAAAACTGTTTTATAACATTTTTTTAATTTCCCAAACCATTTGCCTCGAGCGATGCATCTCACTGGACTTTTTTCAGCTTTGCTAAGCCTCGGTATTTTTGCAGCAGGGCAATAGGGTAACCGATTCTGTCTTTGGTATCTTGGGTTGCTGAATTGCGTTTTATTCCATCGACAATAGTTGACATAGCCAGTTAGCTATTAGCTCTTCTATACAATCTGATTTCCTTGTAAAACAGGAAGTTTAGTAGTAGTTGTCTGGCAAATTTTGTGGACGACTTCTTCTCTTGTTTGTTTGTCTGTGCCTAAAGAACACCTAATTGTTGAATATACATCGGTGGTCTTTTAGTTTTGGATGTTATTGTGAAGGGTAATTTCTGGTTGGTTGTTGTTGACTGCAAATTTTTTTTTGTTAAACAAAATCTTATCTAAACTTCTAAATAGTAGTAGTTGTCCTGTAGAATTTTTGCCAACGCCGACTACTTCTAACTAAGAACAAACGATTCTATAAATCTGCTTCAGGTACTAGATCTCGCAAGAAGTAAGGGGTGTCCTATTGCAAAACGGCTTTTTTCTTAAAAAAAATTCTTTCTCCAGTGTTACATTAATTGCTGCAAACAACAGAAACGACAGCAACCCTCTAAGGCTAGAGATGTATTGCCCAAAAGCTGGGGATGGGAATTGAACCCATATAGAGCAGCTCTGCAGGCTACCGCCTGAACCATTCGGCCACCCCAGCATCTCCCTTAAAGGCTTAGTCTGACATAAAAATATTGTTGGCGAAATTTTACAGCTTGCCGTCAAATTTTTAGTGTTGACCATCTCCCCAAGGTCATTCCATAACAAATATGTTAAATTAAATATTGATTTTATTTTATTTCTTGAAAGCTAATCCAGAGAAAACAGCGATAGTTTTATCTTCTTTGTAAACTAGCACTTGGTATAATCCAGTTGTTTTACCATCTGAAATCCGGTTTGCTTCAGCAGTTAACACGTCGCCTATGCTAGAGGGTTTAAGGTAGTTTATGCTAACTTGAAGTGCGACTGCAACATTGTCACCGTAGTTGCATGCCTGCGCAAAAGCGTAGTCGGCGAGTGTAAATATCGCTCCTCCATGTGTGAAGCCTAAAGCGTTAGTGTGTATTTTTTCTATTTTCATCGTTACTTTACAATAACCATCTTTGACTTCAAGAACTTTAATGCCTAATGCTTCTGCGAGCCAGTCTGTTCCTTTCACTTAGGTTTGATCTCCGCTTTGCTTTTAGTTTTAAGCATTATGTAGTTGTATACTTTTTGTAGTAACGCAACTAATCCTTTCGGCTCAAAAATAACTATTACAACGATTATTATTCCTATGGCTATTAGGCTTATTGGTGGTCCTACATTGCTTAGACCTGGGAAGAACCCTCCTAAGGATGAATGAAGGTAGTCTGCTACGCTGGGTAATGCAAGGATTTGCTGTATCGAAACCCAAAATACTGAACCAATTATCGGTCCGATTACTGTTCCTAATCCTCCTATCACACTCATAATAAGTGGCAAAAATGAGTTTGCAGGTGCAAAAATTGAGTTATCTACAAACCTCAGAAAATACACGTTTAACCCGCCAGCGATACCAGCAAAAAAAGTGCTAATCACAAACGCTATAAGCTTGTATTTTGCAGTGTTAATTCCAATCATTTTCGCTTCCTCCTCGTTTCCATGTATAGCTCTGAAAGCTAAACCAGTGCGGGACTTCATTATCAAATACATCACTGCAATTGATGTTACTGTAAAACTTAGCACTAAAATGTAGAAGGGGAATCCTCTAGGTACAAGAGTTGTGGGTGCAAATCCGTTTATTCCATTTGTTATCGCGTCAAATTGGCTTGACAGTGTACTTGCTATTACTGAAAATCCGAATGTAACCATCGCCAAATACCATGCCTTTAATCTTACGCATGCTAATCCAATTAGAAAACCGATTCCTGCAGAAATTAATCCACCCACAATTAGAACTAGAATCTGGATAGTAACTGATAATGCGCCTATAGGCATAATCACTGTGCCTAATAATCCGTTAATACCGTTTGATATTGAGGTTCCAATTAAAGCTGAAGAAAACCCTCCAAGCCCCAAAAAGGCTGCATGACCAAGTGAACCTTGTCCTGAATTTGCTAGAAAATTCCAGCTTGCTGCATAAATTGAGAATATACAGATTAAAGTAAGTACATAGAGAAAGAAATTATCAGTTATTATTACTGGTAGAATAACCAATATGGCTAAACCAAAAATTATGATTTGGAAGATTCTTGAATGCAGGAGTGATGTGAGTTTCTGTTTTATCTCCATGTCATTCACCTTTCTCTCCAAATATTCCATGAGGTCTAATTATAAGCACTACTATTAACAGCGCAAAAGCTACAGCACTGCCCCAGGTTCCATTAATGAATAACGTAGCTAACTGTTCAGTTATTCCATACAGTAAGCCACCTACAATTGCTCCTTTTATGCTCCCTAAGCCTCCGAGTATTATTATTGCAAAGGCTATAATCGTGGGCATGGCGCCAACTTGGTAGTTGAAAGAAAATATTATACCATAAAGTCCTCCGGCAACTGCAGCTAATGCGGCACCCAGCGCGAAGGTTATCATATAGATTTTTTCAACATTTATACCCATAAGCATAGCTGTATTTTTTATTTGGCTTGTGGCTCTCATAGCAAGTCCAATTTTTGTCTTTTTTATAAGCAACCCAAAAGCAATTAATGCAGCTATAACAACAAACACAGCTACTACCCGGTCATATGTTATTGAAACGCCTGAAAAATACAGGTTTAAACCGCTAAGAGGACTGGGGATTTGCAGTGAATTAGTTCCCCAGATCAACATTGCAATGTTTTCAAAGATATATATTAATCCTAAACTTACAAAAATCTCGTTTAATTTATCTGTTCCTAAAACTCTTCTAAACGTAAGTCTTTCCACAAGTATTCCAATAAAAGCAACGATAACCATCGAAACCAGAATAGCTGCATAAGCGTTTAACCCCGCAGAAACTGAAATTGTCCAGCTTAAATAGGCACTTATCATCAAAAGTTGTCCATGAGCAAAGTTTACAAGTTTCATAACCCCAAAAATTATGTTGAGACCGGTCGCGAGAAGAATGTAGATACAGCCAATCGCGAGACCCCAAATCAAAGTTAACATGATTGTCGGTGCTGTTATATCCATCTGTAAACCTGCCCTTCTTTTAGTGACGCGGTTGACATACTTTCTCGTGCTAACTATTTAAAATATGCTGGAAATAAAAATAAAAGATGGATTTTGAAGCAGGGTTTTATGGTTGCCCCGCTTGGTATCCAGGTGGCAAAGTGAAGTCTGCTTGTTTTAGGTTGCCTACTCCGGGTGCAGATTCTGGCCAAACAATTCTGGATTTCAATCGATTATCTGCTTCGTCCCAGTATAGTTGTTCTATGAATGTTACAGGGTCGATTTCGTGGTAATCAATGCCTGTGCTGAATTGTATTTTGCCTGTTCTTGTCATTATTAGCATTTGATCCATGTTTGTGTCTTCTAATGCTTCTTTAACCGCGCTTTTCTCAATTGTTCCGGCTCTTTCAATTGCGTCTTTAGCTATGTAGAATGCGTCGTATGTGTCAGCTCCCATCATTCCCGGCATTACACCATATGTTGTGTAAAATTTCTGGGAATATTCACCTACTGCTGGTAAATATGATGGATTCATGAATGGGTCAAGTTTAGACTCCAAAAGATGACCTGTACCTGTTTCTCCTAAGAGAGTATAGAACACTGGGTCCTGATTGTTTTCAACTGCAATGTAAACTGACTTTAAGCCAACATCGTTCCATCCTTGACTTATCACAAGTGGGGTTTTATCTGGGTTGTCAACAACAAATACTGCGTCTGGATTTGAAGCTTTGACTGCTGTAAGGTCTGTTTGATAGTTGGTAGTTGCTGGGTCATATGCTCTGTCAGCGACTAAATCTATTGGTAAACTCTGATTTTGTATCCAATATTTAGTTGCTTCTTCAACACCTGTTCCGAATGCGTCGTTTCGATATATTATTGCGAGTCTAAAGTTCCGCTCAGCAGCAACTAATGGTTTCATTTCTTCTGCAAAGAAGTCAACTACAGTCTTGCTATAATGGTAAGTTGTGGTACAGTAATGGAACATATAACTCATTCCTTCGGCATCACTGATACTGTTAGGTCCATTTGGACCAAATCCACCGTAATTGCCTTGTGGTCCTCTGCGGGTTACTAACTGGTTTGATGCTCCAGTGATTATGTATGGTACTTTGTTGTCGATTGCTACCTGCTGGTTAGCTAATGTACCTGCGCTTCCATATCCGCCAATTAACATGTCAACATTATCAGTTTCAACTGCACGAATAACCGGTGGTTTAGCGTTCGCCGGTGAATCGTCTATCGTATCAGCATTAACAATCTCGATTTTAGCGTAAGTATTCCATTCCGCTACCCAAATTCCGCCTGCGTCATTAATTTCTTGTGCTGCCATCTGCGCTGCTTTTGACATGTCTTGCCCAATTGATGTGCTTAGTGGTGCAACTAATCCTATCTTTATATTTCGCGCTTCTGCTGAAGGTGCTTTAGGGGTCAATTGATATACTGCGACAGCTGCAATGACTATAATTACAACTGCTATTATGGCTAATATTTTCTTCTGCAAATTCACAATCCTCTTTGTTTATTCTTTGCTATATCACGAGAATTTCTTAATAAAATTAACTATTGAGGACGCTTTCTCTACCTAATTGGAAGGCTTTGAGGTTTAAATTAATGTATTTTTCTTTTAATTTTTCAGTTATTGCCCTTTGAAATGATTCTGCTTTAACTGGTAATTCTGGTAGTGCAGAGAGGGCTCCAAGTAGAATAGTGTTAACTACTAGGGGGGTCCCCACTTTTTTAGCTATACCTATGCCATCCACTTCGTAAACTAAAGCCTTCGATTTGAGAAGAGCCATTAATTCTTCAGCAGTTTTTGGTTTAACTTTAGGAGGCATACAACTAGGTTGAATCAGTTTTGTATTGACAATAACTGTACCTCTATTTTTGAGCATAGGTAAAATTCTTGCAGTTTCTAGCATTTCAAAACCAACAATAGCATCTGCAGTTCCAGTTTCAATTAGAGGGGATTCAACTTTTGTACCTATACGTGCATACGCGACTATTGAACCTCCACGCTGAGCCATTCCATGAATCTCCGCTTTTGTTACATCAAACCCTTCGATTATGGCGGCTTCACAGAAAACATCGCTCAATACTACTACTCCTTGTCCTCCAACGCCGCAGAAGACTACATCCAACTTCATTTTTCAATTCTCCTTATTGCATTAAAAGGACAAACAGCCTCGCATACACCGCAGCCAACACACAAAGTAGGATCTATTTCGGTTTTGTCGCCAATTTTCGAAATGGCTGGGCAACCAAAATACGTAGTACAGACTCCGCATCCAGTACATTTTTCTGTTATTTCACGTGGATTATCTCTTGCAACCAGCATTGGGCATGTTCTTTTAGAAATAAGAACAGATGGACCATTAAACTCCAAGATTTCTCTCAAAGCAGCTTTTGTAGCTTTGAGGTCATATGGGTCAACTGTTAACACTTTTTCAATTCCAAGCGCCTTGGCAATCTCTGGGATTTTGATGACTTTGGCATCTGTTCCCATTGCAGTTTTCCCTGAACCCGGTGTAGGTTGATGTCCAGTCATCGCTATTATACTGTTATCCATTATCACAACGCAGACATTTGCTTTGTTGTATGCAATATTTAGTAAGCTAGTCATTCCAGCATGGAAAAATGTTGAGTCTCCAATTACTGAAAACACTTTATCTTTAACTCCAGCATGAACCATCCCTGCAGCTTGGGAAATTCCAGCTCCCATACAAAGACACGACTGAACAGTTTTAACTGGAGGTAAAACACCTAAAGTGTAGCAGCCGATGTCACCGGTCACTATTTTATCATCTGATCTGCCAGTTAGACTCAATGCGCTTTCAGGACAAGTCGGAATACATTTGGGGTCGCCACCGCATTTGTCACATATCAAAGGTTTATGTGTTGATGGATCTACCGATATTGCTCCGAATCTACATGCTTCAACACACCAACAGCAGCCTTTACATTTTGTTTCATCAACTGTTATGGTTCCTGTTTTTTTTGACTGCGTTAATGCTTCTTCTGGGCAGGCAGCTACACAGGGAGCATTTATACAAGCTTTACATGTTACTGCAAAATTAAAAATCTGATCTATTCTTATTACGCGAATTCTAGATTTTAATGGATTGAATGTTTTTTCTTTTTCAACAGAACACGCATATTCACAGATACCGCAGCCGACACATTTTGTGCTATTACAGTTTACTGATTGATTAACCATGTTTAGTGCATAATAGAATGCTCTGTGTGTGCATCCAGGACAAAGAGCTGGGGGTCTAGGTGGCAAATCTATAGGTTGAGATTTTTCTTTTTTTGTGGTTAAATTAGTTTTTGAAAGCCCTTCTCTAACTTTGTCTGGTGTTAATTCACCTATTTCTTCGAGTCCTAACTCAGATTTGCCGATTATGTCAAGTTTTAATCGTTGAATATGCTCTTCTATGTATGGTCTTAATTCTTCAATCACAATTAATTTCTTAACTTTAGACGCGAAAGTTTTTACCAAGTCTGATGGAAATGGGTAAACAAAACCCAGTTTAAGCCACGAAAATTTTTTTGTATCCAGAACAGAACGGGCATAATAGAAGCCTACTCCGCTACCAACAATGCCTATATCGCTTCCATTGTCCTCTGCAAAGTTGAAACAAGAGTTTTCAGCTAGTTGTTTGGCTTCAACTAATTTTTTCTCTAAAACCCTATGTTGCCGTATAGCATTTGAAGGTATCATAACCCATTTGGAGCCATCTTTATCAAACTCAGCTTTACGCTCAATTTTTTGCATATTTCCTAATTTGACTTTTGCTTTGCCATGTGCAACTCGTGTAGTTAAACGTAAAATTATTGGTAAACGTAGTTTCTCACTTATCTCGTAGGCTTCCCTTGCCATATCTAATGCTTCTTGTGGATTTCCAGCGTCTAGCAAAGGAATTTTTGAGTGAACCGCGAAATAACGCGTATCCTGTTCGTTTTGGCTACTATGCAATGCAGGGTCATCGCAGACAACTATAATCATTCCGCCTTCAACACCTGTATACGCCAAAGTCATTACAGCATCAGAAGCAACATTTAATCCGACATGTTTCATAGAAACAATTGATCGTACACCTGTCATAGCTGCGCCTACAGCTACTTCGGTTGCGACCGCCTCGTTTATGCTCCACTCAGAGTAAATTCCAAGTTCCTTAGAAACTTTGGCTAAGGTCTCCAAAATTTCTGTTGATGGGGTTCCAGGGTATGCTGCTGCAACTTTAACTGAGGCTTCTATTGCTCCACGTGCGACTGCCTCGTCGCCGTTAAGCAAGGCAAAACTACCTGGTTTATCTATCGAAATTTTGGAGGCCACTTTTTACCCCTCTACATTTTGTCTTTTCGTAAATCAAGTACTCTTTTCGCTTTTCCTTCTGTTCTTGGCAGTTCACCTGGCTTAACTATTTCTAAATCTGCTGTTAATCCAGTTACAATATGAATTCTCTGCTGGATGTTTCTTTTGAGTACACCAAGATTTAAATTAGGGTTATTTGCTGCTTGATCACACAATTCAACTTTCACTAAGAATGTGTCTAATGCTGCAGGCCGGTCAAGAATTATTAAATATTGACTAGCTAACTCGGGGAAACACATAACTGCGTATTCTATTTGAGAAGGAAAAACGTTGACGCCTCTTACTATGAGCATGTCGTCAGATCTGCCGTGTACTCGTAGCATTCGGGCGTGAGTACGTCCACACTTACATTTTTCTGTAGCTATTTTTGAAATATCTCTGGTTCTATATCGTAACATAGGCATTCCAATCTTAGTAAGTGTAGTGAAGACTAGTTCTCCTTCTTCTCCTGGACTTAAAACTTCGCCGGTGTCAGGGTTAATTGTTTCTACAATAAAGTGGTCTTCCCAAATGTGTAGTCCTTCATGTTGTTCACATTCTATTGAGACCCCTGGACCACATAATTCAGTTAAACCGTAAATATCAAATGCTTCTATACACATCTGTTCTTCTATTCTTTCTCTTATCTTATCTGACCATGGCTCTGCCCCGAACAATCCTCTTTTTAGTTTAAGATCTCTTTTCGGGTTAACTCCTTCCTGAGCCATGGTTTCTGCAAGGTAAACTGCGAAACTGGGTGTACACGCTAAAATTGTGGCTTCTAAATCCTTCATTAATTTTATTTGTCTCTGGGTCATGCCGCCGCTTGCTGGAACTATTTTTGCCCCCAGTTTTTGTGCCCCATAATGGAGTCCCATTCCTCCGGTGAATAAACCGTATCCATAGGCGATGTGTATAGTGTCTTGGGGTCTACCGCCCACTGTATGGATTGATCTGGCCATTAACTCTTGCCAGATGTTAATGTCTTCTTTAGTATAACATCCGATGATTGGGTTGCCTGTTGTTCCACTTGAAGCGTGGATTTCAACAATTTCGTCGGGATGAACCGTTACCATACCGAACGGATAATTATCTCTCAAATCATTTTTTACAGTAAAAGGAATTTTTTGTAAATCATCAAGACTTTTTATGTCTTGAGGCTTTAAACCTACACTGTCAAATTTCCTTCTATAGTGGCTGCTTTTTTCGTAACAGCGAGTTACTTGTTCTATAAGTTTTTTCAACTGATGTTCTTCTATATCCTGTCTGGTCATAGTTTCGATTTTTTCGTTCCAGTACCTGCATTCCACCAAAGCTATTGCTCCTCTCTGTTTTAAAGGCCTAAGTACACTTCTTTTATGTGTCTATTAGATAAAAGTTCCCTGCTGTTTCCTTCCAACACAATCTTGCCCTGTTCAATAACATAGCCTCTGTTTGCAACGTTTAGGCTGTCGTGAATGTTTTGTTCAACTAACAAAACAGTTACGCCTTCCTCGTTAATCACTCGTACAGTATCAAGGACTTTCTCAACTATGATAGGTGCTAAACCCAGTGATGGTTCATCGAGAATAAGTAACTCTGGATTAGACATCAAACTTCGGCATATCACAAGCATTTGTTGCTCGCCGCCGCTTAATGTTTGAGCTAAAGCTTTTTCTTTTTTCTTTATAACTGGAAAAATCTTGTATACTTTTTCTTTAGTTTCCTTGATTTTAACTTTGTCTTTTACTGTGTAGGCGCCCAGCAGCAAGTTCTCTTCTACTGTCATACGTGGAAATATTTCTCTGCCTTCAGGAATCATTGTAAGTCCTTTTTTGACTATGTCATAGGTCTCTATTTTCTCAATGTTTTCTCCTTTGAACTTTATTGACCCTGCACTGGGTTTAATTAAACCCATTATAGTCCGTACAAGTGTTGTTTTACCTGCTCCGTTAGGCCCAATTATACTCACAATCTCTTTCTCGTTGACTTTGAAATTTATGTCGCGAAGAATCTGAACCATACCGTAGCCTGCAGAGACATTCTCGAGCTCCAGTATCATTAAATATTTTCCTCTCCGAAAGTGAATCGCTTTCCTAAATAAACTTGAACCACGTTATTATCTAGACATACTTCTTTGGGGCTACCTTCACAGATTTTTTCTCCGTGATGTAACACTATAACACGATTACATAATCCCATTATCACCCGCATTACATGTTCAACTATAAGGACAGTAACCCCTTGACGATTAATTTCTTTGATTATTTCTACTGCATGGTCAGTCTCTTTGGGAGTTAACCCTGTAAGCAATTCATCAAGTAAGAGTAGCTTTGGGTTAGTTGCAAGTGCTTTGGCTAATTGGATGCGTCGTAACTCAATCACGTTTAATTTCTTAGCTTTTAACTCAATTTTCTCTTTACTTAATCCAACAAACTCTAAAAGTTCCTTAGCTTTTTCTTTTGGATCTGTTTTTTCTGCTTTTTTTTGGTTAAAAAGAACACTTGTCAACACGTTATCTATTGCAGTCATTTCAGGGAAAGATTGAACGGTCTGTGCAGTTTTAGTAATTCCATTTGTGCACACTTCGTAAGGGGGCATCTTTGAAATATCTCGATCTGCAAAAAGGATTTTTCCTGAATCCGGCTTATAGACGCCACTGATTATGTTCAGCAACGTAGACTTTCCTGAGCCATTGGGGCCTACAAGTCCCGCTATTTCACCAGCATCTATTGTACAGTTAACGTTTTTTAAAGCTTGAAGTCCCCCAAAACGCTTGCTTACTTCTAGGCACTTTAGCAAACCAGTGAATCTCCAATTAGCATGAAATTGCATAAATCGAAATATAAAGGTTGGTAAAGAAAGCAAACATGGCCTATAAAATATCAATATATTCTTATTCGAAAGCGTGGTCAAAAAGATGATTAAAAAGTTAAATAGTTACTGAATCAATAGGTCTTATCGGTGGTCTGCTTGCCTATAAAACAAGTGAGTGTATTCCTTGATAATCGTCCAGGTTCCCTTTTTGAATCAATGTCACAGTTGGATAATAGTCAGCTTAAAATTTTTGCGTTGTCAATTGCTGATGCTGGTGAATTTGGTTTAGTCAGATTGATTACAGAAGAACCTGAAAAGGCTTGTATGCTGCTGGAAGAAGCAGGATTTAACCTTGCTAAATCAAAGAAAAACACTGAAGTTACAGCAATCTTCAGTTCAGAGCAGAATCATCTATCAAAAATAACTAAACTTTTAGGTGATAGCGGTATAAACATTGAATATGCCTACTCTTCAGCGGTGCATGTTGATGGTCGTGTGGCGTTAATAATGCGTCCCAGTAATGTAGAGAAAGCAGAACAGCTGCTTCAAGCTAACGGTGTCACTGTTCTCTCCTTGTCTGATATTAAAAAACACTTCAAATAACTCTAGCTTTCTTTACCGCCGCGTAATTTGTTTTATGTAAAGAATTATCGATGCTTTTGTCTTATAGATTTATGGTTGTAGTCGAAAAAAATTAATTCTGGAACAATAACCTTTAATTTGTGGGTTTATACGACCTAAAGCAGAAGGTTATGGAATGGTAACTACAAATCTTGATAAGATCTTCAATCCTAAAACTGTAGCTATCATTGGCGCCAGTGATGTTGAAGGTTCAGTTGGTTATGCCATAGTAAAAAACTTCACTCAGTCGGGTTACACTGGCAAAGTTTACTTTGTCAATATTCGTAAGCCTGAAATATTGGGCGTTAAAACTTATCCGTCGGTTGATCAAATCCCGGATACTATTGATTTAGCAATGATTGCTACACCAGCCAAAATAGTCCCCAGTGTCATGGAAGAATGTGGAAAAGCACAGGTAAAAGGTGTGATAATAGTTTCCGCAGGATTCAAAGAAATTGGGCCTGAGGGTAGAGCTTTAGAACTTAAATTATTGGAAGTAGCCAAGAAATATGGTGTTCGTGTTATTGGGCCAAACTGCATTGGAGTTCTCCGCCCAAGAATCAATCTTAACGCTACATTTCTCGATAAAATGCCTAAACCTGGTAACGTTGCTTTTCTATCCCAAAGTGGCGCTTTAGGATCAGCAATTTTGGATTGGGCAATTCATGAAAACATAGGTTTTAGCAACTTCGTTTCTGTGGGTTCAATGCTAGATGTTGACTTTGGAGATTTAATTGATTATTTCGGGTCAGACCCAAAAACTAAGAGTATACTCATGTATGTTGAGGGTATTACTGAAGCAAGAAAATTCATGAGCGCTGCAAGACACTTCGCAAGGACTAAGCCAATAATAGTTGTTAAATCAGGTAAATTTTCTGAAAGTGCACAAGCTGCTGCCTCTCACACCGGTTCACTGTCAGGTGAAGATGGCATCTACGATGCGGCCTTTAAACGTGCAGGTGTAGTTAGAGTTAACGAAATCGCCGATTTATTCAATGCCGCTGAAGTTTTAGGAACTCAACCTTTACCTCAGGGCCCTCGTCTAGCTATCATTACTAACGCTGGCGGTCCAGGTGTAATGGCTACTGACTCTCTCATTGCTCAAGGCGGCAAACTAGCTAAACTCGACAAAAAATCTATCGATTCGCTAAACGCTGTCTTGCCTCCTTTCTGGAGCCATGGTAACCCAATCGACGTTTTAGGTGATGCAAAAGCAGACCGTTATAAGGCTGCGTTAGAAGCTGCCCTAAACGATGCTAACGTCGACGGTATTCTTATTATATTTACTCAGCAAGCTGTTTCTGAATCAGTTGAAATTGCCAAGAACATTGTTGAACTCGTAAGAAATCAACCTTACCAAAATAAGACAATTTTAACTTCTTTTATGGGTTTTGGAGCAGTGCAAGAAGCAAACAGTATCCTCAACGCCAACAACATTCCAACTTACTCTACACCTGAACAAGCCATTAAAACATACATGTATATGCACAATTACAAGAAAAACATAGACCTATTATACGAAACTCCTGAAGAATTACCTGTTGACGCTTCTCCACCTAAACGGCCAATAATGGCTATACTTAGAAATGCTGTTTTGGAAGACAGAGAAATCCTCACTGAGGATGAAGCCAAAAAAATCCTCAAATACTATAACTTCCCAGTTGTGAGAACAGCAGTTGCTAACACAGTTGATGAAGCTGTTGCATTTGCCACAGAAATGGGCTTCCCAGTTGTACTAAAGATTCTTTCACCTCAAATTGTCCATAAGAGCGACGCTGGGGGAGTAATTCTAAACGTTAATTCTCCAAGAGAAGTTCGAGATGCTTTTGAACTTTTGATTCAGCGAGCTACCGCATATAATCCTAACGCACAAATAATCGGTGTAACTGTCCAACCTATGGTTGAAAAGAAAGGTCATGAAGTTATTATAGGTGGAAAAACCGATCCGGTATTCGGTCCAGTTATACTGTTCGGTATGGGCGGCGTTGGAGTTGAACTCTTCAAAGACTGCTCAATTGGGCTTCCGCCATTAAATACAACTCTTATTAGACGTATGATGGAAGAAACAAAAGTCTACCGTTTACTCAAAGGCTACCGTGGTTCAACACCAGTAGATCTCAAGAAACTCGATGAAACAATACTTATGTTCTCACAATTACTAGTTGATTTTCCCCAGATAAAAGAAATAGACATTAACCCACTTTTAATTAGCGAGAAAGAAGCCAGTATATTGGATGCTCGCATAGTAATAGACATAGACAAGGTCTGCAAAAAATTTGAACCTCACGAACACATGGTT